>Ga0209048_10005526_pt1 | contig 11917 bp, 13 predicted proteins | sample FrelakmetCRP12CR_FD_187146 | JGI IMG/M metagenome (GOLD analysis project Ga0209048, IMG submission 187146) | Freshwater lake sediment microbial communities from the University of Notre Dame, USA, for methane emissions studies - CRP12 CR (SPAdes)... | ecosystem: Environmental > Aquatic >... | reverse complement strand
CCAGGGACTCGATGTTACGGGGGCTCGCGAGCATCGTCGGGACCACCACCAGGGTGCGCGATTCCGGCGGAATTCCTTCGGAGAAGTCCATTCGCGGCAGCGGATGCGGTTTCACAAGCAACGTGGCGAGCCAGTTCACCAGCGCGACCGCCAGCCGGCTGGCGCACAGCAGGGAGAGGGCGCCGAACAGGGCGAGCGGCCAATCCTGCAACCCGCCGGCATGCGCCTTCGCCACCAAGGCCCCGGAAAAAATGACCGTCAACAGCGTGATCGAGCCCAGATAGAGGGGCAGGGAAAACCGACCTGTCATCCGTTGAAAGGCCTCGAGAAGGGGCAGGCGCACCCCCCCCGCTCGTTCCAGCCGCGGCGATCCCTTGCCGATCAGGTAGAACCCGACATGTGCCGTGCGATCGTCCGGTCCGTTCCTGGCCGCGCCCTCACCGGCCAGCAGGATCGCCTTGCGCGCCACATCGGATTCGTGCAAACGGCTCCTCTTCGCGATCTTCTCGACAACGTGGCGGTAGCGGTCGCGGGTTGTGAAATCCATCCGGCCGTACGTTCCCCCCGGATCCTCGCGCAGTACCTGGTCAACGGCGCTCATCGTCTCGACGAATTCGCGCCAGTCCATCGCTTCCAGAAAGCGAAGGCTGCCGATGCTGTTGCTGACGGAAACCTGGTCGGCGGCCTTTTGCTGGTTCTCCGACCGCACCAGCTGCTCGATCGTCAGGCCGGAATCGGAAAGCCGTTGTTCGATCCAGGTGAGCGGCAATGCCAGGGCGGTGCTCTGTCCCTGCAACCGGCGGGCGAATTCCGCGACGAACGAGCTCACCATCGGGGGGTTCGACCGCGCCATGTCCGCCGTCACCAATATCAGGCTCTTCGGGTCCTTTTCGGCGATCTCCATCATCTGTTCCGCCCAGTGGGCGGCGAGGTCCCGGGCGATGCTTCCGGCGACAACCCGCGCTCCGACGCGCCGGAGATTCTCGATCAGCGCCAGGCGCAGCATGATGGGGATGGCCCACAATTCGCCCAGCGTCAGGACGGTCACCATCTGGTAGGACGCCACGAAACTGCTGAGACTTTCCGGGTCCACCCGTCCATCGCCGTGCGAGATCGCTTCATGCGCGATGTCGTACACGCGCGGCAGTCCGGCCGACGGTCCGTCCAGCAGGCGAGGCAGTTCCCTGCTGTAATCCTTCGGCAAGTGCCTCTTGGCCGTGCGGATCTGATCTTCGATCAGATAGAAGTTGTCGAGGAGCCATTCCCCCGCCGGCGCGATCAGGCGGTTCGCTTCGACCGCAGACGTCAAGAGGTTGCAGGCTCCCGTCAGGATGCGCTCATTCTTTGACAGCCGGGCCAGAAGGCGGTCCCGAATTCCTCTCGGACCCAGCTTGTGCGAGCCCGCAAGGGTCTTGCCATGCTGCTTCATCTGTTCGCTGCTGAACAGTTCCGATCGCAGCGGCGCCTCGTCGCCGGCGAACATTTTCGCCGATCCGATCCCGCGGAGGCTCGCCCCGATATGGCGCAAGTTCGCGAGGATGGGCTTGCCGCTCACATTCAAGTGAAAGGTCTCCTTATGAGCCATTGTATACTGGCCGCGGGCCACGAGCCGGGCCGGATCTTTGCCCCCGGAGGATCAGGGAAGATGAACGTTCGATCGATTCGCATTTCGGACATATACCGCTGCCTGAGCCTGGAGTGTCCCTCACTGCAAGGGAAGGGTTGCCTCCCCCAGTTGGGGAAGAGTGTTCCCTCCCCTCTCCATTCGTACTTGACATTTACGTTAAGAAGAAGTATGAAATGAAGAGGGCCCCGGGAACCCGGGGAAGCACGAGGACCGAGGTGAGCCGATGACGACCGGAGAGAAGATCCTGCGCGGCGGCGGGTACCTGATCGAGGACGCAACCGCGGGGAACGTGTTCACCCCCGAGGATTTCAGCGACGAGCAGCTTCAACTCGCCGACACCACGGACCAGTTTCTCCGCGAAAAGGTCCTCCCCCACGTGGAAAAGCTGGAGAACCACGACTTCGACCTGATGGTCACGCTCCTGCGTCAGTCCGGGGAGCTGGGCCTCCTGATGATCGACGCCCCCGAGGAGTACGGGGGTCTCGATCTCTCGAAAACCACGAGCATGCTGGCGGCGGAGAAGGCGTCCATCTACGGCGGCTTCTCCGTGGCGTACACCGCGCACTCCGGGATCGGCACCCTGCCCCTCGTCTACTATGGGACGAAGGAGCAGAAGGAGAGGTACCTCGGGAAGATCATCACCGGCGAGTGGATGGCCGCCTACTGCCTCACGGAGCCCGACTCCGGGAGCGACGCCCTTGGCGCCAAGGCGACCGCCACCCTCACGCCGGACGGGAAGCACTATCTCCTGAACGGCACCAAGCAGTTCACCACGAACGGGAGCTTCGCCGACCTCTACACGGTCTTCGCCAAGATCGACCGGCAGCATTTCACCGCGTTCCTGGTCGAGCGCACGTTCGAGGGGGTGACCCCCGGCCCGGAGGAGAAGAAACTCGGGATCCGCGGATCATCGACGACTTCGCTGATTCTCGAGGACGCGAAGGTCCCCGCGGAAAACGTGCTCGGCGAGATCGGCAAGGGGCACAAGATCGCCTTCAACGTGCTGAACGTCGGGCGCCTGAAGCTTGGCGCCTGCGTCACCGGCGCCGGAAAGTTCGCCTTCGCGGAAGGGGTGCGGTACGCGAACCTGCGCAAGCAGTTCGGTGTCACCATCGGGACGTTCGGCGCCATCCGGGAGAAGATCGCCGACACCGCGGCGGCGCTGTTCGCCTCCGAGGCTCTGGTGTATCGCGTGGCCGGGATGATCGACGACCGCCTGGCCGCCGTCCCCAAGGGGATCCCCGACTACTACGACGCGTACCAGCAAGGGATCGAGGATTACTCCATCGAGTGCGCCGTCGCGAAGGTCTTCTGCAGCGACGTCCTCGCGCTGGTGGTCGACGAGGTCGTCCAGATCTTCGGCGGGTACGGCTACACGCAGGAGTACCCCGCGGAGCGCTTTTACCGCGACGAGCGGATCAACCGGATCTTCGAGGGGACGAACGAGATCAACCGGATGCTCATCCCCGGGACGATTCTGCGTCGGGCGGTGAAGGGGGAGATTCCGCTGCAGGACGAGGTGATGAAGGCGGTGGGACGCCTCTCCGCCGCCGCGGGGGAGGCACCGACCGGGCCGTTCGGCGGGGAAAAGGCGCTGCTGCGCAACCTGAAGGACGCCTTCCTCGTGCTGGCGGGCGCGGCCGTGCAGCGGTTCGGCAAGAAGGTGAAGGACGAGCAGGAAACGCTGATCGCCCTCGCGGACGTCGCGATCGGCGTCTTCGCGATCGAAAGCGCGGTGCTGCGGGCCGAGAAGATCGCCGCCTCCGGGAAGGCTTCCCGCGCGGAGCTCGCCGCCGCGGCCGTCAAGTCGTTCGCGTTCCCGGCGTCCGAGGCGGCCGTCAGCGCGGCGCGGCGCGCGGCGTTCTACGTCGGCGAGGGGAACACGCAGCAAATGCTCCTCTCCGGGATCCGGCGGGCGACCCGGTACGACGCCTCCGGCCTCCTCGACGCGAAGCGGAAGCTCGCCGCCGCCGCGCTCGAATCGGAGCGCTACCCGTTCTGAGGCATAGTATGATCTGAGATATTTCTGATCGGGGGTGGGGGATGAGGAAGCTCGCCGTCGCGCTGTCGTTCCTGCTGCTGTCGTCGCACGCCTTCGCGCTGGACGTCGCCGGGGTGAACGTCGCCCCGACGGTTTCCGCCCGTCAGAAGACGCTGACCCTCAACGGCGCGGGGATCCGCAAGAAACTCTTCGTCAAGGTGTACGTCGGGTCGCTCTACACGGAGCAGAAGGTGACGACCCCCGCGCAGCTCCTCGCCGACCCCGGCGAGAAGCTCATCCGGATGAGCTTCATTTACAAGAAGGTGGAGAAGGAGAAGATCGTCGAGGCGTTCGCCGAGGGTCTCGCGAACAACTCCCCCGGTGTTGCGCCCTCCGCGGAGGCGAAGGCGTTCCTCTCCTGGTTTACGGCCGACTTTGTCGCGGGCGACACGGTCGACATCTCCCTCTCCCCCGACGGCACGGTGGCCGCGTCGCACAACGGGAAGGCCCTCGGGACGGTCCGGTCCCCGGCGCTCGGCCAGGGGGTGCTCCTCATCTGGTTCGGGGAAAAGCCGGCCGACGGGGGCCTGAAGAAGGGGATGCTCGGGGGCGGGTGAGCCATTACCTCGGGATGCCGTAGAAGTCGACGATCCGCTTCCGGTACTCCGAGATGTCCCGCGCCAGGGACGACAGCTTTCCGATCCTCCGGTGGATCGCGTCCGTGTGGGAGTCGAGCAACTCGATCAGGCGCGGCATGATCTTGTCCGGCATCTTCGTCTCGCTGTAGATTTTCGCCAACTCCTGCATCTGCTGGAGCGAAAGCCCCAGTTCCTTCAATTTCAGGACGAACTTGATCCGCCGGATGTCGTCCTTCGTGTAATAGCGGATCCCCCCCTCGGTCCGCTGCGGCGGTTCGATCAGCCCCATCTGCTCGTAGAGCCGCAACGTCCGGGTCGTCACCCCGAGCGCACGGGAAAGTTCCCCGATCTGCTGGTGGTCTTCGCAGGTTTTCAGCTTCACCCGTACTTCACCTCAACGTCAATGTTAACCATCGCCCTCCGGGATGTCAAGGTCTTCTGTTACACTTGGACGCATGGGAAGCGACGATCTGTTGCATGACGTCCCCCGGGTGGATCCGCTCTCCGGGGAGCGGAAGTTGGCGGCGATCCTGAACAGCCTGAGCGAGGCGGTGATCACCGTCGGCCGGGACCACCGCATCGCCTCGTTCAATCGGGCCGCGGAGCGGTTGGTGGGGATCCCGGGGGTGGAAGCGCTCGGGAAGGATTGCCGCGATGTGCTTCGCGCCTCGTTCGGTGTCGCACAGCACGATTGCCCGATGGGGGAGCTCGGCGATGGAGGGAAGCCCCGGGTCGACGTCGAGGGGACCCTCGTCCGGGCGGACGGCCGCATCGTTCCCGTCTCCGCGAGCTGGGCGTTCTTTGCGAGCGAGACGGGCGAGGTGCACGGGTTCGTCATCTCCTTCCGAAGCTTCGAGGAGATCGAGCGGATCGCCGAGGAGAGGAAGTCGAAATTCCCGTTCCGCGACATCGTCGGAAAGACGCCGCGGATCCGACGGATCTTCGAACTCGTCGAGGTGGTGAAGGACACGGATTCCACCGTGCTGATCACCGGGGAGAGCGGGACCGGGAAAGGTCTGTTCGCCCGCGCGATCCACGATCTTTCGCCCCGCAGAGAGAAACCGTTCGTCAAGGTGAACGCGGCGGCCCTCACGGAAACGCTGCTCGAGTCCGAGCTGTTCGGCCACGTGAAGGGGGCCTTCACGGGCGCCGTGGCGGACAAGGTGGGGCGGTTCGAGGCGGCTGACGGCGGGACGATCTTCCTCGACGAGATCGGCGAGATCTCCCCGGCCCTCCAGGTGAAGCTGCTTCGCGTCCTCCAGGACCACGAGTTCGAGCGTGTCGGGAGCAGCAGGACCCAGCGCGCCGACGTGCGGGTGATCGCCGCGACGAACCGGGAGCTGAAGGAAGAGATGCGCGCCGGGCGGTTCCGGGAGGATCTCTTCTACCGGCTGAACGTCATCCCCCTCGTCGTCCCGCCGCTGCGCGAGCGCCGGGAGGACATCCCCCTGCTGGTCGATCACGTCCTGAAGTCTCTCCGGAAGCGCGGGCTCGACCGGGTGCACGCCGTCTCCCCCGAGGCGATGCGCAGCCTGATCGGGTATCCGTGGCCCGGCAACGTACGGGAGCTGGAGAACGTGCTGGAGCGGGGGGCCGTCTGCTCACGCGGCGCGGTGCTCGGGATGGAGGACATCGCCGACGAGGTGCGGGAGCATGGCCGCGTCCGCCCGAAGGAGACGACGGCCGTTCCCGCCGCGGACCTCCTTGCGACCCGTGAAGACGCTCCCCATCGGTCGACGGACGACGTCCCGGCCGGGGAGAGGGACCTCCTGCTTCGGGCGCTCGAGGAGCACCGGTGGAACAAGGGAGCGGCCGCGGCGAAGCTGGGGATCGACCGCTCCACCCTCTGGCGGAAGATGAAACGCCTTGGCATCGCCTGACCCCTGGCTGACACATAATGTTGCATCGAGTGAGACGGAACGTGCGCCATCCAGGGAGCCTGCGCTACCGTGGCTTTCCTGTCATTGGCTGAATGAATGGCCCGTTCGATAACTTACGAATCCACCGTTCGTTTCCTGCGGTTGGCACCCCAAATGCAGTGACCTTCCGGAACGGAAGACTCTCGGGAACATCCAACCGGGGGTGGAAATGGAGGGAATGCGATGAATGTGGAGCGGTGGATCCGGGTGATCGCGGGGGCCTTCGTGCTGGTAAGCCTCGGGCTGGGGTGGTATGTTTCTCCCTGGTTCCTGCTGTTCACCGTGTTCGTGGGGCTCAACCTGTTCCAGTCGGGGTGGACGAACTGGTGCCTGATGGAGAAGATACTGATCAAAATGGGCGTGCCCGAGAGATAGGGGGAATACCGATGCCGCTCTACGAGTACCTGTGCGAAAAATGCGGTCAGCAGTACGAGTCGTACAAGCGGCTGACCGAGGAGAAGAAAGATGAGGTATGCCCCGCGTGCGGCGGCCGCGCGGCGAAGATGGGGATCTCACTGTTCACCGCGAAGGGGACCTCGCCCGGGAGCGGCTCCTCCTGCGGCGTCGGTCCGCGCCGCTCGCCGTTCGGGTGAGCGTGATCGACGGCCCGGCGGTCGCCGGGCGGAAAGATCAAGGGAACCAATGGGTGGAAGGTACCGCGGGAGTGCAACCCGTAGCGAGGTGTTCGCATGTCGGGTGACTGGCTGCCGTTGATCCTGTTCGTCGCGGTCTTCGTCGTGTTTCTGCTTCGGGGTGGTTCGGGGGGCGGTTGAGGCCCCCGGTGCTGACCGCCGGCCGTGCGCCGGCGACATGAGGAGCGAAAGTGATGTTCATCACGATGCGCACGCGGAAATCCCTCGGGGAAGTTCGGCAGCGGTTCGAGGAGGCGGCGGCGGAAAACCGGTTCGCCGTCCTCGGGATCCACGATGTGGGGGAGCGCCTTCGCGCCAAAGGGTTGCCGTTCGACCGGAAGTTCTACGTGTACGAGGTGTGCAACCCAGTGGCGGCGAAAAAGGTGCTCGACACGAACGTCCGGATCGGAACCGCACTACCGTGCCGGGTCACGATCTATACGGACGGGGGAGAAGTCGTCCTCGAGACGTTGAAGCCGACCGCGATGCTGGCCATGTTCGGAGAGCCTACCCTCGACGGGACCGCCCGGGACATCGAGGCGGCGATCGAAGCGATGATGAGCGCGGCGGCGCGGTAACGCATTACCTCACGATGTTCAGGTTCGGCTTGATCAACTCCAGGAACTCCATCCGCGTCGATTCCCGGGTGCGGAACACCCCCAGCATCGCCGAGGTGACCGCCTTGGCGTTCTGCTTCTCCACGCCGCGCATCATCATGCACAGGTGAAACGCTTCGACGACCACCGCCACGCCGTGCGGCTGGAGCGTGTCCATGAGGGCGGTTGCGATCTCCTGCGTCAGCCGCTCCTGGACCTGCAGCCGGCGGGCGTAGAGCTCGACGACGCGGGCGATCTTTGACAGCCCGACGATGTGCTTGCGCGGCATGTACGCCACGTGGCACTTCCCGAAGAACGGGAGCATGTGGTGCTCGCACATCGAGAAGATGTCGATGTCCTTGATCGTCACCATCTCGTCGTACTGCTCGTGGAAGATGGCGCTCCGCAGCACCTCGCGCGGGTCCTGCTGGTACCCTTGCGTCAGGAATGTGATCGATTTCTCGAACCGCTCCGGGGTTTTCTTGAGCCCCTCGCGGTCGGGGTCCTCCCCGATCTTGATCAGTAGGTCGCGGATGATATCCTGCATAATGAAACCATCTTAATGCAGGAGGAGGATCCCCCCAAATGAAAAAGGGTCCGTCACGAGCGAAGGAGAGCGTCGTCGTGAAGGGGCTGAAGCAGGCGCTGCGCAACGAGATCGACGGCGTGGAGTTCTACCGGATGGCGGCGGGAAGCGCCCGGCGCGACGCGGTCCGCCAGATGTTTCAATTCCTGATGGAGGAGGAGGAGCGTCACCGCGAGATGATCGTGAACCAGATGCGGTTGCTGGCCGAGGGAAAAGGGATGAAATTCGAGCGGAGCGCGTCCGCGAAGAAAGCGCTCGCGAAGTTCAAAAGCCCCCTGTTTACCGACGACCTCGTGAAGGAGGGCCGGCAGGTGGAGGGTGAGGTGGCGGCGCTCTCCATCGGGATGACGCTGGAGAAACGGGCGATCGCCCAGTTCACCGCCCTTCGGAAAACGGCGGCCGGCGACGCCCGGGCGGAAAAGGTCTTCTCCGACCTCGTCGCCTGGGAGCAGGACCACCTGGACCTCCTGACGCGGCACTATGACCAGATGCGGGAGATGTACTGGGAAGAGGCGCGCTTCTGGCCGTTCTAGGGCGGACCGACGAGGAGTTGATGCTCCTCTTCCGGGAGGGGAGCCGGGAGGCGTTCGAGGAACTGTTTTCCCGCCATCACCGCTCCGTGGTCCGGTTCGCCTGGCGGATGACGGGGGACCCCTCCGCCGCCGAAGAGGCGGCCCAGGAGATCTTCCTGCGGATCGCCCGCGCCGCGCCCACCTACCTTCCCACCGCGAAATTCACCACATGGATGTACACCGTCGCCCGACGCGCCACGCTCAATTACCTGCGGGACACGAAAGAGGACGGGGAGAAGGTCCCGATCCTTTCGGAAGGGGAGGCGGAGGACGGCGTCTATCCGGTGCAACTGCCGGGGCCGGGCGACCGGAACCCGGAGCAGGTCGTCTGGGAAGCGCAACTCATGGAACGTTTCCGGACCGCCCTCGGGGAACTCCCGGAGGGACACCGCGCCGCGTTCGTCCTCAACCGGGGGGACGGGCTCTCCTACGAGGAGGTGGCGCAGGTCCTCGGGGTCACGGTGCAGGCGGTGAAGACGCGCATCTTCCGGGCCCGCGAGATGCTCCTCTCCCGGCTGTCGAAAGACGTTTCGGCGTGAAACCTTTCCCCCCTTCCCCGGGTTTACAGGAACAGGACGGAGGATGACGATGGGGTGCCGTGACATCCGTGAAGCGATCAGCGCTTGCGTGGACGGCGAGGCGTCGCCGGAGGAGGCGGCATCGGTGCGCGAGCACCTCGCTTCCTGCGAGCGGTGCCGGGTGCTCGAGCGGCAGATGCGTGCGGTGGGGGCGGGGGTCCGGCAGGTCCGGGGATCGGTGCCGGACCGGTTCCGCGAGGCCGTCTTCTCCCGTCTCGAATCCGAAGGGGCGCTACCGAAGCGGAAGAAGGTCTTTCCCGCGGCATGGCGTTGGGCGGCCGTCCCGCTGTCCGCGGCCGCCGGGCTGGGGCTGTTCCTCCTCACCTCACGCGAAGTGGTCCGGGCTCCCGTCCCGCAGGCTCCTGTCACGTCCCGGGGAGAGACGTCCGCTCCCGTTGCACCCGTCCCGGGGTCTCCCGTTCCCGTTCCGGCCGTCAGCCCAGCGGTTCCCCCTCCGTCCACTCAAGGGAATACGGTCGCACTTTCCACCGAGGATCGGGAGATGATCGCTCTGCTCGACATTCTCGAAGATCCGGCCGCTTTCGACGCGAACGACGACGCGGAGGGGATGGATCTGCTTGCCCCTGGAGATTCCGCGGATTCGCCGAACCGACCCCGGGGCGGAAGGAGTGGCGCATGACCCGGCAACCTAGTGCAGCGTCTCGCAAATACCCTGGCATTCGAGCGCCGCTGCATCCGCTCCAGCTTCGTTGCGCTAGTTCGCCGTACTCCCCCGGTACGCCTTCACTATCGCGCCTTGCTGGCGCGGCGCATCGACGCTCTCGATGCGTCAGGCTATTTGCGAGACGCTACACTAGCCGTTTCGTGAGAACGATCGCACTTGCGGTTTTCCTGCTCTCGTTCGGGATCCTTCTCTCGTTGTCCGGAACCGCTTTTGCGGACGTTCTTGCCCGTGCCGCGGCAGAGGAAGCTGCGGAATCGATCACGCCGGATCGCCCCCGGGGGGAACTCGTTTCTCCCGAACGCCTCGAACGGTGGCGGGCGATGTCCCCCGAGGAGCGCGAGCGGCTCCGGGAGCGGTACCGCCGGTGGAAGGAGCTGCCCCCGGAACAGCAGGAGCGGATCATGGAGCGGCATCGTCGATGGCGGGAGCTCCCGGAAGAGCAGCGGCGCTACTTGAAGGATCGCAGGGAGCTGTTGAAGGACGCCGGGCCGGAAGATCGCGGTGTCGTGCGCAAGTTCTTCGACCGGATGCACTCCCTTCCCCCGGGGGCGCGCAGCGCGGCAAGACAAAAGATCTGGGAGTGGCGATCTCTCCCGCCGGGGGAGCGCGAGGAGGCGATGGGCTCCTGGCCCTTCTACCGCGGGCTTTCCGACCGGGAACGCGACACCCTCCGGTGGTTCCTGTTCGCGCGGCCCGGGGAGCGGCCACCCCATGAATAGCCCCTCCCGGAGTGGTCGGAGTCCGGGGGCCGCGGAACCTGCGAGGGAGGCGTGGATGTTCGCCGCCCTCCGGGAAGCGGAAAAGGGAGCCGCCGTCGGCGAGATCCCCGTGGGCGCGGTCGTGATCTCTCCGGAAGGGAAGATCCTCGCCCGGGCGCATAACCGGTCTGTCACCGCGAACGACCCCACCGCCCACGCCGAGATCCTCGCCTTGCGCAGTGCGGCACGCAGAACAGGCAACTACCGGCTGACCGGCTGCCGCCTCGTCGTGACGCTCGAGCCGTGCCCGATGTGCGCCGGTGCCGCGGTTGTCGCGCGGGTGGCGGAGATCATCTACGGCACGCCGGACCCGAAGGGGGGGGCCGTTTCGACCCTCTACCGCATCGCTTCCGACACGCGCCTCAACCACCGCGCCATCGTGACCTCGGGCGTCCTCGCGGAGGAGTGCGCCGCCCTTCTCACGTCCTTCTTCCGCTCGCGCCGCGGGGCGTTGCGGGAGTAAACGGGGGTCAGAAGAGGGGGGAGAAGATCCGGCAGGTGTCCTCGAGCAGTTGCAGGGAACGCGGCCGCTGCGCGAACCGGACGGGGTCGACCGGCTCCGAGCTCTCGAGGTCCTTGAGGAACCCGTCCGCGAGCGCCTCGATCTGCGGGCGATCGTACAGGAACACCCCGAGCTCGAAATTCAGGAAGAAGCTCCGCATGTCGACGTTGGGCGAGCCGATCACCCCGACGTCGTCGTCGACCACGAACACCTTGGAGTGCAGGTTCGTCGGGCGGTAGAGATGGACCCGGACGCCGGACGCCATCATCTCGTCGAAGTACGACCTCCCGGCCAGCGACACGACCCGCAGGTCGGATGTCCCCGGGACGATCAGGCGGACGTCCACCCCCCGCAAGGCGGCGTTGCGAAGGGCCGCGCCGATACCGTCGTCCGGGACGAAGTACGGCGTCTCGATCCAGAGTCGATGCCGGGCCGCCGCAAACGCGGTGAACACCCCCTCGTAGATCGGCCGGGCCTCTCGGTCCGGCCCGGAGGCGGCGATCTGGAGGGCGCACGGGGCAGGGGCGCCGCCCTCGAACCGGACCGGCGGCGGGAAAAGATCCCCCGCGGGGAGCGTCTCCTCCGTCGCGAAGGCCCAGTCGTCGAGGAACAGCGCCTGCAGGTCGGGGAGGGCCGGTCCCTCGATCAGCGCGGCGACGTCCCGCCACTGTTCCTTCGACGTTCTCGGTCCCATGTACTTCTTCCCGATGTTCATCCCTCCCGTGAACGCTTTCCGTCCGTCGGCGATCAGGAGCTTGCGATGGTTCCGCAGGTGGGCGGACCACCGGCGGTGGAGGGGAAACGCCGGCATGAAGGCCGCCTCCTCCCCGCCCGCCTCCCGCA
>Ga0209048_10005525_pt1 | contig 11918 bp, 10 predicted proteins | sample FrelakmetCRP12CR_FD_187146 | JGI IMG/M metagenome (GOLD analysis project Ga0209048, IMG submission 187146) | Freshwater lake sediment microbial communities from the University of Notre Dame, USA, for methane emissions studies - CRP12 CR (SPAdes)... | ecosystem: Environmental > Aquatic >... | reverse complement strand
CCCGGCCCCCGCCGGCGACTTCAAAAAGACCCGCTTGCGCGGGCCGCTGCCTCTTACTTGCTCTTGCCGATCTTGAACATCTTGGTGCCGCACTCCGGGCAAATTCCCTGGGTGGCGGGCTTGCCGTTCTTCATCGTGACGGCCTTCTCGTCCTTCATGGTGCGCTTCATGCGGCACTTCACACAATAAGCCTCGGTCGCCATGCGATCTCCTTTCGGGCCACGTGTGCGGGTCACTCGCCCGCCCCCCAGATATCGCGGGCAGCATACTCCCTCCTTCTCCTGTGCGCAATGAAGCGTTGTCAAGCCTGAGCAGGCTCGGGCGCAGCGCGTGTCAGCGGGGCTGCCTGCGCCCGCCGGTCCTGCATCCGCCCACAGCCTGCGGTACACTCGCGTTTCACGAGGAGGACACACGTGCCCGAGCTCGCGGAGCACCTTACAGACTGGATCCGCGCCGAGGTCACTGCAGGTGGCGGCTGCGGCGCGGTCTTCGGCCTGTCCGGCGGCGTCGACTCCGCCGTGGTCGCCGCGCTCGCCAAGCAGGCCTTCCCGCACCACACGCTGGGCGTCGTGATGCCCTGCCACAGCGACCCGCGGGACGCCGAGGACGGCGCGCACGTCGCGCACCATTTCGGCGTCCCCTCGGCGACCGTCGACCTGGGCCCGGTCTACGACTTGCTGCTGGAACAGCTGGCCGGCTCCAGCAGCGACCTGCCGGAGAGCCGGCTGGCCACCGCCAACCTCAAGCCGCGCCTGCGCATGACCACCCTGTACGCGTTCGCCAACCAGCTGGGCTACCGCGTGCTGGGCACGGGCAACCGCAGCGAGCTCGCCGTCGGCTACTTCACCAAGTACGGCGACGGCGGCGTGGACCTCCTGCCCCTCGGCAGCCTGGTCAAGAGCGAGGTGCGCGACCTCGCGCGGAGCCTCGGCGTACCCGCGCGGATCATCGCCAAGCCGCCCTCGGCCGGCCTCTGGGCCGACCAGACCGACGAGGCCGAGATGGGCCTCGCCTACGAGGAGCTCGATGCCTACCTGCTCACGGGCGCGGCGTCGCCGGCCGTCAAGGCCAAGGTCGACGCCATGAACGCCGCCGGCGAGCACAAGCGCGCGCTCCCCCGTATCGCCCCCAAGCCCGGCGCCTGAGGAAGCAGCCACCTTTTCGGAGGGAGAACCAGCTTGTCTGTCGTCGTGCAGAAATACGGTGGCACGTCGGTCGCCGACGCCGCCCGCATCGGCAACGTGGCGCGCCGCATCGTCGCCACCTTCGAGCAGGGCCGCAGCGTCTGCGCCGTGGTCAGCGCGCGCGGCGACACCACCGACGAGCTCGCCGCGCTGGCCAGGGAGATCACGCCCGATCCGCCCGAGCGCGAGATGGACATGCTCCTGTCGGCGGGAGAGCGCATCAGCTGCGCCCTGCTGGCCATGGCCATCCACCGCCTCGGTTACGACGCCGTGAGCCTCACCGGCTCCCAGGCCGGCATCCTCACCGACACCGTGCACACCAAGGCGCGCATCCTCGGCATCCACCCGGCGCGCGTGCGGGAAGCCATGGACGGCGGCAAGATCGTCCTCGTCGCCGGCTTCCAGGGAGTGTCCACCGAGAAGGACGTCACCACGCTCGGTCGCGGCGGCTCGGACACCACGGCGGTCGCCCTGGCCCACGCCCTGGGCGCCGACGTCTGCGAGATCTACACGGACGTCGACGGCGTCTACACCGCCAACCCCAGCCTGGTGGCCAAGGCCCGCAAGATCGACCACATCTCCTACGACGAGATGCTGGAGATGGCCGCCGCCGGCGCGCAGGTGCTCGCCGTGCGCGCCGTCGAGTACGCGCGCAAGTACGCCATCCCCATCCACGTGCGCTCGAGTTTCACCGACTACGAGGGCACCTGGGTGAGAGAGGAAGATGACACCATGGAGAGCCCGATCATCAGAGCCGTCACCTACACCACCGACGAAGCCCGGGTGACCGTGCGCGGCGTGCCCGACCAGCCGGGCGTCGCGGCCCTGGTCTTCGCCGCCCTCGCCGAGGCCCACGTGAACGTCGACATGATCATCCAGAACTCCAGCGAAGAGGGTCACACCGACATCTCGTGCACGATCCCCGCCGAGGACAGCGCCGCCGCCGACCGCGCCCTGCAGTCGGTCGTCGCGCAGCTCGGGGCCAAGGGCTTCTCGAGCAACGAGAGCATCGCCAAGGTGAGCGTCATCGGCGCCGGCATGCGCACCAACCCCGGCGTCGCCGCGCTGATGTTCAAGACGCTCGCCGACCTGGGCATCAACCTCGACATGATCAGCACCTCACCCATCAAGATCTCGGCGGTCATCGACAAGGGCCGCGCCGACGAAGCGGTGCGCGCGCTGCACGACGTGTTCGAGCTCGACGACGCTGTGATCCGTCACGACAAAGCCGACCGGAGCTCGTTCTGATGGCCGCCAAGAGCTACACCGTCGCCATCGTGGGGGCCACCGGCGTGGTGGGCGGCACCGTGCGGCGCATCCTCGAGGAGCGCAGCTTTCCCGTCGGCGAGCTGCGCCTGTTGGCCAGCGCCCGCTCGGCCGGACGGCGGCTGCAATACAAGGGGGCCGAGCTGCAAGTGCAGGAGCTCGGCCCCGGCGCGTTCGCCGGCGTCGACCTCGCCTTCTTCGCCGCCGGCGGCGCGGTGAGCAAGGAGTACGTGCCCCAGGCCGTCGCCGCCGGCGCCACGGCGATCGACAAGTCGAGCGCGTTCCGCATGGACCCCGGCGTGCCGCTGGTGGTGCCCGAGGTCAACGCCGAGCACCTGGCGGCGCACACGGGCATCATCGCCACGCCCAACTGCTCCACCATCCAGATGGTCGTGGCGCTCAAGCCTATCTACGACGAGGTCGGCATCAAACGCGTCGTCGTGAGCACCTACCAGGCCGTGTCCGGCAGCGGCCAGGGCGGCATCGCCGCGCTTGACGCGCAGGCCCGCCAGTGGGCCGCCGGCGAGCCCGTGAAGCGGCAGTTCTACCCCCACCCGATCGCCTTCAACGTGCTGCCGCAGATCGACGGCTTCCTGCCGTCCGGCTACACCAAGGAAGAACAGAAGATGGTCGACGAGACCACCAAGATCTTTGCCGACACGGACCTCAAGGTGACCGCCACGTGCGTGCGCGTGCCGGTGTTCGGGGCGCACAGCGAGGCGCTCAACGTGCAGACCTGGAAGAAGCTCACGGCCGGCGAGGCTCGCGAGCTGCTCGCCGGCTCTCCCGGCATCGTCGTCGTCGACGACCCGGCCGAGCTGCGGTATCCGCTGCCGCTCGACGCCGAAGGCAAGGACCCGGTGTACGTGGGCCGCATCCGCGAAGACGTCACCGTGCAGAACGGCCTCGACCTGTGGGTCGTGAGCGACAACCTGCGCAAGGGCGCGGCGCTCAACGCCGTGCAGATCGCCGAGGAGCTCGTGCGTCGCGCACTGCTCCAGCGGCCCCCGGGTATACTCACGCCGTCGTAACCCCGAAAAGGACTCTGCCTTGAGCGACCGCACACTCGACCCGGACCTCCTCGACGTCGTCATCGTCGGGGCCGGGCCGGCCGGCCTCACGGCCGGCATCTACTGCAGCCGCGGCCGCCTGCGCACCGTGATCCTCGAGCGCAACATGGCCGGCGGCCAGATCGCTCTCACCGAGCTCGTCGAGAACTACCCCGGTTTCCCCGAGGGTATCTCGGGCCTCGACCTGTCCGACAAGATGAAGAGCCAGGCCGTGCAGTTCGGCGCCGAGCTCCGCGAGATCCAGGCGGTGACCTCGTTGCGGCGCGAGGCCGACGGCTGCTACGGCGTCGTCACCGACCAGGGCGTCCTGCGCACCAAAGCGGTCATCCTCGCGCCGGGCGTCGAGGCCAAGCGCTCCGGCATCCCCGGCGAGGCCGCGTTCATCGGCCGCGGCGTGAGCTGGTGCGCCACCTGCGACGGCCCCCTCTACCGCGGCCGCATCGTGGCCGTGGTCGGCGGCGGCGACTCCGCCGTCGAGGAAGGCCTGTTCCTCGCCAAGTTCGCCGACAAGGTCTACCTCGTGCACCGCCGCGACGAGCTGCGCGCGGCGCCCATCGCTCAGGAGCGCTGCTTCGCCAGCCCCAAGTTCGAGTTCGTCTGGGACTCTGTGCCCCGCAAGATCGACGGCGAGCAGATGGTGGAGGCGCTCGAGGTCGAGAACGTGAAGACCGGGGAGATGCGCAGGCTGCCGGTCAACGGCGTGTTCATCTACATCGGGCAGCTGCCCAACACGACCTGGCTGAAAGACATCGTCGATCTCGACGACCAAGGCTACATCGTCACCGATGGGCACCTGCGCACCAGGCTCCCCGGCGTGTTCGCCTGCGGCGACGCGCACGCCAACCCGATCAAGCAGATCGCCATGGCGGTCGGCGAAGGCGCCCTGGCCGCCGTGCAGGTGCAGCGCTATCTCGACGCGCTCGATTGCGCGCTTCCCGGCGCCGCGAGCGCGGCCGGCGGCAGCGCCGCCGCGCCGGCCTGACAACCGATTTCCAGGAGGGACACGTGGACGCAGTCTCGCAGGACGACTTCGAAGCCGAGGTCATCAAGACGCCCGGCAAGGTCCTTGTGGACTTCTGGGCCGAGTGGTGCGGGCCCTGCCGCATGATCGGCCCGGTGCTCGAGGATCTGGCCGTCGACTACCCCGGCGTCAAGTTCGTGAAGCTCAACGTCGACGAGGCTCCCGCGGTGGCGCAGCAGTTCGCGGTGATGAACATCCCCACCATCCTCGCCTTCGAGGGCGGCGAGCTGAAGCAGCGCATCGTCGGCGCGATGCCCAAGGCCAAGCTCGTGGAGGAACTGGGCGCGTTCCTCGGCTGACGACCCGCCCGCCCGCGGGCGGCAGCGTCAGAGGAGCCCGGCGGCCCGCAAGAGCTGGTCCAGGCCGACCGGCTCCAGACCCTTGGCGCGTAGACCTTTGACCATCGCCGGGATCGCCTTCTGCGTGGTCCACAGGGTGTGCATGCAGATGATGCTGCCCGGTCGCGCGCCCTCGATGGCGCGCCGCGCGATCTCCGCCGGCGGCGCGCCCGTCCAGTCGCCCGTGTCCACGTCCCAGTTGACGACGAACGGGTAGCCCGCGCTGCCGGCCGCCTTGAGGGTCGTGGCGTTGTACGACCCGTACGGCGGCCGGAAGAACGGCGTCGGGACGGCGCCGCAGGCCTTCCACCACGACTGCGCGTTGCCCCGCAGCTGGCGCCGCGCCTCGTCGTAGCTGATCGTCCGGAAGTCCGGGTGGTCGTAGGAGTGGTTGCCGATCGTCATGCCCTGCGCGAGCGCCTCGCGGGCGATCTCCGGGTACTGGTCCACGCTGACCCCCGTGCAGAAGAAGGTGCCTTTGGCGTGCAGCTTCGTGAGCGCCGACATGATGTGGCGCCAGGCGTAGCCCGAGCCCCCGTCGAAGGTGAGCGCCACGAGCTTGCCCGCCCTGGGCAGGCTGGTGATCAGCTTGGCGGGGACGGGCGCATCGCAGGCCAGCGAGGCGCTCGCCGTGGTCTCGTTGCCCGCCGCGTCGCGGGCCGTCACCTGCAGGCGGTACGTGCCGGGGAACAGCGCGCCGCCCGAGGCGGAGCGCGCCGCCCAGTCCACCGTCTCGGCGCCGGCGGCGGGATGCGGCGTGCCGCGCGTGCCCACCGCCCGGCCGAGCGTGTCGACCACCGCCCAGTCGACCGTGACCCCGGCCGCATCGGCGGGCACGTCGAAGCCCAGCTTGAGCGACGCGGCGGCGCTGATGCGGTCGGGGCTCACCGAGGCGGCGCTGATCTCGGGAGGCCTGGTGTCGATGCGCACCGTGTAGCTGGCCACGGGGCCGCCGCCGACGGCGCGCACCTCGACGACGTGCTGCCCGTCGTTGCCGTGGCCCGCCGGCGCCGCGACGCGCGCTGTGCGAGACTCGCGCCAGGCGCCTCCGTCGACCCGCCACGCGGCCGTCGTCGGGTCCCCGGAAGGCGTCGTGAAGCGCAACTCGACCGGCGCGCTGTGCCAGGCGTCGTCGGCGCCGCCGACGCTCACGCCGGCGACCGTCTGGCCGCCGGCGGCCACGCCGCCGCCGGGCCACGGCAGGCCGAGATGGCCGAACCAGGGGCCGGCTATCGCGGCGACGATCGCCACGGCGACCACCGCGAGCAGCACGACGACAACGCGGCCCGTGCGCCGGCGCCGCACGCGCCGGCCGCTGCGGTAGTAGTGAGTCTCTGTCAAGCACGCTCCAGGCGCAGGCCGACGATGTCGTAGCTGAACGCCACGATGCGGTCGGCAAAGGCGACGTCCATGCGCGCCTGCACGTCCACCGGCAGCTCCTTGAAACGGCCGCGGATGAGGCCGGCCTTGGCGGCCGGCACCGCCGCGGCCTGCAGCCAGTAGTCGAGGTCGATGGTGCGGCGCAGGCGGCCGCGCTGCGTCACCTGCAGGCCGGCCTGGGCGACGAGGTCGTCGATCTGCTCCTCGAGGTAGTGCCGGCGGTGCGCCGGCTCGCGCAGTCGCGCGAGGTCGTTGAACGCCTTGTCGGTGACGTCGTCGACCACGGGGTCGACGAGCACGAGCCGGCCCCCGGAGCTCGTTACGCGCAGCATCTCGACGAGCGCCGCCACCGGCTCGGGCAGCAGATGCAGGGCGTTGCGACACACGACCAGGCTGAAGGCGTCCGTGTCGTAGGGCAGCGCGTAGAGATCGACGAGGCTGAAGGCGACGTTGACCAGGCCGAGCTCGCCGGCCAGACGCTTCCCCTCCTCCAGCATGTCGGGAAACTCGTCGGCGGCCACGACCGTGCGCACGTCGGGAGCCACGGCGAAGCCGGCTATCCCGGCCCCCGCAGCGTAGTCGAGGACGGTGTCGTGCGACGTGGGCCGCGCCAGCTCGACGAGCAGATCGAGCGAGGCCTCGCGCATCTCTTCCACGGCGTCTCCCTTCGTTGACGGCGCCACGCGGCGCCGGTCACGCCTCTCAGCCGTAGGTGACGGTGAAGATGGTACCCGTCACGGTCAAGCCCATACCGATATCGTGCCCCTCGACACGTGCCGTCTCGTGATGGTCGCCGCGCACGTCGCCGACGACCAGCTCGCTGGCCAGTGTCTCGGCCTTGATGGTGGCTGCATGCCGGTCCACGAGCGGCCGCAGCTCGGCGGGCAGCGACAACGTCAGCCTGATCGTATCTTCGATACGCAGACCGGCATTCTTGCGCGCGAGCTGCACGGCGTGCACGAGCTCGCGCGCCAGGCCCTCCTCGCGCAGGGCGTCGTCGACCGCGGTCTTGAGGGCCACGGTGCGCCCGGAGTCCGCCTCGACCTGGTAGCCCTCGGGCGAGCCGGTCTCGATCAGAAGGTCGTCCGCTTCGAGACGAAGCTCGCCCTCGCCGACCACCAAGGTCACGGCGCCGACCGCCCTGAGCTCGGCGACCAGGGCGGCGGCGTCCGCGTCCTTGAGCGCCGCCTGCAACGCGCCGAGCCGCTTGCCCAGCCGGGAGCCGAGGACCTTGAGGTTGGGCTTGACCGTGTAGGCCACCATCTCGCTCTCGTCGCCCACGAAGCGCAGGGCCTTGACGTTGAGCTCGTCGAGGACGACGTCACGAAGGCCCTCGACGGCGCGCCGCTCGGCCGCGGGCAGCAGGGCGACGACCTCGGCCAGCGGCTGACGGGTCTTGACCGCGGCGGCGTTGCGCGCCGCGCGGCCCAGCTCGACGACGCGGCGCGCCGCCGCCATGGCGAACGACACGCCGGCGTCGATGGCCGGCTCGTCGGCCACCGGCCAAGCGCACAGGTGCACGCTCTCCGGGGCTTCCGCGTCGACCTCGCGCACGAGGTTCTGGTAGAGCTCCTCGGCGACGAAGGGCGTGAACGGCGCCAGCAGCTTGGTCACGGTGACGAGCGCTTCGTAGAGCGTGTGATATGCGGCCAGCTTGTCGCGGTCGCTCTCGCTCTTCCAGAAGCGGCGCCGGCTGCGGCGCACGTACCAGTTGCTGAGGTCGTCGACGAACTGCTGGATGGCGCGGCAGGTGCCGGTGGCGTCGTACTGCTCGAGGCCCTCGGTGACCGTCTGCACGAGCGCGTTGAGCTCGCCGCCGAGCCAGCGGTCGAGCAGCGGCCGCTCTTTGGGCGGCACGTCCCCGGCCGTCGGGTCGAAGCTGTCGATGTTGGCGTACACGGTGAAGAAGCTGTACGTGTTCCATAGCGTGAGCAGGAACTTGCGGACCACCTCGTCGACCATGTCGGCGCTGAAGCGCCGCGGGCTCCAGGGGTTCTGGCTGGCGAACATGAACCAGCGGAAGGCGTCGGCGCCCTGGTGGTCGAGGATGTCGTCGGGCTGAATGACGTTGCCCTTGCTCTTGCTCATCTTCTGGCCGTCGGCGTCGAGGATGTGGCCCAGGCAGAGCACGCGCTTGTAGGAGCTGCGGCCCTCGACGAGGGTGGCGACCGCGATCAGGCTGTAGAACCAGCCGCGGGTCTGGTCGATGGCCTCGCAGATGAAATCGGCGGGGAAGCGCTCGCGAAAGACGTCCGCGTGCTCGAACGGGTAGTGCCACTGGCCGAAGGGCATGCAGCCGGAGTCGAACCAGGCGTCGATGACCTCGTCGACGCGGCGCATCTCGCGGCCGCAGTCCGGGCAGGTGAGCAGCACGTCGTCGACGTAGGGCCGGTGCAGTTCGAGATCGTCCGGCACCGGCCCCGCCGCCATCTCGCGCAGCTCGGCGATGGAGCCAACGCAGTGGGTGTGCCCCTCCTCGCAGCGCCAGACGGGCAGCGGCGTGCCCCAGTAGCGGTCGCGGCCGAGCGCCCAGTCGACGTTGCCCGCGAGCCATTCGCCGAAGCGTCCCGTCTTGATGTGTTCGGGATGCCAGATGACGTCGTCGTTGGCCGCGATGAGCTCGTCCTTGATCGCCGTGGTCCGAACGTACCACGTCGCCTTGGCGTAGTAGAGGAGCGCCGTGTCGCAGCGCCAGCAGAACGGGTAGCTGTGCTCGTAGGGCTCCACGCCGAGCAGCAGGCCGCGGGCCTTGAGCTCGGCGATGATGGCCGGATCTGCGTCTTTGACGAAGACGCCGGCCCACGGCGTGACCTCGGCGACGAAGCGGCCCTCGGTGTCCACGGCGTTGACGACCGGCAGATCGTGCTCGAGGCCCACGCGCATGTCGTCCTCGCCGAAGGCGGGGGCCATGTGGACGATACCGGTGCCGTCGCTGGTGGTGACGTAGTCGGCGCCGACCACGAAATGCGCCCGCTTGTCGGGCTCCATGAAGGCGAACGGCGGCTCGTACTCGAGGCCGAGCAGTTCGCGGCCCGGCAGCTCGCGCTCGACGACGGCCTTGCCGCCGAGCACCTTCTCGACCAGCTCGCGGGCCAGCACGAAGCGCTCGCCACGGCTCTCGGCGAGCGCGTAGGCGACGTCGGGGTGGACCGCGGCGGCGACGTTGCTGATGAGCGTCCATGGCGTCGTGGTCCACACGGCCAGGGAGACGGGCGCGCCGGCCGGCGCGCCCAGCGTGGCCGCCGCCTCAGGCTTGAGCGGGAAGCGCACGTAGATCGAATCCTCGGTGACGTCCTTGTAGCCCTGCGCGACCTCGTGACTGCTGATCGCCGTGCCACAGCGCGGGCAGTAGGGCACGACCTTGTGGCCCTCGTACAGCAGGCCCTTGTCCCAGATCTGCCGCAGCAGCCACCACACCGTCTCGATGTACTCGTTGGTGAACGTGTAGTAGGCGTCGCCCATGTCGACCCAGAAGCCGATGCGCTCGGTGAAGCGCTCCCAGTCCTCCAGGTACGCGGTCACGCTCTCGCGGCAGAGCTGGTTGAACGCGGCGACGCCGTAGTCCTCGATCTGCTGTTTGCCGTCGATGCCGAGGCCGCGCTCGACCTCGAGCTCGACGGGCAGCCCGTGGGTGTCCCAGCCCGCCTTGCGGGGTACGCGGTAGCCGCGCATGGTCTTGTAGCGCGGGAAGAGGTCCTTGAAGATGCGCGAGATCACGTGGTGCGCGCCGGGGCGCCCGTTGGCCGTCGGCGGGCCCTCGTAGAACACGTACACGGGGGCGTCGTCGCGGCCTTCGAGGCTCTTCTCGAAGATGCGCTGCTCTTTCCAGAAGGCGAGGACGCGGGCGTCGAGCGCGGGGAAGTCGACGCGCGCCGACACCTCGCGGAACCGAGGTCGCTGGTCGCTCACGTGACTCGCTTTCGTCGGGCGGCGGGCCGGAAGGCCGATTCTACCAGACACGGCCGGGCTCGCTTCGCCGCCGGCCCGCCGCACGCCGCTCGCGCCCCGAATCGCCGCTCAGCCTCTACTGCTCGTAGCTCCAAGAAGCGCCGATGTCGCGCAGCGGGAGCACGTGGACGTTCTCCGCCAGCCGATAGGCCGTGCGGCCGGGATAGACGACCCACAGGCCGGCCAGCTCCAGGTCGGCGAAAGCCGCCTTCATGGACCGGGTCAGGCGTGGAGCATCGTGGTACTTGCACTCCACGCCCCAGTTGCGACCGCCCCATTGCCAGAAGAGATCCAACTCCGCACCGGCGTGGGTGCGCCAGAAGTGCAGCTCCTGATCCTCACGGTCCAAGACCCGGCAGATGCATTCCAGGGCGAATCCCTCCCACGAAGCGCCAAGCTTCGGGGATGACCGCAGGTGCTCCATCGACTCCACGGACATCAGGGCGTGCAATACGCCGCTGTCCCGCAGGAACAGCTTGGGCCTGCGCACGACCCGCTTGCCGACGTTCGCCGCCCAGGGCGCCAGGAGACGGATCATGAAGGCGCCCTCGAGGATCTCGCAGTACCTGCGCACCGTCATGTCGGACACCCCGAACGAGCGCCCCAGCTCGGAGTAGTTCAAGATCTGCCCATGGTAGTGGCTGAGCATCGTCCAGAAGCGCCGCAGCGTGCGGGCGGGGACGGTGATGCCCAGCTGTGGGATATCCCGCTCGAGGAAAGTCGAGATGTACTGTCGCCGCCAGACAAGGCTTGCTTCCTCGGTGGCCGCCAAGAACGATCGCGGCAGCCCACCCCGCAGCCACAGCGTCGTCGCGTTCTCCGCGCCGATGTCGCTCAGGCGGAAACCGCCCAGCTGATGGAAAGCGATGCGACCAGCGAGCGTCTCCGAGCCTTGTTGGATCAGGTCGCGGGAGGCGCTTCCCAGGATCAGGTACTTCTGACCGACGCCGCGGTCCACGAGGTAGCGCAGCAGGGGGAACAGGTCCGGCAGGCGCTGGATCTCGTCGATGATGATGAGGCCCCTCAGATCTTCGAGAGCCAGTTGCGGCTGCTCCAGCGCGGCGACATCCCGCGGGTTCTCCAGATCGAACGAATAGTCCGCGTTGAAGGCCCCGGCCAAGGTGGTCTTGCCGCACTGGCGTGGCCCCAGGATGGCCGTGACGGGAAAGGCCGTCGTCAGCTTGGCGACGGCCTCGATGTCCTGCGCTCTCTCGACGATCTCCACGGTGGAAGGCTAGCCGATGCGCATTGAAAACTCAAGCTTGCACTATGACTTTTCAAGGATTGTCATCGCTTGACCCGAGCTCGCGAGGTGTTGCTCGACGGCTCGCCCACAGCCCATAGTGCAAATCAGGCAGACAAGGAAAGGGCATTCCTTGTCTGCCCTCTCGCAGCTCTGCCGCTGCCCACACGGTAGTGAGCCAGGGCGCGAGCCGACCGACGTAGCGGCGCGCGTCTACTCCCGGTAGCTCTTGACGTCGAAGCCGCGGCGCAGGTTGAGCTCGTCGCGGCGGGCCTGGCCCAGGTCGTCGGCGACCATCTCGCGGACCAGGTCGCCGAACGCGACGGTCGGCGACCAGCCCAGGCGCTCGCGCGCCTTGGTGGCGTCGCCGATGAGGCTCTCCACCTCGGTGGGCCGGTAGTACCGCGGGTCGACCCTGACCAGGGTCTCGCCCGGCTGCACCGGCTCGTCCTGCGCGACCGATCCGCC
>Ga0209048_10005524_pt1 | contig 11918 bp, 13 predicted proteins | sample FrelakmetCRP12CR_FD_187146 | JGI IMG/M metagenome (GOLD analysis project Ga0209048, IMG submission 187146) | Freshwater lake sediment microbial communities from the University of Notre Dame, USA, for methane emissions studies - CRP12 CR (SPAdes)... | ecosystem: Environmental > Aquatic >... | reverse complement strand
GTGGCCCGCCTGCTGGCGATCGGCCACGGTGGCCAGGTCCTCGTCTCGTCGGCCGTCGCGACGGTCCTCTCGGACGACCTCCCAACGGGCGTCGAGCTGCTCGACCGAGGCGAGCACCGGCTGAAGGACCTGAGCCGCCCGGAGCGCGTGTACCAGCTGGTTGCGCCCGGGCTGCCGTCCGAGTTCCCGCCGCTTCGCTCGGGCACGGCCCCCACGAACCTGCCGGCCGAACTGACCTCCTTCGTCGGGCGGGAACGGGAGGTGAAGGACATCAGGGGGCTGCTCGAGGCGAACCGCCTGGTGTCGCTGGTTGGCGTCGGGGGCACGGGCAAGACGCGCCTGATGCTCCATGTGGCGGGCGAGGTGGCCGGCCGCCACGCCGACGGCGTCTGGCTGGTGGAGCTCGCTCCGCTCAGCGACCCGGGCCTCGTCCTCCCCGAGATCGCCCGCGCTCTCTCGATCCCCGACTCCCCGGGCCAGCCGTTGCTGGACGTCGTGACCGACTTCCTGCGCGACAAGGAGCTGCTCCTCCTGCTCGACAACTGCGAGCACCTCATCGGGGCCGCCGCCGACGTCGCGGAGCGCCTCCTCGGCTCCTGTCGATCCCTGCGAGTGATGGCGACGAGCCGCGAGGCTCTCGGCATCGCCGGCGAGGCGATCTTCCAGGTTCCGTCTCTGGACATCCCCGAAACGCTTGATCACGCCGACGTCGATGCCGTGGCCGCGGCCGAGGCCGTTCGCCTGTTCGTGGACCGCGCGACCGCCACGCTGCCGGCGTTCCGGCTCGATGCGGCGACGATCGGGCCGGTGGTCGAGATCTGCCGGCGCCTCGACGGCATCCCCCTCGCCCTGGAGCTTGCCGCGGCGCGGATCAACGTGCTCACCGCGGACGAGATCGCGCTGGGCCTTGGAGACCGCTTCCGCCTCCTGACCGGCGGCCGCCGGACCTCCGTGCCCCGGCAGCAGACACTGCAGGCGCTCATCGACTGGAGCTGGGACCTGCTCAGCGAGCCGGACCAGCGCCTGCTCCGCCGCCTGTCGGTGTTCGTCGGGGGCTGGACGCTCGAGGCGGCCGCCGAGGTCACGGCCGATCGGCCGGCCGGCGACTCGACCCCGCCGGCCGCGTCCCGGCTGGACACGCTCGACGGCCTGGGCCGGCTGGTCGACCGCTCGCTCGTCATCGCCGAGCACGATGCGGGGACGAGGTTCCGGATGCTCGAGACGATCCGCCAGTACGCCCGCGACCGGCTCATCGCCAGCGGCGAGTCGACCGAGCTCCGCAACCGGCATCTCGCCCGCTTCCAGCGCATGGCCGCGGAGGCGGGCCCGGCGATGGAGGGCCCGGGCATGATCGCCGCCCTCGAGCAGCTCGATCTCGAGATCGACAATGTCCGGGCCGCGCTCGACTGGGCGTTCGAGGCACAGCCAGAGGCCGGCATCGAGATTGCCGCCTCGCTCGGCCAGTACTGGCGCGCTCGGTCAGTTGGGTCCGAGGGCCTGGACCGGCTCGTCGAGTCGATCGAGGCCCTTCGCCGCCTGCCCGAGCCTGCGCCCGAAGTGGCTGCCGAGCGCCTCCGCCTCACCGTCCGACTTCTGGCCACTGCCGCGCGGGAGGCGGCGATGACGAACCGGCGGGTCGACGCCGCCCGCGACTGGGGCGACGAGGCGGTGCGCCTCGCCCGGGAAAGCGGGAACGCGAGGAGCCTGAGCACCGCCTTGAACGGCCGGAGCTTCGTCCTCATGTTTGCGGGCCGGTCGAGCGACGACGTGCTCGACGCTCAGGCTGAGACGGCTGCCGTCGCCGAGGAGGCGGGCGACTGGATGAGCGCGACGATGGCGGCAGTGTCCAGGTCGGAATACCTCATCGGGACCGATCTCGCCGACGCCGAGGCCTGGGTCACGCGGGCGACGGACTCTGCCCGTCGTGCCGGAAACCCGTTCGCCATAGGATTGGCGGCGCTCGGACGCGGCCGATACCTGGGCTTCCGTGGCCGGATCGACGAGGCCCGCCCCTGGTTCGTCGAGGCACAGGCGCACTTCCGCGAGATCGGGGATCACCGCCTGGAGCTCGTCGCGCGCAGCGACCTGGCCCACGCCCTGCGCCGGGCCGGGGATCTCGACGGAGCGGAGGCCGCCTACCGCCAGGTGCTGCCGGAATGGCAGCGACTTGGGCAACGGGGCGCCGTTGCGCACCTGCTCGAGTCGTTCGCCTTCCTGGCGGTCGAACGCCACGACCCGCGCCGGGCGGCCGTGATCCTCGGTGCCGCGGAACGGCTGCGGAGCGCGTCCGAGGCATCGATGTTGGCACCGGAGCGCGTGGAGTACGACAGGGAGGTCGCGCGGGCGCGCGAGGTGCTCGGCGAGGCCGAATTCGAGCAGGCCTGGAGCCGCGGAGCCGGCCTGAGCACCGAGGACGCGGTCGCGTTTGCCGTGTCCGGGTGACCAAGGCGTCGTCTCTCGCTCCACGAGTAGACCGGTCGCGGCTCCAGCGTCCCTCCGCCCTGCTTCAGATGATCGCCGACGCCTTCGCCTCGGCCCCCCTGGCGCGGGTCGACCTTGCTTCCGGGCCCCGGGTCGGGCAGACTCCGGCGACATGAATCTCAGCGTCCTCGCCCCCGCGATCGTCGGAGCGATCTGCGGCGCCCTCGGCTGGCTGATCGTCGGCCTCTACATGGCTGGGCGCCAGAACCGCCGACTGGCGAAGAACGCCGGCCGGGCAGTCTACTTCGAGCTGGCGATGAACCGGCTTAGCGTCGAGGTTGCCCTCGAGTACGGGGCCTTCGCGCCGCTCGGGCGATCGTCGTTCGATCGCCTCCTCCCGGAGCTCGCGACGTGGTTGGAGCCGGAGGAGCTCCAGACGATCGTCGCGGCGTACATGAGCCATGTCGGCTACCGTCAAGTCAGCGAAGACTCGGACCTGCCGTCCGACCCTCGAGTGCAGGCGCTGTCCGGCATCCTCGCGACCCAAACCCGAGCTCTCGACCTCCTGCGCGGGCGGGTGTTCTCGGACGACGAGGCGCGTCGGATGGAACGGGCGCAGTCGGGCGTCGCGTCCGCCGCCGAGCCTGCGACCCAGGATGACTTCGCCAGCGGAGGAACGTGACCATGCCCGTCGATCACCAGGCGCTGTCCGAACGGTATGCGGTGGCGTTGGCGCGCGGTGACCTCTCGGTCATCGAGGAGGTCTTCACCGAGGATTTCGTCGACGAGTACCCGCAGTCGGGTGAGATCGTCCGCGGTCGCAACAACCTGCGGGCGATGATGGAGCACCGCCCCGGGCTCACGTCCGATACCGGGCCTGACCTCTCGACGGTTCGCGCCAGAGCCGGCGACGAGCACAAGGTCCTGGCGCCGCTCTTCACCGTGGTCCGCGTCCAGGGCCGGGGCGATGCTGGCACGACGACGCTGCGAGCCCGGTATCCGGACGGGTCCTGGTGGTGGATCGTGGTGGTCTACGAGCTGCGTGATGGTCGGATCGCCCGATCGACGAGCTTCTTCGCCCCACAGTTCGAGGCCCCCGCGTGGCGGGCCCCGTTCGTGGAGCGGCGAGAAGCCCCGGAGACCTGAGCAGCACGGCAACACTCTGCCGGTCGGGAGACTCGACCTACCTAATCCCCCTCGCAACGCGCATACTCCGCCGATCCGGAGCATTGCCCGAAGCATGTGCGCCTCAGCTCTTCGCTTCACCTCGCCCGGTCCACCCGGAAGCGACCACGATGGAGGTCCGCCCGAGCTCGATGGATCGTGACGATCCCGCCTATCGCGGCCAGAGGGACTACACCCGGCTGCTGCTGAATGCGTACGATCCCCTCGTCCTCGGCCCCATCGCCCGGTACGTCTGGCGGTGCCCGACGTCTCGACTGGTCGAGCGATACCGGCAGCACGCCCGCGACCGGCACCTCGATGTGGGTCCCGGCACCGGCTACTTCCTCGAGCGATCGGGCCTGCCTGAGGGCAGCCGCGTGACGATCCTCGACCCGAACAGGAACGTCCTCGGTCATGTCTCCCGGCGCCTGCGGCAGCTGGACATCACGGCCGTGGAGGCCGACGTTCTCAAGCCGCTCCCCGTCGATGGACCGTTCGACTCCGCCGCGCTGCACCTGGTGCTCCACTGCCTGCCCGGACCGCTCTCACGCAAGGCGGGGGCCGTGGCCAACGTGGCCGCATCCCTCGCGCCGGATGGCGTGCTCTTCGGCGCGTCGGTCCTCGGAACGTCCGGATCCCACACGCGTTTGGCACGGAGGGTGCTCGACGTCTTCAACTGGCAGGGTGGCTTCGACAACCTCGACGACAGCGAGGAAGGGCTCGGCGAGATTCTGGGGGCATCGTTCGAACACGTAGACATCGAGACCATCGGCTCGGTCGCGGTCTTCGCCGCTGCCAATCCGCGAAAGGGCTCGCTTCACTGAACCGGCCCCAGGCGCGGTGCGGGGCCACCGCTCGGCGGCGCCCCGCAAGCTCAAGCGTGTGGCCGAAGAGCGGAGGGTCCTCGCTGCGCGAGGTTGACGGTGCCCGCGCTCACATCGGCGGCTTCAGGCCTCCGACCTGCATCATCCCGGTGACGCCGTCGTTGATGCCCCAGTGGGCGACGACCTTGCCGTCGGTCAGCTGGTAGATGCCCCAGCTCTCGAAGTCGATCTTGGCCCCGTTCGGTTCCGGAGCCCCCAGAAATGGGGCGCCCCCGGTATTCGTACCGGTGATCCGGGCGCGGACCGCGACCCTGTCGCCCTCGCCGATGAGGTCCAGGATCGTCGACTTCCGGTCCGGGAATGCGGTCATCGACATGGTGTGCGCCATCTTCGACCCGGGCAGGCCCGGCGGCATTCCGGGAAAGCCACTCTGGGCGTTGTTGAAGTCGGGCGCGAAGTACTGGTCGAGTGCGTTGAGGTCGTTCCTGTCCCACGCCTCCTCGATCTGCCGAACGATCTCCTTGTTGTCAGCCACGATGAGCTCCTTCCTGGTTAGGGCGCCCGCTGCAGTCTCGCACCGGGCCTGTTGATCGGTAGACGCAGCTGGCGCTCCGATGCGAACGATGGGGTTACCCACGTTGTCCTGCCTTCCGGAGATCCGTGAGCCCACGTTCACCCAGACGACGAACGAGGGAGCCCGGAATCGACACCGATCCCTCCCTCCGCGGATGCGAAGATGAGCCCGTGACCGCCCCAGATCGCCGGCCCGACGCCGTGGTGGTCGGCTCCGGCCCGAACGGGCTCGCCGCCGCCATCACGCTGGCCCGCGCCGGACTCTCGGTCGTCGTCTACGAGGCCAACGCCACGGTCGGCGGGGGGATGCGCAGCGCGGAGCTCACGCTGCCCGGGTTCGTCCACGACGTCTGCTCGACGATCCAGGGAACCTCCGTCGCCTCACCGTTCTTCCAGGCGCTCGACCTCGACGCCCGCGGCGCCGAGCTGGTCCACCCCGCGGCACCCCTGGCGCACCCGCTCGACGACGGCCGCGTGGCGCTCCTTGAGCGCTCCGTGGCGGCAACGGCGGCCGGCCTGGGCGAGGACGGGCGCGCCTACCGCCGACTGCTCGGTCCCCTGGTGCGGGAGGCCGATCGGATCGTGTCCCTCGTCCTCGGCCCGCTGCTGCGGGTGCCGGCGCACCCTCTCGCCGCCGTTCGCTTCGGGCTACCGGCACTGCGCTCGAGCGTGGGGCTGGCGCGCAGCCGGTTTCGCGACGAACCGGCGCGAGCGCTGCTCGGCGGTCTGTGCGCCCATTCCATGGTGGCCCTGGATCGCCCGACGACGGCGGCCTTCGGGCTCGTGCTCGCCATCACCGCCCACGCCTACGGCTGGCCCCTCGTCCGCGGCGGCACCCAGCGGCTGGCCGACGCCCTGGGGGCGGAGCTCCGCTCGCTCGGCGGCACGATCGTCTGTGACCGCCGCATCACCTCGCTCGAGGAACTGCCCCCCGCGCGCGCGATCCTCTTCGACACGACCCCGAGGGCCCTCGTCGAGATTGCCGGGGATCGACTCGGGGGTCGCTACCGCCGCCGCCTCGCCGGGTTCCGCTACGGCCCGGGCGCCTTCAAGGTCGACTGGGCCCTCGACGCCCCGATCCCCTGGCGGACGGCCGAGATCGCCCGCGCCGGGACGGTGCACCTCGGGGGCACCATGGAGGAGATCGCCGCCGCGGAGGACGAGGTCGCCCGCGGCCGCCATCCCGACAAGCCGTTCGTGCTCCTCGTCCAGGGCAGCCTCTTCGACGACTCGCGGGCCCCCCAGGGCCGGCACACCGGCTGGGCCTACTGCCACGTGCCCAACGGCTCGACGGTGGACATGACCGCCCGGATCGAGGCGCAGGTGGAGCGCTTCGCGCCCGGCTTCGGCGACCGCATCCTGGCCCGCGCCACGTCGAGCCCCGTCGAGCTCGAGGCCTACAACCCGAACTACGTCGGCGGCGACATCAACGGCGGCCTCCAGGACCTGCGCCAGCTCATCACCCGCCCCGTCGCCCGCCGCGATCCCTACTCCACCCCGGCCCGAGGCCTCTACCTCTGCTCGTCGTCGACGCCGCCCGGGGGAGGGGTCCACGGCATGTCCGGCGTCTTCGCGGCCCGCTCGGCGCTGCGACGGGAGTTCGGGCTCCACGCCTGAGATGCGTCGCCCAATGATGCTGACCTGCCATCCATCCCGCCCGTGACGGATGAGGAGAAGTCGATGAAGGCGATCATCCGGTCGGAGTACGGCTCACCCGATGTCCTGGAACTCAAGGACATCGACAAGCCCGTGGTCGGAGATGACGGCGTGCTGGTTCGGGTCCGCGCGGCGTCCCTGAATGCAGCCGACCTCGACTACCTGTACGGCAGGCCATTCCTGACCCGCATGGGCACCGGGCTGCGCAGGCCGAGGAATCGCGGCCTGGGATTGGACGTGGCCGGCCTGGTCGAAGCGGTGGGCGCCGCCGTGACGCGGTTTCACCCAGGCGACGAGGTGTTCGGGGACCTGACGCAGTTCGGCTACGGCGCCTTTGCCGAGTACGCGTGCGCACCGGAGCGTGCCTGGGCGCTCAAGCCAGTTCACCTGACCTTCGAGGAAGCCGCAACCGTGCCGCAGGCGGCGATCCTGGCCCTGCAGGGTCTGCGGGGCAAGGGACAGATCCGGCCGGGAGATCGGGTGCTGGTCAACGGTGCGTCGGGAAACGTCGGCCCGTTCGCCGTCCAGATCGCGAAGTCCCTCGGGGCACACGTGACCGGTGTCTGCAGCACGGGCAAGATGGACATGGTGCGCGGGCTCGGCGCCGACCACGTCATCGACTACAACCGGGAGGACTACACGCGGAGCGGGCAGCGGTACGACTGGATCGTCGACATGGTGGGCAATCGAACCATCCTGGAATGCCGGCGAGCGTTGAAGCCCCGGGGCGTCTACGTCATGGTCGGAGGTTCCACGGCCCGTATCTTCCGGGCCCTGTTCCTGGGGCCGCTGATCTCGATGGCAGGGAGCAGGAAGATGGGTCTCATGCTCTGGTGGAAGCCTTTCAACAAGGACGACGTCGCGCTGTTGAAGGAGCTGATCGAAGCCGGCAAGGTGGTACCCGTCATCGATCGGCGGTACTCGCTCGCCGAGGTCGCCGGGGCGCTCCGATACCTCGAGGCGGGAGGCGCCAGGGGGAAAGTCACCATCACGATGTGAGGCGCTCCGCCGCTGCCGCGAACGGGACCGACGTCGTCTTCCGCGAGATCGGCCCGGTGGAGCTCAAGGGCGTGGCCGGCGCCGTGCGCCTGCACGCCGCCTCCCGGGCCGGCTGAGCGGGCAGGACCGCTGGCGGAGCGACTTGTGGTGCGGCGCTGACGGGGGGAGTAACGTTCGCGATATGAAAGGTGATCGCGTCGAGGCACTGGTCGACACGGGCCAGGGGGTTCAGGCGTTCGAGATCGTGGCGACCCGGGCGGGGCGCCGGATCGAGGTTGTCACCGCGCGAGGCGTGGTCGAAGTCCGAGAGGTGACGCGCACCGGCCAGCCGGTTCGCACGGGGCGCTTCATGACCAGCCGGCTGATCGCCCTGGTCGAGCACCCGGCGGCAGACGAACGGGGCCGAGTCGAGGTCAGCACCCGGCACCGGATCCAGCCGCGGGAATAGGCTCGGATCCCGTCCCCGCTCCGCTTTGCCCTCGCGAGCCGGGGTGGTTCCGCGCCATCGTGCAGGCCCTCCGCCCGGCTGCTGGACGGCGGTGGGACAATCGATCCGCTCGGATGCGTCCCACCCCGCCTGGAGGTCTCGCCATGAGCGAGCTGATCCGAACGCTGCCGCCGATGTGCAGCTGCCGGCACCCGGTCGATTGCGTATGCGCCTGCCACGGCCGCTACTGCGACCCCACCGAGAATGCCTGTCTCCTGGAGTACCTGCCCGACGAGGGAGGCCTCACCGCCTGGGGATGCAACCTGTGCACTCCCGGTCAGGGGCTGCCGCACGTCGTCGGTTGTGCCGCTGACCCAGCCCTCCTGGTGCGGATCCCGGACTCGACCGTCGGGTACCTTCGACCCGGCTGAGCCGCACCGAGGCGGCGGGCGCCCTGGAGCCCCCGGCGCTCACGTCACGGCCTGACGAAACCCGTCCACGCTTGCGTCACTGGCCCGGGCACGCCGCGCAGCTCGTGGCGCCCGCGGTCGGCAAGGTCGGCCTCGGCAAGCGCCTCGTGCAGGGCGTCGGAGACGAGGATCTCGCCGTCGGCGGCGGCCATGACGCGGGCGGCGCTGGGAGGGCCCGCTCGCCTGTGGATCAGGCAGGCTCGTCGAACTGGATGAGTCCGATCAGGTTGCCGTCGGGATCCTTGAACCAGGCGGCACGCCCGGCCGGCAGACGGGCGATTCCCCGTTCGGTCCTCGGCGCCTCGTACTCCTCGAAGACGACGCCACGGTCACGGAGACCGGCGACCTCCGCCTCGATGTCCGGCACCGTGAAGGCCATCTGCGTGTGGCCGCCGGAGGCCCGGTTGCCGCTTCGCGAGATCGCAAAGAGGCTCCCTTCGCCCGCGCTGTAAAGGACGGCACCGGGTCGCTCCGCGTAGGGCACCAGGCCCAGCACCTGCTCGTAGAAGGTTCGCAGCCGCTCCGGGTCTGGTGTCGGCAAGGTGGTGTGAACGCGGCGGGAGGAGAGCATGGTCTGCATCATCACCCCAGACGGGCAGAGGGGCAAGGGGATCGGTTAAGCCCCCGTGAACGCAGGGGGCGGGGCAGCGCCGGAGCGACCGACTCGGGGGCTACGACGTCTCAGTCAGGCACGACGAGCCGGAACACCTGCCGCGCGCCGGCGAGTCCCTTGAGCTCGTGCGTTCCGGCCTCTTCGAGGAGCAGGTCCGAGCCCTCCAGCAGGTCGCGCGTTGTCGCGGAGATCAGGATCTCGTTCGGGCCGGCCAGATCAAGCAGGCGCGCGGCGGCATGGACCGCGATGCCCCGCACATCCTCGCCAACAAACTCGACTTCTCCGGTATTCACCCCGATCCGAATCGGCAGCTCCATCGCCTGGGCGGCCGTGATCATCGCCGCACCGCAGCGGCAAGCCCGGGTGGCGCTGTCGAACACCGCCAGGAACCCGTCGCCCGTGGTCTTGACCTCACGACCACGGAACACGTTCAGCTCTGCGCGCAGGCGCGCGTTGTGGGCCACCAGTCGGTCGTGCCACGCCGCATCGCCGATGCGCTCGAGGGTGGCCGTGGAGGCCACGATGTCCGTGAACATCACCGTGGCCAGCGACCGGTTGCCGGTCTCATGAAGGGCGGCTTCGAGGGCCCGCCCGCTCGCGCCCCACTCGATCGTCACCCAGGGCTCCTCGCCGACGACCCACTTGTCGTGGCCGGGCGGGATCTCGAAGACGGTGTCCGGCCCGATGTCCAGCGTCTGGCCGTCGTCCATGACGATCCGCACCGAGCCCGACAGCGTGTACCCGGAGTGTCGCATCTGGCAGGACTCGGTCCCGACGATGGGGCCGAGGTCGGTCGACCAGCGCCACCCCGGCTCGAAGCGACAGTGACCGATCCTGGCCTCATCGAGATCGACGGTCTCGAACCTGACTCGGGGCATGGTCCGGACGTCGTCGGGAGCGGCGAAGCTCTTGGCCTGCAGACGGGGCATGAACGCGCGTCTCCGAAGTGTGGGCCGGACGAGATCACCACCATCATGCGGGCATCCTCGCTCCGGTGCATGGAGTGACGGCCGGTTCGACATCGACCCGTAGGTCGTCTCGTGAACAACCCGCCCGTCGCGAAGCTCGAGGTGCTTGACTGGCCCGGGCGACCCCGGTCAGGCGCCGCGTTCGGACGCACCCGCATCGGCCAGGCCGCCGAGGAGGCGGAGCACGGGCAGGGCGGCAGTGAAACCATCCGCGAGCTCGTCGGGCAGATTGGCCGATAACGCCTCGGCGTCCGACAGACGCCGGCCGAAGGTGACGTCCTTGAGCTTGAGGAGCTCGGCATCCGGATGGTCGGCCGGGAATCCCGTGGGAACGCGCTTCAGCCGTTCACCATCGACGGTCCCGAAGGTGCGGACGAACTCGGGGTTCTCCAGCGCGGCATGGACTTCGGCTGGACGGCCGGCGACCGCCCCCCTCCAAGCGGCGAGCAGGTGCGGCTCGGGGTGCCACATGCCGCCGCCCATGAAGATATCGCCGGGCCGAAGGCTGAAGTAGCCGCCGGGCCCGCCGCCAACCCAGGGGAAGCTCGCGCTGACGTACGGTTTGTAGGGGGACTTGTCCCTGGAGAATCGCGTGTCGCGATAGATGCGAAACGGCGAGCGAGCCGGATCGGAGACCAGGGGGATGCTCCGCGCGACGAAGCGCTCGCCGAGAGCGACGCACAACTCCTCGAGCGGAAGCTTCAGGAGTCGCTCGTACTCGGCCTTTCGCGGCTGGAACCAGGCTCGCTCGTTGTTGGCCGCGAGATCGGCAAGGAACTGAAGCGCCTCGCGCGAGAAGCCGGTGAAGGTCATCGTGCCCTCCTGCGTCCTCATCGCCACGACGAGGATCTGCGGCATTGTCGCCTTTGCGGCAACCGTCGCGCTGGCAGCTCGTGATCCGCTCGGCAAGACGACAGACCCTTGCCGGCCGGCGGGCGGGGGCGCGGGCGCGGCGGGAGGCAGGTCATGATGCCGCAGCCGATCTGGAGGACGCCGCGGCGAGTCTCGGTCTAGCCTCCGGCGAGGGCAGCGACCAGGGGTGCCATGTCCTCCATCGCGTGACCGGGGATCGCGTAATAGCTGATCCCCAGCCGATCTCGTCGGCGCTGCAGCAGGTCGCGCAACTGGCCCATGGTGCCGTACAGGACATACGGCGACGACACCAGCCTCGTCGCGACCGACTTGGTGGCGGCGAGGAGCGACGCGGGGGCGGAGCGCCCGCTCCCCACGATGCCGGCGTCGCCGACGATGACGTTCAGCTCGAGCTCATCGAAGCGCGACCCGGCGGCCTCGCGCAGGATGGCAACCTTGCTCTCCGTTGCCCCCTCGGTTGCCTGGCGCAGCATCGGCCGGCCCCGGGGGTCGAACTGCGGCTGCAGGGCCACGATGTCGGCCTCCCGGGCGGCCAGGCGCAACATGCGGGGACCGCCCCCGCCGATGAGGAGCGGGGGGCGCGGGCGCTGGACCGGCAGCGGCCCAACGTGGGCGCCGGTCAGACGGTAGTGCGGTCCCTCGTGGTCGACCGTCTCACCAGCCAGCAAGCGCTTGATGAGAGGGACCGCCTCGCTCAGCCGATCGATGCGCCGCGGCGGAGGGTCGTAGGGCAGACCGAGCTTGCGGTAGTCCTCGACGTTCCAGCCGGCTCCGAGGCCAAGCTCGAAGCGGCCGCCCGACAACACGTCGAGTGTGGCTGCCTCCCGGGCGAGAACGAGCGGATGGCGGTAGTCGTTGGCGAAGACGTAGCTGCCCACGCGCAGGCGGGTAGTGGCCATGGCCGCCGCCGTCAGGGCCGCGATCGGGGAG
>Ga0209048_10005523_pt1 | contig 11919 bp, 9 predicted proteins | sample FrelakmetCRP12CR_FD_187146 | JGI IMG/M metagenome (GOLD analysis project Ga0209048, IMG submission 187146) | Freshwater lake sediment microbial communities from the University of Notre Dame, USA, for methane emissions studies - CRP12 CR (SPAdes)... | ecosystem: Environmental > Aquatic >... | reverse complement strand
GGGTCCTCCGAAGCCTCCAATCAGACTTGGTCCTTTTGTGCAAGCCGATGGCGATCATGGAAGCATGCTCTTCCCCCGCAATCTTGCTGACTACTGTGGAAAAGCGCCCGCTCACCAGCTTGCTTTCGCTCTTTACACTTGCGCGCTCAGCCTGCATCAGTATGTTTTCCAAACACTGAGCGGCACTGCCTCTAAAGCGGTATTCGTTGCCGGCTAAAGTCTTTCCTCCGGCATTGAAAAAGGCTTTCGTGACTGACAGAACACTCAGTTCCGCTCCGTAGGTCCTGGCAACTTCTATGACCCGCACGGCGGCCTCCAGGTCGTTCTTTGAGCTGTCGATTGGAAAAAGGATTTTGTCCCAACTGATGGTCGCTTGATAGGGAATTACCAGAACGTCCTTGGAACTGAGTGCGATCACTTCCCTCAAAACCCTACCTGCAAAAAGGCCCGCAATAAATGAGGTTCGTCTTGCCCCCAGGACAATGAGATCGGCATCTTCCGCCAGGGCGTGCTGGGCGATGCCTTCGTGAATTTCCCCTCGGGAAAGGATGGTGTTTATTGAAAAATTGTGAAGTTTGGCAATATCCGTTGCCTCCTGAAGGATCGGCCCGCCGAGGCCGTTCACAGTGGCTTTGATGTCCTTTACCCCCACCAGACTCAAATCGCCTTCATAGAAAGGGGCCACGTGAATGACCGTGGCCCCGCCTTTTCCCCACTGTGCCAGGCGGATGGATTCCTCCAGAGCATGAAAGCTCGCTTCGGAACCGTCCACCGCCACGAGGATGTTCTTATACCTGCCCATAGTCCTCTTACAGCGGCACGGCTGCCCTGCTGGCCCGCCACATGCTGCTGAGAATGATTACCGCACCGACTGCTAGTGCAAGACACATGGTTATGAAGCTGATTTTGCCAAGAATGTCAAGGAGAGTAGCATTCATGTTAATAATACCAAGCTCGTTGAGATACTTCGGGACCGCCAGTGCCCTGCTCACCGCAACGATCAACATAATGGTGGCCATTACGATTTTGATCAAGTACTCTTTAACGTAGGTTGTGCCGATAGCACCCAGTTGCACCCCAAGGAGCGATCCCCCAAGAATGATCAAAACGAGCCGAATATCCACCATCCCGTGCATCGCCCAGTTGACGGTGCCTGCAAAGCCCATCACAAAGGCAATGACAAGCTCCGTGGCTGAGGCTACAAGACTTGCAGCCCCGAGAACGTAAATCATGCCAGGTACCCCGATAAAACCGCCTACAGCGATGGTTGCAGCTAGCATACCGGTAGCAAAACCGACCGGAATGGTAAACCAGAGAGAAATCCTGACATTTGCCGTCTTGAAGTAAATCATCGGGGGAAGGTGTATAGCCTGAAGCCTTCTGGCGAGACCTGCGGTTTTCTCTTCGCCACCACCTTTGAGGGATTGCATGGCGTCGTAGAGCACATAGCCTCCGACGATGACAAGCACGGTTACGAAGGAAAGACTCACGTAAAGATTCGAACCTGCCGGTCCCCATTTTTCGAGAATCATCTGCTGAAGCTTGATTCCTACCTGAACTCCGATGCCTGCGGATGCAGACATGACCAGGCCAAGCTTAATGTCCACCTGACCGTATCTAAAGCGCTTATAAGCACCCACCAGTGCCTTGGGGAACTTATGGCACATGTTGCTAGCCACCGCAACGGTCCCGGATACACCCAGGCTCATCATTCCAGGGGTCAGAACGAAGGCTCCGCCCGACCCTATAAAACCGCTTACCAGTCCGCCAATAAAGCCAACCAGGAATAAAAACCCAATTGATAAAACATTCAAATCGATGAATTGAATTACATCTTGTGCTGCATTGTGCATTGCCGCGCTCCTTCTCAAAACCAAAAACAGTTCAACTGTCGATGGGCACTGTTAATCGACAGTTGAACCCTCAAGAAAATTTCACTTGTGAAGTGTGATTATAGCCTGTGGAAAGGATTGATATACGCATAGGCGCGAGGTTTTTTCCGAGCCTCTTTTCTCTTGCTGACGACCTTTCTTTCAACCTGTCGCAGGGCATCTCTCTTGACCGCCTCGATCCCTAGCAGAGACCACAGATTGCTGGCAAAGGCTCCATGGGCGAAAGAGAAAACGAACACGGTCGCAATGGGCAAGGCTGCGTACAATCCGCCTCTGGCGAAATACTGCGCCACGGCGTCACCATTTAGAAACACAGCTGCATAAAGCCCAACAGTCACGGCGCCAAAGCCGATGGTCTGACCCCATGGTTTCTTTTTCTGAATGCTTTGTTCGTTTGCCATGATTTTTCCTCCCTTTGTATTCAATGAATTTGAAATAACGCCAAATACTGGAATAGCGAAGTGACTGGCGATTTCCTTTTGGTCGATAGTCATGTCAGCCACTGCAAATTCAGCACGTTTTACTTCACGATTCAGTTCCTCAGCGATCGTATCCACATCCCCAAACTTCACTGAATGATCGCAGTGAATACCGGTAACAGTAGCCTTCTTTCGGAGTGCCTTGGCTGCCTCCACGGCCCGCTTTCGAAAGCCTTCACGCCACAGAGCCTCAGAATCCAAAGAAGATTGCGTGTTCCACTCCCTGCCGAAATTGACTGCAAGGATATCGTAGTCAAGGCGTTCCGCGAGATGCACCGCATAGTCCATCGCTTCCTCGGAGAAGAGCTCTCCTCTACCCACCATGAGGACCTTGCGGCGCTCCATCCGTTTTCCCTGAGAGTCTTCTTCTCTGTGTTCATCCCTCATGGTATCATCTACCTCCTTAAACAATCTGACCGCTCTGATTCCAGATCTCTTGAAGCGATTGCTTTGCGAGGATCGTGCCAGAGGGTGGCTGTGTTTATAACACCTTGAATTAACGTGATAAATTTTGAAGCGGCGACAATTCCAGGCACTTTTTGGGCATTGCATTTTGCAACACCTCCCATTGAGTTTGAGTTAAGGTGGTGATTGTTCAATGGAAAAGCTCACTGTTGCATAGATGGCCAAGTCTGTTGCATAATGCAACGAAAGAATTCCCCTATACGAAGAGGAGAGGTTTCATGGCCTTTTTTCGCAAGACCGGCAAGTCAGAAGAAGAATCCACGTTGGTCCCACAAGACTTGTTGGATCTTCGCAACGCTATCACCAAGGCGAAGCTCCCCAATGGTCATGTCGCCGTGGCGATCAGAGAGCTGGAACGTCTGGAGAAGATGGAACCATCTCTGCCCGAGTACACCATCGGGTTGAATTACATCGAAGTGCTGCTTTCACTTCCCTGGCATCACTTCACAGAGGATAATCTGGACCTGAAGCGGGCAGAAGACATTCTGGAGTCGCAGCACTACGGGTTGCAGCACGTAAAGGAAAGGATTCTGGAATATCTTGCGGTGCGCACCCTCTCCGGTCTCGGTGAATTTCACCTTCTCGTAGTGGACGATGAGGAAATTGCTCGCGCCAATCTGGAGTACGTTTTGAAAAAAGAGGGCTATCAGGTTGTCACTGCAGCCAATGGGATGGAGGCACTGGAAAGGATGAAAGACCGCGAATTCGACCTGATCCTTACCGACCTCAAGATGGATAAGCTGGATGGCATCCAGCTCCTGGAAACCGCCGGCAAGATTGCGCCGCACACGGAGATCGTCCTGATTACGGGCTACGCCACGGTGAGCACCGCAGTGGACGCCATGAAGAAGGGGGCCTCTCACTATCTGCCCAAACCCATCGATCTGGAAGAACTGCGTTCCACAGTGAAAAGCATCCGGGAAAAGAAGCGGCACCTGCAAATGACGCGAAGCCCCACACTCTGTTTTGCCGGCCCTCCCGGTACGGGAAAGACCTCGATCGGACGTTCCATCGCCGAGGCTTTGGAACGGAAGTTCATACGCCTTTCCCTGGCCGGTCTGCGAGATGAAGCAGAGTTGCGCGGACATCGAAGGACTTATGTCGGCGCAATGTCCGGGCGAATCATCAATGAGATTCGGCGCCTGGGGGTAAAGAACCCGGTCTTCATGTTGGATGAAATCGACAAGATTGGTCAAGACTTTCGCGGCGATCCGGCATCGGTGCTCCTTGAGATTCTCGATCCCGAGCAGAACAGCCGATTCACCGACAACTTTCTGGATTTGCCCTTCGACCTTTCCGGGGTGATGTTCATTGCTACGGCAAATGTGGTCGAAGTGCTCTCCGAGCCCTTGCAGGACCGTTTGGAGGTCATCCAGTTTCCCGGCTATACGGAAAAAGAAAAACGAAGAATCGCACAGAACTATTTGATCCCGCGTCAATTGCGCGAGCACAGCCTGGCCCATGAGGGGGTTGAATTCACCGAAGAGGCCATCTCCAAGATCATCCGGGATTACACTCTGGAAGCGGGCCTCAGGAACCTGGAACGGGAGATCGCTGCAATCTGCCGGAAGCTGGCCAGGATCTGCCTGCAAAGCAATCGGGATTCATTATCTTCCTTGCGGGTGGATGGGACAATGGTCAAGAGATTGCTTGGGGCACGAAAATTCACACACGAAATAGCAGAAGGTGACCATAGGGTGGGAGTTACCACAGGACTCGTCTGGACTGAGTTTGGCGGGGAAATCATTTCCGTTGAGGCGACCCTGATGAAGGGAAGTCGGCAGCTCATCCTGACAGGGTCGCTGGGAAGCGTCCTCCAGGAGTCGGCTCAAACGGCTTTGAGCCACATCCGAAGCCATGCTGCTGAGTTTTCTGTCAATCCTGATTTTTTCGAGAACAGCGACATCCACATCCACATTCCGGCGGGAGCGATTCCCAAGGACGGCCCTTCGGCGGGAGTCACCATAGCTATGGCGCTGATTTCTCTGCTCACCGGCAGACCCGCCCGCCGGGACATCGCCCTCACGGGAGAGCTCACCCTAAGCGGGCGTATTCTTGCTGTGAGCGGGATTCGTGAGAAAATCCTTGCCGCACAGAGAGCCGGGGTAAAAGTCGTGGTGTTTCCGAAACGCAACGAGGTGGACATCAACAGCCTGGAAACGGATGTGAAGGAAGGAGTAGAGATCGTTCTGGCGGAAGAGATTCGTTCGCTGTTGGATATCGTTCTGGTGTGACCGTTCACTCCATATTATACCGTTTTAGCTTACGCCACAGGGAGACGCGATCGATGGCCAAGATTTCTGCCGCTTTCGTCTTATTTTCGTTTACCTGTTCAAGGACCCAGGCGATGTACTCCTTTTCATTCTCTTCCAGCGTCATGAAGTCCCGCTGGGGACGACGAATGCTTAACCCGAGTTCCTGAAGATCCGCAGGGAGGTGTTCCACTTCTATAGTATTGTCCCTGGTGAGAGTAACGGCCCGCTCGATGATATTTTCCAATTCGCGAACGTTTCCAGGAAATTCATAGGACAGCAGAATATCCATCGCTCCATCCGCAATGGCCTCGATGTTCTTGTTTTGGGCATCGGAGAACTTCTTCAGGAAATGGATGCTCAGGATCAGAACATCATCCTTTCGGTCAGCCAGTCGCGGAACGAAAAGAGTGATCACATTGAGACGATAATAGAGATCCTGACGAAAAGCGCCCTGTTCGACTTCTCTCTTTAAGTCCTTGTTTGTGGCTGCCAGTACGCGAATGTCCACGGGAATTTCCTGAGTCCCGCCGACGCGCATCAGGGTCCTTTCCTGCAGGACTCGAAGGAGCTTCACCTGCATCGAGAGCGGCATATCGCCGATTTCATCCAGGAGAATCGTCCCCCCCTGAGTGACCTCCAGCAACCCTTTTTTAATCCCGCGCGCCCCTGTGAACGCTTCCCGTTCATGGCCGAAAAGTTCGTTTGCCAGCAATTCTTCACTGAAGGCCCCACAGTTGATGGCCATAAATCGCCCATCTGCACGGGGGCTCAAGCGATGGATGGTTCGGGCCACCAATTCCTTTCCCGTCCCGGTTTCCCCCAGAATCAGCACATTCGAATCAGTGGGAGCAACCTGTTCTATGGTCCTTTTCAGGATCTCCATCTCAGGACTGTTCCCGAGCAACAGCGGTGGCTCTTGCTGACATTTGACCTTCCGCCTTAGCTCGGTCACCTCCTGTCGAAGAAACCTTTTTTCCAGGGCCTGACGCACCAGGTTGCGCACTTCATCGATTTTGTAAGGCTTTGGAATGTAATGATATGCCCCCTGTTGCATCGCTTCGACCGCTGAGCTCACGGTTGCATAGCCGGTGATGACAATGATCTCGGCGTGCGGGTAGAGTTCCTTCGTACGGAGCAAGACTTCCATGCCGCCCACAGGGTGCATCCGAAGATCTGTCAGGACCAGATCGAATGATCTTTTTTCCAGCTCTCGAATGGCTGTTGCCCCGTTGTCAACAGACACCGTTTCATAGCCTTCCTTGCGCAGCACGTATTCGAGATTCTCTCTGGCAATGGTTTCATCGTCGGCAATAAGGATCCGAGCCGCAGTCATTTGCTATCGCCCCATTAAACAAACGGTGTCGAGTGGCAGGCGGATGGTGAACCGGGTGCCCTCGCCTTCTTTGCTTTCCAGAGAAATGGAACCCTGATGCTTTTGAATGATCCCATAGACGATCGAGAGTCCAAGCCCTGTCCCGAGGCCTCCTTCCTTGGTTGTAAAGAAGGGATCAAAAATCCGCCCTTGATGCCGTTCGGGGATGCCCGAGCCGGTATCTTCGACGGTGATCACAGCTTCTCTCCGGTCGAGTTCAGATTTTGCACTGATCTTGATCTGCCCGGGAGGGTTCTTGATGGCATGGATTGCATTCTCGATCAAATTCAAGAAAACCTGCTGCATCCGCTGAGCATCCAGATTCAGGCGAAGGTCTTCGGGGATTTCCTTGATAAGCTCAATGCCGGGCGGAACATGGCTGGAGATCAGGCTTGTGGACCTTTCCACCACCTGGGAAAGCGGAGTGGGTGCGAGACAAAACTCCTTAACGCGCGAGAATTCGAGCAGTCCTCTCACTATGTCTCGAGCCCGGTGGACCTCCTGTTCGATGTTGGTGAGCATCTTTAGGAGGAATCCCTGTTCGGAATTGTCGAGTTCTTCCAAAAGGATCTGGCACGAGGTAGAGATGTTATTAAGCGGGTTGTTCAACTGATGGGCTATTCCGGAAGTCAAGGTTCCAAGCGACGCGAGCTTCTTTGCCTGCAGCAATTGATCCTGGCGCTTCTCCAATTCCGCAACCATGCGGTTAAACGCCTCTACCACGCGTTGTGTTTCATCATGCGAATCGAGCACTGGCAGTTGCCTGAAATCTCCCTCGGCGATCCGATGGGTGGTTCTTTCGATGACGCGCAACGGCCGGATAATCTTGTGAGTGACAATAGGAATCAAAAAGCCTCCAAAAAACAAGAAAATCACAAGGGATGCGAGGAGCTGGGCCTTGAGCGTGGTAATGATATTGAGAATCCTCTGCCTTTCGAACTGTAGAAGCTGTTGTGAGAGATCCACCAGACTTTTTCCATGCTCTCGCAGTTGTTCTTTTAGATGTGCATCAGCAAGATACCCTCCGTGACGGTCTGCATCTGCCAATTCTTGCATCAGTTTGCTGTAACCGAGCAACTCCTGTTGTAGACGATTGAGCAGAGGAGCCCCTTTAAGATCTTTCACCTCTGGTGAGATTTTGTTCAGGACTTCCATTCCCTGCTCAATGTATCGGCGATTTTCCTGCAGGTCCTCCGCTGCGCCATAGAGCTGAAAATTCTTTTCGTAGCGGCGAATCTCCAGCATCACGTTGCCCAGATCATCCGCAATCTCTACGATATGCTGCTTTCGTTCCACCTCGCGCAAATAATGATATGAGATGCCCCCAATGGAACCAATTAACAGGATGCAGACGGAAAAACCCAGGATGACCTTTTGGCGTATGTTTAGATAAAGTGGTAATCTCCATCCCATGTGCATCTCCAATCTTGTCTGGATTTCATCCGGATCAATTTACTATAGTAAAATTCAAGTACCAATAATAGGGAGGAAATCAAACTGATGAGGTGAGTCGGCAAAGGAATGGCTTAGCGCTTCTTTAGCCTCTCAATCGGCTCTTCGACTTCCCCTGCGCCTTCGGCATAAAACTTTTCTTCGTCCGGGCCCAGTTCTTTAAGCAGTCGCAGGAACTCGCCGGCATGGACGCCTTCCTCATCGGCGATGTCTTTGAGCACTTCAAGGGCAAGCTTGCTGTCCGTGGATTCGGCCAGCTGCATATAGAGCTGGACCGCTTCGTACTCGGCGGCAACCAGGAAGCGTATCGCACGAATCAATTCCTCCCGGTTCAGTTTCCGGTCGTTAGCGAGACCTGAAAATGGCGAACCGAATTCTGGCATGAATATTTCTCCTTTCTTTCATGGCAACCAGGGTGAAGTCCCGGCATCGAGCGGCTGGGCGCCAACCGCAATGGAGCCCCCTTGGCGCCATAGTGATGAGTCCATGGACCAGTACTTGAAAGCAAAAATCTTTGCATCAGCCGATTCCTAAACATATACGATCGACCCTTCATCTGCAATTGTGTTTAACGACCTGCAGGGCCAACCTTTACCCGGGACTCCCGGGAGGACTATCTTCTTGACAGATAAGTACGTATCTCATCATAATAGGTTATCAATTCGTATCGTATTGGCGATTTCTCATTTTTTAACATTGTTGAGAGGAAGGGGGAACAATGAGAAGGGGAAAGCTGGTTTCTTGTGGGATGCTGGTCATCTTGGTGCTCTTTACGGCGAACATGTTGGTGTTAGCCCAGCAGACTGCGCCGGAGAAGATTACCATCAAAGAATTCCCTAGTCCCACCAAAGGCGCTGTGGAATTCAGTCACCAGAAACACAATGTGGAATACAAGATCACGTGCACCCAGTGCCATCACAAGTTTGTAGAAGGCAAAAACGTTTGGAAAGAGGGCGACCCCGTAGAGAAGTGCAATAAATGCCATACGGAAATGACCGTTGAAGGCGAGAAGAAACTTCCTCCGGATCAGCAAAAGCTCAACCTTAAACTAGCATTTCATAATGAGTGCCAAGGTTGCCATCTGAAGATGAAGAAAGAAAATCCAAGCACCAAAGCGGCGGTAACCTGTGGCACCTGCCATCCAGCGGAGAAGAAGTAATTTAACCGGCCGCGGGCATTGTGGAAAAGCTGTTGTACACGGCCCAACAATAAACTGACCGATAACCCTGATGTCATTCTGGCGGAAGCTTTGGTCCGGAAATACAGCCGATACGGGCGTTCGCCGGCATGACAGAAGGGACATCCGAGATGGTGCAAACGCTTACGTGAGTTTGAAAATCACTGTTAGAAACGCCTATACAGCTTTTGGCGCTTCGCTTTGGCCTTGAGCGTTGTAGGCCAAGGTGGTCCCTCGTTCCACACAAGGATCATCAAGGACAAACTGTCGCTTGGTGAACCATTTCTTGCACGAATCGGATTTTGGTGAGAAAAAATTTGTATCTCTTGTCGAGTCCGAATTCCACCGTACCAGTCAAAATGAGAACCGACAAAACCCCTTCATTCGAAAAAGACAAGCCTGCTAAGCCTCTGGCATGAGATGCTTCGGCTGCCGCAAAGTCTGGCACACCTTTTGCCCTACTCATCATTTGACCGAATCAAGAGTTAGAGGGTTAATCAGGCAATTTACGTTTGGAGGTGTGACATGAAACGGAAGGGTCTTGTTTTAAGCATCAGTCTCGTGCTGCTTCTGGTTTTGGCAACAGTCGATGCGGAGGCCCGATGTTGCCATTGCTTCAATCCACTTTTCCTCCCGTTTGCTGCGACTGGAGCGGCAATCGGGGCGGCGGCGGCGATAACGACGGCCATTGTGCCGGCGCCCGCTTATGCGTATCCGGTTTATGGTGGTCCAGTCTATCCCGCTCATCCAGTTTTTGGTGGTCCGGGCTATCGAACTCATGCGGGAGGCTATTACAGCCCGGGGCCATATTACGCCAGGCCGGTGTGGATCCCGGCTCATTATAATCGCTATGGTGGATGGGTCCCCGGTCATTGGAGATAGTTTTCCTCGAAGATTGAGGATATGCGGGCCGAGATTTTCAAACGGATTTGGATTGGAGTGATAGTGCTATGAATTACCCGAAAAGCTTTTTCGTATTTCTGGTGTTGCTGGTGTTGAGCGGATGTGCAACGGTCCCAACCGGTCCAAGCGTGATGGTGCTGCCTGCCCCGGGGAAGCCCTTTGAGCAGTTTCAGGCCGATGACGCTACCTGCAAATGGTGGGCGGCCCAACAGGTCGGACTCACACCTCAGGAGACGGTTAACCAGAACACGGCCACTGGGGCCGTCCTTGGGACGGTCATGGGAGCCGGCCTTGGTGCCGCCATAGGCGCCGCCTCGGGCAACCCGGGTATGGGTGCGGCTATCGGTGCAGGCAGCGGACTGTTTGTCGGGACGATTTCAGGCGCCAACGCCGGGCAGGGGTACCAATGGGAGGCACAACGTCGATACGACATCGCCTACCAGCAATGCATGTACGCGAAGGGGAACCCGGTTGCCGGTGTGGCGCAAAGGAGTGAAACAACTTACGGTGCGCCTCCTCCTCCTCCTCCTTACCCGGAGCAGTAAATGACTAAAATGACTAAATAGATCCGTCGGCAACGCGGTGGCAGGCAACGATTGCACCGTTCGCGAGGAGGAAGGGGAGGGGTATCTCTTCGAAACAAATGCTCACGGCGTGCGGGCAGCGGGTGTGGAAGACACAGCCCGAGGGCAAATCAATGGGCGTTGGCACCTCGCCCTCAATCTTCATATGAGCGAAGCCTTTGCGACCCAGGCGCGGGATGGCTGAGAGCAAGGCCTTTGGATACGGATGGCGCGGTTCGTCGAAAAGCGTCTGGGTATCAGCTACCTCGCAAAGTATTCCCAGGTACATGACCACGACCCTGTTGGAGATATGGCGCACAACAGACAGGTCGTGGCTGATGAAAAGATAGGTGAGTTTGCGCTGTTCCTGCGCGTCCATCAGCAGGTTGAGGATCTGGGCCTGAATGGATACGTCCAGGGCGGCGATGGGTTCGTCAGCTGCGATGAATTCAGGATTTACGACGAGGGCGCGTGCGATGGAGATGCGCTGCCGCTGGCCTCCCGAGAATTCGTGGGGGTAGCGATCCATCCAGCCCGGGTCCACTCCCACCTGGAGCATGGTCCGGGCCACCCGATCCCTGATATCATCCGGGGACATGCCTCTGTTGTGAAACCTCACCGGCTCCTCGAGGATGGCCCGCACGGTCATGCGCGGGTTGAGAGAGGCGTAAGGGTCCTGAAAGACCATCTGCAGTTTTGTTCGATAGGGGCGGAGACGGTGGGGCGGCAGGTGGTCTATGCGCTCTCCCCTATAGCGGATCTCCCCCGAGTCCGGCGGATAGACGCCCATAACCATCCGGGCTAAAGTCGACTTCCCGCATCCGGATTCCCCCACAACACTGACCGTCTCGCCCTCTCCGATGTTGATACTGACATCGTTGACCGCCCGCACGATGGTCTTCCTTCGCTTCAGCCTGCCGTTGCGCCAGACCAGTTGGTCCAGAAAGCCTCCCGTAATATCAAAGGTCTTAACCACCCGCGAGATGTCAAGAAGAGGGGCGCCGTCCATAGCGTTAATCCAGCAGGTGACAGGCGGCCAGACAACCGCTCTGCTTGGGTGTCATCGGAGGAACTTCGCGCCGGCATACCTCTTCACATCCACTGCAACGATCGGAGAAAGGGCAGCCGGGCGGGATGTTCATCAGGCTCGGCATAACCCCGGGTATTTGACTGAGCCTCCGTCGGCCTTTCCCGGATTGGGGCAGGGCGGCCAGCAGACCTCGTTTGTCCACGGCGTATTCTATGACTTGCGATCATGTGGGATGGGTCAGGCTTGGTATTTTCATGCCGGAAAATCGGTGATGGCACCCCAAGAGAGTCATCTGGGAAAACGTTACACCCGAAATTCTCTTTTTGCCTAT
>Ga0209048_10005522_pt1 | contig 11922 bp, 12 predicted proteins | sample FrelakmetCRP12CR_FD_187146 | JGI IMG/M metagenome (GOLD analysis project Ga0209048, IMG submission 187146) | Freshwater lake sediment microbial communities from the University of Notre Dame, USA, for methane emissions studies - CRP12 CR (SPAdes)... | ecosystem: Environmental > Aquatic >... | reverse complement strand
TCGCTGGGCGGCCAGCACCTGAACGCGCCCATCGTGGGCATGGCCTACGACTCGGCCACCGGCGGCTACTACGAGGTCGCCTCCGACGGCGGGATCTTCGCCTTCGGTGCGCCCTTCCAGGGCTCGATGGGCGGCCAGCACCTCAACGCGCCCATCGTGGGCATGGCCTACGATGCGGCCACCGGCGGCTACTACGAGGTCGCCTCCGACGGCGGGATCTTCGCCTTCGGTGCACCCGTCCAGGGCTCGCTGGGCGGCCAGCACCTCAACGCCCCCATCGTGGGTATGGCCTACGACTCGGCCACCGGCGGCTACTACGAGGTCGCCTCCGACGGCGGGATCTTCGCCTTCGGTGCGCCCTTCCAGGGCTCGGTGGGCGGCCAGCACCTCAACGCGCCCATCGTGGGCACGGCCTACGCCTCGGCCACCGGCGGCTACTACGAGGTCGCCTCCGACGGCGGGATCTTCGCCTTCGGTGCGCCCGCCCTGGGCTCGCTGGGCGGCCAGCACCTGAACACCCCCATCGTGGGTATGGCCGACTGATCGACAGACCGGTCGCACGGAGATCGATGACCGGAACCGCAGGAGTGGTCGACCTCCGTCGGTTCGTCCACGACGGGATGGCAGCTGGCTTCAGTGTGCCCCGGATTCGGCCGATACGGTGGCATGGGGACCGCCACGGATGGGAACTCGCTCGACGTGTCGACGGCGGACGTGGTTCCACACCGGACTCCGTCGTCATCCGCTGAGGCGCCCGCGCTCGTCCGACGAGATCTGACGGCCCTGCTGGCCGACCTGGAGCAGCCGGGCCTGGTCTTCAGCGACGGGTACATCGGCCCAGATCGCCGCTCCACGGGCCCGTGGCGACGGCTGCGAAGGGCGGCGTTCGGGAGGCATCGCCGTCTGCTGAGCGTTGAGTTCCTCGTCATGGCCGTGGCCACTGCGTCCGTCGTCGGCTCCCTCGTGGTCGCGCACCCGGTCGGTGGCCCCGGTCCCTCAGCGGTACGGGAGGTCACCACGTCCCTGCACGCCGACGGCCGCGTCGCGTCGTCAGCAGGCGCTGTGGCGACCGCTCCGTCGACGACCGCCGCCGCGCCGCCCGCGGTCCCGTCCACGGGTACAGCGGCGCCCGTGGTTTCTACTCCCGCCGCTGCGCCCGTTGCTCCCGCCGCCGCTCCCGCCGCTCCCGCTGCTGCGCCCGTTGCTCCCGCCGCCGCTCCCGCCGCCGCTCCCGCCGCCACCCCGGCGGCCACGCCGGACCAGTTGGGTGCCGAGGCACTGACCTTGGTCCGCTATCCGTGGCAATCGATCCCCGGCTACTCGATCCGGTTCCTTCCGATCGGGGATGCGCCGTCGGCCGGGTTCCTCGGCAACACCTCCTTCACCTGGGGACAGACGGGTGGGGTGTCCAGCATGTACGTGTACCCGGGCGAGTCAGTGGAGAAGCTGGCGGGGATCATCGCATTCGAGATCGGGCACGAGGTCGATGCCGCTGCCGTCGAGCCACAGGGGGGAGAGGCCGCCATCGAGGCCATCTTGGGCGTCCACCCGGCCAGCTGGGCACCGAACTGCGACTGCTCCGAACAAGTGTTCCTGTCCGGCTGGTACGCGGCCGCCTTCTCCAACTACTGGTCCCCCGGTGTCGGGAACTGGAGCACACTCGCTCCCGAGCCCAGTGGGTCCGAGTTGGCGGCGGTCGAGCCGTGGTTGAACCCGACGATCCCGTGAACCGGCGCGGTGGGCGGTTCGCTCACCCGAAGGAACGCGCCAACGCAGCGCTGGACCTTGGTGCGCCCGAGAGCACGGATGTCCCATAGTCCCAGTACAGGGCGCTGACCAGCCGCGGCTGCGCCTTGATGAACTGTGCCATGTGGGTGATGAAGTAGGGATTGTCCGCACCCCCGTCGGGAGGGAAGCCGAGGCCCCACTCCGGGAAGCTGACCAGCTTGTGCCGGGACCGGGCGAAGGAACTGAGCCATCGCAGGCCATATGGTTCGTCCATCAGCTGTCGCCACCTGGACGACACGCCACGTATCCCTGGCACGTTGTCGTACACGTCCATGCCGACGACGTCGACGAATGCGTCGCCGGGGTACGCAGAGGTCGGGGCCAGGGAGAGTCTCCCGAGTGAGGTGTTCCAGGTGAACAGGAAGCGGGCTCCGTGCACCGAGCGCATGGTGACGACGATGTGACGCCAGTAGGACACGAAGCACGAGGGGCACGTGGCGGCCGACCACGGAAACCAGTTCCCGTTGAACTCCCAGCCGAGCCGGATGATCGACCTGCCCTGGTGGTTCGCAACCAGGAACCGGGCGATCTCAGCGAAGTAGTGGTCGTAGGCCCCGGTCGCACCCTGGGCGAGCGATGCACCCGTGTCGGGGAGCATCGCGACGCCCCACGTCATCCGATAGCCCCTGCCATTCCAGGCCGGCACGATCTGAGCAGGGCTCTCCACCGCCTTGCTCCAGCTCCTCCCGTCGAAGAAGTCCATTGCCTGGGTGACGGGTCGGCCGATCAGCGTCGAGATAGCGGCCACGCCGTCGACGTTCTCGTAGCCGGCGTAGGCGCCGAGCGGCACCACCGACGCCGAAGCTGCCGGCCCGGCCGAGCACCCGAGGGAGATGGTGAGCATGATGAGCAGGGCGACCGTCGTGCGCAACCCCCCCACGGTTCGGTGATTTCGTGCCCATCGACTGCGAAGGGGTCTCGGATCGGTTTGCTGGTGCATGCTCCCGGGAGATGATAGATGGGGAGCCTCGTCGAAGGATCGGAGGGTCGGATGGCCACCTCAGGCGCCGCCGCGGTGCGGCTCAACTGCAACCTCGACACCGAAGAGATCGGCGGCATGGAGGTGAGCGTGGCAACCGTTCTGGCCAATCTCGACCGTCACTTCGGCGTCACTTCGGCGTCACGGTGCTGGGGGTCCTGGCGCCGCCGGACGACCCCGAGGCGCCGGCCGGGGCCCGGCGCGCACTCGAGGGAGATCCGGTACTGCGGTCCGAACTGGCCGAGCGGGGTCGGGTCGACGCCCGCCGCCGCTTCTCCGTCGAGGCGATGATGGCCGCCTACGGCCGGTTCCTGGCCAGCTGACTTCGTCGCCTGGCGTGCCCGGACCCGGGTGGTGGCCGGCGCCATCACTGTCCAGGCATCACGGGGAACATCGAAATGGCGTGTTCAGTCGACGCCGAAACGGGCCGATCAAGGGAGTATGGCTCCTGTCCCCGTTGGCCAGCTGCTCCCCGCAGGGGGCGCCCCTAGTCGTGCCGGGCGTCCGGCGCTCCGGCGCGCCGGCGCGGGGGGTTCCGGGGGCCGGTGTCGAAGTTGTGAGGTGCGCAGCCGTGTGCGTAACATGCGGTCGGGTTCCAGGCGTGGTCCCCATGGCTAATGTTGGAGGCGTTGACAGAGCGGAGCAGCCGGTGTCGGGCGGCGCAGAAGAGGGCTGGCGGGCTGGCATGGCCATCAGTGAACCGAAGGAAGAGAAACTGGACCCGGGCCTGGTCCCGGGGTCTTGTGCTCTGCCACCTGCTGGTCCATCGGACTACCACCCGCATGCCGGGGTCGACGCGGACACCGGCGACGAGGTCCGGTCGGAGTCCGGTGACGTGGCCCGGGTCCGCTGGAACCCGCTCTGGCGCCAGCTGGTGGCCGATGTCGTCGGTCTGGCGGTCGCCGCCGTCGTCGGGCCTCTGGTCGTGGTGGGGGTGTCGGCCGACAATGCCCGCCAACTGGGCAACAGCGGGGACGTGTTCCTCGCCGGTCTGGCCATGATCCCGGTCTTCGTCGGGGTGTTCGCCCTCTACGGCCTGTACCGCGGGGTCGCCCGGCGCCTTTCGGACAGCGTCTTTCCCGACCTGGGCAAGATCGCCAATGCCCTGATGATCGGCGGCCTGATGTACACCGTGATCATCTACCTGTGGCAGAAGGCCAATCCGCTGCAGGGGGTCAGCGTGGCGACGACCGTGTCGATGTGCCTGGCCGGCATGGTGTTCGTTCCCGTTGCCCGGGTCCTCGCCTTCGGCCCACTCGTCAACTCGTCGGGCCGCTCGGTCCCGGTGATCGTGGTCGGCACCGGCAAGCTGGCCGACACGGTCGCCAGCCACCTCCGTGCCCAGTCGGGTGTCAAGTTCGTGGGCTTCGTGGATGATCACCCGCTCGGGACGCGCGACGTCATCGGACACCTCGACGAGTTGCCTGACCTGTGCCACGCTCATGGCGTCGCCCGCGTGGTGGTCTGCTTCTCGCGTACCCATCCCGAGCGCACGAGCGAGATGCTCAAGAGTCTGGCCGGTGAGGTCGTCGTTTCCATCGTTCCGCGCTACTACGACCTGATCACCGGTGCCTCCCGCGTGGAGGACCTGTCGGGTCTGACCATGCTGGACATCGCACCATCATCCCTCAGCACCCGATCCCGGTTCCTCAAGCGCACCTTCGACGTCTTCGCTTCGAGCCTGATCCTTCTCGCCGCCTCCCCGATCCTGCTGGCCATGGCCATTGCCATCACCAGCACCAGTTCGGGCCCGGTGTTCTTCCGGCAGATCCGCACCGGGCGGAACGAGGAACCGTTCGAGATCCTCAAGTTCCGGACCATGTACGAGAACGCCGAGTCGTACCGGCAGGAGCTGGACCACCTCAACCAGGCGGACGGGCCGCTGTTCAAGATGACGGACGACCCGCGGATCACCCCTGTCGGGAGGTTCCTGCGTCGCCGGAGCTTCGACGAGTTGGCCCAGCTGTTCAACGTATGGAAGGGCGACATGTCCCTGGTCGGCCCTCGGCCCTTCGTCGTCGCCGAGGCGGAGGAGATCAAGGGGTGGGCCCGCAAGCGGTTCGAGGTCCGGCCCGGGATGACAGGGCTCTGGCAGGTATCCGGCCGCAACGAGCTCTCCCACCTGGAACTCTGCCGCTTGGACTACCAGTACGTGGCCTCGTGGTCGTTCGGGTGGGACATGCAGATCCTCTGGAACACCCCCAAAGCGGTATTCAAGGGTCGCGGCGCCTCGTAGCCCCCGGCGGACCGTGGCGAGGCCTGGCGGCCCGATGTGCACGCCCGGGGAGCAGATGGGAGCATTGGGTGGTGTCCGAAGGCGTCCTGGTGCGGGTGTTGCCCGACGGAGGGCACGAGTTCGTCCTCGAGGACCCGGTTCTGGCATGCATCGTCCTCGATGGCCGGGTCACCCTCCGGTTCGGGAGGACCGACGTGACGGTGGCCGGGCCCTTCACCCTGGAGGTGGACGGGGTCGACCACTGGCTCGACCCGCGCTTCTCGGACTCGCTGGCACCGCTGCTGTCGTCCTTTCCCGGGTCGGCACGGTGGTTGTGGGCCTCGCCCGACGGCGAGCTCACCCTGGTGCTGATGCAGGGGCAGCGCCTCGTGGTGCCCGGACCACCGGTCCCGAGCGCCTGGTCGGTAGGCACCATGACGGGCCCGGGCGTCCGCACGGCCTGACGGCCGACCGGGCCGGGCTTACTCCTGCAGCAGTTCGGGATGGCGGGCGGTGACCATGCGGCGCATCCCGTCCTTCCACCCCACCGTGGTGGGCCCGACCAGCTGGTGCATGCGGGTCAGGTCGATCTGCACGCTGTCGATGGTCCCGGCCGTCGGGGCGAAGCTCGGCGTCAGCCCGGTGAGCTCGCCCAGGTGCCCGCACCACTCCTCGATGCTGGCGGCCTGGCTGCCGCCCCAGTTGACGACGGTGGCCGGGGTGCCCGCGGCGCCGAGCAGCCCGGGCACCATGGCCAGGATGTCGTCCTCGTGGATCGGGTGGTAGACGCTGGGGGCGTCGATGTGCACCGGGATGTCGCTGCCGTTGAGCATCATCTCGAGGTGGATGGCGGGCCAGCCGCCACGGTCGCCATAGGGGACCGAGAGCCGGGCGACGGTGGTGGGCAGGTCGAACCGGTCGGCGGCCCACAGCGCGGTGGCCTCCGTGGCGATCTTGCAGATGCTGTAGGTCCGGAGGAAGGGCCAGACACCGTGGTTGTCCCCGAGCGGGTCACCCTCGGCGAAGACGTGGTGGCCCATGGGCTTGTAGATGCCGGTGGTGGAGCAGTGCAGGAAGGCGTCGGCTCCCTGGTGGTGCTCCATCAGGTAGGCGAGCCCGCCGCTGTTGGCCCGGAGGTCCTTCTCCCACTCGTTCGACTTGGCCACGGCGAAGTTGACGACGTAGTCGGCGTCGGCGGGCAGTCCGGCCACATCACCGGACAGCAGGTCGATGGGCACGCAGCGGACCCCGGCGGCCTCGAGGCGTTCCCGGGCCGCGGGGTCCCGGAACCGGGCACCGGCTACGACCTCGTTGTCCGCGGCCAGGGCGATGGCCACGGGCTCGGCCACCTGGCCGGTGGCCCCGGTGATGACGATGGTCTTGCCGCCGAGTTCGACTGGGGCCATGGGTGCACTCCTCGAGGTGGTCGAGACCGGTCCGCACGGACCGGTCGGGTGCCGTCCGGTGCCCGGCGGGAGCCGGTCCCGGATCGGGCGTCGCCTGATCCTAGGGGAACGGTCGGGCGGGAGGAGGACCGGTGGCGGTCGGGTGGACGACGCACCCGGGACGGTTGCAGTTCAGTCGCCTGGAGGGTCCGTCGATCCCGGACCAACAAGATGTGGTGGTCCGAACGCGACCGCTCAGCTCGTGTGGTGGACACCAACGCCCGCCGTGGGCCATACTGGTTGTTCCGCCAGTTCCTGTCGGGAGGCCGCGAAACCCCAGGTCGCCGACGTGTTGCCGTAGCGGACGACCAGAGATCCCAACCGTAGCAAGGAATGTTCCCATGAGTGCCACCTGGCGCAAGCACGCTGCCTGCCGGGGCATCGATCCAGATGTGTTCTACCCGGACTCCGACGAGGAGGCAGACGAGGCGAAGGAGATCTGCGAGCTGTGCGCCGTGCGCGAGTCGTGCTTGGAGCATGCGCTGGCCAACCGGGAGCGCGAGGGCATCTGGGGAGGGACCACCGAACGCGAGCGTCGCCGGATCCACCGCCAGCGCCGCAAGTCCGCCTGAGCCGTCCCGACCTGGACCCAGTCGACCCCTGCACGGGTCCGGGGTGCCGGCGATGATGGCGACGACCGGATCTGCATCGAACGACCCCGGGGTCGAGCGCCTGCTCGGATCCGTGGAGGCCCACCGGCCCGCCGACGACCGTGAAGCCCGCTCACGGGCGGTGATCCTGGACGAGCTCGGCTCCCTTCCGCACCCCTTCGACCGGCATGCCGCGCTGACCCACGTCACCGCCTCGGCCGTGGTCGTCGGCCCCCGGGGGGTCCTTCTGCACCGCCACCGTCGCCTGCGCCGGTGGATGCAGCCCGGTGGCCACCTCGAGCCGGGTGAGACCCCCGAGGACGGGGCCCGCCGAGAGTGCGAGGAGGAGACCGGGCTTGTCCTGGCCCATCCCGCCGGCACGCCGGTGCTCGTCCACGTCGACGTGCACGAGGCCGCGGACGACCACGTCCACCTGGACATCCGGTACCTGCTGGTCGGCCCGGACGCCGGCCCCGCGCCTCCGCCGGGCGAGAGCCAGGAGGTGGCCTGGTTCCCCTGGGACGAAGCTGCCACCCTGTCCGACGACGCCCTCGCCGGGGCCCTGCGGTCAGCCCGTAGGCTGATCGCCACCGGGGCCGTCGTCGTCCCCGGGGGGACATCCGAGGAGAGCGATGGCTGAGCACTACGACACGCTGCTGCAGGTCCAGGAGCACGACATCGTGCTGGACCAGTTGCATCACCGCATCGAAGCGATGCCCGAGCGGGCGGCGCTGGCCGACGTGCGGGCCCGGCGGTCCGCCCTCGCCGCCGCCATCGCCGAGGTGCAGGCCCAGGTCGACGACCTGGCCGGCCGCCAGGCGGCGCTGGAGGAGCAGATCGCGGCATCGGCCAGGCGCCGGCACGATCTGGAGGAGCGCATGCGCTCCGGCGGCGTGACCGCGGCCCGTGACCTGCAGGCGATGGACCACGAGGTCGGACAGCTGGCCGATCGCCAGCGGACCCTCGAGGACCAGGAGCTGATCCTCATGGAGGCGGAAGAGCCGCTCGACGTCGCCCTGGCCGCTCATCAGGAGTCGGCCCTCGCCCTCGAGTCCGAGGCTGTCCGGCTGACGGCGGTGATGGCGGAGTCCGAGGTCGAGCTGCGGGCCGCCATCGAGGCCGGCGAACTGGCCAGAGCCGGGTGCGCTGCCGGTCTGCCCGGCGAGCTGGCCGAGCGCTACGAGCGTCTCCGGTCCCACCTCGGAGGCGTCGGTGCCGCCCGGCTGGTCGGCGACCACTGCGACGGCTGCCACCTCACCCTCTCCTCGGTGGAAGTGGAACGGATCCATCAACTGCCGGCCGACACCCTCGCCAGCTGTCCGCAGTGCGACCGGATCCTGGTCCACTGATGCCCCACGGTCCCGGAGGGTCGGCGCGGTGCTGATCCTGGTCCGACACGGCGAGTCCACCGGGAACGCCGACGGACTGCTGCTGGGGCGGATCGACTCGCCCCTGACCGAGCGGGGTCTGGCCCAGGCCCGCACCCTGGCCGGGACGGTGGCCGGCGCCACCCGTCTGATCTCGAGTCCGCTGGCCCGGGCACGGGATACCGCCGAGGCACTGGGCACCGACCTGCCGGTCGAGGTCGACGACCGGTGGATCGAAGTCGACTACGGCGAGTACGACGGGCAGGAGCTCGGCGCCATCCCGGCCGAGGTCTGGGCGCGGTGGCGCTCCGACCCGACCTTCACACCCCCGGGAGGCGAGAGCCTGGCCTCGGCAGGCGCCCGGGTGCGGGATGCCTGCGAGGAGCTGTTCGCCGATCCGGGCGGGGCGGCGCGGGGGGACGGCGCCGTCGTGGTCGTGAGCCACGTCTCACCGATCAAGGCGGCAGCCTGCTGGTCGCTCGGCATGGGGGACGAGGGGGCGTGGCGCCTCTACCTGGCCAACGCCTCGGTCACCCGGATCACCTGGGGCCCGGGCGGCCCGGTCCTGGCCGGGTTCAACCATACGCCCTGGTCCTCGGGGGTTTGACCCCGGAGTGGTCGCGCCCCCCGCGTCTCAGCCGAGGAGCCGCTCGAGGGCCAAGGCCATGAGCCGTTCGGCCGACGCTGCAGTGTGACCCCGGGAGTCCCGGAGCGCCTGCCACATGTCCCAGCCGGTCGCCTGCTCCATGAGGTCCAGCAGTTCGGAGGCCTGGTCCTCGTCGACGCGTAGCTCGGGCGACAGGGTGGCGGCCAGCTGGAGCCGGAGTACTGTCCGGTCGTCGGCCAGGAGATCGCGCAGTCCGGCCACGGAGTGGGCACGGGCATGGGCGACCCGGAAGACCGGGGTCATCTCCTCGAAGTAGAGCCGGCGCTGGCGGCACAAGGCCTGGACGCGCAGGTCGGACGCGCCCGTGGGCGGAATGGCGAACAGGATGCCGCGGTGCAGCTGGGACTGGACGGCCACCGCGGCCAGCAGCAGCCCGGGAACGCCTCGGAAGTGGTGGTAGATCACCCGGACCGAGACGCCGGCCCGAGCCGCCACCTGGAACGAGGTGGGGTTCGACGCCCCATCGTCGATGAGGCCGACGACGGCTTCCACCAGGACCCGCCGGGTCTGCTCGCCCTTGGCCACCCGTCCGTCCAGGTGGCGCCCACGGGACGCGGCCGCCGGCGACCGGCGGCGCGGCATCCCGCTGCTGCCGGTCGTGCCCGACCCCGCCGTGGGTGTGGCACGAGGAACCCGGCCTGCCCCGTCGGCCCTCATGCACCCGACGCTAGCGGCACCTTCCTGGCTATGACTGTGCGCTGACGTTCGGGTCGTCAGGAAGCCCCTTCGAAACAATCGCGTGACCAGCGCGTTCGTCGGGAGCCGGACCTGGTGGGCCCGACCGCACCCAGCACCTCGCCTTCGGAGATGTGGCCGCGGTGTGGGGCGTGGTGGAACGCCTCGGTGTGGCAGGGATCGTCGACGAGGTCGTGGGGTCGCGTCGCTCCGAGGCGGCGCTGTCCATGGGGACCTACACCGCGCTCGCCGCGTTGAACCGGGTGGTGGCGCCGTACTCGAAGCTGGCCTTGTCGGACTGGTGGGCGACCACGGCCGGTGACCGCCTGGTGCGTGTGCCGGTTCTGGCACTCGACCATCGCGGGTTCTGGGACGCCATGGACGTGATCTCGGACGAGCAGCTGATCGAGATCGAGCGCCGGCTCGTCGCTCGGATGGTGGAAGGGTCCGAGGTGGATGTGTCGGGTCTGGTGCTCGGCATGACCGACGTCGCCACCTGCATCGACTCGGCCAACGACAAAGCGCCCATCGCCCAGCGGGGGAAGGCCGAGCGGACGCGGAACGACCTCCGCCCGGTCGGGCTGGGGCTGGTGGTCTCCGTCGACGGCGGCATCCCACTGGTCTCCCGCGCCTGTGCCGGCAACCGACACGACTCCAGCCAGTTCAACGACGTGGTCGGAGAGGTGACCCGACGCTTCGGCGCCTTGGCTGCCCAGGGTGGGGACCTGACCGTGGTCGTCGACGCCGGCCAGGACTGCGAGGGCAACGTGGATCTCATGGCACAAGGTCCCCTCCACGTCATCGGTTCTCGGCCCCCCGCTCACCGCCCAGACCTCCTGGCGGTGCCACGTAACCGCTCCGAGATCGTGGACGCAAGGTGGTTCCCCGGGTCGCGTGCCTTCGAGGCCAGAACGGTCGTCTTCGGGCGTGAGTACCGCATCGTGGTCACCCACAGCCGGAACGTTCACGGCAAGCAGGCGGCAGGGTTCGCACAGGCCCTGGCCAAGCCACGCCGCCAGCTCCCAGAACTCGCCGCCCGACTGGCCCGGGGAGACGTCCGAGAGTCCCGTGCTGCCATCGAGGCCGAGATCGCCCAGATCCTGAAACCCCGATGGCTGGATCGTGTCGTCTCTGCGGCCTCGACCGGGACAACGCCTTCGGGGCTGCGCCTCACCTGGCGGACCAGCTCGGCGGCAACGACGGCACGGGCAGCAGAGCAGTTCGGCAAGCGGGCCCTGTTCACCGATGGCGACGAGTGGGGCATCGCCGACGTGGTCGCCGGATACCGCTCGCAGTCCGAAGTGGGAGCTGACCTCCGCCAGATGAAGGACTGCAAGGTTGTCTCGTTCAGCCCGATGTTCCACTGGACGGACCAGAAGACCCGAGTGCATGTCTTCTCCTGGGTGCTGGCACTGATGATCGCTCGGCTCATGGCCAGAGAGACAGAAGCAGCCAAGATCCCCAGGAGCGTCCGAGAGGTGCTGTCGCACCTGAGTGGAATCCGAGCGACCGTCCTGCTCTACCAAGGAGAGCGAGGGCGTCCCCGGGCACGGGGATGTTGACCGAGGTGGACCCCATTCGACAACGCCTCCACGACCTGTTCGGACTCGACGAATACGCACCGACACGCTGAGTGAGGTACTCCAGGTCTCCGTCCCGAACATGAGCACTGAGCAGGGGGAACGCGGTCCTCTTCTGAGCTGGCCAGGACGGTGGCGCTACGGGTGGACGACCACCTTGACGGGGTCCTCGCCGCGGTCGCCGGCCACCCGGAAGGCCTCGGCGGCATCGTCGAGCCCGAAGTGGTGGGTGAGCACGGCGCCGGCCAGGTCGGGCACGGCGCCGAGGATCCGGGCTGCGTCGGTGAACTCATCGACGCCGTGGTGATGGCCGTAGGTGAAGGACGGGAGCAGGGTGACCTCCTTCATCTGGAACGCCATGCCCAGCTCGACCGGGGTCCAGTAGGTGCCGAGGATGCCCACGGTGCCGCCGGGGCGGACCAGTGCGGTGGCCCGGTCGAGCGAGCTCTGGGTGCCGGCGGCGTCGAGCACCACGTCGTAGGCGGCGCCCACGGTGACCGAGGCGCCCAGGCGCTCGCCCACGGCGACCCGGCCCGGGCGGTGCCCTTCGAGGTCGACCACCGCACCGAGGTGTCGTGCTGCGGCGATGGTGCAGAGCCCGATCGGCCCCGCCCCG
>Ga0209048_10005521_pt1 | contig 11923 bp, 12 predicted proteins | sample FrelakmetCRP12CR_FD_187146 | JGI IMG/M metagenome (GOLD analysis project Ga0209048, IMG submission 187146) | Freshwater lake sediment microbial communities from the University of Notre Dame, USA, for methane emissions studies - CRP12 CR (SPAdes)... | ecosystem: Environmental > Aquatic >... | reverse complement strand
CGCCTGGGATTCCGGAAACTCCCCTGCTTGCGGCTTCCAGCTCCCTTTTGTAGTCCGTTTCCATGTAGCAGTCGCAAAATTCCTGCAGACGGAGATGATAACTTCTGTCATCCTTGATCATGTTCAACCCTCCTCTTTGAAGTGCAGCAGTTCCTTTCGTGGATCGAAACGAAAATACCCATTTCATTTTTAGATGAATAAGATCTCGATTCAGATTCGGAGGAGTAAAGTCAATTCCAGATTCCGGAAATCGGCTTACCGCAAAATTTGCATTTCCCTTTGACTACATGGACTTCCCCCACCGTATATCCCTGTCGGAAAATAATGACCTTCTTGCAGTACGGGCAGTGCGTTCGTTCCCCTTCATGTCCGGGTATGTTGCCGATGTAAGCAAACTCGATACCTGCCTCCGTGGCCGCCTGGCGGCTTCTCTCGAGGGTAGAGACGGGGGTTGGCGGAAGATTCCGCAGTTTGTATAGAGGGTAGAAACGGGAAAAATGAAGCGGGGTGTCGGGGCCGAGTTCATTCTTGATCCATACGCACATTTTCCTCACCGTGTCTAGGTCATCGTTCCGGGCTGGGATCATTAGGTTGGTGATCTCCAGATGGACCCCTTCCTGCTTTAAAATTTTCAGACTCTGGAGGACTGGAGCCAGTCGCCCCTCGGAAATAGCCTGATAATACTCTTCCGAAAATCCTTTCAAATCGATGTTCGCTCCATCCATGAATTTGCAGAGTTCCTTCAAGGGGCCGGGGTTGATGAAGCCGTTTGAATGACAAACATTGAGGATGCCCTGCTGGCGGGCCAATCTTGCCGTATCGATCATATATTCAAAGAATATAGTGGGCTCCACATACGTGTAGGCAATGGAGCGGGAGCCGGACTTTTTCGCCAGGGCAATCACTTTTTCTGGAGAGAGGTCCAGATTATATGTTTCATCCGGAGTGGTTTGGGAAATTTCCCAGTTCTGGCAGAATTTGCACCGCAGGTTGCATCCAGCCGTGGCAATGGAAAAAGAAGATGTGGCGGGCAGAAGATGGTAAAAAGGTTTTTTCTCGATGGGATCCACATGGACTGCGCAAGGATTCCCGTAAACCAAGCTGTAATATTGACCCTCCCGATTTTCTCGCACCCCGCAGAACCCCCGCCGGCCTATGCCGACGATGCACTCCCGCGGGCAGAGCTGGCATTGGATTTTCTGATTTTCCAGAGTCCGAAAATAGGGCGACAGCTTGGTTTGGATGTACCCTTTCTTTTCTCCCTGGGCCGTTGCGGGAGCAGGAAGCGAGGGAACGCCCAGAAAGAGAGCGCAGGAAGCTGCGGTTCTTAGAAAGGAGCGACGCGAGAAATTGGGACGATCGGCCTCATCGATCATAAATCATATTTTTCCAGGATTTTCCCCGTGCGGGCGCTTTCGGCGATTTCATCGAACTTCGGACCCAAATCAGTCCCCAGCTCTTTGGCCCGCTTCTTGGCCCAGAGGCCGATATTTCGGGAATCCTTATAAAATTCCTCGCCCTGAGGCTTCCGGGGGTCGAATTCCGCGAGACGGTCGGATTCCGACCGGTGATAGGTAACGCGGGAAATGATTTTTGACATCTTCTTGCTGCCGCAGCCCTTGCATGCCACCTTGGCCGCATCAGCCGTTTTCAAAATGAGAAAAGTGCTTATGGCCCGGCACTGCTGGCATTCATATTCAAAAATGGGCATGAAACCTCCGCTTGATGGAACGCAGATTTACGCCGATGAACGCAGAGAATTCAAAAAAGAACCGAAAACAGAAGAACCCTAAGAAAATTTTTCCGATTATAATCTGCACAATATTTTTTCATTTTCAGGATTCCGCCCTCCATCTTTTGTTTTATCCTGAAAATCTGCGTTCATCTGCGTCCCAATTTCGTTTCAAAAAATATCCGCCGAGAACCGATAGATTTCCGTGTCCTTCTCTCTCCAGGCCTGGCGGTGCACCCCGGCTTTCCGGCAGGTTTCTTCTAAAAAGGTGATCCGGTCCCAGTTATACTCCGTAGCGACTTGGGGCAGAAGGAGACCGGAAAAGAATCCTTTCTTAACATACAGGCCGTGTTTGCCAATTTCAATCTCATCGGCGTTCTGCACTCTCTGCATCGGGGTCAGAACGGAAATTTCCAGTTCCAGATCATTCAGCTCTTTTATCGCTAAGGGCTCAAAACGGGGATCGTCGAATGCCGCCGCAACCGCCATGTCCGCAATGGTCTGATACAAGGGTTTGGTTGGAATAATCTGGCCAATGCATCCCCGGAGATGGCCTCCTTTATGCAGGGAGACGAACGCACCGCGTTTGTCCTGCAGGTTGGGGGTTAAACCTTCCCAAGGCGGGGTTTTGATGCCCTTCAACTTTCCCTCGATGGCGGACTGGGCAATTTGATGGAGAGCTTTCTTCTCCTCTTCCAAGAGTCCCAAACTGATGGACGCCTTTTTCCGTCCTGCCCCCTTTTCTTCCGCGCCGGGATTCTGGTAGAAAACCGCCGCGGTGTATCCCACGACGCCCGAACGGTCTCCGGTCACATCGCCGGAATTGCGGTAATTCAGGACTTTGGATTTGTTGGCACCCAGTTCCCGAGAAGCGACCATGACGGCGACGACCGGACCTCCTCCGCAAGCTTCGCCTTTTCCCGCATCCAAATCTTTGGCCAGCTTCTGGGGATCGAAAGCGCGAATATCTTCGAGAAGAATCTGGTCGAGCTGCACCGCGCGGTCATAGGGGTGAAAGTGAGAGAGGTCGGTGCTGGCCACGAGGAGCACTTTTTTCCCTTTGACTCCGCGCGCAATGGCCTGGCCGATTTTCTGGCAGCTCGGAAAACTCTGATCACCGATCACGATGGGCACCAGGTTGAACTTTCCAAGGGCTTCCTGGAGAAAAGGAAGCTGGACTTCCAGCGAATGCTCCTGGGAGTGCCCCTGGGGAATAAAGCGTATGGAGTCATTCCCCTCCATGATTTTTCGGCAGAGCTCCTTGTCAATGGGGATCAACCCCAGAGGCGTTTCATACCCCCCGCGGTCGTAAATAGAAGCACCCTGGAAGTGAACCCGATGGCTGGGTGCGACCACCACGACCGCATCGAAATTCATTCCTTGGACCAATTTGAAGGCATGGGCTGCGACCTGGCCGGAATACATGTACCCTGCATGGGGGGAGACGAGAGCAAGAATTTCCCCCGGAATTTCCTCTTTTGAAGCGCGGGATAGAAAATCCCGCACCTGGCGCGAAAGGGTTTGAGGATCCGCAGGATAAAAGGACCCGGCCACAGCAGGCTTTCTGATTTCTTCTTTCATGATGCGTCCCTCCTCATCGGCTATGGCCCCTCCTGAGAAAAGACCGTACAAGGCGCAAACAGAAACTCCGGCAAGGATGAGCAAGAGAGGGGTGATGCACTTCTTGTATGAACGCAGGTTTCCATTCATGGAATAACGTTGCGATTCTGAATCCGGATGGCAGGAGGGAAAGCGGTCCCTCCGGAAAGGATAATCTTCAGCCCTTCTTCGACGGTGAATTCCGTGATGGTGACTTCTTCGGCTTTGAAAAGAACGACATGGCCGAGATAGAGGTTGTTCGTGGGCACATAGACGGAATAAAGCCGGAGATTCTGCGGAGCGGGGTCAAGGGTAACTTCGCAGGTCAGAAAACCGAGGGAATAAATTCCCTTCTGCGGGTATTCCACCAGGACAACCTTTTTGAATGCGGAGTCCTTTGAGGGCGAAAAAGCTTCGACGATCTGGCGCACGGTGGGATAGATGTTTTTGACGACCGGAATGCGGATAAAGAGGTCCTGAAGGAATCTTAGCAGCCGGGACCCGAGAACATTGGTAGCGATCAGCCCTACCACGAATATGAGAATGATTTCCGTGAGAAGACCCAGGCCGGCAAATTCGATTCCCATGGTCTGACGCAAGAAAGGACTTAAGAAGCCATCAAGGAAGTTGAAGAGCCAAAGCAGAGCCAGAGCCGTGATGACGATGGGGACAACAACAACAAGCCCGGCGAAAAAAGTTTTTTTCAATGCGCCCTTCAATTGCTCCATGGCACGCCTAATTACGAGGGGTTTGGAAAATCAGTGGCAGGAACCGCAGTTGTGGCTGGAACAGCCGCTGCATCCTTTAGAACCGGAAGAAGCGACGAACTTGGACCCGCTTTTAAAGCTAAAGGCCGAAATTTTCTGGCGTACTTTCCTGCCTTCACATTTCGGGCACTTGATCGTCGTTTTGCCAAATACGATCTGCTCGAAATCTTCCTGACATTTTTCACAATGATATTCAAAGATTGGCATAATTCACTCCCTAACAATATTATAACTACCCCCAAGGGTGAAAACAAGGGAATAAAAACCGTGAACGCGTAAAGCATGGGGGGTGAGGAGATGAAACGAAAACGCAGGGCGCATAGCGCAGAGGGCATAGAGAAAAAGGGTTGGAAGATTCAAAATTCAGATGACAAAAGGAAAAATTGTAAAATTTCCGCCTCTGCCCCTTTGGCTTTTCTCAACCCTATATGTTCATTCTTGGATCCTTGAATCCTCGACCCCTTGGCCCCTTTATTCCTCTCCTTTTTGTATTTTGACTTTTGCTCCCGAGGTGGCCTTTTTGAAAACCTTGGCGTCGCCCAGAACCCGGCCGACCACATTGACTGCACTCGCCGGCCGGACCTCAGCGCCATGGCTCACGGGGGTGGGCCCGAAGAAGATGCAGAAGGCATGCCCGGGGGGCCAGAACCCGAGGTCGCCCACTTCGACGACTTCCTTGGCCCCTTTTTCCAAGAAAGCCGCCACTGGAATGCCGAAATATATTTCATCGCCCCAGGTATCGCCTCTGGCCTCGATGGGCAAGGCCTCCCAGATTTTTTGAGCTGTCGGAGAGTCGTTTAATACCGCCCGAGCTTCAATATTCCCGGCTGTGATTTTGATCTTTTTTTCCATCTCAACCCCAATCCAGAATTTAGATTCCTTGGATTTTGTGTTTGTTTACATAGAAAACCGCATAGCGCATGGCGCATAGCGTAATATCCCAAAACTAAATCCATTAAATCCCCCTACCCCCTTTACAAAGGGGGAATAAGGGAGGATTTTCATGGCTCACGGCTGATGATCCGGTCATGAAAAATTTGTTCAGAGGTGCGATAATCAGATCTCGCATTTGTTCTTCATGAGGCATAGCTGTGGAGACCCGAAAGCACGTAGTTCACGCCAAAATAGGTGAAGATTACCGCCCCGAATCCAATGAGCGAAAGAATCGCGGTTCGTTTGCCCCGCCATTCCCGGGTAAGACGAGCATGGAGAAAAACCGCATAGACAAACCAGGTGATCAGAGACCAGGTCTCTTTCGGGTCCCAACTCCAATACGCCCCCCAGGCATAGTTGGCCCAGGCCGCCCCGGTGATGATGCCGATGGTCAGCAAGGGGAAGCCCACGGCAATCGTTTTATAGATCAAGTTGTCCAGAGATTCAAGAGATGGGAAGAAGTCGGCCAGGCCGGTTTCCGGATGAACTCCTTCTTTTTTCCTGGCCTTGATAAGATACATGATGCTTATGCCGAAGGAAATCGCAAAGGATGCATAACTCAGGAAGCAGGTAATGACATGGGCATGGAGCCAGTTGCTCTGTAAAGCTGGAATCAGCGGGTCGATGCGGTCGGAGACGCCTGGAGCTAAGGCTGCATAGGCGATCGAAAGAAAGGAAAGCGGCATGGCAAAAACCCCGATGATCCGGGACTTCAGCCGCAATTCCACCAAAAGATAAATCAACGCGATGCACCAGGAAAAGAAAACCAAGGATTCATACATGTTAGAAAGGGGAGCATGTCCAAAACCCATCTGGTAGGACTCGACCCACCGCCAGAGAATGGCCGCCGTATGGAGTAAAAGGGAAATCCAAGTTGCCATCACGGCGAGGTTTCCCAATTTTTTGGATCGAAAAGCCAGGTAATTGAAATAAAGCACAGTGCAAAAGAGGTAAAGGAAGGTTACGATGGTGACCAATTTGGAGCTGATCATGATTGCCTCTCCCTTTCTTTGGAATCTTTAGGCTGGCCTGACAATTTTTCCTTCAAAGAGTGGACCATCTTCTCGAACTCCTGCTCGAACCCTGTGCGATTGCGGTGGCTGGAGCCAGCGATTTCCAGCAAGGTTTCTTTGCCTTTCCCCGACAATCTGATCCACAACCGGCGGTGGGAGAGGAAAAAGGTTAGATAAAATCCGATGATCATCAGGGCGCAACCAACCCAGACTAAGAGGACTCCAGGATCCTTATTAACCTGCAGGCCGGAATAATATTTCGGCACAATTTCTCGGATCAAAAAACGGTAGGGACCGGGACGCCGATCTTCCATTTCAGGGTGTTTCTGAAAGAGCATGAAGTTTTCATGCGGTCGGTTCGGTTCGAAGGACATGATCTGGAAAGCCGGCCCCATTCCCTGGACATCCGGATGGAAACGGGTAAGGATAAAAGAATAATTTCCTCCCGAAAGCTCGGTCCTGGCGCCGACCCGGGCGTCGATCAGGTGTTCTTTTCCCGTCGCCTTTTCTTTTACGAGCAGAACGGCCTTTTCCACACCGGCTACTCCGTAACTCGACTGATAAAAGGAAAGACCTTTGTAGGTAAGCGGGTGATTGACCCGGATCGGTTCGTTGAGAACGGTTTGGGTTCCCTCCAGGATAGTAACCACACTCTTGAACTCTTTAGGGGCGCCATTAGGATAAAAGGCGACCGTGAATTTTTCGAGTCTCATTTGAAATCCGGGGAAGGGAATCTGCTGGCCGTTGCGAAGGATCGCCCGGTTCGTCGTTTCCCCCTCGGCGATATTGATGTTCCCGCGAAATCCATAAAAGAAGCCAATCAAGGCACCGCCTAAAATGACGAGCACGCCTAAATGGACGAAGTAGACCCCGAAGCGTGAGAGTTTCCCTTTTTCCGCAAAAAGATGGTGCGTTCCGGAATGGTCCAGAGCCTTGGCCGACGGGAAATGATGGGCAAGGGCCTTCCGCACGGAAGGGAGCCATTCCGCGGGGAGTCCTTTCAAGGAAAGATTTTTTTTCGGCGACAGAGATTTCCACTCGGCATCCTCTAACCGCTGACGGGATTGGGATAGGAGGCGCAGGGTGAGGCGGAAACGCCCGATGGAGCACGTGATTAAGTTCAGGCACAGGAGCGTCAGCAGGAAAACAAACCACCACGAACGGTACATGTCCAGGAAACCGAGAATATGGAGGATTTTGTAGGTGGTGAGTTTGTAGACCCGAAGATATTCTTCCGGAGCGGCATTCTGCGGAATGACCGTGCCGAAGATCGAGGCCACAGCCAAAACGATCAGCAGGGCGATGGCGAGGCGGAGGGAAGAAAGGACTTCCCCGAGAGAAGAAAAAAGGTCTTTTTCAGATTTGCTGGACAACGCTTCCCCCAGAAAAAACTGGCGTTGAGCTTCGCCCAACGCCAGCAAAAATCAGCAATCCAAAGAAAGAGTTTTACTTTTTATGGCATTTGGCGCAATCGGCTTCCTTACTCTGGCTGAAAGCCTTATTGCCGTTGTGGCATACGCCGCAGTGTTGGTCCTTGCCGTGAGCCTCTTTGGTCATCTTCAGGTCTTCTTTTTTCATCTTGAAGACTTTCGTGTGGCAATCGGTGCATTTTAGTTTGGCCTGATTGACATGGTTTTCGTGGCTGAAGAGGACGGGGCCGGTGCTCCCTTGGGCTTCGAATTTAATGTCCCCGCCGCCTGTTTTTTTCTGCTGCCCATAGGCCAGGTTGAAGGCTGCAAAACTCAAAATACAAATACTGATAAACAAAATCTTCCAGATTCTCTTTCTCAAGATTTCACCTCCTTTTGTTGATCCATTGCCCAGATGTGGTGAAGCCAATATGTAGAAGTCCAATATAAAATAGTTTATTCCTTGCCAAAAAGGTTCGTCAAGCAAAAAATCCCATGGGAAAATCTCTTATTTCACCGCAGAGAACGCGGAGGACGCAGAGAATGGCGGTTTAAAAATCCATACAAATCCGGTTATTCCATCACTACCCTTGAAGGATGAATGAACTTTAGGTTCCCTACGCAAAAAACCTAACCATCCATAAATGAGACTAATCCCGCTTGGGAAATAGCCCCCGGGCGGATTATCTTGAGGGTTGGGCCGGAAACATCCAGAACCGTGCTCCCCAGACCTCCTGCCGTTTGACCGCCGTCGAGGATAACCTCCACCTGGTTTCCCAAAGAACGAAAGACTTCGATGGCCAGGGAGGCGCTGGGTTGGCCGGAAAGGTTCGCGCTGGTGGCCGTGATGGCGCGGCCCACAGCCTGAACCAGCGCCTGAGCGATGGGATGGGGGGAAATGCGCACCCCGATTTTCCCCTTGCCGGCGGTAAGAAGGTTCGAGAGACGGGGTGAAGCTTCAAAGACTAAGGTCAGCGGCCCGGGCCAAAAACTTTCGATCAATCGTTCGGCTACGGGAGAAATATTGCTGACTAAGCCCGAGAGCCAATTCTTTTCAGCAATCAAAAGAAGGAGAGGTTTATTTTCTTCTCGTCCCTTGAGGCGAAAAACCTTTTGCAGAGCCTCTTCATTCTGAGCGTCGGCTCCCAGGCCGTAGAAGGTTTCCGTGGGGAAGGCCGCCACACCGCCCCGAAGGATGACCTGACTGCCCTTCTGGATCCCCACGGTATCCGCATTTAGGATTTTTGGGTTCGTCATCGAATGATCCTAATTTGATCAGGCCTCTTTTTTGAAGGAAGAAAGGGGAAAACGGAGCCCGGGGAGCTTCGCCTGTTCCTCGGTTTCCTGCTGACGGAGGATCCGGCGCAGAATTTTTCCCGAAGGGGTTTTAGGCAGCGCTTCGCGAAACTCCACCTTGGTGGGAACTTTGTATTTCGCCATATTCTGGCGGCAAAAATCCAGGATTTCTTCCGCGGAGGCAGTCTCCCCGGGCTTCAGGACCACAAAGGCTTTCACGGTTTCACCGCGGAACCGGTCCGGGATGCCAACGGCTACGGCCTCGGCGACCTTGGGGTGTTCGGCCAGGACTTGATCGATGTCTTTCGGATAAATATTGAACCCGCCGGCAATGATCATATCTTTTTTGATGTCCATGATGTAGAAATAGCCGTCCTCATCCATCCGGGCGATGTCGCCGGTGTAGAGCCAGCCGTCCCGAATGGTCTTGGCCGTCTCTTCGGGCATCTTCCAATATCCCTTCATGACCTGAGGCCCATAGATGCAAAGCTCGCCCACCTCTCCGGGACCAAGGATTTTTTCCTCATCTTCCAAGGCCACGATGCGCGCGAGGGTGTCCGGCAAGGGGACTCCCACGCTCCCCGGTTTCCGCTTGCCGAAAATGGGATTGCAATGAGTGGAGGGGGAAGCTTCGGCCAGCCCGTAACCTTCGGTGATTCTTCCTCCCGTCAGTTTTTCAAAATCCTCAAGAATTTCCAGGGAAAGGGGCGCTGCGCCGCTATAACAAACCCGCAGGCAGGAGATATCGTATTTATCCGCGTCCCTCTCCTGGGAAAGAGCGATAAACATGGTCGGTACACCGGGGAAGAAAGTGGGCCGGTAGCGTTTGATGGCCTGCAGGGCGTTCTTGACTTCGAAGCGGGGCAAAATCACCATCGTGGAGGCCAGACAGATCGGCACGTTCATGGCCACAGCCATGCCGTACACGTGGAAGAAAGGAAGGACGGAAAGAAAAACTTCCTTCCCCTTGCGGGCGCGGACGACCCATTTGATAATTTGCAGAGTGTTGGCCACCAAATTCCTGTGGGTCAGGATCACGCCTTTGATTCCGTCCGTAATGGCTCCCGTATATTGCAGGAGCGCCTCTTCTTCAGGGCCTACCGGAACCTGGGGAGGTTTCTTGCGTCCGAATTTTTTGAGCAAGGATTCGAAAAAGTAAACCCCCTTTTTTCTCCGGGGGGGAGAAAACTTCTTCTCTCCCGCTGACGAGGACTGAACCCACTCCCGAAGGCAGGCAATAACCACATTTTGCAGGCAGCTCTTTTCCGAGGAGCAAGAAATGCGGGGATAGAGGGCTTCCGTGACGATAATGGTTTGGGCTTCGGAATGATTCAAGAGGTAAAGGAGCTCCCGCTCAACCGAGAGGGGATTGAGATTCACTACCAGGCCCCCAATTTTCAAAATGGCATAATAGGCAATGACATAAGGGGGGCTGTTCGGCAGGAGGAGCGCTACCCGGTCTCCCTTTTTCACCCCCAGAGAGGTAAGAGCGGCCGTTAGGGCATTGACCGTCGCCTGCAGTTCCTGATAGGAGAATTTCCTTCCCCCGAAGATCATGGCCGTTGCCTGGGGGAAAGAAGATGCCGACTCATCCAGGAAGTGGTTCAAGGAGACATCCGGATAGGAGAGGGAATAGGGAACCCCGTCTTCATAATTTTTGAGCCAGGGAGTTTCGTCCATTTCAAAAAACCCGTTTCACCACAGAGAGCACAGAGACCACAGAGTAAAAAAAATAAAAATCAAGAAACCAAAATAGTAATGATGTTGGAAATACAGAATAAAAAAACTACTGAAAAAATCAAAACTGTACTGCTTTAATACTACCGTGCACCGTTGGCGGTTACAAAGAATTGTCTTAAAACTTCTTTGAGCTGGCTTTTTCCTTTTCTGACTTAATTATTTTTTCTCTGTGACCTCTGTGCTCTCTGTGGTGAAATATTTCTTTTGATTTTTTCTGCCTGGTCGACCACTTTTTCGGCCAGCTGGGTTTTGTAGCGGATCAGAGCTCTTTTCAACTCCGGGCGGTTTCCAGCCAGAATCTGCACCGCCAGAATGCCGGCGTTTCGCGCTCCTGCCTTGCCGATAGCCACCGTAGCGACCGGCACGCCTCCGGGCATCTGCACCGTAGAGAGCAAAGAATCGAGGCCCAAGAGGGCGGATTCCATCGGCACTCCGATCACGGGGAGAATGGTATGACCGGCAATGACGCCGGCCAAATGGGCCGCCCCGCCCGCACCGGCAATGATCACTTCCAACCCCCGCCCCGCGGCCTTCTTCGCATACGCCGCTGTACGCTCCGGGGAGCGGTGGGCGGAAGATACGGTAATTTCATAGGGAACTTTGAATTCCGCCAGCATCTTGGCTGCTTCCTCCATCACGGGCAGATCCGAATCACTGCCCATTAAAATGGCCACCAGCGATTTTCCGTTTTTCATTGAGATCTTCCCCTTTTCCTTCAACGCAATGCTCTCTGCGCTATGAGATTTTTCTTGGCCCCCGAGTCCTTATTCTCTTTCCAAAGCCTTCCGGCCTATATCTTTGCGGTACTGGGCTCCATCCCAGGTGATTTTGCCGACTGCCTGATAGGCGGTCGCAATCGCGCCCCGGATTCCGCTGCCGATCGCCGCAACTCCGAGTACCCGCCCACCACTGGTTACAACCTTCCCATCCTTAAAGGCCGTACCGGCATGAAACACGAATGCGCCGGGGACTTTTGCAGCCTCTTCCAGGCCGGAGATGATTTTACCTTTCGTGTAGGACCCCGGATATCCTCCGGAAGCCATGACGACGCAAACCGTGGGCCGCTGATCCCTCTCGACCTTCAGCTGATCGATGCCCCCGTCGATCGTGGCCGCCAGAACGGGCATCAGATCGCTTTTCATGCGCATGAGCAAGGGCTGGGTTTCCGGGTCACCGAAACGGGCGTTGAATTCGAGAACTTTGGGCCTGCCGTCTTTAATCATCAAACCGGCATAGAGAACGCCGTGGTATTTCCTTCCCTCAGAGGCCATGGCGCGAATCGTGGGCCGCATGATTGTTTCCATGACCGCTTGGTGAATTTCCTCCGTAACGACGGGCGCCGGAGAGTAGGCGCCCATGCCGCCGGTGTTGGGTCCCCGGTCACCGTCAAAGATGGCCTTGTGGTCCTGCGAAGTCGGCAGGGGCAGAAGGGCT
>Ga0209048_10005520_pt1 | contig 11923 bp, 13 predicted proteins | sample FrelakmetCRP12CR_FD_187146 | JGI IMG/M metagenome (GOLD analysis project Ga0209048, IMG submission 187146) | Freshwater lake sediment microbial communities from the University of Notre Dame, USA, for methane emissions studies - CRP12 CR (SPAdes)... | ecosystem: Environmental > Aquatic >... | reverse complement strand
GATCCGTTCGCCCTTGAGGAAAATCTCGACGGTCCTCACCGTCAGCCTTACGTCGACCTCGGCGCGGGCGAAGCGATAGGGGACGCGCCATGTCGTCGCTATGCGAGATCGTCGCTTCCTATTCCCAGAAGGCCCACGCGCCGTAGCCGACAACACGATCCCGAGGACCGGCCGTATCGCCCGAATTGCGTAGATCAAGCGTCTTAACCCGCATACCCCGCCGTCTTGCCGCGGTGAGCAGCCCGTTTACTGGCGTCGCCCCACAGGCTTGCTCGGGCGTCAGCGCGACAGGATCGAGCCGCTCGATCGCCACGCGCGTTATTTCGTCCAGTGCGCGACAGGTTTGGTAATAGAGGTAATGCGAAAGATCGGACGAAACGACGATGAGCGTTTCCGGGCCGCCCCAAAGTCTGTCGAGCAGATTGGCGACCTGTTCGCCGCTCGCCCGGCCGCAAATGATCGGCATCAGCTTGAAATCGCCGAGGACAACCTGAAGAAACGGCAGTTGTGTCTCCAGGCAATGCTCGCCCTCATGCGCTTCATCGGTGAATCCAAGCAGCGGAACGTCGCGCGCCTGATCCAGTCCCTGCCGATCAATCGGAATGACGCCAAGCGGCGTCTCATAGGTAGAAGCAGACGTCGCCGCAATACCGGAAAAAGCGAAGCGATGTGAAGGCCCTAGGAGCACCACGCGGGAAACTTTGCCTCGCGCCTTGGTCAGCAGACGGTAGGCCGTGCCGGCGACCGCGCCGGAATAGACATAGCCGGCATGCGGAACGATCAACGCCTTCGGCGTTGCAGCGTCGGACTCGTTCACGCCGCCGGGAAGAACTGCGACATTCACGGCGAGCGCGTTAGAATCCTTTGGAAGAAACGCCCGTGTTTGCGCGGCCCCGGCGTTTGCGAGGAGCGTATCGACATTTGAGCGAAGCGCGCTCGGATCGGCGGGATAGAATAGACCCGCTACGGCCGCCGGTCTGATCACGCTCGCCTGATGCGTCTGCACCCCCACCGGCCCCTTTCACTCCGCGTTCGGCGTCTCCATCTAGACGTCATGAACCCGACAAAACCCGTTGAACAAACCTCGACGCCCGCTGGCCGCGCCCGCTACTGGCATGAACTTGAGGACGGTCGCATTCAATGTGATGTCTGCCCGCGCTTTTGCAAGTTGCGCGAAGGCCAACGCGGGCTGTGTTTCGTGCGCGCCCGCGAAGGCGATGAGATCGTCTTGACCACCTACGGACGGTCGTCGGGTTTTTGCGTCGATCCCATCGAGAAGAAGCCGCTCAATCACTTTCTCCCCGGCACGCCGGTGCTGTCTTTCGGCACGGCCGGTTGCAATCTCACCTGCAAGTTCTGCCAGAACTGGGACATCTCGAAGGCCACCGAGTTCGATCGCCTTCAGGACGAGGCCTCGCCGGCGGAAATTGCGCGAGCCGCGAAAGAACTGGGCGCGCGCTCGGTCGCCTTCACTTACAACGACCCCGTGATCTTTCTCGAATACGCGGTCGATGTCGCGAACGCCTGCCGCGATGCCGGTCTCAAGACGGTGGCGGTGACCGCCGGCTACATCACGCCGGAAGCCCGCAAGGAGTTCTTCGGCGCGATGGACGCCGCGAACATCGATCTGAAGGGCTTTACCGAGAGCTTTTATAAGACGCTTTGCACGGCCGAGCTAAAGCCGGTTCTCGAGACGCTCGAGTATGTGAAACATGAGACACGATGCTGGCTGGAAATTACGACGCTGCTGATCCCCGGTAAGAACGACTCGCCGGCGGAAATCGAGGCGTTGAGCAACTGGATCGGGGAGCGGCTCGGCCCCGATACGCCGCTCCATTTTTCAGCCTTCCACCCGGATTGGCGGATGCGCGACGTGCCGCAAACGCCGGCGTTAACGCTGCAAACCGCGCGAAACATCGCTCTGCAAGGCGGGCTTCGTTATGTCTACACGGGCAATATGCATGACGAGGCCGGGCAAAGCACCTATTGCCATAACTGTGGCGAACGCCTGATCGGCCGCGACTGGTATGACATTACCTCATGGTCGATGAGCGCAGACGGACGCTGCGCGAAATGTCGTGCGGCGTGCGGGGGCGTTTTCGAAGAGCGGCCTGGAGACTGGGGATCGCAGCGTTTGCCTGTTCGGCTATCGGCCGCTTAGCTGTGGAGGCGGAGTTGGCCGGCCCCTATTGAGTGATCCAATTTGCATGTTAGTTTAAGAGCGGCCTGAAGCAGCGCGGCCGCCGTCACGAATGGCAAAGAAGATAATAACGCTGAACACCGCCGCGGACACGCACCATACCGAATACCATGCCGCGCTCGCTTGGACGATCGCATAAACGAAGGACATAAATACCGCGACGCCGAGAATGCCTCGCGACGCTGACGTCGATTCCATTGGCGCCAGCGAGCTTCGCCGAGAGGTAAATAGCAAGGACGATTCCGCAGCCACACATGCACTGCTAGGTTTGGACGATAAAAACGTTGAAGTGAAACTCTCAAATGGGACGCTCACCATCAGTGGCGAGAAGAAAGAAGAGAAGGAAGAAAAGAAGGAAGGCTACTACTTCTCCGAACGGCGTTATGGCTCGTTCTAGCGCGCCTTCCGCGTTCCCGCCTTGGCGATTTTCTTTGCAACACATTGAGCTGATGGCGCAGGGCGACGGTCTCCGCTCCCGCGAGGCGCGCGATCGCAGTAACCCCATGAGGGCCGACCAGATCAGTTGGAGCAACTCCACCATACTGGAGAACATCAACCAATTCGACGCGGCGCGCCCTGGGATTGAATTTACGGTAGGGACAGGCTCAGCCAGTCGCGCGCGTCCGCCTCGACGTGGTCGGAAAGACCCGTCATCTTTCGAAGGCGTTGGAAGGATTGGGATCGGCTCGCCGCGACCGCAGGCGATAAACGGAAATCCGTCTCTTCACTCGATGTAGCGTATGACGCCGTCTTGGCTGAAGATGAGGGCAGTCGGTGTTTCGTGGCGTTAGGCATAGCGTCGGGCTGCGGCCTCGCGACTGAGATTGAGCTCGCGAGCGAGACGCACCGCCTTCGCGAGGTCGGGCAGGCCGCCAAGATATGGTCGCAGAAACTTCTCCGGCGCCAGCAACTCGATGGCGAAACGATTGGCCTTCGCGTCCTGGGCGATATGGCGGGACGTTTCACGGGGTCGCCGGCGCCATGGGAGCCGGAGGTCTTCCAGGTGACACGCAAAAAGATCAGATGATTCGATCGGTCGATGCCAAGGATTGAGGAAATGCCCGAGTTCATGGGCGATGCTGAACAGTTGGCGTTGTTGCGAGGCGGCGGCGTTGACGAGGATCCATCCTTCGCCGCGCTCGGGTTCCGCCACCAGAGCCGCTTCGAAACTCGTCAGCCTCTCGCGGCGGATCTCGACAATGTCGACCGCCTCAGCGATCGCTATGACTGGCGTCGGACCATATGGCAGGGCGAGTTGCTTTTGAATGGCGGCGGCGAACCGCTCGTCTGCGTCCTTCAATTCATCCCTTTACGCAAATGAGCGGCTTCATAAAGGCCACCTTTTTCGCCAAGCCCGCGGCCTCCGCCGAGTCGACGACAGCGTGAACGTCCTTATAGGCGCCGGGCGCCTCTTCGGCGACGCCGCGCAACGACGGGCTTTTCACGATAATACCCTGCGCTCTAAGATCGTCGATGACCTTACGCCCGCTCCAGGCGCGCGTTGCTGCGTGACGGCTCATGCGCCGTCCGGCCCCATGGCAAGCCGAAGAGAAGGCCTGCCGCTCGCTCGCGGCGATGCCGGCAAGCACATAGGAGCCTGCGCCCATGCTGCCGCCGATCAGCACCGGCTGCCCGAAAGGTTGCAACGCTTTCGGCAAACTTGGGTGAGCAGGGCCGAAGGCGCGCGTAGCCCCCTTGCGATGAATAAAGAGCGGGCGGACTTCACCATCGACCTCATGCTCCTCGACCTTACAGGTGTTATGCGAGACGTCGAACATCAGCGGCAGTTCTCCGTGCTCGAAGAATTTGGCAAAAACCTGCCGCGCAAGATGGCCGATGATCTCGCGATTGGCGAGCGCGCAATTGATCGCCGCACGCATCGCGCCCAGATATCGCTGGCCTAGTTCGGATTTGATCGGCGCGCAGGCCAATTCGCGGTCGGGCAGCACAATGCCGTGCCTCTCCGCCGATATCGCCATTTCCCGCAGAAACTCGGTTCCGATCTGGTGTCCAAGTCCGCGGGATCCGCAATGGATCGTCACGACGCATTCGCCTTCCACAAGACCGTAGCCGGCAGCCACGTCCGGATCGAAGATTTCGACGATCTCCTGCACCTCAAGATAGTGGTTGCCAGATCCAAGCGTTCCCATTTCGCGCCGCTGACGTTTTCTTGCGTGGTCGGAGACGGCGGCTGGATCGGCTCCGTTGGCCCGTCCTTTTTCCTCGATGTGATCAAGATCGGCGGCCCGTCCATAGCCTCGCTCGACCGCCCACATCGCTCCGTCAGAAAGCATCGCGGTCGTCTCCGTATCGTCGAGTCCGATCTTTCCTTCAGAACCAACGCCAGCAGGCACATCCGCAAAAAGCGCGTCGGCTAGCTCCTGCTGAACAGAAACGATCTGCTCGCGCGTCAGATGAGTGAGATGCGTGCGCACGCCACATGACACGTCGAATCCGACGCCGCCGGCCGAAACCACACCGCCTTGGTCGGCGTCGAAAGCAGCCACGCCGCCGATCGGAAATCCGTAACCCCAATGCGCATCCGGCATGGCGTATGAGGCGCGCACGATTCCAGGCAGTTTTGCTACATTGGTGACTTGATCGAAGACCTTGTCATCCATTTCCGTGATCAGGTCTTTGGTCGCATAGACGATAGCGGGGACGCGCATCGCACCGAAAGGCTCAATTTTCCAGGATGTCTCAGAAAGCTTCTCGAAACGTGATGCGTCCATTGCGGCCTACTCCTTACGGTCCAACTACTCTCGCTATACGTCGATCACGCATTGAGCGCGCCAGAGGCCAGGCTTATCCTCGACGAAAGCAAGCTCGGTATAGGTCGCGCCTTTCACCTCGACCGCGGGCGCATGGCGTTCGCAGGAAACGTCTTCGCCGAGTGCGCGGCCTTTCAGCCTGTCGCCGTCAATACTCACTTCGAAGTCGCCAAATACCATTCGCCGCTCCGCCATCTCGTAAATGAGCGCGTTGAGCCAATCGACGAGCAGAATATCGAGGCTCGGAGCCGCAAGTTCTATCTCGACTGTTCGTTCCTGACGCACGGTCGTCGGATCGGTGATGACCGCCATCATCGCGAGCGCTGCCTGTTCGCAGGCCTCGCCGGCGGTCGCTCCGAAGCCGCGGACGCCAACATCCGCGCCATGGGGGAAATGCTCCCATCGCCCCGGCGACCTCCGGCCTCTATCGACTATCTTCGTCATCCAGCCAAGTTCAGACTATATCACGATCCGATAGTATCACCCGGCTCGCTTGAGGCCCATCCTCACCTTCCTCTTCCGCGAAACTGACGCACATTCCAAGTTTCAGGCTGTCGAAGCCGGGATCTTGCACGCTGTTTCGATGAAAGTAGATTTCTCGTCCGTCGGCGCTTTCCAAAAAGCCGTACCCTTCCTCGGTTTTAATTTTCTTCACAATTGCAGTTGGGGCGACTTCGTGGTGTTTCACTTTTCCGCGCATGCGGCGAACCTTGTCTTGCAAACGCCGTCGGGCGTGCTTGAATGCGTCGTTGAGCGCGAAATCGAAATCCTGGAAGCGTTCGTCAAGATGGGGTGTGCGTGCGACAACCACCTCGCGCCTATCGGGCAAGATCATGTGGATATTCACTTCATATAGGCCGCCCGTGCGATGATGAGCGCCCGGCCCCTTGACGACGACGCGACATGCTGTCGCATGACCATAGCGATCCTCAAGGCGTGCAATTTGTCGTAGGATTTTATTCTGGTGCTCGCTTGTAGCTTCCATGCCTTGAAAATCGATCTGCGGCTCAATTTGCATTGCTCAATACTCCCTCATTGGTTGGATCGCGTCGTCGCTTATGGCGGCGGCTCTTGCCGCTTTAGCCCCTGCAACATATTCGTGGCGAAGTGGCTCCTGGCTTGCAGCTTTGCAACTCATAAGTTTGATTTGCTCACGGAGGACGTCGAAACGCCTCGCGACGTCGCGAGAGTTGACGAAAACGACGCAAGAATCGTCGCAGAACTTCGATCGGTCGAATTGATATATACACACAATGTGACGTGGTGCATGCGGCGACACCCAAAGCCCCGCGTATTGCGAGGCGCGTCATAGCGTCGCTGGATATGAGCAATGTGCCCTTTCCCGCTGAAATCTAGAGGTTTTCAAAGGCCCCGGGAAATTTGAGCATTATAAAAATTTGAGCATTATAATATGTTCTGACTCTTAATTAGAGAGTCATGCGTTCGAGTCTGGCCGCGGACGGTCCTTCTTCAGGAATTTCATGCGAAGAAATTGCGACATAATCTAACAGAGGCGAGGTCGCATCACGAACGCACGTCGTCAATCGAGGCGTAAAGATCCTCTAAACACACGTTGCTTAAGCCGATGTGTGCGTCGCTCGTTTGTAAGCTGGCTTCTTGTTCGTGACGGGGCTGTTGCGTGCACTCGTTTTCCGGACTGACGTGAGCGTTCGTCCAATTCGACCTGTTGGCCCTATAATGAAGCGGCGGCTTGGACCCCGTGGGAGAAACGACGATGCGACTTTCTGGCGAGGCCACTCGGTACGCCACGATCCATAAGGATGTGGCCTCGTTCATGGTTCCACCAAATCTCGCGAATTATCAGACTGCTTGCTCGGAATTTACTTGGGATTCGGCGCGCAAAGGACTTAGCGGCCTGCCCGATGGCAAAGGCCTAAACATCGCTTATGAGGCGGTCGATCGTCATGCGCATGGGCCAAGCAAAAATCGAGTAGCGCTGCGTTGGATCGGCAAGACGGGGCAGCGTCGCGATTACACCTACGAAACTCTGGCGTCATCCACCAATAAGTTCGCCAATCTATTGCGGTCGCTCGGCGTCATGGAGCAAGATAGGGTGTTCATCTTGCTAGGTCGCGTTCCGGAACTCTATGTCGCCATTCTAGGCGCACTCAAGAACAAATGCGTCGTTTCGCCGCTGTTCTCCGCATTCGGTCCGGAACCGATCGCGACCCGCATGGAAATCGGCGAAGCGCGAGTTCTGGTCACGACAGAATCGCTTTACTGGCGGAAGATCGACGCGCTCCGAGAGCGATTGCCCGAGCTCGAACACGTCATTCTCATCGACGCTGATAAGGGCAAGAAAACGCACTCCTGGAGCGAACTGATGAAACGTGCTTCGCCCGAGTTCGAGATACCTCCGACCGATCCACAGGACACGGCTCTGTTACATTTCACCAGCGGCACGACGGGGCGTCCGAAAGGCGTCCTTCATGTGCACGAAGCGGTCGTAACGCATTATGCGACAGGGCTGTATGCGCTCGATTTGCATGAGAATGATCGTTTCTGGTGCACTGCGGATCCAGGTTGGGTCACAGGGACAAGTTATGGCGTCATAGCCCCGCTCGTCCATTGCGTAACCAATGTCGTTGTCGAGACCGAATTCGACGCGCCAACTTGGTATGGGATCCTCGCGCAGGAACGCGTTAGCGTCTGGTATACCGCTCCCACCGCTATCCGCATGATGATGAAGCTTGGAGCGGCCGCCCCTAAAGATTATGATCTCAGCGTTCTGCGTTTCGCCGCCAGCGTCGGTGAGCCTCTCAACGCGGAGGCCGTGGTCTGGGGGATGGAGGCCTTTGGGCTACCTTTCCATGACAATTGGTGGCAAACCGAAACGGGTGGCATCATGATCGCCAATTACGCTTCCATGGACATCAAGCCTGGATCCATGGGCCGACCGTTGCCTGGCCTAGAAGTCGCGATCATCCGGCGCACGGCCAACGGCGGCGTCGAAAAAGTGGATGCGCCGGGCGAGCAGGGCGAGCTTGCACTTAAGAGCGGTTGGCCATCCATGATGCGCGGCTACCTCCACGAGGAAGCGCGCTATCGCAAATGCTTCGCTGGCGAATGGTACCTCACCGGCGATCTCGCGCATTGCGACGCAGACGGCTATTTCTGGTTCGTCGGGCGCGCCGACGATGTGATCAAGTCCTCAGGTCATCTCATCGGTCCGTTCGAAGTCGAAAGCGCGCTCATGGAGCATCCCGCCGTCGCCGAAGTCGGCGTCATCGGTAAGCTGGATCCCATCGCTGGCGAGATCGTCAAGGCCTTCGTCGCCTTGAAGATCGGATTTGTTGGGGACGAGGCGATGCGCAAAAAGCTCCTCGGACACGCGAGGAAGCGACTGGGGGCCGCCGTGGCGCCGAAGGAAATCGAGTTTCGCGCCAACCTGCCGAAAACGCGCAGCGGCAAGATCATGCGACGCCTGCTCAAGGCTCGCGAACTTGGCTTGCCCGAAGGGGATATCTCAACGCTGGAAAGCGACGAGCGGTGACCCACAAAGTGCATCTTGATCACGCCCACCTACGTCATCTCTTGAAGGCGATGATCCGGATCCGGCATTTCGAGGCAAAATGCGTCGAGCTCTATCAGGCGCAAAAAATTCTTGGCTTTCTGCACCTTTATGACGGTGAGGAGGCGGTGTCAGTCGGCGTAATGGAGGCGCTGACGCCAAGCGACGCCGTTGTCGCAACCTATCGGGAGCATGGCCAGGCGCTCGCCCGAGGCGTCGATCCAGGTTGCCTGGTGGCGGAGATGCTGGGCAAACTCAACGGATGCTGCCGAGGACGCGGCGGATCGATGCATTTTTTTCATCGTGCGCATCGCTTTTACGGCGGCAACGCTATTGTCGGGGGAGGCCTACCACTAGCGCTGGGCGTCGCGCTCGCGGACAAGATGCTGGAAAGAGCAGCCGTGACCGCCTGTTTCTTTGGCGAAGGAGCGGTAGACGAGGGCGAGTTTCACGAGACGCTCAACTTGGCCAAGCTTTGGCAGTTGCCGATGCTTTTCGTTTGCGAGAACAATCTTTATTCGATGGGCACGGCGGTCGAGCGCGCCGAAGCCGAAACAGACTTCGTGCACAAAGCGAGTAGCTATAAAATCGCTGGCGACAAGGTGGACGGTATGGACGTCGTGGCTGTTGAAAGCGCGGCGAGAAACGCAGTCGATAAGATCCGTGCAACGAGCGAACCCTATTTCCTCGAATGTCGGACCTATCGCCTCCGAGCCCATTCCATGTTCGACGCTCAACTCTATCGCTCCAAAGAAGAAGTCGAAGCCTGGCGCAAGAAAGGGCCGATCATCCGTTTTCAAACTTGGCTCGAGGAAAACCGATTGATCAAAGCCGAGGAAGTGTCCGAAATAGATAAAGAGGTCGACGCTGAGATCGCGGCGGCGGTTGCATTCGCAGAGGCCGGAACTCTCGAGCCAATTTCCGAGATCGAGCGCTTCGTCACGATGGAGGAAATCCCCGCGTGAACGCGCCGCAAGAAGCCGTCGCCAGTCTACGAATGACCTATCGCGAGGCGTGCAAGCAGGCGCTTCGTCAAGCGCTGCTTGCCGATTCGCGTGTTTTCCTCATGGGCGAGGACATCGGCCGGTATGGCGGCTGTTATGCCGTGACGAAGGGGCTAATGGAGGAGTTCGGAGAAGCGCGCGTTCGGGATACGCCGCTTTCCGAAAGCGCCTTCGTCGGCGCCGGCGTCGGCGCGGCGATGGCTGGGACGCGTCCGATCGTCGAGATCATGACGGTGAATTTCAGCCTGTTGGCGCTCGATCAGATTCTCAACAACGCCGTCACGATTCCCTATATGTCGGGCGGTCAATTTGCGATCCCGCTCATCATTCGCATGGCTACTGGCGGCGGGCGGCGCGTCGCCGCGCAACACTCGCATAGTCTCGAAGGCTGGTACGCGCATATTCCCGGACTGCGCGTCTTGACGCCCGCGACGATCGAGGATGCGCGCTTCATGCTCATCGGCGCACTCGCCGACCCCAATCCAACACTCATTTTCGAGCATGTCATGCTCTACAACATGGAAGGCGAACTCTCATCGGACATAAATGCGGTTGACATCGATCATGCGAAGGTGCTGCGCGCGGGAACGGACGTCAGCCTCATCACTTATGGCGGCAGCCTGTTCAAGACGTTCGAGGCAGCAGCGAGGCTCTCGAAAGAAGGGATCGAGGCGGAAGTCGTTGACCTTCGAACACTCCGGCCTCTCGATACGAAGACGATTCTTGCCTCGGTCGCCAGAACTCGACGCTGCGTCATAATTGACGAGGGATGGCGCAGCGGTTCTATTTCCGCCGAAATCGGCATGCGTATCGCCGAACAAGCTTTCTTCGAACTCGATGCGCCGCTGCGGCGGGTTTGTGGACGCGAAGTTCCGATGCCGTATGCGCCGCATCTTGAAGACGCTTGCCTGCCGCAGCCCGAGACGATCGTAGCTGTGGCGCGCGAGCTCGTCCGGCCAACATGAGCGACTTTAGAATGCCCGCGCTCGGCGCCGACATGGAAGCCGGCACGCTCGTCGAATGGCTTGTGAAGCCTGGGGTTCGTGTGAGATTAGGTGACATTATCGCGGTAGTGGAAACGCAAAAGGGCGCGATTGAAGTCGAAGTGTTTCAAGAGGGCGTGGTTTCGAACATTCTCGTTCCCGAGGGCGAACGCGTTCCGGTCGGAACAGTTCTAGCGAACATCGAAAATGCGCCGGGCGCCGCGTCCCCAGTCCTAAGCCAGAATGAAATTGCCGCGGCGCCGAAGCCGACGCAAGATGCATTGGCCGAGCCTCCTCGGCCAAGTCTTTCTGTCGCGCCTCAAGTTCCGCGAACAAAGATCACGCCAGCGGCGCGGCGGCGAGCGGCGGCGCTGTACATCGATCTCGCTACAGTGAAAGGAACTGGCGTCGAGGGCTCGATTCGACTCGCCGATGTCGAAGCGGCGACAAGCGCTCCTTGCGCCACGCCATCCGTCAAGAGAGGCGTCGATCTCACGGAAATGCGTAGAGCGATTGCGGCCGCGATGAGCCGTTCAAAACGAGAAATCCCGCACTATTACCTCACCGAAACGGTAGACCTCCACGCCGCTTCGACCTGGACCGAGCGTTTCAATGCAGACAAAGCACCCGCCCAGCGTATCCTACCCGCTGTCCTTTTTCTCAAGGCCGCCGCCTTAGCCTTGCGTGAGTGGCCGCAGTTCAACGGCGTATATACAGGCGGCGTCTTTGTCCCCGCCCCAGAGGTCCATATTGGTTGGGCGATTGCGCTACGCGGGGGCGGCCTGATCGCTCCCGCCATACGCGACACGGACAGAAAATCGCTAACCGAACTGATGACGGCCATGCGCGACCTCGTCGAACGCGCGCGCCGCGGAATCCTACGTAGCTCTGAACTCACTTCCCCCACGATCACGGTCACTAATGTCGGCGATAGGGGCGCAGAAACGGTGAAGGGCGTGATCTATCCGCCGCAAGTCGCCATCATTGGCTTCGGGCGGGTCGTCTCACGGCCCTGGGTGGTCGAGGATCGCATCGAGGGGCGGCCGCTCGTGACTGTCAGTCTTGCGGCGGATCATAGGGTCACCGACGGCCATATCGGCGGCTTATATCTCGAAGCGATCGCACGTTACTTGCAGGAGCCGGAAAAACTATGACGGATGAGAAAATCAGAGCGCTGATATTGGAACTGATTTGCGAGATCGCGCCCGAGGCCGACCCCGAGGCAGCGCGAGATCAAGATGATATACGCGAAGTCTTCGATCTCGATTCGATGGATTTCGCAAATCTCGTCATCGCCATTCATAACCGCATCAACGTCAATATCCCCGAGACGGACTATAATAAGCTTTTCACTCTGAAGAACGCTGTCGCCTATTTGAGGAACGCGTTAGGGTAAACACAATCGCAAAGTCCTCGACGCGCTTTTATTTTGC
>Ga0209048_10005519_pt1 | contig 11926 bp, 12 predicted proteins | sample FrelakmetCRP12CR_FD_187146 | JGI IMG/M metagenome (GOLD analysis project Ga0209048, IMG submission 187146) | Freshwater lake sediment microbial communities from the University of Notre Dame, USA, for methane emissions studies - CRP12 CR (SPAdes)... | ecosystem: Environmental > Aquatic >... | reverse complement strand
CTGGAGAGTAAACTTAATCATGATCGGGGGCCCGCAGGTGATGGCAACGGTATTTTCCGGAGAAGGTGCGATTTCTTTAAGCACGTTGGGTACTAACCCGACCCGTTTGTCCCACTCCGGGAATTCAGCATCAACAGTAAGGATCAAGTTGAGATCAGATCGTGCTTCCCACTCCTTAAGTTCATCCTTGTAACAAAGATCATTCGGAGTTCGGGCGCCATAGATGATAGTGATATCGTCATAGTCAGCCCGGTTATCGAGCATAAAAAGAATCAAGGTGCGAAGCGGAGCAAGACCGATGCCGCCTCCGATAAAAAGGATCTTTTTCCCTTTCATCTGCTCATAAGGAAACCAGTTTCCCAAGGGGGCGCGAACGCCAACTTGATCTCCTTCAGCAAGTTCATGGAGGGCACTGGTGACTTCCCCTGCTTTCATCACGCTGAACTGAAGGTATTCCATCCGGGTGGGCGGAGAGTTAATCACAAAGGTTGACTCTCCCACGCCAAAAAGAGAAAGCTGTCCTGCCTGGCCCGGTTCAAAGGTAAACTTTTTCATCTTCTCAGGGTCATTCAATACCACCTGAAAAGACTTGATGTTGTGCGTCTCATCAATAATTTTTATAACCGTGGCTAATTCAGGGAGGTAGGGATTGTTAATCGAATTCATCCGTTAAGCTCCTTGAGCATGAGCAACAATTTCACTGATATCTACCGACACCGGACAGTAACGAATACACCGGCCGCAACCACAGCACGCGATTACGCCTTTATATTTTTTCGGGTAATAACTAAACTTATGTCCCACGCGGTTTTTTAAGCGCTGGTGTTTGTTTTGCCTTGGGTTATGGCTGCTTGCCTCTAAGGTAAAGTGAGAAAACATGCAGGCGTCCCAACTGCGGATCCGTTCACCGGTATTACCGACCTGCTCATCAGTAATGTTAAAACAGTAGCAGGTGGGGCACAGATAGGTACAGGCGCCGCAGCTGATACATTTGGCAGTTTCTCCTTCCCAGAATTGATTATTATCAAAAAGAGAAAGAAGTTTTTCCGGCGTCCCTTCAAGAGTGGCAAAGGGTTTTTTCACTAATGCGGAAACTTTTTCGTGAGCTTTTTGCGCCTGTTCTTTATACGCACTGCCGTCTTCAAATCCGCCTTCTTTGAGAATCTCTTTCCCTTTTTCCGTGATCGGCTCAAAGAAATATCCTTTGTCCAGCTCGGTCATCATGAGGTCAGAGCCATCGCTTTCGGCTGGGCCTCGTCCCACGGATGTGCAGAAGCAACCCGGAGAGGGCGTATTGCATGTTAGCGTGACAATGGTGGTTTTCTCTCTTCTTCCTTTATAGTAAGGATCAGCAATGTCGGTTTCAAGGTAGACCCGGTCATAGATACGAAATCCTTGGGCATCGCAGGGTCGGCTACCAAAAATAATTGTTGGAGCAAAATCTAAATTTTCTTTTAGTTCGACCGAGGTTTTTTTGAGGTCTTCGGGATCCTTTTTAAAATTAACATTAAAGAGCGTTTCGCTTTGCGGAAAAATGATCCCCTTGGGTGGAAGATTAGCCGGCCGGGTAAGGCAGAGCTCTACTCCCGAAGCAAAACGTTTAAAGAGAACAACGTCACCTTCTAAAACCGGCGCGAAGACCTGGAATTTTTTGCTTAAGGCGTCGAGTAACGCCGGTAATTTTTCTTTGGGGAGAAAACCAGTCTCAGCCATCAGAGTTCATGCTCCTTAATAGTTGCCTCTTCTATCTTAAAGGTATACAGGGGTGGTGTATCATCAGGATTCATACCGGCTTCATAATTAAACAGTTCTTTTAAATCCATGCTGATCTTCTTTTTGATTTTCGCGACCGGAATATCCATCGGGCAGACCCGCTCGCATTCTTCACACGAAATGCATCGGCCCGCTAAATGGAGGCCGTGAATCATGTGGAACATAGATTTTTCCGTCACATTAGCCCGCTGAGAAGTCCAGTGAGGGTCGCGGCTTTCGGCAATACACTTATCCTGACAGATGCACATAGGACAAACGTTCCGGCAGGCATAACAGCGAATACACCGGTCAAATTCCTTCTCCCAATACGCGCGACGCTCTTTGAGTGGTAGTTTTTCAAATTCTTTGGTTTCCTCAAAAGTATCCTGCGGCCTATTGGATTGAATCGCATCCCCGGCTAAAAGGTCATATTGGAGAGGAGTAGCTAACTGACAGGTCGCGCATTTTCTCGGAGCAACATCTGCTAAGGGGATTGTCTTTTGTCCTTCGGGAGTCTTGACGAGGATGTTTTCACCTTCAAAGGTTACTTCCTGGACACTCTGCTGATTGATTGCCGCCATAACTTTTTTAACGGAAATAACCCGGAGGCAGGGAACACCAATGACTTTAACGTTTTCCCGGGCGATTAATTTTTCCTGCATGTACTGGACGATCGCTCGGCTGTCGCATCCCTTTACTATCACTCCGACTTTTCCCTTTAAGAAAGGAAGATAGGAACAGAGGTTTTGTACGCAGAGCGGATTCCAGATGAGCTGGTCTACCTGTTCCGGCTTGGTCATGAAAAAGGGAGTCGCATGCAAGGGATCAAAGCCCTGGCGATAGCCGATCACAACATCCACCTCAGGTAATATCTTTCGTACCGCCTCTTTCAGCTTTTCAACGGTCACTCTGTTTTCTCCTCTTTTTGGTGGAAAGGCCCGAGTTCATGAATTGCTTTGGTAAAATCAGTCACGACATTTTTCCACCGAGCACCCTCGGAAGCAGATACCCAGGTATAGTGGAACCTGCGCTCGTCAATGCCCAGGAAAGGAAGGAGCCGCTTTAACATCTCGAGCCTTCTGCGGGCATAGAAATTTCCATCCGAATAATGGCAGTCGCGGGGGTGACACCCAGACACCAAAACCCCATCCGCGCCGTTAAGCAGTGCTTTGACCACAAACAAAGGATTGACCCGGCCGGAACAAGGAACCCGGATAATACGAAGATCAGTGGGCTGTTTAAAACGACCTACTCCTGCTGTGTCCGCCCCTCCGTAGGAACACCAGTTACACAAGAAACCGACAATGCGAAGTTCTTTCCCGGCTACGTAAGACATAGGGCATTAACCTCAGCTAAGAGTTGATTATCGGTAAAGTGCTGTAATTGGATCGCTCCACAGGGACAGGTGGAGTTACAGATCCCGCAGCCGGCGCAGACGGTTTCAATAACATTGGCGACAATTCTTCCGTCACGGAGTTGTTGTTCTTCAATCGCTCCAAAAGGACAGGTTCCGATGCACTTGCGGCAGCCGACGCAAACATTGGTATTAACCCTTGCTATCTGAGGGTCAGACTCTAAGGTATCTTTAGAAAAGATCGAAAGAACTTTCGCTGCTGCCGCGCTTCCTTGGCCTACAGAAGCAGGAATATCTTTTGGCCCTTGACAGGCACCAGCCAGAAATACTCCTGAGGTGTTAGTCTCTACGGGCCGCAGTTTGGGATGGCTTTCGACGTAGAAACCATTCTGGTCATACGAAATATGGAGTTTTTCCGCTAACATTCTGGCATCAGGAGTAGCGGTGACTGCGGTTGCGAGCACGACTAAGTCTGCTTCAATTTCCACGGTGGTGCCTAAAAGGGTATCAGCTCCTTTGACAACCATCTTTTTCCCCTTAGGATAAATTCTTGATACTCGACCCCGAATATATTTCGCACCGTACTCTTCCTGAGCCCTTCGGGTAAATTCATCATAGCCTTTTCCTGTGGCGCGGATATCCATATAAAAAACATACGACTGCGAGTCCGGGATATGGTCTTTCGTTAAAATAGCTTGTTTTGCAATATACATGCAGCAAAAATTGGAACAGTAAGGGATACCGATGGACTTATCCCGGGAACCAGCACAGGAGACAAAAACGATGGTTTTAGGTTCTGCCTGGTCAGAGGGTCTTTCGATGTGTCCGGAGGTTGGGCCAGAAGCATTGAGAATCCGTTCGTATTGAATCCCCGAGATCACATCCGGATAACGGCCTCCGCCGTATTCCGGCAGCTTGTCAAGGTCAATCAGACCATAGCCGGAAGCGACAATAATCGCTCCCACGTCCTCAGTTACAATCTCATCCTGCATTTCATAATTGATTGCTCCGACCGGACAGAACTTAGCACAGACGCCGCATTTTCCTTTGATAAACTGCCGGCAGAATTGAGCATCAATCTTGGCTTTCTTGGGAATCGCCTGGGGAAAAGGAATATTAATTGCCCGGGCGGGTGCAACCCCAAAATTGAAATAGTCATAAGCTTTCCGGGAAGGACATTTTTCGATGCAGGCTCCGCAGCCGGTACATTTTGACCAGTCTACGTAGGTTGCTTTTTTGCGGATCTTAATCTGGTAATTGCCCACATAACCTTTGATCTCTTCGATTTCGGAGTAGGCATACAGGTTTATTTTTTCATGCTGGGATACATCCACCATCTTGGGGCCTAAGATGCAGATTGAACAGTCCACGGTGGGGAAGGTTTTATCCAGACGAGCCATCATGCCCCCGACCGAAGGGCTTTTTTCCACCAGTACCACGTCTAACCCACCATCGGCACAGTCCAGCGCTGCCTGCATGCCTGCTACTCCACCACCGATGACCAGTACCCGTTTATTAATTTTAAAGCGAGAGGCAACGAGTGATTTATTCTGTTTTGCTTTTTCAACCGCAAGCTTAATTGTTTCAATCGCTTTATTAGTATTTAATTCCTTGTCCTCTCCCACCCACGAGCAATGCTCCCGGATATTGGCCATTTCAAAAAAGTACCGATTTAGTCCAGCTTTTTCTACTGTCCGGCGGAACGTGAGCTCATGCATCCGCGGAGAACAGGCGGCAACCACCACCCGGTCAAGTTTTTCCCGTTTGATCGCCTCCTTGATTTCTTCCTGGCCAGGTTCGGAGCAGGTGTACATGTAAGTCGTAGCAAAGGCTACACCGGGCATCATTCGGGCTGCTTCGGCAACTTTGGCTACATCAACCGTACCGGCAATATTATTTCCGCAGTGACAAATAAATACTCCAACCCGCACGAGTTAGGACTCCTCTTCTTCAGCCTTTTTGGCTTTTGGTTTTTTCTCTTTGGCCTTTTCTTGTTCTTCTTTGATCCTTTCCTCAACCGGTCTTCGGGATTTAATCAAACTTTCGGCATTAACATTGTGTTTATCGATTCCCAGTTCCTGGGGGGAATATCCATAGGTTAATCCCATGACCTGAGTGAAAAAAAGAACCGGTATATTAAAGGAAGACCCCATAGTGCTGTTGATTTGATCCTGGCGCAGATCGAGGTTTTGCTGGCAAAGCTGGCAGGTGACCACCAAACAATTGGCTCCCGCGTCTAACGCCATGGTTAAAACCTTCGAGGAAAGCTCATTGACCATTTTTCTTTTTGCCACTCCGAAGGCCGCCCCGCAACATTCTACTTTAAAAGCAAAGTCACAAACTTTAACGCCCACCGCTTCCATAAGATTATCCATGGCTACCGGATTTTCAGGATTATCAAACTCCATAATCTCAGGCGGACGGTTAATAATGCACCCGTAATAGGGGGCAACTTTTAAGTCGGGTAAATCAGTGGTAACTTTTTCGGCAACTGCTTTAGGCCCAATATCCTCAAGAAGAATTTGGAGGACTGATTTTGCCGTCACCCCACAGTTGTAGGGTTCATCGAGAATCGCATTAACTTCTTTTTTGAAACTTTCTTCTTTTTTCATCCGGTGGTGAGCTTTTTTAAAAGCCGAAAGACAGGCAGGGCACGCGGTGATCACGGTAGAAGCCCCCATCTTTTCCACAATCGCTAAGTTGCGGGCGGCAACCGCAGCAGCAAAAACATGGTCTACGGAATGGGCCGGGGTAGAGCCACAGCAACTCCAATCATCCGGCTCAATCAATTTAACTCCTAAGGAGGTGAGTACCTTGCGGACCGACATATCATACTCGATTGCCGAAGCTTCAAGCGAACAGCCGGGGAAATATATGTACTCTTTTTCAGCCACGATTTTTTCTCTTTTCCTGGAATTTTCGGAAAATTTCTGCCACCTTATCTCGCCCTTTGATCCTGGTGGGCAAAAAGTGGATTTTCCCCTTGCCCAGGATCTTAGGCCCCAGATCAGCGTCAGCAAACAGGTGTCCGGATTTAAAATTATATCCCATCAGGATGCCAACCTCAAAAACCCGGCCATGGTGTTTCATCGACGCAAGAAAAGCATCATAAAACTTTTTTACATCTTTTTCAGAAACGTAGTTTTCCCGGCGGGCGATAATGCGAAGCACATCCATGATATGGGCGATATCAATTTCGCAAGGACAGCGGGTAGTGCAGGCTTCACAGGTAGCGCAGAGCCAAATTGATCGGGAATTGAGGATGGTCTCCTTTTGCCCAGCCTGGAGAAGGCGCATTACCTGACTGACCGGAAAGTCAAAATATTTGGTGTAAGGGCAACCAGCCGTACAGTTCCCGCACTGGTAACAGAGCGCTGGATCCTGACCACTTTCTTTTTTCACCTGGTCAATAAATCGCCAGTCAGTTTTTTCTGTTAAGTTAATTGGTTCCATGTAACTTTCCTTAGGGCTAAACAAAGAATTTTAAAATAACACCCCCCCAAAAAAAATTCAATAAATTTTTGTTCAAAAATTTCACTAAACCAGGTTTATTTTTAATAATATTACTCAACTAATAATATGATAAAAATCATTTCTATTGAATTACGAACCCCTTGAATAGTCAATACTTAAATCATTACTTTTTATATAAAATATTTAAGTCTGGCTTCTTAAGTCTTCGGTTGTGAAGAGGGTAATTGCGCAAAAATGTAAACTTTGATATGTTCACCTTGGGGAGAACACATTCTGCCTAAGGTTGATGTATAAAACGAAGGGAGTTTAAGCGTGACTCAAATAATCCGTATCGATCCCCAACAATCTTCTCCACAGTCGCTTATTTCCGCAGTTGAAATTCTCAGGGCGGGTGGCGTGGTGGTTTATCCAACAGAAACGTTTTATGGCCTTGGAGTTGATGCTTTAAACCAAAAGGCGATAAAAAAAGTCTTCACGATTAAAGGAAGATCTTTTGCCCAGCCCTTATTAATCCTTATCCCTGAACAAGACTATCTTCCTCGTTATGTTACTGAGGTTTCGGAAAAGGCTCGCCGGCTGATGGAACATTTTTGGCCGGGGCCTTTAACGATGGTTTTTTCTGCTTCTCCGCAACTACCTTCAATTCTCACTGCTGGTACCAAAAAAATTGCCATCCGGATTTCTCCTCACCCTATTGCCCGGGCATTGACTTCAGCTTTTGCTGGGCCGCTTACCTCAACCAGCGCCAATATTTCAGGAGAGCAAAGCCCGGCTACTGCGCAAGAAGTATTTTCGCACTTGGGTGGAATGATTGACCTGATTATTGATGGTGGAAAAACCCCGGGGCAGATGCCCTCGACAATTGTTGATGTAACTTTTTCTCCGCCCCAGTTAGTACGCGAAGGGGTGGTTCCTTTTAGTGAAATTTTAACATTTTTAGAATCAACGTATTAAAAAAATATCGACAGTAAAAAAGGGGCTATTGATTTCCCCGGCCGATCTGACCGGATGCAGGAAAATTACTGTCTCAGATCATCAGGAGGCGATGGAAATGGTGAAAGGTTTATAGTCTCACCTTGTATGAGGAGGATACAATCATGGAAAAGACCCAGATCAATCCCTGGCGTTGGCAGGATGCTTATGGATTTTCTCAAGCCTGGAAAGTCGATGGCGCTCGTTCGCTCATCTTTGTGTCCGGCCAAGCAAGTATTTCCGCTGAAGGCACGGTGATGCACCAAGGAGATTTTCGCGCTCAAGCCCGGCTTACCTTTGAAAACCTGCATACAGCCCTCAAAGAGGCTGGTGCCTCGCTCGAGGATATCGTAAAACTTGGTGTCTATCTGATGGATATGGGTAATCTTCCTGATTACGGTGCAGTGCAAGCGGAATTTTTTCGAGGCCCCATGCCCGCCCAGACCGTGGTGCAGATTAATTCGCTGGCGCTTCCGGGGATGATGATAGAGGTTGAAGCAGTAGCAGTCCGGTAAATAAGTCTTCTATGATCGCAAGAAAATGAGTGATAAAAAAGGGTTGTTATGTTGGAAGGATACAAATTTATTTACCCCGTTAGAAATGTCCCCTGCGGAAGCATGGGGTAAACTTTAAAATTCTTACACTTTTCACGCAGGGTAAATGCCCCGTGTGAAATTCTTCTAACGGGGTTTAGCGGAAATTTAACAATAGTCTTTTTGGAAGTGATTATTTAAAAAAGTATTGTGCAAGGATTAACGATTAATTAATGAGTACCAGCGTTTTTATAACCGCGCAGATAGGAAAGGACTCTCCTTACGTATTCCTGGGTCTCATCGTAAGGGGGAATAGCATAATTGCAGCCGATCACCGCATTTTCTCCGGCATTGTAAGCAGCCACGGTTAAGTGCAAATCATTGTTAAAGATATTCAAGAGCCGTCGTAGGTATTTAACCCCACCTTCAATGTTATCCCGGGGACTAAGAATATTTTTCACTGACATATCCTCAGCAGTCTCTGGCATGAGCTGCATTATTCCTTTGGCGCCCTTTGGAGATACGGCTGAAGGATTAAAGTCAGATTCTGCTTTTATAACCGCCCGAACCAGGTCACAGTCAACCTGGTATTTAGTGGCCATTTCTCGGATCAACGGATCATATATCTTGCAGTCATATTTGTTAGAGCGAAAATATCCCCCGTAGCTGTGAACGTATACCTTATAGCGTCTATCGGTTGGGACATTGGTGAAATGAATAGTGCCTTTTTCATCTATGTAGCGATAAATATCTGCGGAAGCAGAGAAGGGATGAAAAAATAGTAGTGCAATCAGGGTAACAAAGAGGAGGTTCTTAAAACGGAACATAACTTCGTATTGTATTTTTTGGTTTTTTGTAATAAAAGTCAATTTTCATTCCCTCCCTAACGAGAAGGATTTTTGGCAGAGGATATCAAACTTTCTAACATGCATAAAAAGAAAAATTAGGATTAAGATTAAAGTAACTCTTTAATTATTTCATGAGTAGAGATGGATTTCAAGTATTTTTTAAGTGTAATTGGATTGGTCTTAATTATCGAAGGGTCGCCTTATTTCCTTTTTCCGGAAAAATTAAAAAAATTTTTAGCACAAATTCTAAATATTTCTGATGGTTATCTCAGAGTGTTTGGACTGGTGATTATGCTGGCAGGTTTGGTAGTGCTTTATCTATCAAGAATGTAACTATTTAAATTTAAATGATAACTTTTAGTTTTTGACCGATCCTGAGGGGAGAATTAACTTCCAAATCATTTAAGTCAGCAATTTCTTTTGCTTGCAGCTTGTTTCCCGCAAAATCTTTCGCGATTGACCCTATGGTATCTCCTTCCTTTACCGTATAAATTCGGATTCTGCGTGGGGCTTCATGAGGCCCGTAGAGGAGACCATCTAAATGAGATATATATTCATCTTCGAGGATTTTCCCTCGGTGGTTCATAATTTCCTGTCTCGTTACTTCTGCTTCTCCTTTGCCTTCTTGTCCCTTAATTTTATCCATGGTGATATCGAAACCAACAATTTGCTTTGCTTCATTATGAGTTGCGCTGATGCGGTCAAAAGTGTCAGGATGGGTGGAGCAATAAACGCTATATCCTACCGGTCCCCCTGCCATGTGGCCTAGCTTGGTGAGAAAAATACTCATTTGCATGGGGTCGTATCCGGCGCGGTACATATAGGTAAGGCCCATTGAATCAGCCTGAGATTCTTTTTCCCGGCTATAGCCTAAGGTAATCGATTGCGTAAGCGCTGCGGCTACAGGAGCCATCTCCCGAGCGCCAGGAGTTGCCAGGGCTGCCAAGGTCAACAACTGATATCCCAATTGTTCCGAAAGCTGGCTAGCGCTGTGGCGGGCGCAGACATGCCCGATTTCATGACCTAATACGCTGGCGAGCTGGGCTTCATTTTCCAGTTCAGCCAACAATCCCCGGGTGATATAAACATAGCCTCCGGGCAACGCAAAAGCGTTGAGCATCGGCATATCAAGGACGTGAAATTCATAGGGAATGGAGTTCCGGTCGGATACACTTACGAGTTCTTGCCCCACCTTGTTTACATAGTTTTCCAGGTCGGTATTATTGTACACCCCATATTCCTTGTTTATTTCATAGCTGGCATTCCGTCCTAACGTAATCTCCCGTTGTTCATTGATGAAATTAAGCTCCCGCGTTCTGGTCACAGGATTGATCGAACAAGCGGAAAAAATAAGAATAGTTAAAATTATTATGGGTATATAACGCTGATAAACTATCATGCTTATTCCATCCTTTATTTAAAAGATGTTTTAAAGGTTGTTGCCCTCGTACCCTATAATCTTACGGGTATCCCTTTCGCATGGAGGTATTTTTTAACCTCCATGATGCTATATTCCTGGTAATGGAAGATGGATGCAGCCAGAACCGCATCCGCCTTTCCATCGTTCAAGGCTTGATAAAGGTGTTCCAAGGTGCCTGCTCCGCCGGAGGCAATGACCGGGACAGAGGCTCGCTCGGAAACCATTTGAGTAAGCACTATATCATATCCGGCTTTTGTTCCGTCGCAATCCATGCTGGTAAGCAGGATTTCTCCTGCGCCCATGGCGACAACCTTATCGACCCATTCCAGCGCATCTATTCCCGTGGGCTTTCTTCCTCCGTGGGTATAAACCTCCCACCGGGGATGACCGCGAGGATCATCAGGAGCCCGTTTAGCATCAATAGCGACCACAATACATTGGCTGCCGAATCGTTCGGCCGCTTCTTTTACAAACTCTAAGCGTTTCACGGCGCCGGTATTGATAGAAACTTTATCAGCCCCGGCATTGAGAAGATCCCGAATGTCCTTAAGGTCATTGATTCCTCCTCCCACGGTAAGAGGCATAAAGACTTCCTCAGCCGTGCGGGCCACAATATCGAGGATAATTTTCCTTTTTTCGTGCGAAGCAGTAATATCCAAAAAACAGAGCTCATCTGCGCCTTGTGCATCATAACTTTTCGCATTTTCCACCGGATCTCCGGCATCCCGGAGCTGAACAAAATTGATCCCTTTTACTACTCTGCCGTCTTTTACATCCAGACAAGGAATAATCCGTTTGGTTAACATAAGGTTCCTTTGGCCACGCAGAGTGCTTCCGTGAGGTCTATCGTGCCTTTATACAAGGCCCGTCCGATAATCACCCCGGTGATTCCTTCCTTGGTTAAAGGCAGAAGATTTTTAATATCCTCAATGGTGGCAACTCCTCCGGAAGCGATTACGGGAATGGAAACTGCCTGGGCCAGGATCCGGGTAGCGTCCAGGTTTATCCCGGTGAGCATGCCGTCTCTTTGAATATCAGTATAGATAATGGCTGTCGCGCCCTCTTGTTCCGATTTTTTTGCCAGTTCAATGGCGGATAAATCAGTCTGTTCTGCCCACCCTTGGATCGCAACCTTCCCATTTCTGGCGTCGATTCCCACCACAATGTGACCCGGAAATTTTGCACATGCTTCCGGAAGGAAATTTTTCTGCTGATAAACCACCGTGCCCACGATAACCCGGTTAATGCCCAGGTTAAGATACTCTTCAATACTCTCGAGGGTTCGGATCCCTCCTCCCAGCTCGACCGGGATGCGGATCGCGTGCACAATTTTTTCAATTACCGGTTTGTTTTTAGGAGAGCCGGCAAAAGCTCCGTCCAAATCAACCAGGTGAAGCATTTCTGCGCCCAGCGTTTCCCACTTCCGTGCCACTGCCGGGGGGTCTTGAGAAAAAATAGTTTCCTGTTCCATCTTTCCCTGTTCCAGACGGACACATTTTCCATTTTTAAGATCAATCGCCGGAATAATTATCATACTGCCCTGTTCTTCTTGTTTTCTGCCCACGGTTATATC
>Ga0209048_10005518_pt1 | contig 11926 bp, 13 predicted proteins | sample FrelakmetCRP12CR_FD_187146 | JGI IMG/M metagenome (GOLD analysis project Ga0209048, IMG submission 187146) | Freshwater lake sediment microbial communities from the University of Notre Dame, USA, for methane emissions studies - CRP12 CR (SPAdes)... | ecosystem: Environmental > Aquatic >... | reverse complement strand
ACTGCGCCCGTTGAATTCGAGCCGCCGCCGCCATGTCGTCTGAGCAACCACCCTGCGCCGGGACTCTGCAATGATGCATCGCACAATCCATGCCATGGGTCAGGCACCGAGGACAATCAATAGAGATTCAATGTGTTAGAGCAAAAGTACAGTGCGCTCGCACAACGCGCGCTCGAGATCGAGTCAGCGGGAATCACCAATTCAGTGCGCGTGCAAATCGTGGCGCACCACTTTGGACACGCCACCCAGGGCGGCGCCTGCGCTCACCCGGCGTCGGGCTTCAGCGCCCGGATCCTCGCATAGAGCGCGTCGCGCGCGAGTCCGGTCGCGTCCGCCGCCACACGTGCCGCGCGTGTCGGCGGCAGCTCGTCGGCAAGCGCACGCAGCAGCCGGTCGAGATCGGCGGGAGCGGCGTCGGCATCCCCAATGAAAGCACCGCCGCGCGGCCCGTCGACGATGAGCACGAACTCGCCGCGCCGTCGATTCGGCTCCGCGTCGAGCCAGCCGGCCGCTTCGGCGAGCGGAAGACGCACGATCGTCTCGAATTTCTTCGTGATCTCGCGCGCGATGACCACGGCGCGCTCGCCGCCGAGCACTTCGGCAAGCGCGCCGATCGTGCGGACGACGCGATGTGGCGCCTCGTAGACGACGAGCGCGAACGGGAGCCGCGCGACGCTCGAGAGCAGCTCGTTACGCGCTTTTGGCGCCGTCGGCAGGAAGCCCAGGAATGCGAAGCGCTCGGCATCAAGCCCGGCGACCGAAATCGCCGCGATGGCCGCATTCGCGCCGGGGATCGGAACCACGGGCAATCCGGCGGCGCGGATGGCGGCGACGAGGCGCGCGCCAGGGTCGCTCACCGCGGGCGTGCCGGCGTCGCTGACCAGCGCAACGCTCCTGCCGGTGCGCAGCATCTCTTCGACCTGCGCCGCGCGCCGCGACTCGTTGTGCTCGTGCAGGGACAGCGGGCGGGTCGCGATGCCGTAGTGTCGCAGCAACACCGCCGTCACGCGCGTGTCCTCGGCGGCGACGACATCGGCGGTGGCCAGCACGTCGAGCGCGCGCAGCGTCACGTCGCGGAGATTTCCGAGCGGGGTGGCAACCACATATAATGTCCCTCCCGCTGCGTGGAATCTCGACGCATCCTCCGGTGACGCAAGTTCGTGCGCCGCCAGCGCGTCCGGTTGATCGCCGCTCCCCATCGCCTGCACGTCAGATCCGGAATTGCCGCATGACCGCCCGCCATCCATGCCGTCGCGTCGTGCCGCGAAGCGCTTCGGCGTGTGTCATCGCGCTCGTCATTGCGACCGGCGCGCTGCCGGCATTGTCCGCTGCGCAAACTCCGCCGACAAGGCGCGATGAGGCCACTGCGGCGGCCACGGCGGCGCCAGCGGCGACCGAGCCGCGCGAGGCCCCCGCCATCGCGCTCGTGCTGCCCCTCAATTCCGGCACGTACGGCCGCGCCTCGGCGGCGGTGAAGGACGGCTTTCTCGCGGCCGCCGCGGTGGCAGGCGAGCGCCCGGTCGTGCTCTCGCACGGCGACAACGACGTCGAGACCGCGTTCGCGCAGGCGCGTGCGGACGGCGCCCGCGTGATCGTCGGCCCGCTCGTGCGCGACGACGTGAAGGCGATCGCCATCATGGGCGTGGATTCGCCGCTCGTGCTCGCGCTGAACCAGGTCGACGAAGGCCTCGCGCTCCCGCCCAACATGTTCACGCTGACGCTCGGCGTCGAAAGCGACGCGCGGCAGCTCGCGAAACTCGCACGCGACACCGGCGCCATGACGCTCGCAGTCGTCGGCGCCGACACGCCGCTGCAGAAGCGCTTTGCCGCGGCCTTTGTCGATGCCTGGGTGCAAGCCGGCGGCGCCGCGCCGCTGACGCTGCGCTTCGATCGCGCGCAGGACATGCTCGTGCTTCTCAAGCGGGAACTGGCACGATCGAAGGTCGACGCGGCCCTGCTCGCCGTCGACGGCGCCGATGCGGTACTCGTGAAGCCGTATGTCGGCACGGTCGCTGCGTATGCGGGGAGCAGCGTCAACGATCGCCAGCCGCGCGAGACGCTGCGGGAGCTGGAAGACGTCCATTTCGTCGACATCCCGTGGCTTGCCACGCCGGAGGCCCGCGAATTCGCAGGGATCGCGCGGCCGTCGCTGCCGAACGCGACGCTCGACCGCCTGTATGCGCTCGGCATCGACGCGTTTCGGGTGGCCCAGCTGCTCGCGGACGGCCGCCTCGACCGCATCGAGCTCGACGGCGCCACCGGGCACCTGCGGCTCGACGCCACGCGGCAGTTCGCGCGCGAAGGCCGCGCGCTGCAATTCAAGGGCGGCCAGGTGGTGCCGGCCGGGGCGCCCTGAAGAAGCAGCCGGCGCGCGCACGCCACGGCGCGGACGCCGAGGCGCTCGCTGCCGCCTACCTCGTCCGCCAGGGCCTTGCCATCGTCGAGCGGAATTGGCGCCGCCGCGTCGGCGAGCTCGACCTCGTCGCGCGCGACGGCGACATGCTGGTGTTCGTCGAAGTCCGGTTGCGACGCAGCGCGGGCTTCGGCGGCGCCGGCGCCAGCATCACGCAGGACAAGCGCGCTCGAATGGTCGCCGCGGCGGGTCTCTATCTCGCGGGGCTTTCGCGCACGCCGCCGTGCCGGTTCGACGCGATCCTGATGGACGCGCTCGATCCCGCGCGGATCGAGTGGCTCCGCAACGTCGTCGAGGTTTGAGCGGCGGAAAGGGGAACGCGCAGCGAATCTTGTACAATCCGCCGAGGAGAAAACGGCAAATTCATGGATCCCATAGAACGCATCCGCACGCAATTCGCAGAAAGCGCGCGCCTGAAGCAGGCGGCGGCGGAAGCGCTCGCGCCGGCCATCGCCCGCGCAGCAGGCGCGTTTACCGAATGCCTGCTCGCCGACGGCAAGATCCTCGCGTGCGGCAACGGCGGCTCCGCGTGCGATGCGCAGCACTTCGCCGCGGAGATGGTCGGCCGCTTCGAGCGCGAGCGGCCGGAACTTCCGGCGATTTCGCTTGCCACAGACGTAGCGATCCTGACCGCGGTCGCCAACGACTATTCGTACGAGCAAATCTTCGCCAAGCAGGTCCGCGCGCTGGGCGCCAAGGGCGACGTGCTGCTTGCGATCTCGACGTCCGGCAATTCGGGCAACGTGATTGCGGCGATCGAAGCGGCGCGCGACCGGGAAATGCGCGTGGTCGCGCTGACCGGCAAGGGCGGCGGGCGCATCGCGGGCATGCTGGGCGAAAACGACGTGCACCTGTGCGTTCCGCATGACCGCACTGCCCGTATCCAGGAAGTGCACCTGTTGACGATCCATTGCCTTTGCGACGCGGTCGACAATGCGCTGCTCGGAGAAGAATCATGAAGCGTCCGATCGCGCCCGCCGCCGCCCTGCTTGCCCTCTGCTTTGCCCTTCCGATCCTCGAAGGCTGCGTGCCGATGATCGTCGCGGGCGCCGCGCAGGTCGCGGTCTCCGCCGGGGATCCGCGCTCGACCGGCGCCCAGATCGACGACCAGACGATCGAGATCAAGGTCACGACCGAGGCCGGCAGTCGCTGGGGCAACGACGTGCACCTCAACGTCACGAGCTACAACGGCATCGTGCTGCTGACTGGCGAAGCGCCGTCCACGATTATCCAGGACGAGATCACGAAGCTCGCGAAATCGACCGATCGCGTGCGGATTGTGCAGAACGAGATGGTGATCGGCCCCGTCACCGACCTCAGCGCGCGGACGAACGACACTTACATCACCTCCAAGGTCAAGACGCGCCTCCTCGACGACGACAAGGTCAAGGCGCTCTACATCAAGGTTGTCACCGAGCGCAGCGTCGTCTACCTGATGGGCATCGTGCCGCGCGAGGAAGGCACCCAGGCGGCGCAGGTCGCCGCCACGACGTCGGGCGTGGCGAGCGTCGTCAAGGTCTTCGAATACAAGAACTGATTTGTCGCCGCGCTACGCCGCGAAGATCGCCACGGCCGACGACGCGCCGGCGCGCATTGCGCGGTTGCCGCGTCCGCTCGTGTTCACCAACGGCGTCTTCGACGTCCTGCACCGCGGCCACGTCGCGTATCTCGAGCAGGCGCGCGCGGAGGGCGCAGCGCTTGTCGTCGCGGTCAACTCCGACGCATCCGTCCGCCGGCTCGGCAAAGGCGACGACCGTCCGCTCAATTCGCTGGACGACCGCATGGCGGTGCTGGCCGCCCTCGCCGCCGTCGACCTCGTCGTGCCCTTCGATGCCGACACGCCGCGCGACCTGATCGTTGCGTGCCGCCCCGACGTGCTCGTCAAGGGCGGCGATTACTCGGCGGCGACGACCGCCGGCGCGGCCGAGACCGTCGCTGCGGGCGGTCGCTTCGTCGCGATTCCCTTCGAATTCGATCGCTCGACCACGGCGCTGCTGCGCCGGATCCGCGCCAAGTGAGCATCGGGCTGCTTCTGCTGCCCGATTTCCTGCTCATCGCGCTCGGCGTGGCGCTGAAGCGGGTGCGCGGATTCGACGCGGCCTTCTGGACCGGCGTGGAACGGCTCGTCTATTTCGTGCTGTTCCCCGCGCTGCTGTTCCGGTCGCTCGCGACGTCGCCGCTCGGCCTCGCGGACGCAGGCCGCCTGGCCGCGGTGGGACTTGCGTTCACGCTCGCCGGGATGTTGCTTGCAGCACTCGCGCAGCCGCTGTTCCGGCTGCCGCATGCAACGTTCGCGGCTTGCTTCCAGTGCGGGTTTCGCTTCAACACGTACATCGCGCTGGCCGTCGCCAGCCGCATCGGCGGCGACGTCGCGGTCGCCGCGATCAGCGTGCTCATCGGTGTCCTGGTGCCGGTCGTGAACATCGCCGCGGTGGCGATGCTGGCACGCGGCCAGGGCGGCCGGATCGCCGTCGAGCTCGCGCGCAATCCGCTCGTGCTCGCGTGCCTCGCGGGCATGGCCTGGAAGACCGCGGCGCTGCCGCTGCCCGAGCTCCCATCGCATGTGCTCGCGACGCTTTCCAGCGCGGCGGTGCCGTTGGGCCTGCTCGCGGTCGGGGCCGGATTGAAGTTCGTGCGCGCGACCCTGCCCCCGGCCGCGCTTGCGTGGTGGAACGGCGTCAAGCTCGTCGCCGTGCCGGCGGTTGCCTACGTGCTCGCGAATTTCGCCGGCCTGTCGCCGCTGGAACGGCAGGTCGCCGTCGCAATGGCCGCGGTGCCGACGGCGCCCTCCGCCTACATCCTCGCAACGCAGATGACGGGCCACGGCGCGCCAGTCGCCTTGCTGATCAGCACCGGAACGCTGCTTGCGGCCGTTACGCTTCCGCTGTGGATCGCGCTGATGAGTCAATGAGCGCGCTGGCGCGTTATTGTCAACGTCGATTGCGGTTGATGAAGTCGGCGACGATGCCCTTCTGGCTCCGGTCGATGGCGGCATCGAGCGAGCGGTCGTTCGGGTCGTACTGCTTCGCCTTGCGGAATGCGTTGATCGCGTCCTGGTGATACCCCTGCGCCTGCAGCGCCTGGCCGAGGCAGCGCCACGCCTCGGAGTTGCCGAGCTCGATGTCGGTCCAGGCGCGGCAAAGCTCCGCGGCCCGTCGCCAGTTGCCCGCCTGCAGCATCCGCGGCCCCTCCACCTTGAGGACCGCAGCACGCGCCTTCCTGTCGGCGAATTCGGCCGCAAGCTCGGGATCGACCGGCCCCCTGTCTTCCACACGCACGGGCGGCGGCGTGACGGCGCTCGGCACCGGCGCGGCCGCGGGGGCCGCGGACTTGATGCCGCCGCTGACGCCCGACGTGCCGAGACGCGACAATCCGCTCGGGAACAGCGATTGCGCCGAGGGCAGCGCCTCGGTCAACGAAGTGCGCGCCCAGCTGATCGACTGCGCCATGGGCTGGTGCCACGCGACGCCGTAGAGCCACAGCATCGCGGCGAGTCCGCACACGCCGGTCACCGCATTGAGCACGCCCGGCGGCCCATGGGTGACAAGGCAGTCCTGCGCGAAGTCCCAGTCGGTCTCCTGGTTCTGCGAAACCTTTTCGTAGGCGACGGCGATGAGGATCGGCGCAAGCAGCGGAAAGCCGCAGCCGACCCCTTCCCACCATACGCGGAACGCGCGCCGCAGCCCGCGGCGCACCTGCGAGCGCGTGTCGCGGCTCGCATAGGCATCGGAGATCGAGAACTGCAGGTAACAGCCGAAGAGCCACTTGCCCGGCGTGGTCTGCAGAGCGGCGACCAACAGCGCCTCGATCGGCACCCAGGTGCCGGTGATCAACATCGGGGCGAGCAGCGGATGCCCGACCCAGTAGGCGAGCGTGTCGGGCATCGCGCCGACGCCGCGCAACTCGGACAGCAGCAGCGCAAGGACGAGACCCCAGATCGCGTAATCGAAGAGCCGCGCCGCCAGGCGGTTCCACGGACGCGGCTCGCTGGTTCGGCCCGCCTTCGCGCGCTCGAGCTCCGCCATGCGCAGCTGGAAGATCCAGCTCGCGTCTTCCTGCGGCTGGTTGGTGCCGAGGAACACGCTCTTCTCGCGGCGCCAGTTGAGGATCGCGAGGTCCGTCGTCGGAACCAGCACGGGCGACGGCGTGCCGCGCCTTCGGCGCGACCAGGCCACGCCATGGACGATGCCGTAGACGATCGTCAGCAGCAGCAGCGTAAGCGTGAGCCACACGAGCACCTGCTTCGCGACCAGGACCGTGTCGGCGGGCGTGACCGCGACGATGGCTGCGGCGATGAACGCGCCGAAGAGGACGCACAGTCCCGCGGTCACGAGCGTCGAGCGGCCGAACGCCGCGACGCGCTCCGTGAGACCCGGGTGATGGAAAATGCGCTCTGCCGGAGGCCCCTCGCCGTCGAGTCCCGTCTCCAGGATCTCGTCCTGCTCCGGCTCGGGCTCGGGCGGCTTCACGTCCGTCTGCTCGCCCGCTTCCGCCATGGCGTTGCTGACGACGTGTGCGATCCGCTGTTCGGTCGTGCCGTCCGAAACCGCCAGCTCCTCGTCGTAGCGGACGCGCCGGTCGTGGTCGCTCAGTATGCGGCTGGCATGATTGATGAAGCGCAATGCCTCTTCGACATTGCCCTGTCCGTCCCGCGTCTTCGCATAATATTTGCGGATCAGCCGGCGCAGCGCGGCCCGGACCTCCTCATCCGAGGCGGCCTGCGGTATTCCCAGCGCTTCGTACAGCGTCGCTCGCATCGTGGTGACGGCATGCCGGAACGTGCCGGCCAGGGTGTTGCCTTGTTGCAGGAATCTTCGGGGAAATCCCGTTCCTAGGCAAGGGGAGTTAAGCAAAAAGCAGGCCGAATCCGGGAAAATGGGCCGAAATCGCCGGGAGCAGCCGACAAATGACAAGGGCAACCCGAAAGTTGCCCTTTTTGCGATACGTGGGAAGGGTTTATTCCCCGGACTTTTCCTTGTGCGTGTGCGCCAGCTTTTCGCGGATGCGCGCCGACTTGCCCGAGCGATCCCGCAGGTAATAGAGCTTCGCCCGGCGCACGTCGCCTTTGCGTTTCACCTCGATCGAGGCGAGCAGCGGCGAATAGGTCTGGAAGGTGCGCTCGACGCCTTCGCCGCTCGAGATCTTGCGCACGACGAACGACGAATTGAGGCCGCGGTTGCGCTTCGCGATGACCACGCCCTCGTAGGCCTGCACGCGCTTGCGCTCGCCTTCGACGACGCTCACGTTGACGATGACGGTGTCGCCCGGCGCGAATTCGGGAATCGTCTTCCCCAGCCGCGCGATTTCTTCCTTTTCCAGCATTTCGATGACGTTCATGACGCGTGTTCTCCGTTCGTTGCGATGTGGCGGGCAGCGCAGGGCGACCCCTGATGCGCGCACTTTGTTGTGACGGCCGTCTTCACCCTACTGCTGCCGCGACCGGCTCCGATACGCCGCGAGCAGCATCTCTTCTTCCTTCGTCAGCGTCCGGCTCTCCAGCAACCCGGGCCGCCGTTCCTTCGTCCTGCCCAGCGACTGCATCAGCCGCCACTTTCGAATATCCTCGTGGTGCCCCGACAACAGCTCCTCGGGGACGCCATCGCTGCCTTCGCCCCCCTTGCCGGCCAGGCGCTCGGGCCGCGTGTAATGCGGGCAATCGAGCAGCCCCGCCGCGAACGAGTCCTGCGCGGCCGATTCGGCGTCGTTCAGCACGCCGGGACGCTGTCGCACGACCGCGTCCATCAGCATCAGCGCGGGAAGCTCGCCGCCCGAGACGACGAACTCGCCGATGGCGATCTCCTCGTCGACCTCGCGCGCGATGAACCGCTCGTCGATCCCTTCATACCTGCCCGCCACCAGCACATACGCCGTCGCGTCGGCCGCCGCCGCGAGCTCCGCGACGCGCCGGTGCGTCAGCGGCGCACCCGCCGGCGACAGGTAAATCGTCCGCGTCGCCGCGTATCCCGCCTCGCGCTGCGCCGCCCTTGCCGCCGCGACCGCCTGCGCGAGCGGCTCCGCCAACATTACCATTCCCGGCCCGCCGCCGTACGGGCGGTCATCGACGGTCCGGTGGTTGTCCGTCGTGAAATCGCGCGGGTTCCACATTGCGAGCCGCCATAAACCGCGTTCCAGCGCGCGTCCCGTGACGCCGAAGCGCGACGCGTGATCGACAAGTTCCGGAAACAGCGTGACGACGTCGATCCTCATTCGTCACCTCGATTTATCCTAGAAATCCTCGCCCCAGTCGACGTCGATCCGCCGTGCCGCGAGATCGACGCGATCGACGATCGCCGGCACATACGGGATCAGCCGATCAGGACCAACCTCGCCTGCCGGCCGTGCGACCCGCAGCAGCGGATGCGCGCCATGCGCCAGCACTTCCGCCACCTCGCCGAGCATCGCGCCTTCCCGGTTGACCACCGCGAGGCCCTCGAGGTCGACCCAGTAGATCTCGTCCTTCTTCGTCCGCGGAAGCGCGGCACGCGGCACGCCGACCTCGGCGCCCCGCAAGGCCAGCGCATCCTCGCGATTGGCGACACCTGCAAGCGCCACCAGCAAGACGCCCGAATGCATGCGGCCCGCCGTCTTCCGCACTTCGCGCCACGTCGAGTCGCGCGGGGAACGCATCCACCATGTCGCGTAATCGAGCAGCGCTTCCGGCGCCTGCGATACCGGCTGGACCTTGACCCAGCCCCGCACGCCGTGGGGAACCAGGACCCGGCCCATCACCACGATGCCGTCCGGCGCGGGCGCCGCCGAGGGCACGGAGACCGCGAAGGTCAGGCCACCGCGGGCGCGGCCGCGGGTTTCGCGGGCGCCGCGGATTTCTTCACGAGGCCCGCCACCGTGTCCGACAGCTTGGCGCCGCGCTCCTGCCAGAAGCTGATCCGGTCCTGCGCGATGCGCAAGCCCTCTTCGCCTTCACCGGCGATCGGGTTGTAGAAACCGACGCGCTCGATGAAGCGGCCGTCGCGGCGGTTGTGCGAGTCGGCGACGACGATGTTGAAGAAGGGGCGCTTTTTGGCGCCGCCGCGAGCAAGTCGAATGACAACCATGGTCGATGCGTCCGTTATCGGAGAAAAGTCTTTAATTATACGAGGAAAATGGCACCGGCGGCAAGGTGGCGGTCCGCAAAACGCCCCGGGGCATTCCGCACCGGGCTCATCTCGGCCGTGTCGCGCAACCTGTTGATTTCAAATAATTTCAAGTTTCGCGAGCGCGGTCAGGCGGCGACGATCACCGCAGGCCGGGCAGCATTCCCTTCATCCCCCGCAGCATCTTCTGCATCCCGCCCTTCGCGACCATCTTCATCATCTTCTGCGTCTGCTCGAATTGCGCGAGGAGCTGGTTCACTTCCTGCACCGAAACGCCGGCGCCCGCCGCGATCCGGCGCTTGCGCGACGCCTTGAGGATTTCCGGCTTGACGCGCTCGGCCCGGGTCATCGAATTGATGATGCCCTCGATGCGCGCGATCTTCTTTTCGCTGACGTTCGTGTTCTGCGCGGCACGCGCGAGCTCCGCGGGCAGCTTGTCCATCATGCCGGCGACGCCACCCATCTTGCGCATCTGGGCGATCTGCGCCTTGAAGTCGTCGAGGTCGAATCCCTTGCCCGACTTGACCTTTTTCGCGATCTTCTCGGCTTCGGCGACATCGACCGACTTGTGCGCATCCTCGATCAGCGACATGACGTCACCCATGCCGAGAATGCGCGAAGCCATCCGCTCGGGGTGGAACACCTCGAGCCCGTCGATCTTTTCCGCGACCCCGACGAACTTGATCGGCGCGCCGGTGACCTGCCGCACCGACAGCGCGGCGCCGCCGCGCGCGTCGCCGTCGAGCTTGGTGAGGATCACGCCGGTGAGCGGCAGCGTGTCGCGGAACGCGCGCGCCGTGTTGACCGCGTCCTGCCCTTGCATCGCATCGACGACGAACAGGGTCTCGATCGGTTTCGCGGCGGAATGCACGTCGGCGATCTCGCGCATCATCGCGTCGTCGATCGCGAGCCGGCCGGCCGTGTCGACGATCACGACGTCGTGGTAGTGCTTGCGCGCCCAGTCGATTGCCGCCGCGGCGATGGCGACGGGCCGCTCGCCGACGGCCGAGGGAAAGAAATCCACGCCCACCTGTGTGGACAGCGTTTGCAGCTGCAGGATCGCGGCGGGCCGGTAGACGTCGGTGGAAACGACCAGCACCTTTTTCTTCTGCTCTTTCAGCAGGCGCGCGAGCTTCGCGGCGGTCGTCGTCTTGCCGGCGCCCTGCAGACCGGCGAGCAGCAGGACGGCGGGGGGCTGCGTCGCGAAATCGAGCGGCGCGGCCGCCGTCCCCATCAACGCGGCGAGCTCGCGATGGACGACGCCGATCAGCGCCTGTCCCGGCGACAGCGATCCCACGACTTCCTCGCCGACCGCCTTTTCCTTCACGGCGGCAATGAAATCCTTGACGACCGACAGCGCGACGTCGGCCTCGAGAAGCGCCAGGCGAACTTCGCGCAGGGCGTCGGCGATGTTCGCGTCGGTGAGGCGCGCCTCGCCGCGCAACGATTTGACGACGCGCGAAAGCCGTTGGGTAAGGGTGTCGAACATCGGGATTCCCGGGCGAGATCGGCCGCGGCCGGGCCGGCGGCGGCGCTGCGGTACTGAGGTAAACTGCGCTACGGCGGCTCGAGGCCGCAAGCCGCAATCGAAAGCCGATGATTTTACTCCACGTCGCGGTCGCCGCCCTGTACGCGCTGGCTGCGTGGGTGCTCTGGCCAAAGCCGGTCGCCAATGCGCCCGGCGCCAGCGCGCTGGCTTCCCGCACGTCGATATCGTGGAACGCGATGCTAGTCCCCGCGGCGCTGCTGCTGCACGCGTGGATGGCCGGCCGCGAATTCGCGACCCCGGAAGGCCTCGACCTCAGCCTGCCCAATGCGGTGTCGGTCGTCGCGGCGCTCGTCGCGCTCGTGGCGTGGGCATCGGGCCTGCTGAAGACGCTGCCGGCGATCGGCACCGTGGTGCTGCCGGTCGCGGCGGTCGCGTCGCTGGTGCCGGCCTTCGTCGCCAGCCCGCAACGGTTCCCCTATGGCGACGAACCGTGGGCCGCGCTGCACATCGCGGTCGCGCTGGTCTCCTATTCGCTGTTTCTCGTCGCCGCGCTGCAGGCGCTGCTCCTGATGGGGCTCGAGAAGCGGCTGCGCCGGCACCTGCCGGATCCCGGCGCCAGCGGGCTGCCGCCCCTGCTCACGCTCGAGCGCTTCCTCTTCCGCCTCGTGACGGTGGGTTTCGTGCTGCTCACGCTGACGCTCGCGAGCGGCATGCTGTTTTCCGAGCAGATCTTCGGAAAGCCGATGCTGTTCACGCACCGGAACGTCCTTTCCCTGCTTGGTTGGCTCACGTTCGGCGCGCTCCTGCTGGGACGCTGGCGCTACGGATGGCGGGGCCGCGTCGCGCTGCGGTGGATCGTCGCCGGCACGGTCTTCGTGTTCCTCGCGTACCTCGGCGAAAAGTTCGTGCTCGAGGTGCTGCTCAGGCGCT
>Ga0209048_10005517_pt1 | contig 11926 bp, 9 predicted proteins | sample FrelakmetCRP12CR_FD_187146 | JGI IMG/M metagenome (GOLD analysis project Ga0209048, IMG submission 187146) | Freshwater lake sediment microbial communities from the University of Notre Dame, USA, for methane emissions studies - CRP12 CR (SPAdes)... | ecosystem: Environmental > Aquatic >... | reverse complement strand
CCCAGCCGGTCACCACGATGTTGTCGGCGAACCCGATGACCGGCACGAAGTCCGGGATGAGGTTGATGGGCTGGACGTTGTAGACGAGCGCCACCCACAGCCGCCATCGGACCCCCCGCGGGACGTCCGGGTCGCGGTAGAGGGCTCGGAGCAGGCGCAGGACGAGCGGCAGGAAGCGGGCCGAGTCACGCAGGCGCTGGTCCCCGGGCCGGGCGACGACGAGGACGAGGCCGAAGAGCAGCCACATCACGGCGAGGGCGATCACGAGGCCAAGGACGAGGCGCAGAACCATGTCAGATCGCCCCTCGACGTCGGAACGGCGGCCTCCCGAGCCTACGTCGTGGGCGAGCCCACCCGCCGCCCGGGCGTTCGAGTCCGGGCCGGGCGACCCGGTGCGGTGCCCGGGGACGTTCGGCACTGGTCAGACGTGGTCCGGTGCGCGAGCGTGGTGGCCAGCGGCTTGGGCGCCCGGAGACCGCTGCGCGGCGCCAGCCGCAGTGCCGAGGAGGTTGCCATGGCCGCTGTCCCATCGAAGACCCCGGTTCGGCCGACGCCGATCCCCGCCCGGAAGTCGGCCCGCCAGACCGCGGCCCGGCCCGCACCGGCCCGCCAGACCGCGGCCCGGCCGGCCCAGAAGTCGGCCCGCCAGACCGCGGCCCCGCCGACCCCGGCCCTGCAGACCGCGCCCCGGCCCGCCCCGGCCATGCAGGATCAGGCCCCGACCCCCCCGGCCCCGCCGCCCCCGGCCCCGCTGACCCCGACCGCCGCCGAGCCCGACGGCAGCTACGTCGTGCCCGTGCTCCACACCCACGTCCCGGCCCGTACGGTCAACGTCGCGTTCTGGGCGGGCCTGACCGGGTGCGCGGCGCTCGGCGTCGTCGACCCGCCACTCGCGGTGCTGATCGCGGCGGGCGTCGTGGTGGCCCGCCATCAGGCCACCCGCTGAGCGCGCCCTGGTCGCACGGTCGGTCGGGCAGTGGTGCGTGCGGTGGTTGAGCCCCCCGGGGCCCGGGCCGATCGGCGAGCCGGTCGCCCGCTGGTGAGCGGCACGCGGTGGGGCTGATCCCCGACGCCGTCCTGGGGATGCCGGGCGCGGTGCTCCGCCAGCTCGGCAGTCTCGGGAGCCGGACCGGGGCGGTTGCGCGGTCCGAGCGGCGGGTGTGGGTGCACGAGGGGAAGGCCCATCTCGAGGTGCGGGCGGTGCACCGACCCGAGGGCGAGCCGGTGGCGCGCGCCGTCGAGAAGGCGCTCGAGGGGATCGAGGGTGTCGACTGGGCGGAGGTCAACCCGATCCTGGCCCGCGTCGTCGTGTCCTTCGACGGCGACCAGCTGACGGCCGACGACCTGGTGGGGGTGGTCGACAGCGTCGAGGACGAGTACGGCCTGACCGAGGAGGGCTTCCCGGGCGACCGGCCCGACCACCCGGCCGACGTCGAGCCCCTCGAACGCACCGCCCTCGCGCTCGGGGCCGACCTCGCCGGCGTCGGGCTGGGCGTCATCGGGCGCCTCCTGCGGCTCCCGCGGCTGCCCATCGAGCTCGCCGGCGCCGTCCCCGTGGTCGAGTCCCTGCCGCCGGTGCGGCGCGCCCTCGACGTGCGCCCGGCCCTCGAGACGGCGGTGATCGCCGCCAACGCCCTCCTCCAGGGCCTCAACCAGGGGCCGCTCGGTCTGACGGTGGACGCGGCCCACCGCGTCGCCCTGATCGGCGAGCTCAGCGCCCGGCGCCGGGCGTGGCACGAGGCGGAGGCCCGCCTGCATCCGGCGCCCGGCCGGGGACCCCTTCCGGCACTCGAGAGCCTCGGGCGCCCGGTGCCGCTCCCCAAGGGCCTGATCGAGACCTACGGGGAACGGGCCTCGCTGACCTCGCTCGGCCTGGCCGGGATCGCCCTGGCCGCCACCCGCGATCCCCGGCGGGCCGCCGACGTGCTGCTCGCCGGGATCCCGCGGGCGGCCCGCCTCGGGCGGGAGGGCTTCGCCAGCCAGGCCGGCCGGGGCCTGGCGGCCCGCGGGATCCTGCCCATGGACGGGCGGGCGCTGCGGCTCCTCGACCGGGTCGACACCGTGGTCCTCGACGCCGCCCTGCTGTCGACCGGCCGTCACGTCGTGGCGGCGATCCTGGCGGCGGGTGACGAGCCCGCCGAGGCGGTGGAGCGCCGGGCCGCCGCCCTGCTCGACCTGGACTGGCCCGAACGGGCGGTCAGGCGGCGGGGCTGGACCCTGGCGCCGGTCGCCTCGCTCACGGTGCGCTGGCCGCGTGGTGCCCGGACGCGGGCCCGGGAGCTCGCCCGCACCAGCCAGCTCGTGCTCGGTCTGGCCCACGGCCAGGACCTGACCGCCCTGGTGTCGCTCGAGCTCGAGCTCGACCCGGCCGTGGACAACCTGGTCGCCACCGTCCGCCGGGCGGGGTTCGAGCTGGTCCTCGCCGGCGGGGCCAGGATCGCCCGGCGGATCGGGCCCGACCGGGTGATGGCCGGTGGCGAGCGCCTGGTGGGCACCGTCCGGGCCCTGCAGGCCGAGGGCCACGTCGTGGCGCTCATCTCGAGCCGGCCCGGGTCGGCCCTCCGGGCCGCCGACTGCGGCATCGGCGTGGTCCCCGACGCCGACGAACACCCCCCGTGGGGCGCCCACCTGCTGTGCCCGACCCTCAGCGAGGCCGCGGTGGTGGTCGGGACCGCCGCCCTGGCCCGAACCGCCAGCCGTCAGAGCGCGGGCCTGGCGCTGGCCGGGTCGACGGTCGGGACGCTCTTCGCCCTCCAGCCCCTCCCCGGCGCCGGCCAGCGGGCGATCTCCGCGGTCAACTTCTCGACGCTGGCCGCGCTCGCGGCCGGCACGTGGACCGGGGCCCGGCTCCCCGACGTCCGCCCGGTGTCACGCAGCGTCGCGCCGGCGTGGCACGCGATGGACGCCGACCACGTGCTGCGGCGGCTGTCGACCACCACCGCCGGCCTGGCGGGCGACGAGGCGACCCGGAGGCTGCATCCGGAGGAGGAGGCCGGGCCACCGGCCTTCGCGTCGCTGCTTGCCGCCGAGCTGACCAACCCGCTCTCGGTGATCCTCGGCGGTGGCGCCGCGCTGTCGGCGGCCGTGGGGTCGATCACCGACGCCGTGCTGATCGGGGGCGTGCTCGGGCTCAACGCGGTGGTCGGCACCGCCCAGCGGCTCCGGACCGAGCAGGCCATCGGGCGGCTCACCGACGCGGTCAACGGCGGCGCGGTCCGCGTGCTGCGGGGCGACACCGAGGAGCTCGCGGCCGGTCCCGATCTCGTGCCCGGCGACGTCGTCGTGCTCGAGGCCGGCGACGCCGTCGCGGCCGACTGCCGGGTCCTCGAGGCGGTGGGGCTCGAGGCCGACGAGTCCGCCCTCACCGGCGAGTCGCTGCCCGTCACCAAAGGGGTCGAGCCGGTGCCCCCGCCGCTGGCGGTGGCCGACCGGCGGTCCATGGTCTACGCGGGGACCTCCGTGGCCGCCGGCCGGGGCCGAGCCGTGGTGGTCGCCACCGGGCACGAGACCGAGGCCGGGCGGGGCGCCGCGAGCGGGGCCCGCCCACCTCCCTCCGGCGTCGAGACCCGCCTGCGCACGCTCACCGACATCACCGTGCCGCTCGTGCTGGGCGCGGGGGCCGGGCTGGCGCTCAACGGCCTCGTCCGGGGGCGGCCGATGCGCGAAGCCGTGGGCGCCGGCGTCAGCCTGGCCACGGCCGCGGTGCCCGAGGGCCTGCCCTTCGTGGCGACCGTCGCGCAGGCCAGCGCCGCCCACCGCCTGTCGTTGCGTGGCGTGCTCGTGCGCAACCCCGGGGTGCTCGAGACCCTCGGGCGGGTCGACGTGCTCTGCTTCGACAAGACCGGCACGCTCACCGAGGGCCGCCTGCAGCTGCGGCGGGTCTCCGACGGGGCGGCCGACGACGACACCTCGCACCTCGCCGAGCGCCGCCGGCTCACCTTGGCCGCGGCCCTGCGGGCCACCCCCCATCCCCGCCCGGGCGGGCTGCCCCATCCGACCGACCAGGCCGTCGTGAGCGGTGCCTCGAGCGCCGGCGTCCCCGCCGACCACGGCGCACCGGACTGGAAGCGGGTCGCGTCGCTCCACTTCGAGCCGGCGCGGGGCTACCACGCCGTCCTCGGACGCGGCGCCGCCGGGCCCCTGCTCAGCGTGAAGGGCGCCCCCGAGGTCGTGCTCCCGCGGTGCACGACCTGGCGGGACGGCGCGGGCCGGCCGGTGGCGTTCGACCGGAGCCGTCGGTCCCGCGTCGAGGCCGAGCTCGAGCGACTCGCCCGGCAGGGGCTGCGGGTCCTCGCCGTCGCCGAGCGGCCGGCGTCGGGCCGCCAGGACCTCGACGACGACCGGGTCGCGCGCCTGGAGCTGCTCGGCTACGTGGCCGTGGCCGACGTCGCCCGCCCCTCGGCGGCGGCGCCCGTGGCCGAGATGCTCGCCGCCGGGATCAGCGTGGTCATGGTCACGGGCGACCACCCGACCACCGCCGAGGCCATCGCCGCCGACCTCGGGCTGCTCGACGGCCGGCGGGTGCTCACCGGGCCCGAGCTCGGCCGCCTCGACGACGACGCCCTCGACGCCGTGGTCGACGACGTGGCCGTGTTCGCCCGGGTGGCCCCGGCCGACAAGGTCCGGATCGTGCAGGCGCTGCAGCGGACGGGGAAGGTCGTCGCCATGACCGGGGACGGCGCCAACGACGCCCAGGCCATCCGCCTCGCCGACGTCGGCGTGGCGTTCGGGCCGAAGGCCACCCCCGCGGCCCGCGACGCCGCCGACCTCGTGGTCGTCGACGACCGGGTCGACACGCTGATCGACGCCATCGCCGAGGGCCGGGCCATGTGGGCGTCGGTGCGCGACGCGCTCGCCCTGCTGCTCGGCGGCAACCTCGGCGAGGTCGTCTTCACGACGGGCGCCGCCCTGGTCACCGGGCAGTCGCCGCTCACCCCCCGCCAGCTGCTCGCCGTGAACCTGTTCACCGACCTCGTCCCGGCCATGGCCATCGCCGTGCAGCCCCCACCGGCCGGTCGCGTCGACCTGCGGCGGGAGGGCCCGGAGACGTCGCTCGCCGGCGCCCTGGCCCGCGACGTCGCCGTGCGCGCCACGGCCACGAGCCTGAGCACGGGCGGCGCCTGGCTCGTCGCCCGGGCCACGGGGACGCCCACCCGGGCGCGGACCGTCGCCCTCGCCACCCTGGTCGGCACCCAGCTCGGACAGACCCTCGCCGTGGGCGGTCGCAGCCCGCTGGTGCTGGCGAGCATGCTGGCCTCCGCCGGGGGGCTCGTGGCCGTCATCGGGACGCCGGGCCTGAGCCAGTTCTTCGACTGCCGGCCCCTCGGCCCCATGGGATGGGGCATCGCCCTCACCGCCTCCGGCGTGGGAACCGCCGGCTCGTTGATCGCCACCTCGATCCTGGCCCGGTGATCGCCGCCGGCTGACCCGGTGCGGCGCGGCCCCGGCGGCGCCGCGCGCGTCGACCCGCCCGCCGCCCGTCCGACGGGGTGGCGCCCCCCGACACCCCGGCGCTGCGCCGCGAGCGCCGCACGGCGTCGGCACCAAGAGTTGGCCGGGCGTTCACCTGTCGCATGCCGTCCGGACAACCGACCTTCGTACGGTCTCGCCTGATGCCGCCCGGGCCCGCGCCCTCGAGGGGATGACCGTGTTCCTTGCCATCGTCGTCCTCCTCGGCGCGCTGATCGAATGGCACGCGGAGCTCCAGCGCATCCGGGGGTGAGCGCCGCCCCCGTCGAGCGCCGCCACCCGTGGTCCCCGGCGGGCGGCCGCCGGTGCGCCGCCGGTGGTCCTCCTGCCCGGACACGCTCCGCGGTCCGCGAACCTGTCGTACCCCGTCCGTAGGGTGAGCCCGTGTCGAAGGTGCGGACGATCTTCCGGTGCTCGGACTGCGGTGCGGCCGCCGCCAAGTGGGTCGGCCGCTGCGCCGCCTGCGGGACCTGGGGGTCCCTGGTCGAGGAGCTCGAGCGGGAGCACCCGGCGGCCGGCGGGGCGGCCCGGGGCCCCGGCGCCGCGGGCGAGCCGGCGGCCCCCGTCCCCCTGGCCCTGGTCGACTCGGGTCCCACCGCCTGCCTCCCGACCGGCGTCTCGGAGCTCGACCGCGTCCTCGGCGGCGGGCTCGTGCCCGGCTCCGTCACCCTGCTCGGCGGGGAGCCCGGCATCGGCAAGTCCACCCTCCTCCTGCAGGTGCTGGCCCTGCTCGCCGCCTCCGGGCCCAACTGCCTGCTCGTGTCGGCGGAGGAGTCCGCGCCCCAGGTCCGCCTGCGGGCCTCGCGCCTCGGACCGCTGCCCGACGGCCTGCTCGTCCTCGCCGAGACCTCCCTGCCCGCCATCCTCGACGCGGTCGACGCGTGCGCCCCGTCGGTGTGCGTGGTGGACTCCATCCAGGCGGTCGCCGATCCCGAGCTCGGCTCGCCCCCGGGCTCGGTGGGCCAGGTGCGCGACTGCGCCCACGCCCTGACCCGGCTGGCCAAGCTGACGGGCGTGGCCGTCGTGCTCGTCGGCCACGTCACCAAGGACGGCGCCCTGGCCGGGCCCCGGGCCCTCGAGCACGTGGTCGACACCGTCTTGTCCTTCGAGGGCGACCGCCACCACGCCCTCCGGCTCCTGCGGGCGGTCAAGCACCGGTTCGGGGCCACCGGCGAGCTCGGCCTGTTCGAGATGACCGACGCCGGCATGCAGGGGGTCGAGGACCCGAGCGGCCTGTTGCTCGGCGACCGCCGCCGGGGGGTCCCCGGCTCGGCGGTCGTCACGGCGCTGGAGGGCCGCCGGCCCCTCCTGGTGGAGGTCCAGTCCCTCATCGGCCCCGCCGCCCCCAGCGGTCCCCGCCGCTCGGCGCAGGGCCTCGACGCCGGCCGCCTGGCGCTGCTCCTCGCCGTCCTGGAGCGTCGGGTGGGCGTGGCCCTGTCGCACCTCGAGGTGTTCGTGTCCGCCGTCGGGGGCGTGCGGCTCACCGAGCCGGCCGCCGACCTCGGCGTCGCCCTGGCCCTGGCGTCGGCGGCTTCCGGGGTGGCCCTGCCCGACGACCTGATCGCCTTCGGGGAGGTCGGGCTCGGCGGCGAGCTCCGCCAGGTGCCCCACGGCGCCCGGCGGTTGGCCGAGGCCGCCCGCCTGGGCTTCACGCAGGCCCTCGTCCCCGCGTCGGCGCCGTCGGGCCCCGACGGCCTGCGGGTCATCCGGGCCTCGACCCTGGCCGAGGCGGTGGACGTCCTCGCCGTCGGCCCGGTCCCTCGGGACCACGCCGTCCTCCCCGAGGAGGCCCGGTCGCGCGCCGAGGAGGCCGGGGGGTCCCGCCGCGAGGGTGGCGTGGGTGGCGTGGGTGGCGTGGGGCCCGCCCTGCCCGCCGCCCGGCCGCGGCTCACCCCGGTGGAGTGAGGCGCCGGGCGCCCCGGCGCCGGGCGGGTTTCCAGCCGGGGACTAGTCCGCTGGCACTACAGTGTGGCGGTGGATCCCGGCCCGAGCGTGGCGATGCTCCAGGCCCTCGCCGAGGTTGCCCCCGGTCGACCGCTGCGGGAGGGACTCGACCGGATCCTGCAGGCCAAGATGGGCGCCCTCATCGTCGTGGGGGACGGGCCCGACGTGCTCGCCATCTGCTCGGGCGGCTTCCTCCTCGACGCGGAGTTCAGCCCCCAGCGGCTCTCCGAGCTGGCGAAGATGGACGGCGCCATGATCCTCGCCGCGGACGCCAGCCGGATCGCGCGGGCCAACGTCCACCTCGTTCCGAGCCCCAACGTGCCCACCTCCGAGACCGGCACCCGCCACCGGACCGCGGAGCGGGTGGCCCGCGCCATCGACGTCCCCGTCATCTCCGTGTCCGAGGACATGGGGGTCATCGCCGTCTACCGCCACGACCAGAAGCACCCGCTCGAGGCCATGCCCCGGCTGCTCACCCGGGCCAACCAGGCCCTCCAGACCCTCGAGCGCTACAAGAGCCGCCTCGACGCCGTCACCGGCGGTCTCACCGCCCTCGAGGTCGAGGACCTCGTCACCACCCGCGACGTGGCGGCGGTGCTGCAGCGGGCCGAGATGGTCCGGCGCATCGCCGAGGAGATCGAGGGCTACATCGTCGAGATGGGCACCGACGGACGGCTCATCCGCCTCCAGCTCGAGGAGCTCATGGGCGGGGTCGACGACGACCGCCGTGCCGTGCTGAGCGACTACTTCATCGAGGGCCCCGACCGGGACCTCGACGACGCCATCGCCACCCTGGGCAACCTCGACTACGACGAGCTGCTCGACCCGGGGGCGGTCGCCGCCCTGCTCCACCTGCCGCCCGGTCCCGACCAGCTCGACGGGCATCTGGTGCCGCGCGGCTACCGCCTCCTCGCCCGGGTCCCCCGGATGTCGCTGCCCGTCATCGAGCGGCTCGTCGAGCGCTTCGGCGACCTCCAGAAGGTGATGCGGGCCTCGATCACCGAGCTCGACGGCATCGAGGGGATCAGCGGTCGGCGGGCCCACGCCATCAAGGAGGGCCTGGCCCGCCTGGCCGAGACGTCGATCCTCGACCGCTACTCCTGACGGTCGACTGCTGACGGCGGACTCCCGACGGTCGGACATCCCGACGCCGGCCTCCCCTCCCCGACGGCGCCGGTTGACTAGAACGGGGGCCATGCGCCTCGAGCTCCCCTCCGGCACCCCCGTCGAGCTGGCCCTCCCCGAGGGGGAGCCCACCCGGGGGGTGGTCGTGATCCCCGACATCGGCGGGCTCCGCCCCCTGTTCGACGACCTCGCCGCCCGCCTGGCCGCCGAGCGGCGGTGGGCCGTGGCGGCCTTCGAGCCGTTCCCGGGCCGGACCCTGACCACCATGGACGAGCGCTTCGACGCCGTCGCCACCTTGGCCGACGAGCGCCTCCTCGGCGACGCCGCCGACGCCGCCGACCTGCTGCGCGCCCGGACGGGCACTGACCGGGTGGCGGTGATGGGCTTCTGCATGGGGGCGATGTTCGTCTACAAGGCGGCCGCCGCCGGACGCTTCGACAAGGCCGTGCCCTTCTACGGGATGATCCGGATCCCGCCCGTGTGGCGGGGCCCGGCGCTGGCGGAGCCCCTCGAGCTGCTCGCCGACCCCGGCACCTGCCCGGTCCTGGCCATCGTCGGCGACCGGGACCCCTACACCCCGCCCGACGACGTGAGCGCCCTCGCCCGGGTCGGGCCGTGGGTCACCGTGATCCGCTACGCCGACGCCGAGCACGGGTTCGTCCACGACCCCGAGCGGCCCGCGCACCGGCCGGGCGACGCCGCCGACGCGTGGGGGCGGGTCTACGAGTTCCTGACCTGACCTGACCGGGTGGGCGGGTGCGCCCCGACCGGGGCGACCGGTCCCGCCCGGGCGCGGCGCGACCGGGACCCGGCCCGGCGTCAGCGGCTGCGCCGCTCGAGCTCGGTCCGGTTGGCGATGCGGTAGCGGCGGTCGGACTGGCTGATCCAGCCCAGGCGGACGAAGGTCGAGATGGCCTTGTTCACGCGCTCCCGGCTGGCCCCCACCATGGCGGCCAGCTCCTCCTGGGTCACGGGGAGGACGAACTCGTGGTTGTCCCCCGCCAGCTCGAGCAGCCGCTTGGCCGTCCGGCCCGTCACGTCGAGGAACACGGCGTCGGCCAGCGCGTCGTCGGTCGCCCGGAGCCGCCGCGACAGGAACCCCACGACCTCCCACAGGAGGCTCGGACGCTCGTCGAGCACGGCCCGCACCGCCGGGTACGGCACGAGCACGAGCTCGCTGGTCTCGAGGGCCCTGGCGTCGGCCGAGCGGCCGTCGCCGTCGAACAGGCCCATGTCCCCGAACAGGTCGCCCTCCTCCATCAGCGCCACGACCGACTCCCGCCCGTCGGGCGACACCTTGGCGATCGCCACCCGGCCCGAGCGCACCACGTAGAGCTCGTCGCCCTCGTCGCCCTCGTCGAACACGCGGTCGTTGCGCTCGAGCGACCGCGTGGACGTCGACGCGGCGATGGCCGCGATGGCCGCGTCGTCGAAGTGCTGGAACAGCTCCGACGCGCCGAGCAGCCCGGCGATGTCCACGGGCGCGCAGGTTAGTGATCGGTGCTCCGACCTGCGCCGGGAGGCGCCGATGACGGGTCCGACCGGGCCGGTCGACCCCGTGGTGGCCGGGCCGCGGGCCCGGTGGGGTCGAGGACGGGGCCATGCGGCGCGGTTTGAGGTTCGCAGGGGTTGGCCGTACCCTTGGAGGTCGCCCCTGGTGCGCTCCATCTTCGGGAGAGGTATGTCGTTCGACGTCGGTGACAAGGTCGTCTATCCCCATCACGGGGCCGCGGTCGTCGAACGGCGGGAGAAGAAGGAGGTCTTCGGGTCGACCCGCGAGTACCTCGTGCTCCGCCTCGCCTACGGGGACCTCACGCTGATGGTCCCGGCGGACAACACCGACGAGGTGGGTCTGCGCGAGGTCATCAACGACGAGGAGGTCGAGGAGGTCTTCGCCGTCCTTCGCAAGAAGGAGGCGCGGATGCCGACGAACTGGTCGCGCCGCTACAAGAACCACGTCGAGAAGCTGAAGTCGGGCGACATCTACCAGGTGGCCGAGGTCGTCCGGAACCTCTCGATCCGGGAGAAGGACAAGGGCCTGTCCGCCGGCGAGAAGCGCATGCTCACCCGGGCCCGCCAGATCCTGGTGTCGGAGCTCACGTTCGCCATCGGGGTCTCCGAGGAGGAGGCCGAGAAGAAGCTCAACGACGCCCTCCCCTGAGGGGGGCGCTCGGGCGGGGCCAGGCGATGGGGGCGGTCTGGGCGGTCGTGGTCGCGGCGGGGTCGGGGACCCGGTTCGGCGGCCCCAAGCAGTACGAGCTCGTCCACGGCCGGGCCGTGCTCGACTGGTCGCTGCTCGCCGCCCGCGCCGCGTGCGACGGCGTCGTCGCCGTCGTCCCGCCGGCCGACCTGGGCCGGCGGCCCCTCCCCGCCTCCCGGCCGCCCGACGCCGTCGTCGCCGGCGGGGGCACCCGGTCGGCCTCGGTGCGCAACGGCCTCGACGCCGTCCCGGCCGACGCCGAGATCGTGGTCGTGCACGACGCCGCCCGACCCCTCGCCGGGCCCGAGCTCTGGCGGGCCGCCATCGCCGCCGTGCGGGCCGGTGCCGACGCGGCGATCTGCGCCGTCCCGGTGACCGACACCGTCAAGCGGGTGGAGGGTGTCGACGTCGTGGCGACGATCGACCGGTCCTCGCTCGTCGCCATCCAGACACCCCAGGCCTTCCGGGCCGGCGCGTTGCGCGACGCCCACGCCGGCGCCGGGGAGGCGACCGACGACGCCGCGCTGGTGGAGGCCGCCGGGGGCAGGGTGGTGGTGGTGCCCGGGTCCCCGATCAACCTCAAGATCACCCACCCCTACGATCTCGTCGTGGCCGCCGCCCTGCTCACGTTCCTGGGGGCACCGTGATGAGCCGCGTGGGGATGGGCTTCGACGTGCATCCCTTCAGCGACGACCCGGGCCGGCCGCTCGTGCTCGGCGGGGTGACGCTGGTGGGGGAGCGGGGCCTGGCGGGGCACTCCGATGCCGACGTCGTCGCCCACGCCGTGGCCGACGCGCTCCTCGGGGCGGCGGGCCTCGGGGACCTCGGCGCGCACTTCCCCGACACGGACCCGGCGTGGCGCGGCGCGGACAGCCTCCGGCTCCTGGCGGGCGTCGTGGCGCTGCTCGCCGCCGAGGGGTGGCGGGTGGGGAACGTGGACGTCTCCGTCGTGCTCGAGTCCCCCACCCTGGCTCCCCACCGCCCGGCGATGGAGGAGCGGCTGTCGGCGGTCGTGGGCGCGCCCGTCTCGGTCAAGGCCAAGCGGGCCGAGGGGCTCGGCTCGCTCGGCCGGCGAGAGGGCGTCGCCTGCTGGGCGGTCGCCCTGGTGGAGCGGGGGTGACGCCGCCCCGTCCGCCCCGCGGCGGCGGGCACCCCGGCGGGGCCGGCGGCCGCGGCGGGCGCGGCAGG
>Ga0209048_10005516_pt1 | contig 11926 bp, 10 predicted proteins | sample FrelakmetCRP12CR_FD_187146 | JGI IMG/M metagenome (GOLD analysis project Ga0209048, IMG submission 187146) | Freshwater lake sediment microbial communities from the University of Notre Dame, USA, for methane emissions studies - CRP12 CR (SPAdes)... | ecosystem: Environmental > Aquatic >... | reverse complement strand
ATCCGCGAGGAACCTTGCCAGATTCAGGGACGTGGGTGAAGAGAGAAGAGAATCCAACTTTATTTTGGATGGTTGTTGGTGTTTTTCTTGTGTTTGGATTATTTTTGGTGATTGTAGGTAGTTATTACGTTGTATTCATTTTCTAGTTTGAATCAAAAAATAGTATAAAGAAAGAATTTATTTTATTAAAAGGGAAAGAGGCACATCCCGTAGTTAAGATTATTCTAACACCTCAAAGAGATTACCGGAGAAATCTCTCACGAACAGCAGTTGCTTGTCGTTTTTCTGGATAAAAAATGGTTTCAAACCATGCTTTTTACATCGAGCAACAAATTCATCCTTATTAGGGACCTGAAGACCGACATGGTCAAAACTATGCTCCTTTCGTTTCGCATGGATAAACACCTCGAATCGCGATGTTTCATTCGCGTACACAACCATCTCGACATCAGTATCAATCCCGAAAATAGAAAAGGAAAGAACTCGTGGAAGAAGCGTGGTCTTGATCTTTTCCATTCCTAAGATTTCTAAGAAAAAAAAGTCGGCGGTTTCCTTATGCGAATATTCCAAAGCGACATGCTGAATAATCGTTCCCTCAGACATGGTTCTCCCATATGCACCATCACCTCATTAGATTTAAAGCAACCGGGAAAAAATCAACAAAAACAAAGATATGAAGATGGTCCAAAATACTATAAAACAACAGACTATTTGCGCCTTACATGAATGACGTTGAATGGTTCCGCAACTCGATCATCTACCACATCTTCATCGACCGGTTCGCTGGATTCCAATCGACAGACCACTGGGAGCAACCAGTGTTCATCGGGGGAAACCTCCAAGGCATCATCGATAAACTCCCGTACCTCATAGAACTCGGGGTAAACACCCTGTGGATCTCGCCTTTTTACCAAACTTCCGCGTACCATGGCTACCATGTCACCGACTTCTACCAAGTCGACTCTCATTTCGGTACGATCGAAGATGTCAAGGAACTGATCCATACGGTGCACCAGAACCAGATGCACATTCTCGCGGATTTCGTCCCGAACCACTGCTCGAATCAACACCCGTACTTCAAGGATGCCCAACATAATCAGACGAGCCAGTACAAGGACTGGTTCTATTTCACGAAATGGCCTGACGAGTACCTGTGCTTCCTCAGCATCAAAGAGCTTCCGAAAATCAACCTGGACAATCCAGAGACACGAGACCATATCGTAAACGCCGCGAAACACTGGCTCAGCCTCGGGTTTGACGGGTTCCGCCTGGACCACGTGATCGGGCCGTCACGCACCTTCTGGAAGCATTTCGTCTCAGAACTAAAACACGAGTACCCGCAAGCAGTTCTTATCGGCGAGGCATGGATGAAGGGCATCAAACGCCAGGAGCTACGCACGCTTGGTATCAGCCATCGATTCTTGAAATGGCTCGCGGGCGCGTCACCGGAAAGCATGTTTCAGGAATATATCGGAGTACTAGACGGCGTGCTCGATTTCAAGGTCCAGGAACTCATCCAGCGCTACATCACCAATCCCTCGGTTCCTGAAGAACGACTCATCCTTGAGCTAAACCATCACTACTCGAACTACCCGGCATCCTATTTCCTCCCCACGTTCCTTGACAATCACGACATGGACCGCTTCCTCTTCAAATGCGGCAACGACATCGAACAACTCAAGGCAGCCGCAAGCATACAATTCTCACTTGACCAGCCAGCGATTATCTACTACGGGACCGAGGTGGGCATGACCCAGAAACAATCACTCTGGAACGTCCCGTTAAACGGTGATCTCCTCGCACGGCAACCCATGAACTGGAACGACCAAAATAACGAGCTGAGACTCTTTTATAAAAACCTGATTCATAAAAAAATTGAAAGAATAAAAAAGTAGTTTTTTCTTCTTCAGTAGTGAGAAAAAGAAAAAACCACGTTCGAACGATTTCTTAGATATATATCTACTTAAAATCTCTTTGGCCGATGTTTCTGATAACAGTCCCTACAGTAGACGGGTCTGTTACCATCGGGTTTGAAGGGAACCTGGGTTTCCTTTCCGCAATCTGCACACGTAACATCGTGCATTTCACGGGGTGCGCCATAATCCCGACCACCACGATCGGATCTTTCTCTTTTTTCCATTTATATATACTTCCTTTATTTTATCGTTGGCTCCTTGTTTCCTTGGAGCCTGAGGACTGCCATATACAAACCCGGTATTTAACCTTATGGATATTGCTCGTGAAAACATCATCAAAAGTTATTTATAACATGACTCCGTTAAATATTCACATCTAGGGGATTCTCGTATGAAGAACAAAGCATGCATATCTTTTATTGCTGTTCTGGCAACGCTTCTCATGGTTGCGGGCAGCATTCAAGCAGGACCTACACTTTTCACAAATCAAACAAAAGCGCCACAAACAACGACGATATCCTATCACTTTTCACTCCCACAAATCGAGGAGGACAACGGACTTTCCACCGTTCAACTCAAAGAGGCGACAGCCTCTCGGAATGTCCCAGGCGAACCGATCTTACCCATCATTATGAAGACACTCGAGTTTCCGCTCGGGACGCACATCCTCGACGTACAATGCATTCCGAGTGACACGACCACCCTGCAACTCTCACAACAAATCAGCCCTGCGGTGACACCTGTCGTTGATGACACCCAGCCAATGCAACAGGCTGTGCTAGACAAGAAGATCTACGCAAGCGATGAATTGTTCCCCGCAGCTTGGTTCTCCTATAGGCTCACCGGAGGACTCAACAGCGACAACATCCTCACCACGTTCCTTACCCTTCAAATCAACCCGGTCCGGTACAATCCAGGACAGGATTCACTCCAGTCTCTCAGCGATATAACGCTTACGATCACCTATGAAACACCTAAACATTCCTTCACTCCACTCACCACGAGCTACGACATGGTCATTATCACCTATGATTCCTATGCTCCCTTGCTGAAACAGCTCGTGAACCATAAAATCAGCCATGGGGTTCAGACGAAACTCGTCACCATGTCTGACATCAAGAAAGGAACCTACTTCCCGGTAGAGGGAAAAACAATCCAGGAGAAAATAAAATACTTCATCAAAAACGCCAAGGAAACATGGAACGTCACCTACGTGATGCTCGTGGGGAACTACTGGCAAGTGCCTGTACAATATACTTACTTAGAAACTGACTCGGGCGGGAAATTCCAGGAGTTGAAATTCGCGACCGACCTGTACTACGCAGACTTATACGATGCGCATGGGAACTTCTCCAGTTGGGATACAAATAGTAACGGGAAGACAGGGGAATGGCCCTACCCCGAGAATCATTTACCTGTCGATGCTGTGGATCTCGTACCTGACGTCCACCTTGCCCGGGAAGCATGCATGTTCAAAGCTGAGGTGAAGACCGTGGTCAAGAAGATCATCACCTATGAGAATACGACCGCGGGGAAAGACTGGTTCAAGACCCTTATCGGCGCGGGCGGAGACACCTTCCCGAAAAGCGAGGAGGGCGGCACGAACTTCAGCGAAGGCGAGGTGTGCACCGGGGCAGCAATGCAGATCATGTCTGATTTCACAGGGATTAAACTTTGGATGTCACTTGGGAACCTCACCACGGATTCGATTATAAAAGAAGTGAACAAAGGGTGCGGATTCCTCTACTTCTCAGGTCATGGGAACCCCCGTTCATGGGCGACCCATCTGAACGGAGATTATTCGAACTGGACAGGGAAGTTCCAGAACAAGAACATGTACCAGCTGAAAAACAAGAACATGTACCCGATCATGATCGTGGGTGGATGCCATAACAGCGAGGTGGATACGACACCCATGAACTTCGTTAAAGGGGTCCTCAAGGAAGGATCGAATTATTGGAAGGTCAACGACACGTTCCTGGGGGAAATCTACTTATACAACTGGTGGCCACAGTGCTGGGGCTGGGCGTTTGTGGCCGCACCCAACGCCGCGATCGCACTTCGAGCACCGGCCGTCGTCTCCAGAACGCCGCGTGCATGCTGCTCGAACGGCTTTCCAGCTTCGGTAAGGACTATGCCGCGCCCGGTACGTGCATAGAGCTCGGCCCCGAGTTCCTGCTCGAGCGCCTTGATCTGTCGGCTCAACACCGGCTGAGCGACCGACAGTCGGACCGCAGCTCGCGAGAAGGAACTGGACTCCGCAATCGCAATGAAGTATTCGAGCTGACGCAGTTCCATCCGAAGCCCGTGAGGACCGGTTTCTACTCTGACGGAAAGTCCACCCGCTTCACGAACACGATCTTGCCGTCCTCGTTCTTGACGATGTTGTAGCCGTGCAATCCGTCTCCGTTCTTGTCGAACACGTAGGTGCCTTCGAGACCCTGATAGCCATTGATCGCCAGGATCGCGGTGCGAATCGCTTCGGGGTCGGTGCTCTTTGCATTGGTGATCGCCATCGCGATGATGTGCACGGCGTCGTAGGCCCAGCTCGCGAAGTTGTCGGGGTTAATACCGTAGCGGTCTCGGTAGAGCTTGGCAAAGCTGCGGGTAATGGGGGTCGCGTCGGCGTTGAAATCGGCCACGCCATAGGTGCCGTACAGCGCCTCGCCGCCGAGGTTCAACGCCGTCACGGTGACGGTCGTCGGTGAGCCAACCCACTGGACTTTCACGCCGAGTTGCCGCAACTGCCGGGCGAACAGAGCCAGGTCCGCCGGCGCCGTCATATAGGTGCCAATGATGTCGGCGCCCGATTTCTTGATCGCCAGCACGGTCGCGGAGAAGTCCTGAGCGCTGGTCGTATAACCTTGATCCGTCACCGGTGTGATGCCTAACGCTTGCAGGCTGTCGGTCAACGCCTTCGCGCCGCCGTTGCCGAATGCGTCGGTGGCGTGAACGATGCCCCACTTGCGCAGTTTCAGAGTGTTGACCCCGAAGTCCGCAATGACCTTGGATGAGTAGAGATCGTTTGGACGCGCCCGGAATACCCAACGGTTGTTGACGTGAGTAAGACTGGGATCGGTGCCGCCGATCATGGTCGGGATGCCCGCTTTCGCGATGGCTGGCGATGCCGCTTGGATCTGAGTGCTCGCGATCGGTCCGACGATAGCGACGATGCCAGGCTCGCCAGCGAGCTTGGAAAAAGCCAGCACTGTTCCGGGATTGGTGGTCTGATTGTCCTCGACACGCAATTCGAGCTGGCGTCCCAGGACACCGCCCCCACGATTGATGTCATCGAGCGCGAGCTGAAGGCCGTTCACGGTAAACCTCCCGAATTCCGCCCAAGGCCCGGTCATGGTCGTGACTACGCCGATCTTGATCGGCTCGGCGGCATGCGCTGCGGTAAGGGCGAGTGTGGCGAACAACGCGCAGAGATATCGTGTGATCGATCGCATGAGAGGAATCCTTTGTCGGGCTGTGAGACTGGGGCGAGTCTACACCGGTTTTCTCGCGCAGGAAGTTGCGCTCGGCAATCTGCGTTCCAGTGGATCAGCTCTCACAAAAGGCCACCACTTGAACAGAACAGAGGAAACAGAGAAAGTACGTAGTTCTCCGTTATCTCCGTTTCCTCCTGTTCAAGTTGTTTTGCGATTGAGCGAGCGCAATCTTGGCCCTCTCGGTGTACCGCTTTCCAAAAGGGTACCATTGCCCTTGCGACCGCGCAGTAGACCTCGAGGTCGACTTTTTTGATTCCACAAAACCATAATCCGGAGGAGACCATCATGAACCGTAAGCATTTGCTCGGCGCTGCAGCCGCCATCACCAGCATCACATCCGCATTCGTCATCGGCATCGCCGTGGGCGAGCAGGCCCCCCCCACCGAGAACAAAGGGATGAACGTCAGCAAGCCGACCCTCATCGAGCTCGGTCAGGAAATCGATTCGGTCGAGGGCCGGCAGTTGCGCTTGCGCGTCATCACATTCGAGCCCGGTGGCACTGCCGCAATCCACAGCCACAAGGGCCGTCCCGCAATCGCTTACATCGTGCAAGGGACGGTGACGGAACACCGGGATGGCGGCTGGGTCAAGGAACATCCCGCCGGCGACACCATCACCGAGACCAAGGAAGTCACGCACTGGGCTGAAAACACCGGTGACAAACCCGCCATCATCGTCGCCGTGGATGTGTTCAAGCCCTGATCATCGCCATGCTCACGGTTCTGACCATCGAGGAAGGGTGAGGCGCCCAGAACAATGAGCAGCTCCGACTGCCCGGAGCTAAACGTCGCGGCTCTGAGCGACTACCTCGAAGAGCACTTGCCGGGCTATGGCGGACCGCTGGCGTTGACGCGGTTCGTGGACGGGCAGTCGAACCCGACCTTCAAGTTCATCTCCCGCAACGGCTCTTACGCGATGCGCACAAAGCCGGGGCCTGCTGCGAAGCTGTTGCCGTCGGCCCACGCGATCGAACGGGAGTATCGCGTGATGCGTGCGTTGGCCGGAACGGAAGTCCCGGTGCCAAAGGTCTATTGCCTGTGCGAAGACGAGACGGTGATCGGCCGTGCTTTCTACGTGATGGAGTTGATCGACGGACGCGTGCTCTGGGACCAATCCCTACCTGGAATCGCGTACACAGAGCGGCGGGCGATCTACGCGGAGATGAACCGCGTGATCGCGGCGCTGCACTCGGTGGATTTCTCCGCAATCGGTCTCGGTGAATTCGGCCGGCCGGGTAACTATCTCGCTCGTCAAGTAAACAGGTGGAGCAAGCAATACCGGGCCTCCGAAACCGAGCGCATCGATGTGATGGACAAACTCATCGAATGGCTGCCTGCGCATATACCTTCGGAAGGCAAGCCGGCCATCGTGCATGGCGATTATCGGCTCGACAATTTGATCTTCGCGCGCGATGCGCCCCGCATCCTCGCGGTACTCGATTGGGAATTGGCGACACTCGGGGATCCGTTGGCGGACTTTTCATACCACTGCTTGAGCTGGCACCTCCCGCCCGGCCTGATTCGCGGAATCGCGGGTCTGGACCTCGGCGCGCTCGGCATACCGAGCGAGGAAGAATACGTTGCCATGTATTGCCAACGCACGGCAAGGGAACGCCCTGCGCTTTGGGACTTCTACATCGCTTATAACCTGTTCCGAGCCGCCGCGATTTCTCAAGGCATCGTGAAGCGCGCGGCTGAGGGTACTGCGGCTAACGCGCGCGCATTGGCAAACAAAGATCTGGTTGCACCGTTGGCGAATGCGGGATGGGAGATCGCTCGACGACTTGATTGCTAGCTTACGCCACTCTATAGCGCACCACGACCGCAGGATCGGGATCCATACCGAGACCCGGTCCAAGCGGCACCGCGATCGAGCCATCCGTCGGTACTCCAGCATCACCATACAGCCGCTGTTCCAGATCGAAGTAACGCCACTCCACCAGTGATCCTTGTCCCAGCGCCGCGTTGACGTGCAGGCCAGCAAGCAATCCGGGACCATCGTAGAAGGTGTGCGGCATCACAGTGACGTTGTGCGCGGCGGCCAGCGTGAACACTTTGCGCAGTTCGGAAACTCCGCCCATTTTTATGGGACTGGGCTGGATGAAGTCCACGGCTTTCGCTTCGAACATGCGCTGAAACTGAAGCAGGGTCGCGGCATTCTCTCCCGCAGCAATGGGAATCCCACCCTTGGCGCGAATCTGCGCGAGCGCGGTGTAATCCTCCGGCGGCCACACGGGCTCTTCGAGCCAACGCAGATTGATCGGTCGCAGCTTCGCCGCCATATCAAGCGCTTCTCTGAGCGACCACGGACAGTTCACATCGAGCATGATGTCGATGCTCTCGCCCGCCGCGTAGCGCGCCGCTTGCGTGGGTGCGACTTCGACTTCGTGCAGCTTGATGTGGCGAAACCCCTGCGTGACCGCACGCTCGACGTTCGCCGCCACCACGTTCGGAGTGCTGTAGCGGATGAGACTCGCATAGCAAGGGAGCCGATCCAGCCGACGACCGCCGAGCAACTGATGCACCGGTTGTCCCGCGACCTTGCCGGCGATGTCCCAGAGCGCGATGTCGATCCCTGAGATACCGAAGATGACCGGCCCGCCACGCCCGAAGATGTGCAGCTTCTGTTGCAGCTCCCGCATCAAACTCTCGATCATGAGCGGGTCGCGTCCGACGCACATCGGTGCCAGCATTTCGTCGATGGCAGCCTTGGTCGCGGGGATGACGTTGTAGCCGAATGCTTCGCCCCATCCTGTCACTCCGTCATCGGTGGTAACTTTCACCAGGAGCGCATCGGCGGTCTTCCATGCTTTGCCGCCCCAGGCTTCGGTGTCTGCGCTGCCGCCGGTGGTATAGGGGACGCGCAGGACGATGGTCTCGATCGCTTGTATTTTCATGTTGTGTGGTCTGTCAGGCTGTCGTGAAAGGAGAAAAATGCGTCGTCGCTATTATTTACCAATCATGTCTACCAGTCACGGACAGAGCGGCGGAGTCCCCAATATCTGGCGTGGCGTTCCCAGGACGGTCTCCACGGCGCGAGCAATGCCGAGCAGCATATCGTCGGTGTTCCGTCGAGCGGATAGTTGCAGGCCGATGGGCAGACCGTTCGGGTCCTTTCCAATCGGCAAGGTGATCGAAGGGAAGTCCCACAGGTTCATCAGCATGAGATTTCGACCTATGGCCATGTTGCGCTGGCGATAGTCTTCGAGGCCCTCGACTTCGAGCGCCGTCGGCGCGGTCAAACGCGTCGTGGGTGTCGCGATGACGTCGAGCCCCTCGAGGCGGGCGTGGGCACGAACGCGCGCCGGTTCTATTTCCCGCACGCGTTTCAAATACTCCTGAACATCAATGGCTCCATACGTCGACAACCGCGACCACACCGTGGGGTCGAGAGTTTCGACCCATTCGGGAAATTCGCTGCGCACCAGCGCGTAGCCTTCCGGCACGCCGACTCCTCCGTTGGCCATCCACTGCGCAGCTTCCGCGGCCTCGGGAAAAGAGAGAGACACGAGTGTCGCGCCCTTGGCCTCCAGATTTCGAAGAGATCGACGAACCGCATCGACGACGCCGGGCCCGCACTCGTCGTAGAAGTGGTCTTCCGGAATTCCGATGCGCAGGCCGTCGAGCGAGCGAGAAGCGGTCGTCTGCAGCAACATCTGTAAGGATTCGACGTGCGGATCGATCGCAGCAAATCCCACGATCAGATCCTCGACGGAGCGCGCAAGGAGGCCCGGCGTATCGAACGTCGGCGAAAGGGGTGGAACACCCCCGACCGGCCAACGTCCGATGGAAGTCCGCAGTCCTACCGTTCCGGTCAAGGCAGCCGGCGCGCGAACCGACCCGCCGGCATCGCTGCCGAGCGCCCACAAGCAACTTCCTTCCCACAGCGAGCCGCCCGCACCGGAGCTGGACCCGCCGGTCATGCGGTGAGCGGAAGCGTCCCACGGATTGCGCGGCGAACCCCAGTGCCTGTTCACGCCGATGACGCCGAAGGCGAACGGCACCGTGTGCGATTTACCCGGGAACACAGCGAGCTGGCCGCGCAGATCGGTGACGATCGGACCTTCCGCTTCGTACTTCGGAGGCAGCGGTCGCGGTGTGCCGCAATAGGTCGGTGTCCCGTGCACGCCGAAGACATCCTTGATCGAGATCGGCAAGCCCTGGGCTGGACCCAGATCTGCGCCGACCTTGAGGGCTGCGTCGGCCGCGTGTGCTTGGGCGCGAGCCGCTGGTCCCAGCCACAGCTTGTACGCGTTCAATGCATCGCCGAAGCGTCGATGCCGGTCCTCGGCTTCATCGAGTAGATCGACGGCCCGAACGGTGCCTTCGCGTAATCCTTTGACGAGTTCGACCGCTGAAGTGGTTGCTAGGCTGAGATGGTTCATAACTTGGCAAGATCGGATGCGGATTTTGGATTCTTGCACCGGAGGTCGTTCGGCGACAAGGGGAGCCACACGTTTAGAGGACGACAGGCTCGATCGTTTTCCTCACCCTAACCCTCTCCCGCAAAGGGGAGAGGGGACAAGATGTACTCCGCTCTGACAGAAGGTAGGGTGCAAATAAGTGGAGCGCATTGCACCGCTTGTCGACCGTTTCGGTGCGATACGCGGCACTATCCCACCCTACGATGCTATATCGATCACACGCAGTAACCCCCTCTCCCCTTGCGGGAGAGGGCTGGGGTGAGGGGCGGCGCCGCCGAAGCGGCTGTGCTAGTACCAGCCGGGTTTGACGGACGCGCCCAGCATCTGATCGTAGAAGTCAGTGCGCCGATCGCGCAGGACTTGGTTGAACTCGTTGAGACTGCGCTTGCGACGAGCGTCGGACAGATTCATGTCGGCGAACAGAATCTCTTCGCCGTCTGCGCTTGCGGGCCCAGCGAGCGGCCACCCTGCATGACTGACGATGATGCTGTTGCCGAGGAAGGGTTGCCCGCGCTCGACACCCACGCGATCAGCAGCGGCAACGAACATCGAATTCGAGTGTGCACCGGCCATGGACAGGATATTGGCCATGACCATCGAGTCCTCGGGCTGCGAAGGCATCGGCACCCAGTTGGTGGGGACGCACAGCAAGTCTGCGCCTTGCAACGCTGCGAGCCGGAAGATCTCGGGAAACCAGATGTCGTAGCAGATCGCGCACGCGATGCGGCCGGCTCCTATCCGGAACACCGGCACACCGAGGTTACCCGGCTCGAAGAAGAGGTTTTCCGCACCCCACAGGTGATTCTTGCGATAGGTGCCGATGTAGCCCTTCGGTCCTAACACCACGGCGCTGTTATAGAGTATCTCGCCCTCACGCTCGGTAATGCCTGCAACGACATACAAGTTGTACTGCCTGGCGGCATCCATCCATGCGCGAGAGGATGCGCCGGTCGGAATCTCTTCGGCCAGTTCGAATGCCTCCTCGCGCGTCTCGAACACGTAGCCCGAGTTGCACAGCTCGGGCAGAACCACGAGCTGAGCGCCACTCTTCGCGGCTTCGGCCATCAGCACGAGCGAGCGAGCGACGTTGGCCTCTTTGCGGCCGACGTGCGGCTCCATCTGAATCGTCGCTACGCGTAAGTTGCTTTCTGGCTGGGATGGCATTGCCACGACTCCTCGAGAATCAAAGCGACGGAATTTTATTCGCCCATTCGTGGTTACGTTCATACGCATAGCCCACGCGCAGCACGGTGGTTTCGTCGAACGGACGTCCGGCGATCTGCAGGCCGATCGGCAGTCCGGCACGATCGAACCCGCATGGCACCGACAGGGCCGGCAGGCCGGTCAGATTGTACGGATAAGTGAAACGCCAGGACGCAGCCAGCACACTCTCCGGCTTGCCACCGACCTGCACGGTCCACTCGCCGGATTTCCAGGCGGTGATGGGTGTGGTCGGTCCGATGACGACATCGACCTGCTCAAACACTTTGCGATACTCGTCCATCAGGGCGCTGCGATATTGCTCGGCTTTCAGGTAATCAGGACCGGTCACTAGTCGCCCGATCTCCACCAGCGTGCGAACATCAGGCGTGAACTGCGCAACACGTCCTGCACGCAGCGATCTGTCGTGATACGCGGTCGAACTGGACAGTTCGATTGCGAAGATGGCACCGAGCCCGTATTCCAGCAGCGGAATACGTAACTCGACGATGCTCGCACCCGCGGCGGCGAGATCCGAAATCGCCTCCTCCACCGCACTCTCGACGTCTTCCTGCAGATTGTCGAAGAAATGATTGCGACACACGCCGATCCTCAATCCCTTGATGGGTCGAGTGAGTCCTTTGGAAAAATTAGGTACGGGCTGGTCCTGGCACGCCGGGTCCGCAGGATCGTAGCCCGACAGCACCTGCATGAGATGCGCGGTGTCGGTCACGGTCCTAGTCAAGGGTCCCGCGTGATCGAGCGACCAGCTGTGCGGTATCACTCCGTCTCGGGACACGCGGCCGAACGTTGCTTTCAGGCCCACCGTTCCGCAGGCGGCCGCAGGCATACGGATCGATCCACCGGTATCCGAACCGAGCGCCGCTGCACAC
>Ga0209048_10005515_pt1 | contig 11928 bp, 13 predicted proteins | sample FrelakmetCRP12CR_FD_187146 | JGI IMG/M metagenome (GOLD analysis project Ga0209048, IMG submission 187146) | Freshwater lake sediment microbial communities from the University of Notre Dame, USA, for methane emissions studies - CRP12 CR (SPAdes)... | ecosystem: Environmental > Aquatic >... | reverse complement strand
GGGGGGCGTTTTTGGGCCCGTAGCTCAGTCCGGTTAGAGCGCCCGGCTCATAACCGGGCGGTCATGCGTTCGAATCGCATCGGGCCCATTATTTTTGTTCTTGAGTGTATTTTACTGACGGATGTCATACTCAACTCCCTTTCCTTGTACCTGATTGAAAACCTTTCTATCCAAAAAAATCATACGGAGCAACATGAAGTGTCCGGTATGCGAGATGGATTGTGTCATGTCAGCAAATGACCTTCTTGCCACCCTCCCGACAATTTTTCTCCCTTGTGCTGAGTGCAGTATACGCATTCTTGACAAAAGTTCCACCCTTACAACGCTCGATTATGCACAACCCTGCTCTTGCGGCAAACGATTTATCGATGAAGTTTTTGCCCATATGTATGTCATTATGGTTGAAGAGGGGGATCTTCAGCAAACGGATCCTCTTATAGCGGTGGGATCCCCTCTGGTGCACCCCGGATTCGCAATGGACCGCCCGCCGTTCCTTCCTGAAAAATCACTTGTGCTCCTCACCACACGCGCCACAAAAATGACAGCGGAACGTCTTATGGCTGAAGTTCCAGAACTTCGTGGTATTGTAAGGAAAGGGGATTTCGTTCCCGGGATTACAAGCCCGGATCTTCGCTCTGTACCAAAAGTCTACGAACTCCTTGCGGGATGCGATGTACGGGCTGATGTTTTCCCCCTCAGGACTGGTCCTGTGGTGATGTACAAACAACAATCGCTTATCCATATCGAGTTTCCGCGGGAGGGGTACCTAAAGATCCGTTCGGTTGAGGAACATGTCGGAAAACCTCCGGTAAATTATTTTATTGATGCATGTTCCGGTGTTGGGACTCTGGGTCTTACTGCAGCATGCCTTGGTGTGCCTCACGTCTTGATGAATGATGCATGGTATGCGTCAGCATTCTGGTCAGCATTCAATCTTGAAGTGAACCGGAGTTATTTAAAAATCGGGCGGGTCAAGATCTTTGAACAACTGCAGGATATGCAAAAACATCCGGTGGCAAAAGATCCGATAAAAATTGCCGAAACCGATGGAGACCAGGTTATTGAAGTATACCAGGGAGATTTCCATCAGTTGTATAGCATTATTTTACCCAAGAGCAACCCTGTTTCCGCTCTTGATATATTCGATAAAAAAGATCCATCATCCCTTGAGCAGGTTAAACGTGAATGGCTGGACAAGGTTGGTGGAGAAGTTTTCATACCCTGAATATTTTCAATCATATTCAAATTTTTTAAAGAGATCGTGATTACTGGTAAAAAGCCTTTATTGACCAGTGCACAAAGGTATATGGGGACTAGCCCGGGTGGTTCGGCGTCACCTGTCACCTGAAACCGTCGGTACGCGGGGGGCGAAGTTTGAAGAAGGCTGCAACGGCCTGCTGGAGCCTGTGCGTTCAGACAGTGAAACCTCGTCCCATGAGGTCGATGGCCAGGTATCAATATTCCGGAGGGAATGGCGACCTGTTACTGCGGGGACCGGTTCAGGCCCGGAAGGGAGCAGACTTACCGTAGACATCCGGCGCCCATGGGGTAACGGGGCAGAGGATGAATGCTTTGGTGAATGTAGAAACGTACAGTCGACTGATGACGCGTCCCCATTTACGATTACCATGTCAAAAGTGACCATCATCGGAGCAACGGGAAATGTGGGGATGTTTGCATCCTATGCAATATCTGCAAATCCTCATGTCCGCGAAATCCTTCTCTACGGGAGAGAAGGACGCGAAACGGTTCTCCGGGGTATCACCCAGGATTTTGTCGATTCATTTGCCGCACGTGGAACAAATCTCAAGATTAGCTGGACGACAAACTTAAAGGATGCTGCCGGATCAGATGTTGTAGTTATTACGGCCGGTGTTCCGCGCAGTCCCGGACAGGATCGTCTTGACCTCGCGATGGGAAATGCGAGGATTATTGCGCCACTTGCGCAGACTGTCGGGGTCATTGCCCCTGAAACAAAGATCCTCGTTGTGACAAATCCTGTCGATGTGATGACCTGCGTTGCCTTAAAACATTCAGGATTAAAACCCAGCCAGGTATTCGGACTTGGGACACATCTTGATTCGATGCGCTTAAAATCTCTTATTGCTGCTTATTTCAAAGTCCATGTCAGTGAGGTCCATACACGAATTATTGGTGAGCATGGCGAAAGCATGGTCCCTCTCTGGTCGGCCACGACAATTGGGGGAATCAAGATATCTAACCTACCAGCGTTTGCGCATCTACCGGTCAAAGAGATCATTGAATCGGTAAAATGCAGCGGGCAACTGATTATCAAGGATAAAGGATCGACCGTGTATGGTCCCGGGGAAGCAATTGCCACGTTGGTAAAAACAGTTCTTGGCGATGAAAACCGAATCCTTACCGTGTCTGCTTATATTCAGAGCGAAGTTCATGGTATCGGAGAAGGAGATGTCTGTATTGGTGTACCGGCGCGCATTAACCGGAAAGGAGTTTTTCCGATTACCATCAGAATTGATGAATCCGAAGTAATTGCATTCCGTGAATCAGTTGAAAAAATCCGGACGAATACCCGGACGGTCCTTTCAAATCTGGATGAATAAGAAAAAAAACGATGTAATTTAACCTTCAGGTTAATGTCACTTCAATAATTTCTGCCCGTTCGACACCAGATACTTCATTAAGCGACTTTTCTATTGCATCGGTTTCGCCACCAGCGTCATTGAGAACGGCAAGAACTTTGAGCGACTTTAAGCCAAACCCTATCGGTTCCTCTCTGATTTCCTGGATACCGGGCAGCTTTTGTTTCAATGCCTTTTTCAATTGATCAAGGTTCACTTCCGGTGATTCGGGCATGACCCTGATGATGACAGCAACACTACCCATGAGTTACGGTCCCCCAAATCCACATTTTGGGCAGATATAGGGGATACTCTGCTCCCTGCACCGGTAACACCGGTTAATCTCTACACCACACGCGGGGCATCCGAATTCTGTCGCGCCCTCTTCTGCAAGCGGGGCATTGCAGGATGTACATTTCTTATCTGACATTTAAGCTCCTCCAAGGATTCCTATAGTATCTCTTTTAGAACCTTTAAAAGGTTGTACCAATATCAGTACGGGGGACCAGATCCCCTTTAAGGTATTTTTCCACGCGTTCTGGTTTTGTTCCATTTATGATGGTTGCTCTCACTGAATTTTGAACCACAAATGGAATAAAAAATGGGTCGATTACATCCGTTTCTACCGGCCTTGTTACCTGCACCTGAAAAATTCCATTGATGAAAATGCCATCCACTGATTTGAGTAAGAGGAGATCGAGATGAAGAGCATGTGCAACCCATGCGGCGATTGTGTCAGATGTAACATCCCACGTGTGCGGCAGAGGATCAGTTAACCGGAGATTCCGGTAAGGAAGAAATACTGTTGTTGTAAAAGGGGGAACAATAAAATCCGATGTTGAAATTCCAAATGATGCGATGAACAAGCCGAACTGCTCCATCGCTGAGACTGCCATCCAGTGTGCTGTATCATTATCAACCTGAACGCGTCTCACTAAATCTGCAAAAGGTCCTCCTCCTGGGATAAGGAATAATGGACGTTTTGATGCTTTGATAACCGGTATAAGGTCGGGTATCTGATTATACAGGCTGCCACCGACTTTCACTATGAGGGGACTTGTTGATAGATCTTTTACTGATTCCCCTTCCTGTTTCATCCTTCCGGAGAATTATATCGCCAGATTATAAAAGGAGCATGGCGAAATGGAGAGTCTATGCGTTGGCTCCCTGCACTCATCATCTCCTTGTTTTGGGTGATACATGCAGGAGCTGCAATCCAGATCGTGGAGTTCTGTCCTGATCCATATCTTCATGATGATGCAGATGAGTTTTTGGTCTTGGCAGGTAACGGTTCTCTTGATGGCATCACAATTTCTGATGGAAAAGGTGGTTTTCGGTTCCCCGCGGGGACAAAGATTAATGGTTTTCTTACGGTAGCCCGCAGCGGAACAGCATTTGAACAAAGTCATGGGAAGTATCCGGATTTCGAATGGCTGGATTATTCACAAGCGGTACCAAACGTGATCAACGGCGCCCCCCTCCGTATGGCAAATATAAAAGACACTCTTATGCTCTACGAGAACGGGATCCTTATTCAGAAGGTTTCGTGGCCAGAGGATGTGAAACCACGTGAGGGGCAAATCCATTATATCGAAAAAGGAGTCTGGAACCCTCGCCCGCTCATGATCGGGCAATCACGTTTCACCCCGGCAATATTCCATAATGTGACGGTAACAACATTCGTCTCCCCAGATTGTTCCAGTGATGTATTTACCTATGCCGTGAACAGGGCATCTGATGAAGTTCTGGTTAATGTGTATGAATTCTCGAGTCCTGCAATCGGGGAATTGTTGATTGATGCCAAAACACGGGGGGTGGATGTCAGAGTTCTTGTGGAAGGTGGACCCGTTGGTGGTATAAGTCCAGAAGAAAAAGCTCTCCTGTTTAAAATGAGTGAGCAGGGAATTCCGGTACTTGAGATGATGTCCCTACCCGGTGATCCTGCCCCTTACCGCTACGATCATGCAAAATATGTGGTTATCGACCGTCAGGCAACCCTGGTCACGAGCGAGAATTTCAAATATAGCGGATTTCCCCTTCCGGGAATGTCTTCTAATCGTGGCTGGGGCGTATACCTCGAAGATCCCGCGCTTGCTGAGTATTTTTCGATAGTTTACTTATGGGATTCTAATGGAAAATCTGTAGCTCCTTATACTGGAATCATGGGGAATCCGGAATCCCTTCCCGAAGAGAAACATACCACTGAGTTCGGGTCTGGATATTTTACCGGTGCTACTGTTCGTCCGGTCATAGCACCAGATACCAGCAACGAGATTACCAACTTGATAAACTCCGCAGAAAGGAGCATCGAAATCGAGCAGGCATATATTACCAATGAGACTCCCGATTCCCTGAACCCGTATCTTTCTGCAGCGGTCAATGCATCAAGGCGAGGGGTCCACGTCAGGATCCTGCTGGATTCGTACTGGTATAATATTGAGGATGAAAAGGATAATGACGAGATGGTTGACCTTATCAACCAGATCGGGACTTCTGAACATATACCCTTAGAAGCCCGGTGCGCAGATCTCCAGACGAATCAAATCAAACAAATCCATAATAAAGGAGTAATCGTTGATGATAGTCGCGTTCTTGTGAGCAGTATCAACTGGAATAGTAATTCTCCCAATTTCAATCGAGAAGCAGGGGTTATTATCGAGCATGAGGGCGCAGCCCGGTATTTCCTTGAGGTTTTTGAAGACGACTGGAAACCATCAATAAGGTCGCCAGAAATTAAAACAGATTATCTGAAATTTGTCATGGTTGCAATTATCCTGATCGGTCTTTTCATCATTTATTATCGCCGTCAAAGAATATGACAAGTTGGCGCGATTTTGATTGATGATTAAGAAACCAGGCCTGAAAAGAAAATCATGAATTCAGAACTTTTTCAATGCACACTGGCACACATCACACAGGTTAAGGTCACTTTCTCCGGTTATGACGGCAAGTGCCCAACGGTCTATCATGGAATCAAGTTCAGTTGATATACTGACTTCGCCCGCACCTCTCTTCCTGCTCATGTACTGGCATACAGCTGCTCGTGTAACTCCAAGACGTTTTGCAGCATCACTCTGACTGAGTCCTTCCCTTTGCACCAACCGGTATACCATCTCTGCTCTCATCGGCGGTAAAAGATTTCTGACCATCGTATCACAATGCATCAGGGTACAGGTATGTTTTGTCATACGAATGCAGACTGGGGTTTCTGAGTTTGTTCAGTGCGGTTCTGGTAGATAATCTGACGTGCATCGCGGAAGTTGAACTTCTCAATAATCAGATGCTTTTCTTTTAGCTTCTTCAGTGCATAACGCACCGTGCGAGGGGCAAGGTGTGTTTTTTGCACAAGATCCTTGTGCGTCATTGCACCCCCTACATCCAGGATTTCCAGTACTGTTTTTGATGATGGGGGTAATGTAGTGTTATACATGGTTATAGTGTTAACGCTGTTAACATAAGAATCTGTTGGTAATTTAAGTGAACCTTTTCCATATTCAAGTGTGTTTGAGCGTCAGGAACGAGTGGCAGTTTTTCTTTTACTGGGTGTTACCATCGCAGTAATTTCTGCGCACCTGTTTCTTGGGACACTCGGGAAACAACCATTTGCGAACCCGTTCACCAATAATTCAGCAGATGGTGAACTGGTAATTGTAACGGGAACAATCGATCGGGTTGTTTATACTCAAACCGGAGGGAACGTGAATTTGTATGTGAATAATATCACCATTTTTGTCCCTTCACAGGTTGCACAGGACCTGACTCTTCGGAACGGAGATTCGATCTCTCTCTATGGCATTGTCCAGACCTACCGTGGGAAAAAAGAGATCGTCGTAAGTTCCAAAAAAGATATTACCCTCGTTCTCTAAAATAATCCCAACTTATCAGGTTTTTGGGCAAAAATTTTAAAAAAATCTTGACGTTATTTGACCGGCGAATCAGCACTGTTTTTCAGAGAAATTTTCTGTATCGAATCCAGAGCATTTTGTGCTGCCTCACGTACATCCACATCTACATCAAGGAGTGTTGCATTTAAAAAAGGAATTGCCCGGCTATCGGCTATTTTCCCAAGAGCCCAGGCAGCAGTTTTCCTGACAATTTTCTTTTTATCTTTCAGAAGCGGGATAAGGAAATCCACAGCTTGTGAATCCTGAAGTTGTCCCAATCCCCATGCAGCCCCGGTCCTGAGCCATTTATCCTCAGATTTCAACGCTCCAATAAGGGGTTCGACGGCACGAGGATCCCCCAGTTTTCCCAAAGATTTTGCTGCAAGCCACTGGACATCAACAAATGGGTCTCTGAGTGCATCGATCAAAGGTTGGACGGCAGTTTCATCACCATCATTTCCTAATGCTTCAGCTGCCCTCCAGCGATAATTGAGATTGGGATCTTTCAGCAGGGTGATATATCCTCTAATCCGTTGTTTCCGACGCTCTGCTATCGCGGCTAACTCCGCTTCAGTTGGTTCATCAGAACGTTCAGTATCATTTACCCGGGTTTCAGGATTACCCATTTCCATTCCTCAATAGCCAGCAATTCGTAGTATAGAGCCATTAAGGTTTTTAAAAAACAACAACCCCCATTCTTATCATCGTAATTAAGTGAACATAATCCCCGGCACAGGATTCTGTTAACAATTCGGGAGACAAATAGATTTTTTTAGATAAAAAGCATCAGGGATTGTTTTTCGGGACAATTTCAAGATTCACCGAGAAATTGCACACCGAGTGAGTGAGAAAACCCAGACTTATCACATCAACATCCAATGCAGCGTAATTTATTAGTGAACTCTCACTTATTCCTCCTGAAAGTTCAATTAAAATACGATCCCTCATTCCTTCGCGCTTAAGGAGTTCAATTGTCCGAGCAACCTGGTCCGGGCTCATATTGTCAAGCATAATGATATCTGCACCCGCAGTTGCCGCGATAAGGGCATCATCTGATGTTTCGACTTCTACTTCAATTTTTTTAAACACTGAAACATTTTTGGCTGCCCGGATTGCACTTATGAGTGGGACAAGCGCCAGATGGTTATCTTTGATAAGAATCCCGTCGCTCAGGTTCATGCGGTGAGGATCACCACCGCCAATCTGCACCGCTTTTTTATCAAATATCTGGAACCCGGGACATGTCTTTCGTGTTGCAGCCACCCTGCAGTGTGGATTGACTGATGAGACAATGTCCACCATCTTTCTTGTTTGCGTTGCGATACTGCTCATTCTTCCTATGATATTGAGTGCTGTCCGTTCAACAAGCAAAATTTTTTTTGCATCCCCGGAGAGCGAGAGAATCATGTCATTTTTACCGACCAGATCCCCGTCTGTAGCACCATGCGTTACGGTTATACCAAAATGGGAACACAGTGTGGACACCTCTGGCAGTCCTGCTATGATTCCACCTTGTTCAGCTCTCATGACCGCGTTACAGGTTGTATCGGGAATTACCAATGACGAAGTTATGTCCCCAAACGGAGCATCTTCCTCAATAAATCGCAGCATATAATTGAGCAGTTCCATATCGTTTTTCACCCTTTTTCACTCATGTTCCAACGATTATTGGATCAGTGAGATTATTCAGGAGCGAGAGAATTGAGAGAGCTGCAAGGTAGCTTGTCGAGGGATTATCGGGACTGGGAATATTGGTCACTTTAATGTAGGTTTCACCAAAGCTCCCTTCAATAAATAATTCATGGACATTACGGTCAACAGAAGGGTCAACCCACAGTTCCACATCCGTATCCTTTCCTGCTGCAAGACTCATGGCGACAGACACGTTGACGTTTTTTGGGAATGCCTTGATGCACTCGTTAGCTTTGCCGGAAAATATCAACCTCCGCGCATCAGCAGTGATTCCGAGGGATGCAGGACTTTTTGTGGTTCTTAAAAGTAACCTGTTGATCTCTGATATCCTTCCTATTTTCAGGTTATCGAGGCCAAATATCGCCCCGCTGGGGATATGTATTTTCTGTCCGAACCTGACTGCTGTTTTCTGGATCTCATCGCGGAATGATGTATCGGCAAGAGCTCCTACGCTCATAATCACCAGATCCTTATGGTGAGACAGTACCGGTTCTGCATAAATTTTCACAGCGCTCACCGATGCTGCTTCCACAACAATATCAATATCTCCGGATATGAATGACTCAAAATCTTCAAAAGCTTGGGCTCCAGAAATCTCCGCAATCTCTTTTGCCCGCTGAAATACTAAATCATAAACGGCTGAGATTTCGAAACTACCTCCATGCTGTGCGATGATATGTCCAATATTACCACAGCCAAGGAGCCCGATTCTCATCATGATAAACAGATTATGGGTATCATCGGTTAAGTGTTGTGCTCACCGGGTGATGTCAGATAGGGTAAACAAATTTTATCCTCAACAACAAGATTTTTTCATTGTCAGGATTTAATTTTTAAATTCTATCAATAATTCTTTCAACACTATTTATTCAAGCGCATCTAAAAGTATCCGGTGGTGCTGAAACAGTGGTCAAAATCTCAGAAATCGTTTGCGGAAATATTCCGGAACCTGATACTTTTGATATGTTTCGCAACAGACGTGTCTTTATTGAAACATACGGGTGCCGCTATAACTTTGGAGACACGGCTAAACTCATAGAGATTCTCAAACACAAAGGAAGCACCTTGGTGGGTTCGGCAATTGAAGCTGATGCAATAATCATCAATTCGTGTACGGTTGTTGGGACAACTGAAAGGCGGATGCTGAGGAGGCTTTCAAGGTACCGTGAATATGATCTCTATGTAACCGGATGTATGCCGGCTGTCCAGCGCGAGGCAATTTTTGCGGTTTGCACTCCGACGATTATTTTGTCAGAAAAGATCCGTGAAGCGTACCGGAGTATCGGGACAGTTGCTGGCAAAGGAGTGGCGATTGTCCAGACCGCCCAAGGGTGTTCCGGCAGGTGTACCTATTGTCTTACCCGTTTTGCACGTGGATCCCTGAAAAGTTTTCCAGAAAAGGAAATCCTTGGAGAAATACTCACACATGCACATACCGGGACATCTGAAATCCAGATTACCGCTCAGGATATAAGTTGCTGGGGACAGGATATCGGAAAATCACTTCCCTCTTTGTTAAAGCATATTGATGATCTGCCAGGTGAGTTTATGATCCGAGTGGGGATGATGAACCCTGCCACGATAAAAGGGATACTTGACGATTTGATTGAGGCTTTTGCCAGTGATCACATCTTCAAATTTGTTCATATTCCTGTCCAGTCGGGGTCAGATGATATTCTTGACAGAATGGGGCGAGGGTATGCTGTTGCAGATTTTGACGAAATTGTCTCTGCGTTCAGGAAACGGTATCCGGATATTACTCTTGCAACTGACATGATTGTCGGATTTCCCGGTGAAACACAAGAAGAATTCTCTCAATCGCTTGAACTGATTGAGAGGGTGCAACCGACCAAAGTCAATATCACTCGCTATTCACGGCGCCCGTTTACACCACTTTTTACGGTGAAAGACTGTCCGGAATGGATTAAAAAAAATCGTTCACGTATCATGAATACCCTCGCTGAAAAGGTCTATGCTTCAATCAATGCCGGCCTTATCGAAAAAGAGGTGCCTTTTCTAGTTACAGAAACCATCAAAGAGGGATCGGTTATGGCCAGATCTTCCAATTATCTGGGAATTGTGATTAATGAGAATCTTCCCATCGGATACGAGGGGAGAGCAATCCTGAAAAAAGATCGGAAGTATTTTTTTATCGGAAAGCGGGTTATCTGATTTTTTATTAACAATATCCGCATGCTCTTCTAACTGCGCAGATGAGATGATCATTCTTCATTTTCCGTAAACAAATCCGTTATTTAAAAAAAACTTTCCGATACATTTTCTTTTCCAAGTACCGGTGTTAACATATTCTTTTTTAAAATCCACGTAAAACCGAGTTGTTTAATAAGCGAAGTATCAACATTTCTTATTCATTCGGAAAGCACGGGAAAGGGTAAAATTATGGACGAAATTGAAGCCGGATTTAAAAAACTTGAACAAAAGCTCGAAGAAATGCAGGAAAAAGGAGACTCTCTCTCACAAGAGGTCAGGGACCATGAATCAGAACTCCTTGCAAGGATGGCAAAATCTGTTGTACCAATAGTAAAAGTTGTAGGCTTGAATATGCTAAAAAAGGGAAAGCAGGACACCAAGGGGGAAATCTACGATCCAGCATATTTCCCCGGAAAGATGATCATTTTAGGCAAGGCTGTTAAACCTGCTGCAGCACGGCCAGACAATCCTCAGATGCCCGTCACCGACCAGTTTTGCGTCCTGTCAGAAGAAGGAAAATTCTTCGAACTTATGTATAGTTTTGATGGGTTCCTTACCGATTCATACCTGAATCCCATCGATGCAAAGACCGCAATAGAGAATTATGGATATGATATAATGTTCATGCTGTACCGCGCAATGCACGATTATTTAAAGGGAGAAGAAGCGCTTGTTGAAGCACTTGAAAAAGTGTTAGGATATATTTATTCCCGTAATTCATGAGATGCGCAACCGGCTTTTGAGTTCTTCACTATGAAACAGGGAAAAATAAGACACATAGAAGAAGTTGTTTTAACCAGTCCTCCAATGATTTCCAGATTAAGGAATGTGAATGTGTCTAAAAAACGTTTACGCATCCCTTTTTTATTACTCCACACCGTTTGCCCAATCGATCAACAATCCGTATGAGACAAAATATTGGTTTCAGGTGTCAAGTTCCTGGTGTATTTTCAATTTTCGACATATCGATGAGTTAATGTTAGAAAAACAACGTATCAAAATGTGCGGGATGGGCCCGATGTGATTCGAACACATGACCTCCCGGTTATCAGCCGGGCGCACCACCGGGCTATGCTACGGGCCCAAAAGTTTGCCTGAAATTTTCCTTAAATTTACCTTATTTACTACTCCATCAGAGTTATTATAAGTTGTGAATTGCAGAGCAGATAGCAAAACGATCAGATAGGGATATGTGTAAAAAAGGCACGGTACAATTACGGATCTGAGATCATGGGACGAAAATATCTTCTTGGGAATGAAGGAATTGCGTACGGGTGCGTTGAATCAGGAGTGGATTTTGTAAGCGGATACCCTGGAACACCATCATCTGAAGTCATCGATATGCTGCGTGTTCAGCCGGACCGTTCATACTATATTGAATGGTCTGTGAACGAAAAGGTGGCTCTGGAAAATGCACTGGCCGCTTCATGGTGCGGTATTCGTTCACTCTGCACCATGAAACATGTAGGACTCAATGTTGCCGCAGACCCTCTTATGACGAGTGCATATACGGGTATTACCGGGGGGCTTGTCATACTGAG
>Ga0209048_10005514_pt1 | contig 11928 bp, 6 predicted proteins | sample FrelakmetCRP12CR_FD_187146 | JGI IMG/M metagenome (GOLD analysis project Ga0209048, IMG submission 187146) | Freshwater lake sediment microbial communities from the University of Notre Dame, USA, for methane emissions studies - CRP12 CR (SPAdes)... | ecosystem: Environmental > Aquatic >... | reverse complement strand
GGGTTGTGCCCGGCTCTCGAGACCAACCGGTACTCCAGCTACTATCCCGAAGGCCGGATGGACCTCTACAAGGCTTTGGCCGCCAAGGCCGTGCCCGTGACCGAAGGGCTCGTCGACGTGGCCGACACGTGCACGCTGTGCGGCGCCTGCGATAAGCAATGCTACTTCGTCACGGAACTCCGGCCGGTGAAAGTGATGAAGGCCCTGAAGGCTTATGTGGATGAGTACCGCAGGCAGGGGAGGCTGGTTGCCAAAGTCGAACCGGATGAACTCCTGAGGCAGATCCAAGCCATCGTCGGCGAGAAATACGCCAGCAACGACCCGGCCCATCTGATCACCTATGCCACGGACCCCTCACCCATGGCCCTGCCCCAGACGCCCCGGTATGTCGTTCTTCCCCGCACGCGTGACGAGGTCGTCAAGATCGTCAAGCTCTGCAAGGCGCATGAGCTGTCCTACGTTGTCCGGGGCAACGGCTCGAGCACCATGGGCTTCGCCCTGGGCCCGGGCCTGGTCATCGACATGAACCGGATGAAGGGCATCACCATCGACAAGGACCGCTGGTCGGCCGAGGTCGAAGCGGGCGTCACGTCTTTTGAGCTGCAGCAGGAAGCCTTCCGTCACGGCTTGCGGGCCAATACCGCCGAGCCGGCCGCCTCGGTCTGCGGGAACCTGATGTGCTCGGGCATCTTTTCTCTCCTCAGCGCGAGTTACGGGACATGCGCCGACAACTGCATCAACGCCGAGTTCGTCGACCAGGACGGGAAGGTGTTTGACCTGAACCAGCGGACGGCCCCCAACCTGTTCGCCTTCACCAAAGAGGACATGCCCATGCCGGGCATCGTCACCCGCGCCTGGGTGAAGCTGTACCCGACGACCGACGACGAGGAAGGCCTGCTCGTTCCTTTCGCGAGTTTCAAAGAGGCCCTGGACCTGTGCGAGGACCTGAACAGGCGCCGGATCGGGGTGGGCGTCGGGATGGTGGGCGCCGAGTACACGTCGGTTTTCATGGCCCCGACCAAGGAGTCGGCCCGGAAGGTCAGGGCCGTCTTCCCCCAGAAATTGGGCATCAACTGCTTCGTCCTTGTTCTCGGCGACCGCTACGCCCTTGAGTCCGTGAAGAAGATGACGAACGGCCGGGTGATCGATAATCAGCTGTTCAAGACCATCTGGCTCGGTTTGCCCAATTTTCTCAACGGCCGGTGGCTGGACCTGCTCGATGATCTTCAGTCGGACAGGCCCGCCTTCGAGCTTCTCTGCCGGTCCGAGATGCGGCCGTTGATCGAAGCCGCGCTCGACCCATCCCCTGAAGCGCTGGCCTCGCTGGTCGATGAGGATATGCGGGACTTTTTCACCGAGTTGTACCGCCGGCCGGAAATGACCAACCTGATGTGGCTCAACATGTTCCGCTTCCTCAGCACGCGCATGGGGCGCGAAAAGCATTTCGTGGCCCAGATCGTGTACCTTCCCCTGGACCGGAAAGACGTGATCATCGCCATGCACGACGGGTTCAAGGCGATCGCCGACAAGCACAAGATCATGAACCACTACGGCTTCATCTTCCCCCTTGATTTTGGGAAACGGGCCCTCCTGGAATACGATTACTACCTCGACCAGACGAACCCCGAGGAGGTCGAGCGTGCCCGAAACGCCGCTATCGAGGCCGGCGGGCTGATCGAAAGCACGAGGGCCAAAGTGCCCGGCGTGGTCTGGATCCGCCACCTCGTCTACCAGGGCTTTAGCCGCATGGAGAATATCTTTTACACCTGATTCTTTACTTTTCGGGTCAACGAATTCCTTTGCTGCCGCGTTATCAGAATTGAGGCCGAGGATTCAAGCGGCCCCTTGTCCATGCCGCGGGACGTTCGACCATGGTACTTCATGCTTTTCTTGACTCCTCGGTTCATCGGGGCCTATGATAATCTTCTATTTTTCATCGCGCGGTGAAGATGATTCCTACGCTTTTCTCGGGCGGTGACAAGCAAGCCTCGGACCCTGAGGTTAGACCTCGCCGCGCTTCAGCCCATAACATTCATGAAACAAGGAGGTGGCCATGAGCCCCAAGACCCTTAACACGTCTCGTTCTATGCTTCCCCTCGTGGGCCTGTTGATCATCCTGACCCTGATCCTGAGCCTGGGGCCAGCTTACGCTCAAGAGACGTATCGAAAACCCCCCAAGGAAGTCCTCGACGTCCTGAATGCCCCGCTTCCGCCCTCTCTCATTTTGAGTCCGAAGCGCGACCTGCTTGTGCTCGCCCAGCCGGTCATCTATCCGTCCATCTCCGACCTGGCCGAACCCATGCTCCGCCTGGCCGGCGTCCGGTTCAACCCGCGCACGGGCGCCGACCGGAGCTACATCTATTATTTCACCGGCCTGACCCTTAAGAGAGTCACGGACGGTGTCGAGACTCCCATCGCTCTTCCGTCCGGGGTCCGACGGATCGGCTTCCCGGAATGGAACGCCGACGGAACCATGCTGGCCTTCACCAACGAAACGTCGGACAGGGTCGAGTTGTGGGTCGTGGACGTGGCCGCCCAAAAAGCGCGACCGTTGCCCGGGCTGCGGCTCAATCCAGTCCTTGATTCAGCTCTCCAGTGGATGCCGGATCAAAGGACCCTGCTCGTGAAGCTCGTCCCGGACGACCGCGGTCCGGCGCCCCAGCCGCCCGCCGTCCCGCCCGGACCGAAGATCCAGGAAAGCTCGGGTGTTTCGAACGCCAGCAGCACCTATGAAGCTCGCGACGTCCTGAAGAACCCTTATGACGAAGACCTCTTCGACTACTATTCTCTATCCCAGCTGGCCCTGGTGAACGCGGCCACGGGACAGGTGACCCGGATCGGCGCCCCCGATCATTTCGCTTCGGTTTCCCCGGCCCCCGGCGGGCGCCATCTGCTCGTGGAGCGCATCCACCGTCCCTATTCCTATCTATTCGCCTACTACCGTTTTCCCACGGAGGTTGAGGTCTGGACCACCGGCGGCGAGGTCTTGGAAAAGCTGGCCAGCCTCCCCCTGGCCGATAGGGTCCCCATCCAGGGCGTTTCCACCGGCCCTCGGAACTATGAGTGGCGTCCTACCGAGCCCGCGACACTCGTTTGGGCCGAGGCTCTCGACGGCGGAAACCCCAAGACTAAAGTCCCTCACCGCGATCGGGTCATGATCAAGCATGTAGGCTCTGCGGCCGTGGAGCTGACGCAGACCGAGGAGCGGTTCGAGGGCCTGCAGTGGGTCGAAAGGGGAGGTCTGGTCTTCGTTTATGATTTTGAGCCGGACCGCCACTGGATCCGGACATTCATCCTCAACGCCGACGACCGTTCCGCCCCGCCCCGGTTGCTCTGGAACATGAGCGCCGACGAGAAGTACGATCATCCCGGTTATCCCGTTTTCCACACCTTGGCCAACGGCGCCCGGGCGGTCATCGAGCAGGATGGAGGGATCTATCTTGACGGTGCCGGCGCTTCTCCGGAAGGGGACCGGCCCTTCCTCGACCGGTTGAACCTGCGCACGCTCAAGAGCGAACGCCTGTTCCGCTGCGATAAGGCCGGTTATGAATACTTCGTCGCCTGGGCGAACCCCGGCGCCGGCACGTTCATCACCCGGCGCGAAACTCCCGTCGACCCGCCCAACTACTTCCTGCGGACCCTGGGTCGCGGCGTGAAGGCAGCGGCCAAAGGCGAGCCTTCCTGGACCTCGGCTTCGCGCCCGATCACCAAGTTCCCCAACCCCATGCCTCAACTGGCCGATATTCAAAAACGACTCGTGACCTACAAGCGGGCCGACGGCGTGCCCCTTTCGTTCATGCTGTACCTGCCCCCCGGTTACAAGCCGGGGACGCGCTTGCCGACCGTCGTTTGGGCCTACCCGCTCGATTATGCGGAACAGGGCGTGGCCGGGCAGATCGAAGGGTCGTCCAAGCGCTTCACCTCCATCCGCGGCTCGTCGGAGCTTTTCTTCCTGCTCGAGGGCTACGCGGTGCTGGATGACGCGGCCATGCCCGTGGTCGGTCCGAGCGAGACGGTCTATGACAATTACATCGAGCAGATCACGGCCAACGCCAAAGCGGCCATCGATAAGGCGGTCGAGCTGGGAGTGACCGACCCGGACCGTGTCGGTGTTGGAGGCCACAGCCATGGCGCGTTCATGACGGCCAACCTCCTTGCCTATACGGACCTTTTCCGGGCCGGGGTCGCCCGCAGCGGGGCCTACAACCATACCCTGCGTCCCTTCGGCTTCCAGAACGAACACCGGACGCTGTACCAGGCGCGCGACACGTACATCAAGCTCTCGCCGGTCATTAACGCCGACAAGATCAATGAGCCGCTTTTGTTGATCCACGGCGAGCTGGACGCCAACCCCGGAACCGTCCCCATGCAGTCCGAGAAGCTCTACGAGGCCATGCGGGGCATCGGCAAGACCGTGCGCCTGGTCATGCTGCCCTACGAAAGCCACGGTTATCAGGCTAAGGAGTCGATCGAACACGTGCTCTATGAGATGATCTCGTGGTTCGACCGGTTCGTGAAGAACGCCCCGGCGAGTAGTGCGGCGCCGGTCGAAACGAAGAAATAGCGGCCCTGCAGGGGACGTTTTTCCAGGCCGTTGAGGGTCTCCCTGCGGCGGGAGTGTGCCGTCGCGCGTCCGTTGCCGCCCGCTTCTTGACAGCCTCTTTGGCCTGAAGGTAAGCTTTCCGGGCATGGACTGGAGATGCGCCGGGCTCCGGAGGAACGCGTGGCGTGAGGCGGCCCGGTTTCTCCCCGTCCCTGGATTCATGAAGGAGGAACGATGAAGCGCAAACCTGAAATCCTGATGTTGGCCGTGATCCTGATCTTCGCCTTAACGATGGCCGCCTGCGGCAAGAAGGGAAACGAAGCCGCCAAAGGCACGACTCCCATCGCCGACCTCATCGCGGCCGGCAAATCGCCCGTGGCCATGGGCTCCATGTTCCGGGGCATCAGCCCCGTGGCCCCGACCTTCACCGTTTCCGTGACGAACATCTCGGACTGTCCCATCAAGTCCATCGCAGGCACGGTTGTTTATTTTGATAAGGACGGCAAGTACTTGCCCGAGTCCAAAGCCGATACAGGCTACGCCGAGCTCACGGCCATCAAGCCGGGGGAGCGGATAGAACTGTCAATGATGACCAAGGACGAGAACGCCGCGAGCGGGCAGTGGATCGTCAAACAAGTGATCTACATGAAGATGAACCCGGTGGACAAGCTGTACGGTGAGCTTCCCTACAAATGGACGAACCCGAAGTATGAGGCCGAGCTCGAAGCCGCCTCGAAGAAATAACAGACCTTTTGATCCCGTTCGCGGCCGGAGATCAGCCGGCGATCGTCTCTCGGAAAGCTAGGGTTCTTCCAAAGAATGGCCGGCTTGGACGAGCGCGGCCCGGGCGCGCTCAAGCGTCGCATCCTTGACCAGGACGTAGTCCGTGTCATAAGTCGAAAAGGCGAAAAGGCTGATTCCCGCTTCGGCCAGGGGGTCGACCAGCGAGGCGAGCACGCCGGTCATGGAGAAGGGGAGGGGGCCTTGGATCTTAAGACAGCGCCAGCCTTTCTCGACCAGAATACCTTGGGGGACAAGGGCTTCAGGGCAGACAATTGAGAGTTCGTCGGGCGTTCGGCTGATCGACACCAGGTCCCCGGCCAGGGCCCAGGCCGGAATCACCGCTTCCGGCTCGAACCTGCAGACCGCAAACGTCCCGGGAAGTAGTCTCAGCTTGAGTAACATGGCCCACCGGGATTCTAGCATAAATCTTTCGCCCTCACGATACCGAGCGATTATTTGGGGCTATACTATTCATCGATGGTCGGCCATTCCAGGAACACGCCCGGCTTCGGGTTTGTCGCTGCGGTTGTCCTGTGCTTGAGTTTCGGCGCCTGCGCCCGGCTGGCCGCGGAAACTCGGGAGATCACGGTCAAAGCCGTGGCCGATGAGGAAACGCGGCGCGACCCCGGCTGGGAATGACGGGAAAAAAAGATCCTTCGGCGCACGTGCGCCCCAGGACGACAGCTTCCTAGAATGAACTGCGCCTGGCCTTGCGCTCGTGGGACTTCTGTCAGAAATCCGGTTTCCATTCCGACGGGCATCCGGCGCAAAGGTCGATCTTCCAGGTAAACACGCCGCGTGCCCCTTCAGCCTTCAGCTCCCGGCTCTTTTGATCCTTGACCCGCCGCCGGCCCTCCTGCAAGCCGATGTATTCCATGGCGATCGTGTGCCGCGCACCTTCGCGGCTGAGGGTCCGGCTCAACTGCCAGCCCGCATTCTGAAAAGGGATCTTGTAGGTCTTCACGATCGGGATCGGAGAGTTGGTGGGGACGACGATGGAGGCAAAGTGCGAGGTCAAGCCGTTGAACATGTCGACCCAGGGCGACCCGAGTTTGAGCGTGATCGTGCTGCCGGCGACCGTCCCTTCCAGCCGCATGCAAAAATAGGCCAGGGCTTGATAGAGCTTGCTGGGTTGGGTCGTCAGGAACTGCGCGAAAGCCAAGGTCTTGGGAAAGAGCACGGCCAGCATATTGGTGCCCACGAAGTTCTTGCCTTTGCCGTAGATGATCCCCCAGACGGGGACGGGGGCCGACGACTCGGGTTTGGCGCAGGTTAGAGTCACGTCGCCCTCCCAGTCGTTGTCCTGGGCCCAATAGGGAACACGCTTCTCTTGCAGTGCTTCGAGATGGACATGGCCCTTCATTCTGCCGGTAAAGGTCAGGCACTTATAGCTCATGTAGATGTCGAGCCCCGTGTTCACGATAAAGTCCATGGCTTCCAGGATGAGATCCCATTTGATATAGGCGACGGCCTTGGTGAGTCTGGCGTAGATGACCTCCCCGGCTGATTGGGCAAGATTGATGGCTATCTGTTCTTGAAGAGGCGTGCCGCGGCCGGTGGGATTTTGTGCGTTGAGGAGCTGCAGCCCCGCGTCCGCAGTAAGGCCAGCCAGGAACCCCGCGAACTTTTCCTCCAGGAATTCCTTTAGACCGCCTCTCAAGCGCTCAACGATGGTGTTGGCCACAAAGAAAACGGCCTTGGCCTGGAGGGCGCGGGCACACCAGTCCGATTGACTCTGAAATTCCGCTGGATCCGAGACCTCGTCGAGCTGGTGGGCGCCCTGACGAAGCCCTTCACCCCTTTCCTTATAGAATCGGGCCATGTCCTGCCACGAGTACCGGAAAGTCGGCCTTCCGGCGATCGAGGCGAATTCGGTATTGCCCTGGATGATGGTGGTGATGATCACGGCCATATCCTGATAGTGTCCGCGCAAGCGGCTGATGCCCTGCCGCACCTGGGGGATACCCCGGTCGTTGGGTGGGAAGAGGTTGATCTGCTGCTCCACGACATTGAGCGAATTCTCAAGAGCGGCCATGACTTCGCTGTTCGCTTGATTGAATTGCTCGGCGCCCTGGGCAACGGCGCCGTCGGCAACCTGGTCTTCAACTTCGAGAACCAAGGATTTCCGGTCGCTCCCAGACTGGACGGTCAGGCCATAAGTGCCCTTGACCTGGAATGGACCAACCGGGATCGTGATGCGTCCGTCCGCTCCGGTCGTTCCGTTGGTTGCGGGCACGGACGCCGGCCCCGTCACGGTGACCGCGATCCGCGAGCCAGGGCCGGCAGTCCCCGTGACGATGGCATTGAAGCTCACGGCGATCACGTCCGACCGCAGCGAAGGTTCGAAATTGACCCCTGATAGGATTCGGGGCGGCGAAAACAAGATCAGGCCGACCAGAACGACGCAGAAGACCGCTGTTTTTCTGTAGACCATGGATCACTCCGTTCTCGGGAAGAAAGACTTGTCCGGGGCAAGTGCCCGGATTCGGGAATTGTTGCTGATGTTTTCCCCCACCGCCTTCCAGGGGGAAATGTAAGTCATAGGCAGGAAGCTGTCAAGGGCTTGGTGATGTCGAGGATATCCTGGATGTCCCAGGCTCTTGGCATCTCCGCCTGTCTCGCGGGCCCGCCCTTCCGGCTGGCCTCCTTGACATGTATCGGGCCCGTAAATATCATTCCTAGCGATGATCGGAGGGGGTCAATGAGGCTTTGCCACGCTTTCTTGCCGGCGCAAGTCCAAAAAAGCCTATTGACCGGAATGCGGCCTATTGTTCCATCAAGGGACCGGCCCCGCTTCGATTCTCTGGACGACGTGAAAAAGAGGATCCCATGACATCCCGCGAGGAGGGGCAGATGAGAATGCTTGTTCGCCGCCTATTCTTTATCGGACTGGCCGCGGCCCTGACTTTTGGAGCGTCCGCCGGGCAGGAGCCCAGGGTGAAAAAAGTGAAGCTTGGGCCCGAGGTCAACAGCCCATCGCGCGAGATCACGCCCCTTATCAGCGCCGATGGCCAAATGCTCTACTTCACCCGGGAATGGTACGTGGACGACGACATCCGCAAGGACATGAAAACCAAGACGACCGGGGGCATGGACGATATCCAGGACTTGCTGAACAACCCGGCCCTGGACGAAGCTACGAAAGCCAGTTTGCGCAAAGCGTTCACCCCCCCGTCGGACGACCAGCTCGTCCACTTTACCCATCAGACCTGCTGGGTTTCTGCCAGGCAACCGGACGGCAAATGGGGGACGGCCCAGAAGCTGCGCCCGCCAATCAACAACATCTACTACTCCTTCGTGTGCTCGGTCCTTCCGGATGGCAACACCTTGGTCATCGGCGGGGTTTTCGATCAAAGGCTCAAGGACCCCCTGTGGAAATTCATGCAGGCCGTCGAGACCGCCAAGACGTGGGACAAGTCCGCCCCGGCGAAGCCTCCCGCGCCCGCGACCACCGAGTCCACACAGGGCTACGGGATCGTGGCCAAGACCGTTCGCCAGGGCGAAGGCTGGAGCCAGCCTGAATACTTCCGCATCCACGACCTCGTCAATCGGGGCGACCGCAATGACTACTTCCTGGCCCCGGGGAACCGAGTGATGGTCGTCCGCATCATGAACTCCGAATCCCACGGAGACTACGACCTGTTCGTCAGCTTCCTGCAGAAGGACGGCACCTGGACCAAGCCTAAGAATTTGGGCTCTCCGGTCAACAGTCCTGGGGCCGAGATGAGCCCGTTCGTGGCGCCCGACGGCGTGACCATGTACTTCGCCAGTGATAGGGTCGGAGGATATGGCGAACATGATCTTTATGTGACCCGGAGGCTGGACGACACTTGGCTCAAATGGTCAGAGCCTAAGAACCTCGGCCCGGATATCAATGACCGGAAGGAACAGTCGAACCTGAGCACCGACGCCTCCGGCCAATGGGCCTTCATGTCGGAAGGAGAGAACACCAAGGAAGATATCTATGAATTTGGCCTGCCCGAGGAGATGAGACCCGTGCCCACCGCCTTCATCCGCGGCCGGGTGCATGACCCGGGCGACAACCCCGTCGCGGCCAGCATCACCTACGAGCGGCTCCGGGACGGGACGGGCGCCGGCGAAGCCAACTCCGACCAGACCACGGGCAAATACCAGGTCGTCCTGCCCATCGGCGAGAACTATAGCTTCCGGGCCGAAGCGGCGGGGTACATCGCCGTGAGCGACAGGATCGACCTGACCAAGGCCAAGCCCGGGGAGGTCTTTGTCCGCGACCTGCTGCTCATCCCCATCAAGCCGGGGGCCAAGATTCGCCTGAACAACATCTTTTTCGAATTCGCCAAGGCCACCCTCCTGCCCGAGTCCAAGGTCGAGCTCGACCGCCTGGTGGCCATCCTCAACCAATATCCCAAGATGGAGATCGAGATCGCGGGGCACACGGACAATGTCGGCGACGATGCCTCCAACTTGAGGCTGTCCAAGGATCGGGCCGCGGCGGTGATGAAATATCTCCTGGACCACGGCGTGGCCGCGCCGCGGCTTCGATCCAACGGCTACGGTGAATCCGTGCCCGTGGCGCCCAACGACACCGATGAGCATCGCCAGCTCAACCGCCGCGTCGAATTCGTCATCCTGAAGATGGAGTAGCTTAGGGGGACACAATACCTTGTCCCGGATGGGAAAAGAGATTCTTTGTCGCTGACCGCCACGCTCCCACTTCCAAGCGGTGAAATCGCCACGTCCCGCCGGGCAGGGCTCGCGATGACCCGCGGGGAATGAGTTCACCCTGGCGGTCCAATACGTCAAGAAGGCCCGGGCCGCCGGGTTCAAAGTGCACCCTGATTTCTTGAACGAGCTCAAGAAGAAGATCAAGGAGTCTGCGGACGGGAGGGCATTCCCGGGAATCAGAGATCCCGGGTCATGGGGATCAGTGTGGGAAGAAAGATCAGCCAGCCCGCGGCCAGGGCGGGGCCCAGCCCCAGCCGCGGCTGGGCCAGGCGCACCACGGCCATGAGAGGTACCATGGCGAACATGAAGTCGGGGATCGCCCGGCACACCGCACCCAGGCTGAAGCGGGCTTCGTAAGCGGCGAACACGCCCACCATGGGGAACATGGTCATGAAGCCCTGCAAAAAGCGTTTGATGAGGATCAGGCCCAGGATCACGGCGGCGACCAATGGAAACTTGAGCCAGGGGGCCATCGGACTGCGATGGTCCGGCTCGTCCTGCTTGGGAAAAAGCGCATGGGCCGCCGCCGCGACCAGGAGCGTTCCCGCGCACGCCAGCCAGAACGACAGCTCGCTCTGGGGAATGATCGGACGCAGGAGCGCCCCGGCCGCGCAGTAGCCGACGGCCGCGGCGGCGATCGAGAGGATGATGGGCCACCCGCCCCGGTTGTGAAGCCAGCGCACGCCGTGGGTGAAGGCCAGGAGCAGGTTGAGGGCCACGACATGGGTCGTGCTCACGGGCAGGCCCACGGCCAGGGCCGCGAGCGTGAAGGGGACAGGCAAGGTCAGGATGATCGCCTTCCCCTTGGGATGCTTGAGATAGGCGAGGAGTGTCGCCTGTCCGCTGACGATGAGCAGGAGCGCCCAGTCCCAGAATCCGAGGTGGATCACCGGCGCGGCCGTCCCTTGGCCGGCTTCGGCCGGGGACCGAACCAGAGCCGTTCGGCATTGCCCGCGGCGACCAAGCGTCTCACCCGCGGGCTCAGATCGCGGAGAAGCGGATTGTAGCGGGCCATGGCCTGACCTAGATGGTCGAAGTGGCCGCACAGGTCGCTGCCCAGGCAGAAACGGTCGGGATGCCGTTCGATGACTTCCACCCAATGCTTTTTAGGCAACAGGGGAGGCGCGCAGATCACGTCATCGTAGACGACCCAAGAAATGTCGACGTTGAGGTTCGAATAGCGGTCGAGCAGCTCCGAGACCATCTCGTGGTATTGCTTGTGAAAGACGCGCCGTGAGATGCCGCAATGGGCCCATACGAAAACCGTCCGGGGAAAGGCGCGCAGGGCTTCCTCGAGCTCGTAGAGGTGCTCGTACTCGTCGTGGATGCTGACCGAGGTGCTGTTCTGATGGACGAGCACCGGCAGGCGACGGGCCGCGCACAGGTCGTAAACCTTGAACAGGGCCGGATGGTTGACCCGGGCCGTCTCTTCATTGGTCATATTAGTCAAGTCGTCATGGCGACAAAGGACCTCCCCCACGCCGCGCCAGAAGGGATACTTGTCGAGGAGGCGTTCGATGTCGCGGGAGGCGTACAAATCCGTGGCGTTGAAGCCGCAGACGAGCGGCGCGAACCGTTTCTGGGATTCGGCGGGCAGGCGCAGGTAAGCCTCGGCCACGATCTCATCGGTCTGGTTGAAATAGTAGCAGCGGGAATTGTCGTCGAGGTAGTAGTGCGGCGGCCTTTTATCGAAGGCATCCCACTTCTTCTTGACCGACAACCCGAACAGCACGGCCTTGGTCACCCGTCCGGCGTCCATCGCGGCCAGGAGGCGCTTCATCCCGTCGGAATCCTGGATGAAATCCACGAAATGGAGATGGGCGTCGATGAGCGGGATGATCGGTTCCTTCTGGTCGTGCGAGGTGAGCTTGTGGTGGTAAGCGGCGTTATAGCTCATG
>Ga0209048_10005513_pt1 | contig 11930 bp, 9 predicted proteins | sample FrelakmetCRP12CR_FD_187146 | JGI IMG/M metagenome (GOLD analysis project Ga0209048, IMG submission 187146) | Freshwater lake sediment microbial communities from the University of Notre Dame, USA, for methane emissions studies - CRP12 CR (SPAdes)... | ecosystem: Environmental > Aquatic >... | reverse complement strand
CTGGTAACCGTTGGCCGTGGAGGCACCGGTAAAACAAGTTTTGTTGCCGTCATGGCCCGGTATTTCATCCACCGGGGCGATGTCCCTGTGCTTCTCGTTGACGCAGATCCAGACCAGAATCTTGCCGAAATGGTAGGGGTCGATCTGGAAAAGGCCGGAATCGGGACCATATCCGATCTTGTTACTGACACATTCATCCGGAAAGGGGGGACAACTATCGGGATTCCCCCGTCAGAGCGCATAGAATCCCGCATCTGGAAAGATGGTCTCTATGAGGGAGAATCGTTTGATCTGATCGCGGTCGGCACGAAATGGATCGAAGGATGCTACTGCATGCCCGACGCGGCATTGAAAGAAGCGCTCTCGCGCATGACCCGGAATTACCGGTATATTCTCATCGATTCCCCGGCCGGGGTCGAGCACCTGAACCGGAAAATCGTCTCCCGGGTCGACGATATCTTTGATATTATCGGTGCATCGAACAAATCGTTTGAACACGTGAAACACGCCTACCGCATCGCATGTGAGGTCGGGATCCATTTTGATCATTTTTACATCGTGGGGGGAAACCAGATGCCCCGGGACTTTGCGATACCAGAACCCGAAACACCGCTGCAGTATCTGGGCCCGGTTGCGTATGATCCCCAGGTACAGGAAGCTGTTCTCCATGGAAGGTCTCTTCTCGAACTCCCCAAAAATTCCCCGATGATTCTGTCCGTAAGCGAACTCATGAAGAAAGCAGGATATGGCTGAACGGTTACGGCCCTGCACTGATACGAATGGTATGTCAAAGAAGCAACATTAAACAGGTTCCTGTAGTAACATACCTTCTATAGGCTGGTCGGGGATCGCGTGAACCGGAAAAACGTATCTCTTAAAATCAGTGAGCTGGAATCGGATATCGGGAACATCCATAATCTTGAACTCACTATCGGGAAGATATCGGGCGAGGATTGGTCAGAAGCAGAGGGTCCGACGCCGTTCCCGTCGCTGACATCCCTGCGATCATGGGATCATAAACTTCTCTCACGGTATCAACCATTTTACCTCCCGTTCTGCGATCTCTGCTGTTTCTGCACATTCGGGAAATGCGATCTCACTGGCACAAAACGCGGGGCCTGCGGGATCACGATGCCCGCCCAGCAGTCACGCTTTGTCCTTCTCGCGGCATGCATCGGTGCCGCAACCCATATCAGTCATGCACGGGAACTGGTCACGCATGCCATCCGGACCTGCGGTGCAGATCTCCGGCTCGATCCCGGTGGCAACTCGATCGATATTGAAGCGCCGGTAACCCGTCTTGTCTGTGGTGTTAAACCGGAGAAGCTGAGTGATCTCGAGACGGTTCTCGATTATCTTGAGGGCCAGGTTACCCAGCTCCTTGCCGTAGCCCATACCGGCCAGGAAGGCAGCAGTGTTGATTTCGAGTCGAAAGTCTTGCACGCTGGTATGATCGACCAGGTTGGTATGGAAGTCGCCGACCTTGCCCAGACTTCGGCACTGGGATTTCCCAAAGCAGAACCCGATACTCCTTTAGTCAATCTCGGGATGGGAGGAATCGATACCAAAAAACCTGTCATCCTCGTCATCGGCCACAATGTCCCACCAGCGGTCCATATCATTGAGTACCTGAGGAAAACCCGGATGCCGGACGCAGTCGAGGTGACCGGCATCTGCTGCACCGCCCTTGATGTAACCCGTTACTCTTCTTCAGCAAAAATCGTAGGTCCCATGTCATGGCAGCTCCGGTACATCCGGAGCGGCATTCCTGACGTTGTCGTAGTTGACGAGCAGTGCATCCGGACTGACACTCTTCTCGAAGCAAAGGCAGCCGGATCCCCGTTCATCGCAACATCCGACAAGAACTGCATGGGGCTTCCCGACCGGACCCAGGACCCGCCCGATCAGATTATTGCCGATCTTACCAGCGGGCGGGAGTCGGGAGTGTTGATCCTTGACCCGGAGAAAGCAGGGGAGGTTGCAGTCCGGGTTGCCCAGTATGTCGCACCGCTCCGGAAAAAGCCAACGATCCCCCTCACCTACGATCAGATCATTGAGTTTGCAAAAACCTGCACCCAGTGCAAGCTCTGCCGGCGATCGTGCCCGAACGATCTCCATATACCGGAAAGTATGAAAGGTGCCGGGAAAGGAAAACTTGCGATGCTTGGCGAGATGTACGAAGAGTGTCTCGGCTGCGGGAGGTGTGAACAGGCCTGCACCCAGCATATCCCCATCCACACGATGATCACGGCGGCGGCTGCAGAAAAGGTTGCTGCTGAAACCTTTTGCGTCAGGACCGGAAGGGGAGCCATACAGGATGTCGAGATCCGGAAAGTTGGTGGTCCTATCGTTCTGGGCGAGATTCCCGGGGTTGTCGCATTCGTCGGGTGTTCGAACTATCCGAAAGGAGGGCGTGAAGTTGCTGAGATGTGCATGGAGTTTGCCAAAAGACGATATATCAATATGACCTCCGGTTGCGCAGCTCTTTCCATCGGAATGTACAAAAACGAGGACGGGAAGACTCCCTACGAGATCTATCCGGGAACTTTTGATGCCGGAGGCATCGTCAATGTCGGCTCCTGCGTTGCAAACGCCCATATTGCAGGAGCGGCGATCAAAATAGCGAGTATTTTTGCAAGGAGGACCTTGCGGGGCAACTATGAAGAAATTGCCGATTACGTATACAACCGCGTCGGGGCGGTCGGCGTTGCCTGGGGCGCAATGTCCCAGAAAGCAGTGGCTATCGCTGCCGGGTTCTGGCGGCTCGGTATCCCGGTAGTCGTCGGTCCGCATGGAACCAAGTACCGGAGGATGCTTCTGGGAAAAGCAGAACGGGAGCAGGACTGGTATGTCTATGACCGCAGGACCGGGGAGAGTGTGTATGTTGGCCCGGTTCCCGAGCACCTCTTCTTTGCCGCCGAGACCAAGGAAGAGGCGATGGTGATGATCGCAAAGCTCTGCATGCGTCCAAACGATACGACCCGGGGAAGGGCGATCAAGCTCACCCACTATCTCGATCTCCACAAACGGATGATGGGAGTTCTTCCCGATGATATCGATCTCTTCGTACGATCTCCTGCCGATATCCCCGTCACCATGAAGACGGAGGTTATGGAGATCCTCATGAATCGGGACTGGAAAGAACACCCGATCCCGGATCCCACACTTCTTGCCTGGCAGATAAGAAAGACAGGAGGAGGCCGGTAATGCCCCCCATTGAATCATGGCAGGTTGCAGAAGTGTCCGGCCCGAAGAAAGCATCGGTTATCACAAAACCTGATATCGTGGATGCGATGATCAAACGGGCAAAACATCCGGTCCTTGTTATCGGACATCTTGCAGCAGAGATTGATCTTGATGACCGCAAGATGATCGACTTTCTTATAATGCTCGCAGAGAAGGGGAATATTCCGGTTATCGCGACCGGCCATACAAACCGGGAACTGCTCAAACGTGGATATTCGAAGGCCCGGGTTATGCCGGTGGTCGAGGTGGGCCAGCGCCTCACCGATCCTCTCTGGAACGGGATTGATGGCAGGGAGCCTTACGACCTGGCAATCTTTGCCGGCCTCCCGTACTATATGGAGTGGACTATCCTCTCGGGACTCAAGAATTTTGCGCCGAACTTAAAGACAATGGCTCTTGACAATACCTACCAGCCGAACGCGACCTGGTCATTCCCGAATATTTCTGCCAAGGACTGGCTCGAGAACCTCCGCGATATTATCGGGAACCTGGAGGGCTGAAAAACAATGTTTGACGATATTCCGGTAGATGTCGGCCTTGTCTTTGCCGGAGAGCGTATACGGAAAAACGACATGTATGTCGAATTCGGGGGTCCGGATATAAAGGAGAAGTTTGAACTCGTGAAGGTCAGAACCATAGATTCGGTGCAGGATGGATCAATCACCGTGCAGGGACCCGACATTTCTGCTATGGAGGCGGGGAAAAAATATCCTTTCGGGATTCTTATCGAGATCGTCGGCTTTCAGCTTGAAAAGGATTTTGAAGGAGTCATCGAACGCCGGATCCACGAGTATGCAAACTATATCGAGGGGTTCATGCACCTGAACCAGCGCTACGACATCTGGTGCAGGGTCTCTAAAAAAGCATACGACAAGGGATTCACCTCTCTGGTCATCCTGGGGAAGGTGCTTGCCCAGCTCCTGAAAAACGAGCTCCCTATTATCGAACGTATCCAGATCACCTTTTATACAAACCCTGACCTGATTGCACCCTTCTATGCAGAAGCCCGGAGAACCTACGAAGAACGGGATGCCCGTGCCAGGGGCCTTACTGACGAGGACGTTGATGTCTTCTACGGGTGTGCCCTCTGCCAGTCTTTTGCCCCCAGCCATGTCTGCATCGTCACCCCGCAGCGGTACGCGAACTGCGGTGCAATCAGCTGGTTTGACGGGAGTGCAGCAGCTCGGATTGATCCAAAAGGTGCTATCTTTCCTATCGGGAAAGGAGTATGCCTCGATCCGGAGAAAGGGGAATATACCGGTATCAATGAAAGTGCGAAGAAGCGGTCGCTTGGCGAGGTCTCCCGGGTATACCTTTACAGTGCATTCACCTGCCCCCATACCTCCTGTGGATGCTTCGAGGGTATTGCATTTTATATCCCAGAAGTGGAAGGATTCGGGATTGTGATGAGGGGATACCGGGATGTCACCGTGAACGGCCTTCCATTCTCCACGATGGCAGACTCTACTGCGGGAGGGCGACAGGTTGACGGTTTCCATGGACTCTCGCTTGAATATATGCGATCCTCAAAGTTCCTTGCCGCGGACGGGGGGTACGCCCGGATTGTCTGGATGCCTGCTGAACTCAAAGAACAGCTCCGGGAATTCATTCCGGAGGATCTCGCACCAAAAATTGCAACCGAAAATGATGCAAAGACCATCGAAGAGCTGCAAACATTCCTTGCCGGGCATGCCCACCCTGTTGTATCCCGCTGGGTTCCCGTTGCGGAATTAAGCGATGATGAAACACGTGAAGGTACCACAGTATACACTGTAGCGGAACTCCCCTTCGTTTCAGGAGGGGTACGGATTATCCTGAAGAACGCCCGGATCTATGCAGACAAAGTGACGATTATTTCGGTGAAACCAGGTAAAAAAGGAAAGGATGTTTGAGATGCCGGAAGAACAACTCCCGAAGGGGAACAAGAATATGATTCGCGAATCCCTGCCTCGGCTCCTCGGGCTTCTCGACGGGGTTGAAAAGATCGAACTTGAACAGGTGGCGCTCGATATCGGCGACCTTGAGTTTTTTATCCCAACCGGAACCGGTCAGGTTGATGGACGTACCGGCTTCCATCTCCCGGTGACAACCGTACCGGTAAAACCAACTACCCTCATTCCAGCTGGGTTTTCACCATACAAGGAAGAATTTTCCGGTCGAATCCGGGAAGTAATGCTGGGTGCAACCAGGGCCGGAGGGGGCTCACGGAGCAGGGTCTTAACAATTGGTGGTGCTGATGCCCCCCCGTTTGCATTTATCGGGAATCCTCCGGTGAACCCTCCCGTTCTTGCAGTCGATGTCTTTGATATGGACATTTCCCTCCCCCGGGCTATTAAAACCGGTATCAAAGAGGTCATGGCAGATCCCGCAGAGTGGGCCAGGCTGAACGTCAACAAGTTCGGCGCTGACATGGTGACAATCCATCTGATGTCGACTGACCCTCTTATTAACAATACATCTCCAAGGGATGCTGCCCGGACGGTAGAATCGGTGCTCCAGGCAGTTGACGTCCCCATCATCATCGGGGGATGCGGGGATCCGCACAAGGACTCCCTGGTCTTCTGCGAGATCGCCGAGATGGCACATGGTGAGCGCCTTCTCTTAAACTCCGTCACTCTTGATATGGCCGAAGCAAAAACCCTTGAACCGGTGGCAAGAGCAGCAAAAAAGCATAACCATGCAGTGCTCGGGTTCACTGGTCTTGAGCTGAACAAAGCCAAGGAACTGAACCGCCGTCTTTATGAGTATCTTCCCCCCGAGAGTATCGTCATGGACCTTACTACGGTCGCGCTCGGTTACGGTCTTGAATATTCGTTCACGATTCACGAGCGTGCCCGGTACGCGGCATTGATGGGGGATTCTGAGCTCCAGCACCCGACAATATCTGCTTCCACGAATGCATGGGCGGCACGGGAGGCATGGATGAAAATGGATGCACGGTTCGGAGCACGGGATATCAGGGGACCGCTGTGGGAGACACTCAACGCCCTCACCCTTCTGCTCGCAGGAGTCGACGTCCTGATGATGATGCATCCTGCTGCAATCCGAACGGTCCGTGAAACTGTCACAAACCTTACGAAACACGAACCTGTGAACCCCGACCGGATTTCCGGCTGGGCGGGAGCACGGATTTGAGGTGATAATGATGGCGGCCGTAACCCCTAAAAAAACCATCCGGGAGATCAGCCCGATCGATGTTTACCGCCTTCTTCCCCGCACCAACTGCAGGGAGTGCGGGGAATCAAACTGTATGGCGTTTGCCACCCGTGTTGTGAACGGAGAGCTCACGATCGATGAGTGTCCCCCCCTCAGGAAAGAAGAATACCATACCGCCCATGGTGATCTGAATGCCCTTCTCGCCCCACCGGTCCGGGTTGTTGCCATCGGGGCGGGCTCCCGGTCGATTCGTATCGGGGGGAAACATGTCCTCTTCCGGCATGATTTCACGTATCACAACCCGGTTCCGATAGCCCTCGATGTAAGCGACGACCTCCCGGCAAAAGACCTTGCAGACAGGATCAAAACTATTGCTGACTTCTCGTACAATTACATCGGCCGGACCCTGACACTGGACGCGATTGCCGTGCGCTCGACAAGAAACGACCCCTCAGCGTTCGCAGCAACGATAAAAGCAGTCGCAGCACGAACGGATCTCCCGCTCATACTCTGTACAACTGACCCTGCGATTATGGCAGAAGGTCTTCGCGATATTTCTGTGAGACGGCCGCTCATCTGTGCGGCGAACCAGGAGAACTGGAACGCGATGGCAGACCTTGCTCTCCAGTATAACTGTCCGCTGGTTGTCTCTGCACCGGGAGATATTGGTCTCCTACGCTCGCTCGTAAAAACACTCACCGCGTATGGAGTTCGGGACCTGGTTCTCGATCCAGGCACGTTTGTCGATCCTGGAATTTCAGAAACACTACAGACGTTCACAGAAATCCGCTGGGCAGTCTTCCGGGAGCACGATGACATTCTCGGTCATCCTCTCCTTGGGATCCCGCTCACTGCATGGCTTTCTTCGGAGATATCGCGCAACACGATTGCATGGAAAGAAGCCTGCGCTGCATCTATGTTGATCACTAGGTATGCTGATCTGCTCATCATGCACAGCACAGAGGGTTGGGTTCTCCTCCCCCAGCTCATCTGGCGGTTTAATATCTATACCGACCCGAGAAAACCGGTTTCTGTTGATCCCGGGGTCAGGGAATTCGGCACGCCGGACAAAAACTCCCCGGTCCTTGTCACTACGAACTATGCGCTCACCTATTTCACAGTCGAGTCAGATATCAAGGCAGCTCATGTTACCTGTTATCTCGTAGTGATTGACACCGGCGGAATCAGCGTAGAAAGTGCGGTTGCCGGGCGCTATCTTACTCCCGATCTGATTTCAAATGCCCTCCGGGATTACCATGTTGACCAGCTGGTCAGTCACCGGTATGTCATCATTCCCGGGCTTGCATCCCGGCTGAGCGGGGATACCGAGGATGCCAGCGGCTGGAAAGTCATTGTCGGGCCCAAAGACTCATCGGGAATTGCCCAGATGATCCTTGACAATTGGCCTCCTGAGAGGATGTGACCATTAATCCGGCAATTATCCTGAATTATTCAGGAGCATATCCCCATGGAACGACACCGGCCTTAAGATAGATGACCCCAATGCAGCCCCTTGCTAAAATCCACTTCATGCCCATCGACCGGATGGCCTTGGTCCCGCCAGGAAGCTCCCTGCTCGATGCCCTGCGGCAGGCTGAAATTCCCATCGAGATCATCTGCGGGGGCAAGGGGCTTTGCAGGAAATGTCGCGTGATCCTTACCAAGGGGAGCTGTCAGATGATCATCCAGCCAGGAGGATCCAGACCTACACCTGAGGAAGAAGAACAAGGAGTCCGGTTTGCCTGCCAGGTCGTTGTTACCGGTGACTCTGAGTTCCAGATCCCACCTGAGAGCAGGAGAGAAGCTCCCCAGATCCTTCTTCCCTCCTTATTACGAGTAGCGGAAGTGTGTCCATCTGTTGCCCGTTACCCGGTCGAACGGATCTCTCCCGATGGTCTCCCGTTTGCGGGAGGATCGATCCGTCTCGTAGGATACAGTGGGATTCGGCCGCAGATGGACGACCGGATCTATCATGCTATCCTGCATACAGATTCCCCTCTGGTAGCAACGGTGTACTTCGATGGACTGTATCCAAAGATCATCACCCTGGCAGCAGAAGGGGAAATCCACCCACTGTATGGAGTAGCGATCGACCTCGGTACAACCACCGTGGCAGGATGTCTCACCGACCTCGAAAGTGGGGAGATCCTGGCAACCGGTTCAGCACTCAACCGGCAGATCCCGTATGGGGAAGAACTGGTTACCCGCATAGGATTCGCCCGGTCTCCTGAGTTGCGGAATGTACTCCAGCGTGCTGCGATCGGCAGCATCAATGCAGTAATCCGCGAGATGGTGTCTTCGGCTCGCGTTGCTTCTTCAGATATCTCAGATGTGACGATTGCCGGAAACACGGTGATGATTCACCTGCTCTGCAATATGGACCCCCGTTACCTTGAGCTGGTCGATGCTGCGGTATCCCGCGAACCTGCGACCGGGCTCGTTGCTGATATAGGTCTCGAAGGCGGTGAGAACACACGGTATTATTGCCTGCCTAACGTTAGCCGGTATCTCGGTGGCGATGTTATCGGAGGGATTCTCGCTGCAGGGATGCACAAGTCTGGTGAACTTTCGCTCCTCATCGATCTCGGAACGAATGGTGAGATTGTGTGCGGCTACCATGACTGGCTTTCTTCAGCATCGTGTGCCTCCGGCCCTGCATTCGAAGGATCCGGGATCCAGTCAGGGATGCGTGCCATGCGGGGGGCAATCGATCATGTACGGATCGATCCGGCAACAAAAGACGCCATGTGCACAGTTATCGGCAATGCTTTGCCCCGGGGGATCTGCGGATCAGGGATCATCGATACTGCTGCAGAAATGGTGTCAGCTGGTGTCCTTGATTTCTCGGGAAAACTTGTAGACCGGGCCAGGAACGTCCGGTCTGGCACCGAAGGATTGGAATTTGTCCTGGTCCCAACTCAAAAAACCGGAATCCAGCGTGATATCGTCATAACACAACGTGACATCGATTACCTTATGGACTCAAAAGCCGCAGTCTGCGGGGCTATTGCTGTGCTGCTGAAGAAGTACCGGCTGACGGTTTCAGATATCCGTCATGTGTACCTTGCCGGGGCATTCGGTGCGTTTGCTTCTATAGAAAATGCGATACGATTCGGTATCATCCCGGGGTTCCCGAACGCGGAATTCCATCCTATAGGTAACGGATCTGTAGCGGGAGCATACCTGGTACTGGAAAACCGCAGGGCACGGGACGAAGCACGGGAGATTGCACAAAAAATGGTCTATATCGACCTCCTGGTAGATATCGATTTCATCGAGGAGTATTCCGCTGCCCTGTATATACCCGGACGACCTGAGCTCTTTCCCGATCTGGAACGGTGAAGTAGGGATCCGGTCAGTTCTTCCTAACAGAAAAACCGCTTCCTTTGGGCTTTTTGTGCAGACGCACGTCCTTTCCTTGTATCAATACAGAATTTACTTTCTGATCGATATCTCGCTCAATGTCCGAAAGCATGAATTAAAAAAACATGATAATTAAAATTCCGGGGTTCGCGGTCCAGATTTTACAAAGATTACAGGAAATCCTTTTTGATATCATGTCTATGACTACCGAACTTACATCCATTAATTACTCATGGATTGCGTGCTCTCCAACGCTTGTCGTCCTCTATCAGTAATACTATAGATAATCCAGTTGCCCTGCTGTTCGCCGGAAATGAGTTCCTGCTCTTTGAGGATATTGAGATGGTACGAAAGTTTTGAATCCGCGATTTTGACGACCTCTTTGATTACACAAACACAGAGCGGTTGGGAAAGGAGTGCATACATGACCGTGAGACGGATAGGATCAGCAAGTGCCTGGTGGAGGCGACTGCTTCTGAGAAGGCAGGCCGAATCCGGTATCTGGGAGATGAGACCTGTAAACCCCCCTTTCCGGATCAATTCATTTTGAATTGGAACCGGAATATCTGTGGAGAAATCACAGCATTTTTCCTGAAAAATTCTTTTCCGTCTCATTGCCATAAGTGTTTCAAATTAATATGAAATGATAAGGTATATAACCTTGTCCTGCTCACATTGATTCAACAAAAATTGAAATGATGTGAAACCATGGATCAGCAGCAATCTCCATGCAGTTGTGGAACCGAAGGAAAAACACGAATCATCAACACCTGCTCCGGAATCAGATCGAACGAACTGACATATTCGAATTGACTATACAACATAACTTAGGGAAAAAATGGAACCAAAACAACCCTGCTCGTGTTCGTGCACACCTGCCACACAATCCACTGAAGGATTCACCTCCAATGTGAAAGCAGTACCTGTGATTGTCAAAACTACCAGCACACTATCCTTAGCCAATACTCTCGATCATTTCCTTGCCCGCTGGGGTTGGAACCGAAGTGGTCACCGAGTCGAGCCGGGTCTGTACCAGCTCGGGGAACCGACGTCAGATTCACCGGTTTTTGCTTCGTCCAACTATACACTCAGCTTCGATGCACTCCGGTCTGCACTAAATGGTACAGATGCATGGATCCTCGTTCTGGACACAAAAGGGATTAATGTCTGGTGTGCTGCCGGCAAAGGGACGTTTGGTACCGATGAACTTGTCAGAATGATTCATGTAACCGATCTACCGGCAATTGTCAGCCACAGAAAGATCATCGTACCGCAGCTTGGAGCCCCGGGGATTTCATGGCCGGAAGTAATGAGGAAATCCAAATTCCTGGTTGAATACGGCCCGGTACGGGCATCCGATCTTCCTCAATATTTAACAACGCACACTGCGACACCGGAAATGCGCCGTGTTAAGTTCCCTTTCAAAGACAGGATAGTTCTGACGCCGGTGGAATTTATCCATCTCGCTCTCCCACTCTTTGTTGTGACTGCTTTTCTCTGGTTTCTGGTCGGCCCTGTTGCTGCACTTGCGGCAATATCAGCAGTAATTGCCGGGACGGTAATCTTTCCTGCACTACTACCGTTTATCCCAACACAGGATTTCTCGACAAAAGGGCTCCTTCTTGGAGGACTTGTTGCCATTCCATTTGCAGCTTCATTTGCTACAGTTCCCGGGATCCCGTTCTGGGCAAATACACTCGCTGCGGCTACGGCGCTCTTGCTTATTCCGGCAGTGACCGCATATATTGCCCTTAACTTTACCGGATGCACGACATTCACTTCGCGGACTGGTGTCAAGAAAGAGATTTTCCGGTATGTGGCAGTCATGGCCGTCATGGCAGGTCTAGGGATCATGACTGGAATCATTCTTGGTGTAAGCAGGCTGCTGGGGGTAATCTGATGTTTGACTCGTATACGGAAACCACGCTCCACTTTTATTCCGATCGATGTATCAATTGCAAACGATGTACGCAGGTCTGTCCGCACGCGGTTTTCGATGCAGGTGAGAATACAGTTGTGCTTTCCCATCCGGAAGCCTGCATGGAGTGCGGGGCGTGTGCCCTCAACTGCCCGGTAAAGGCAATTGAAGTCCAGAGCGGTGTCGGGTGTGCGTGGGCAATGATTGGTGCTGCCCTTCGTGGTAAGGATATGGACACAGAGTGCAG
>Ga0209048_10005512_pt1 | contig 11933 bp, 11 predicted proteins | sample FrelakmetCRP12CR_FD_187146 | JGI IMG/M metagenome (GOLD analysis project Ga0209048, IMG submission 187146) | Freshwater lake sediment microbial communities from the University of Notre Dame, USA, for methane emissions studies - CRP12 CR (SPAdes)... | ecosystem: Environmental > Aquatic >... | reverse complement strand
AGGGTCGAAGTTGGTATGAGCAACGCCGATCCTGGACGCCTTCGTCGCGTCAAACGCGGACCCCGTCTCACCGGCGATCCCTTGGAATCACTCGTCTAGTGATGTTCGGAGACCAGGAAGGTTCCATCGGCACCGGATGCATGAGGGAGATGGCAAACGCCAGGTGGCGTAAGCTGCGCGTGCCGATGCTCAATGGTGCCGGGCTTCCTGGCTCATCGCCTGGATGGAGTGCGGCCAGATCAGAACCGTGATCCATTCCAGACGTTCTCGCCGGTCGCGGGGAGGCGGGCAGATCTCGCCCGCCTGTTCGCATCTTCAACGCTCCCCGGATCACGAAGTGTCAAATGAGTAGGAGGTTTCCTGCCACACCGGGCCTCCCTGTTCAGCTTCCTGAAGTCACAGGGGAGGTGATACGGCCTGAATCCAGATTGGCCGCCGAAGCCAACGGTCGCTCTCTCGGAACGCAGGACTCAGCCCCTCGAAATCGAGTGTTCAGCCCCTCCCGAGTGCCTTCCGAGCACTTCGCTCCAAGATCCTCAAAGACTGCAGACGGCTAGGTTCTAGCTAGACCAACGAAGGAATCGACTTGACCCAAAAGAAGGTGACAACCCCCGCAAGCCCGGCGGGCCCTGCCCGAAGGCGTGGGGCGTCCACGAAGACTTCCACCTTCGGCGTCTCGAAGCGCGAAGGGCACGATTCGTCGGACTTCTACAGTCGGTTCACGCCCCTCCACCAAGACGCAACCGGCGTACCTGCCAAACCGGAGACCGTTGACAACCTGATTGCCGGCGATTCACGCACCATGGAGGCCGTGAACGATGATTCGGTCGCTCTCGTGGTCACGTCGCCGCCCTACTACGCAGGCAAGGAATACGAGACCGAGCTTGGCCAGGGTGGTGTGCCGTCGAGCTACATCGACTACCTGATCATGCTCCGTGATGTGTTTGCCGAGTGCTGGCGGGTGCTAGAGCCCGGTGGTCGGATCGCAGTGAATGTGGCCAACTTGGGGCGCAAGCCCTATCGCTCGCTCAGCGCCGATGTGACTCGCATCCTCCAGGATGATCTCGGATTCCTGATGCGAGGGGAGATCCTCTGGGTCAAGGCGGAGGGGGCATCGGGATCGTGTGCCTGGGGCTCCTACTTGTCGGCATCCAATCCCGTATTGCGCGATGTCAGTGAGCGGGTAATCGTCGCCAGCAAGCTCCGTTTGGAACGGGCGATCGACCGGAAGAAGCGAGCGAAGCTCGGGATGCCCCACGAGAACACCATCAGCAAGGACGAGTTCCTCAAGGCAACGCTCGACACTTGGAAGATCCGCCCGGAATCCGCCACACGCGTCGGACACCCGGCGCCGTTCCCGGTGGACCTGCCTCGACGGTTGATCGAGCTCTACACATACAAGGGGGACCTCGTCCTCGACCCCTTCGTCGGGGCCGGCACCACCGCAGTGGCAGCTGTCCAAACTGGTCGGCACTACGTCGGCTACGACACCGACAAGGAGTACATCTCGCTTGCCCGTGCACGCATCACGACTGAAGCAGCGAAGTTGCACGGGTAGCAATGAGCCGACAGCTCACCCTCATCACGGAGATCGGAACCGGCCTCGGGATGATCCCGGAAATTGAGCTTCACGAGGCATTCGGAGCAGACGTTCCCGGCGTGTTCGTGGGAGTTGACGGCGGCACCTGGGAATCGCTTCGAGAGTGGTGGTCGGCAGGCACCTATGCCAAGGAATTCTCTGATGCGTTTGAAGACGGTGAATATTTCCTCAAGTCGGACCTTGGCCTCAGACGTCGAGCACCCCTCACGATCGAATGGAAGGGTCCGCACAGGGCGCCCGAAGACGATCCTCTCCCGGCTGACCTTCGCATCGACAGCGTGTTCGTTGTCAGCTGCAAGAACCTCTCCAGGGTCCTCCTCAATCCTTCGCCTGCGGCGCTCTTCCATTCGGCACTGCGCAATCCGGACCTCGGCGGCCACGACTGGTACGAGGAGATCGCACCAGTCGAACTAGCCAGCCTCTACCGAGCTTCGGTCCGCCATCTCTCGCTCACCGGCTTCCCACAGTCACCGTCAGAGCTCACCCGTGAGCAGCGGGACATTCTCAAGAGGCGGCTGGTTCGGAAGTGGCCCGATACCCTCGCTCCTGAAGTGGCGGCATTCGTCAGTGCCGTTAGCACCAGGAGTGCTGGCCTCCTGAATACGACTCTGGCGACATTGAGAGACCGCGAGCGGTTCTACTGGAGACTGCTGCGTATCCACAGCGCGCCCTACTTCATCCTGGGTCGCCAGCCACCTGGACCTACTCGACTGCGAGTCCTGACCCCATGGGACTTCCGTAGGCGCTTCGCGTTCGGCGGGCTCGAGGTCTGGCCGGCAAACGCAGGTCAGCCGCAGATCCAATGGCAAGCATCTTTCACTGACTTGGAGTCAGGCGACACCGTGGAAACCGTGGGTCACGTGGAGATTCGCTGGAGCCATGGGCGGTTCTGCGGAGCTCCTGAATCCAAGATCTACTTGGACACGCCGCACGAAGACGCCTGCGGCTACGTCCCACTCTGAACCCTTGATTGCAGCGATTCTGATCCGCCCTGGTCCGCGTGAAGACCTCTGAGTCGGCCCGGATTCCAGAGAGACCGCTGGCTCCGGAACCGGCCGGCTCAAGAAGGTCCTCAGCCTTGGTAGCTGAGCACACGAGGTGTCTCGCATGAGAAGGCTTGCGTTCACGTCCACACTCGTGGTGTACGCCTCGGGCCCCGGTGAGCTCGCCAATGAGCTGACGATCCCCCTGACGTGTCACCACCGCATCAATCTTCAACTTCCGTCCATTGGCGGTCAGGCCCGCGGCGACCGGCGTCAACGTGTTGTTGGTCGAGCCCTTCGACCCCGTGGTGTTCGAGCGCTCGGAGAGGCGAGAGGGGCTCGTCACCGCCTCGCCGAGCCAAGTGGCGGCTGACCTGCTGAACGGACCAGGCTGAGAGCCAACTCAGGGGGAAGAACTCTTCGAGTGGATGACGAGGAACGAAGATGCCTGGCGCACCTGATCCCCGGTACGTCCGAGCTCGGGGCGTGCTCCTGGACGCACTGGCTGCACTCGAGCCTCACCTTGATGCCATCGTCCCCGTCGGCGCACAGGCGATCTACATGCGCACCGGCGACACCGCCATGAACGTTGTGGAGTACACGACGGATGCCGACCTAGGCATCTCGCCGGTCGAACTGGCCTGAGCGCCGCTGCTCGGTGACCTGCTCGCTGACTCCGGTTTCATCAAGGAGGATCAACCCGGGCGATGGCGAAGTCCGGATGCCATCTACGTCGACATGATGGTCCCGGAGACACTCTCTGGAGCCGGCACTCGCCGTGCACGTCTGGGTGTTCACGGCAAGCGTGCGGCCAGACGGGCGAAGAGGCTGGAAGGCGCCCTGGTCGATCACGACCGATCGGCGATCACGGCCCTCGAACCGATGGGCCCGAGGGAAGTGGAGATGTGGGTTGCCGGACGTGGCGCACTCCTCGTTGCCAAGATTCACAAGATCGCCGAACGGGTCGGCGAGGAGAACCGCGTGGGCGACAAGGATGCACTCGATGTCCTTCGTCTGCTTCGAACTGTCGACACCGACACGATGGCGGGTCGCCTCGACCAGTTGCGCGCATCGGACGTCACCGGCAACGTCACCAGGGAGGCGATCGATCTGATCCCAGTCCTCTTCGGAACGACGGCATCCGAGGGGGTTGCCATGCCGTTCGGTCAGCGGGCGATGTGGAGGACTCCGAAGTGGTCTCGGAATCACCGGTTGCGCTGGTCGGTGATCTTCTCCACGCCGCGTCGTGAGTGAAGAGCTCATGGCCTGAACCAGGACCGAGCACATGGGCCTCAGCGACGGGGCCAACGACACACGTGAACGGCCCGGTCCTCGGTTGCTGGCGTTGATGCAAGGTGCGGGCATCGGTCTTCAACGTACGAAGCCGAGTGCCAAGACCGCGGGCCGTCCTCAGCTGGACCAGCTGGGAGGTGGCGGAATCTGGGTCTGAGCTTCATAGGCCGAGTTCCAGTTTCCCTGCAGCGCTCTCAGCTGAGCAGGCTGAGCGAGCGATCTACATGCGTCGCGTTACCCGCTGATCACGTTGCGCGTGAATCGGCGGGTCGGCACCGCTACTGTCCGAGTGTGCCCCTTTCCCCCGAGGCGGGACGAGTGCTCGGGTGCCTGGTGGAGAAGCAGCTCACCACGCCCCAGCAGTACCCCCTGACCCTGAACGCCCTGACCATGGCGACCAACCAGGCCACCAACCGCGATCCGGTGGTCACCCTGGACGATGACGCGGTGCTGGCGGCCGTGGACGAACTCCGGAGCCACCACCTGGTCCGCGTGGTCCTGCCCTCCCACGGTCGCTCGGTGAAGCGGTATCGCCACGTCCTCGACGAGGTCTACGGGCTCGACGCCCCTCGCTACAGCCTGTTGGCCGCCTTGCTCCTGCGCGGGCCCCAGACCGTCGGTGAGCTGAGGGCGAGGACCGAGCGAATGGTCGACTTCCCCTCGGTCACTGACGTCCAGGAGCAGCTGACCGTCCTGGCCGAGCACTCCGAGGGGTTGGCCCGTCTGCTGCCGCGTCGGCCCGGCCAGAAGGAGGACCGCTGGCAGCAGGTCGTCGCCGCATCGTGGATCCCTGATGCCGGGTCCGTCGGAGGTGACGAGGGAGCTCGACCGCAGATCAAGGGCACCGATGAGGATGGAGCTGAAGGGGGCGGGGGTACCTGCGCCCGGGGCAGCAAGGCCGAGCCGGGTTCCTCCATCGGCACGGCTCTGGTGTCCACTTCGGAACAGCAGGCCGAGCTCGAGGCGCTGCGCTCCGGACTGGCTTCCCTGCGCGATGAGGTGGCCGCCCTTCGTGAGGACCTCGATGCCCTCCGACACGGGCTCGGGGGCTGAGCTCCGGGAACCGCAGGGCCGCCGACTACCGGGGGATCCGCCCCCTTGCCGCCCTTGTGCATGGACGCTGGCCGGGCATCCACAGACCGAGATCCGTAGTCCTGTCGGGCTCAGCGCTGTGGACACCGGCATGCTTCCAGGTGGATGAGGAAGAGTCGGGAACGCCGAAGTTCGACCACGCCCGAGGTGGCCATCTCGGGCGCGATGTCCGGCTCAGTGACTCAGGCTCCCTGGCACCTCTCACGGACCATCCGCCTGCATCCCTCGTGCACCAGCTGCCGAATCTGCATATCCACCGGCTCGGTCTCAGCCTGCAAAGCTGAGGACGGCAATGGACTGATCAGCAGCACCTTCGAACTCGGTCTCCGTCTAGCTCGGTTCCGGCTATTCCGGTCAGCGCCGAGCCATGACCTGGTCGATGGCCTTCAGATCGGCATCGGACGGCACGCCCCACCCGGTCTCGTAGTCGAACACGTCCGAGGCGGAACGGACGGCGAACCGATCGTCGACGAAAGACAGGTGGTCCAGGGTCACGAACGCCGGATGAGCCACTCCGCAGGCCCGGCTGAGCTTGAGGAGTTCCTTGCGCACCTGGACCAGGTAGTTGGCCGCCCGGGTGGACTTGACGGCCGGATCGAGGCCACGTTGGCGCCACTGGCTGTTGGTCGCGACACCGGTAGGACAACGGCCGGTGTGGCAACGCTGCGACTGGATGCACCCGAGCGCGAGCATCGCCTCGCGTCCGACGTTGACAGCGTCACAACCGAGCGCGAAGGCCAGGAGGGCGTTCTCCGGAAGACCGAGCTTGCCGGAACCGATGAATGCGACGTCGCGGTTGAGGCCGGCTTCGGCGAACACTCGGTACACCTGGGCGAATCCGACCTTGAACGGAAAGGCGACATGGTCGGAGAACACGAGCGGGCTGGCGCCTGTGCCGCCTTCCCCTCCGTCGACGGTTACGAAGTCCACACCGCGCTCACCGCCGACCATCTGCGAGGCCAGGTCCCTGAAGAAGGCCGTCTGACCCACTGCAGACTTGATTCCCACCGGGAGACCGCTCTCGGACCCCAGCAGCTCCACGAAGTCGAGGAGGCTGTCTGCGTCGTGGAACGCCGAATGATGATTGGGACTCCAGCAGTCGACGCCCACAGGTACACCGCGCATCGTGGCGATCTCCGGGGTGACCTTCGCCGCCGGCAGGAGCCCTCCGAGCCCGGGCTTCGCTCCCTGGCTCAGCTTGATCTCGATCATCCGGATCTCCGGGTGAGCCGCAACGACGTCCTTGAAGCGGGCGAATTCGAAGTGGCCCCGAGAATCGCGGCATCCGAAGTAGCCGGTCCCGATCTGCCACACCAACTCGCCGCCGAACCCATGATGCGGGCTGACGCCACCCTCGCCCGTCCCTTGATAACACGATGCGAGTGCGGCACCACGGTTGAGCGCTTCGATCGCACTCGCGCCGAGCGAGCCGTAGCTCATGCTCGACACGTTCACGAGTGACGGTGCTCGGTACGCGCCTTCGCGTCGTCGTGCACTCCCGAATACCTTGGCTGCAGGAGCGCCGAATTGATCGTCATAGGCAACGTCGCCAGGGTGAGGATCCGAGAGTGGGAACGTCGACTGTTTGACGATGACGTAGTTCGGCGTCGTCTCCAGGTCGTTGTCCGTGCCGAAGCCGAAATATGTGTCTGCACGCTTCGCCGATGTGTAGATCCATCGGCGTTGATCTCGACTGAACGGCTTTTCCGAGTCATTGTCGACGACGATGTACTGCCGAAGTTCCGGGCCGACGCTCTCGAGCAGGTAGCGGAGGTGGCCGATCAGAGGGAAGTTGCGAAGCAATGCGTGCTGCCGTTGCGTCAGGTCATAGACGACGACCACGAGGAGCATGACCCCAACCGCCACCAATGCCCAACCCCACCAGGTCATTGGCCGATCGTGCCATGCATGGGAACCCAATGCCACTTCGGGGCGAGGCGCGTGATGGCGACTTGGTTCGAGGATCGACGCATTCGTGGACAGGTGCGGGTGGCAGCGCCAGACACCAATCCGTCAACTGCGAGGGCGCTGTCCGAGGAACCGAACGGGAACCCGAGTGGGAGCGGTGGCCCAATTCAACGTGAGGGAGGGGCATTCGGCCCTGTCCGATCCTGCGGACGAGCGCGAACCTGGAGATGAGTCAATCGAGAGGAGGCGCCAATGACTGCGCTCGTCGTGTGTGTTTCTATTTCCGAGGGCAATACAAGACAGGTGGCCGAAGCCATCGGCGAAGTCTTGGGCGCGGAAGTCGTCGAACCCGAAGCGGTGGCTCCCAACGATGTGGCCGGCTATGACCTCGTAGGGATCGGTTCGGGCATCTACGGGATGATGTTCCACGCCCGGCTCTGGCGATTCGCCCGCTCATTGCCGAAGGTGCAGGGCATACCAGCCTTCCTGTTCGCTACCAGCGGGGGTCCCGAAGCCCTTTGGCGGCCCGCCGTCCTGGTACTGAGACGCCTGCTCCGTTCGAAGGGCTACCGAGTCATCGGCACGTTCTCCTGCCGGGGCTTCGACAACTTGGGGCCCCTGCAGCTTGTCGGCGGACTCAACAAGGGCAGGCCGAGCGACGCAGACCTCGTCGCGGCGAGGGCGTTCGCATCGCGGCTCGACAGGGACAGGAAGGGCGTGGCCGGCTCCCACGTACGACCTGCATCCACGAGCAGAGCTGCGGCGGGGCGGCCGTCACCGTCGAGCAAGCGCTCTGCATCCTGAATGCCGCTACGGCACCTGGAGGTCACTCATTCATGCGCCACGGAGTGGTGGTTCGCTTCTGGTGCATCCATGAGACGGGGATGTTGGTTTGTTCGCGTTGAGACCGACGTCGCGCCTGCATTCGTGAGCATCAGGCGGGCCTATTCCGGTTCGCCGCCAACAGGCCGTCAGCCGCCAAGTGCGTGCTCGGCTTGGGACGGAGGTGGCGTGACCTGTGGATTGCATGGTGTCCGTTGGCGCAGGTGCCCGGCCGATCCTTCAGGTGCCCGTTGAGACAGGATGTGGCGCCTCCCCGGGACGGTTCCTGCCGTAGGTGTCGTGGCTCGACACCCACTCATCGGCTGCGATGGCCGAGCCGAGGGACAATTCGCCGCAGAGCACGGTTGCCGCCACGATCTCGGCGAAGGCACGCGCGCGCTCCAGCCCATAGCAGCCCAGGACCTCGAGGCATTCCCGCTGTGTCGGCAACCCGGTCCCCCCGCCATAGGTGGCAACCACCAGGGACGGGATGGTGATCGACACGTAGTAGCTCCCGTCGTCGCGCAGCTCGGTGAAGTTGAAGCCGGCCGACGACTCGGCCACATTGGCGACGTCCTGGCCGCAGGCGATGAACATGGCGGTGATCCCGTTCGCATGCTGGGCGCCGTTGTTGACCCCGCCGGCGAGCAGGCTGCCCATGTTCGAGAGCTGGGAGAGCCGGAAGAGGGATTCCGCGCTCGTGTGCAGCACCTCCTCGATCAGCCGACCCGGCAGCGTTGCCTCGGCCACCACCCTCTTGCCACGGGTGTGGAGGCTGTTCAAGGCCGAATGCTTCTTGTCGGTGTCGAGGTTGCCGGAGAGCATGAAGTCCTCGAGGCCGACGGGACGCTGGTCGATGATCCAGTGGCACGCCGCATGCACCGCCTTCGTCACCATGTTCTGACCGGCGGCGTCGCCGGTCGTGAAATTGAAGCGGAGCCAGCGCATCCGGCCCAGCGCGAACTGCTCGATGTCGCGGAGCTTGCCGGACCGGGTCGTCACCTCGGCATTGGCCTTGATGTCAGCGAAGCTCTCGTCGACCCAGTGGCCGAAGTCACGTGCGGCGCGGGCGTCGCTGAACACGAACACAGGTGCCCGCTGCATGGCGTCGTCGATGACAGTCGTCGTGATTCCGCCGGCTTCGCGGGTGATCCGCATGCCCCGGCTGAAGCTCGCCACCAGCGTCCCCTCGGTGGTAGCCAGTGGCACGAAGTACTCCCCGCTCGCGTGCTCGCCGTGGACGAGCAGCGGCCCGGCGAACCCCAGCGGCACCTGGGCCACGCCGGAGAAGTTCTCCACGTTCCCGGCAACGACGCTGGGATCGAACGAGAATTCCGCAATGTGATCGAGGCGAGTGCCCGTTTCGGTGGACACCACCTGGCGACGCGCCGCTGCCGCCTCACGGGTGTAGTCATCACCGATGTCACGCGGGAGGCGTTGCATGGCCAATCCTCTTCGTTAGATCCCCTCGGGCGTTCCCTTCAGTCAACAATGCACGCCCGCCCTCCGCAGCGGCAATTCGGCACTGTTCCGGACTCTGACCAGGGAAGGAGTCTTGGTGTCCAACACCCTTCCTGCAGGGCCCAACCCCACTTCGAGCGCCTTCGAGTCTGGCGCCATGCGAGCAGTTGCATCCGATCCTCGGCTACTGAAGCAGTCCCGCAGAGGTGCTCAGCTAGATGACCAGTTCCAAGGGTCGGATATCCGATCTGTGGTAGCCCATACTAAGAGCCGGTAGGGCTCGCGGCACAACAACTCCCAGGAGGTTCGCCCCATCATGGTTGTCCTCATCGTCGTGATTGTCATCGTGGCGCTCCTCGCCCTCGGCTTGTGGGTCGCCTACAACGGTCTGGTCAAGAAGCGCAACCGGACCCAGGAGGCATGGTCCGAGATCGACGTCGAACTCAAGCGCCGCCATGACCTCATCCCCAACCTCGTGTCGACGGTGCAGGGGTACGCTGCCCACGAGCAAGGGACCTTCGAGGCGGTCACGCAGGCCCGGGCCAACGCGGTCACCGCCGGAGCCACAGGCGATCCGGGCAAGATTGCCCCCGCCGAGAACGCGCTGTCCGGGGCACTTCGGTCGCTGTTCGCCGTCGCCGAGAACTACCCACAGCTACGGGCGGTCGAGAGCTTCATCCAACTCCAGGAGACGCTGACTGCCACCGAGGACAAGATCGAGTATGCCCGCCGCTACTACAACACCAGTGCTCGCGACTACAACATCGGCCTGCAGACGTTTCCGCGCAACCTGATCGCTGGGCCATTCGGGTTCAAGGCGGTGGCGTTCTTCGCAACCGACGAAGAAGACCGAGCCGTGCCCCAGGTGAACTTCTCGGGGACCGGACCGCCCACGGCCGGACCAACTCCCTCAGGACCCCCGGTTGCCGATGGCGCCGATGGTGCTGAGGGCCCTCCGCCTCCTGCAGCTCCCGAGGGGCCGCCGACCTCAGGCTGACGCGGGCGACAATTCGGGTCAGCGGATCACACTGACTGACCCGAGGCGATCTTCTCGAGTTCGGCAATGCGCTCCGCGATGGGAGGGTGGGTATCGTACAGACGGTGGTACCAAGCCTCGTGATGCTGCAGCGGGTCGTCGATGCACATCGAAGCGGTGGCGTGGTTCATCATCTTGAACGGCTTGTCGTTCTGCTCCAGCTTCTTCAGCGCGCCGATCAGCCCAGCCGGGTTGCGGGTGAGCTCCACACCGCTCACATCGGCGAGCGACTCACGTCGGCGTGAAAGTGCCAAGCGCATGAGTGGGCCGAAGATGAATCCGACCACGGCGAGCAGTGCCCCACCGACAATGATCACGAGTACGAGTTGATTCCCCCTGCCGCCACGCCCGCCTCCGGCGAAGAACGCACTCCGCCACATGATGCTGGCCAGAAGGGCCGCCATGCCGATCATGGTGCCCACCACCAGCAGGAGACGGATGTCGTGGTTCTTGATATGGCTCATTTCGTGGCCGATGACACCCTCGAGCTCCTCGCGGTTCATGATGGCGAGTAGCCCGGTGGTGAAGGTGATGGCCGCCTTGTCCGGGCTGACCCCGGTGGCAAAGGCGTTGGGGGAAGAGTCGTTGATCACGTAGACGGCGGGCTTGGGAATCCCCTCGCCTATGGCCAGCGCTTCCACCAGGTTGTGCAGCTGCGCATACTGAGCCGGGTCCGCCGGCACGGCGCCCGAGACCCGGAGCACCAGCGCCGCTCCAGAGTTCAGGGAGTACAGGATTCCGCAGACGGCCAGGAAACCGGCGATCGCCATGCCGATGACTACCGGGGACCAGCCATAGTTGGTCGGTGGCGTAGGAGCGAAGCCATTGCTGGCCGACTGCCGATACACGGCCTTGAATAGGAGCCCACAGGCAGCTCCGATGGCCAACCAGACCACGAAGAACAAGCTGATGAAAACAACGCTGCGCCGCTTGTTGCTGGCAATCTCGCTGTACACGTGCCGAATCCTACGACACCGAGGGTTCACCGACTCCAAGCAACGGGGGAGTCTTGACCGCCATGGGCTTCGGAGCTCGTTGTGGCTCCGGGAAACCTAATGGGGATCGACCACTTCACCCCGTGAGGGAATGAGGCTGGTGGCCGAGCCGCCAACAGGTGAGCACTCGAGGGGGGCTACCCACTACCGTTTGGGGCATGTGCCTCCTCGTGGTCGCCTGGCACTACACCGACCGGTGGCCGCTCGTGGTCGGCGCCAATCGCGATGAGTGGCTGGACCGGTCGGCCACGTCGCTCACCGTCCTGCGTGGCGCGGAGCCGAGAATCCTCGGTGGCCGCGACGGACGGGCCGGCGGGACCTGGTTGGCCGTCAACGAGCATGGGGTGGTGTGCGGATTGACCAACCGCCCGGTAGCCGACGGTCCCGACCCGGGCAGGCGGTCGCGAGGCAGGCTGCCGTTGGCCGCCGCCGAGGAGCGGACCGCCGAAGCCGGAGCCGAGGCGCTCGTCACCGAGGCGGCCACCGGGGCCTACAACCCCGCGTGGCTGCTCGTCGGGGATCGGCGGTCCTTGTACCAGCTAGCCGTCGACCCAGACGGGGCGACCCGGCCGGAGCGCCTCGGCCCCGGGATCCATGTGCTCGAGAACGCCGCGCTCGGGGCCCCGTCGGTGAAGGTCGACCACGTCCGGTCGGCGCTGTCCAGGGCCGAGGCGGCAGGCACCCCGCTATGGGAGGCACTCCCGGGAGTGTTGCGCGACCACACCGTCGTCGACACGGAGGAC
>Ga0209048_10005511_pt1 | contig 11933 bp, 12 predicted proteins | sample FrelakmetCRP12CR_FD_187146 | JGI IMG/M metagenome (GOLD analysis project Ga0209048, IMG submission 187146) | Freshwater lake sediment microbial communities from the University of Notre Dame, USA, for methane emissions studies - CRP12 CR (SPAdes)... | ecosystem: Environmental > Aquatic >... | reverse complement strand
GCGTAGCAGGCCGTCGACAGCGAGAGGCGGTCGACGGCCTGGCAGAAGGCACAGTAGCTGTCGCCACGGTGGGTGCCCAGCTCGACGATCACGCCCGGGCGCAGGGCCTCGACGCACCAGAAGGCGAACGGGATATGGGTGTGCCAACTCGTGACCTCGGTCATCCGATCGGGCACGTCCAGGGCTGTGCTCCCTACGGCCAGCTCCACTTTTACCTCCGGAGACCGAACGTTCCTCGAGGAGTCTCTTGGCCCATAGCAAGAACGCGTGGATAGCGAGTTCTAGACGACGGGGGCCTAGGGGTCAAATCATGATGAGGGATAGCCACGGACCATCCGGTGAACCAGAACGCCCCGATCGAGTTTCTTCGCCAACGTCCCGTTCCATGCCCCTTTGAAAGCGAGGTTGTCCGTGGGTGTGACCAGACGCCGAAGTCCTGTTCCCGCAGGCTGATGTCGTGGAAAAGCATCACCCCCCCCTCATAAGGGAAGCCATGTCTCGAAGTCGTGCCGTACAGCCTCATGGGTGTGCAGCCCGTCGATGTGAGGCAAATCGATCGAGCCTTTCGAGAAATACGTATCCGCTGTGTGGACCCCGTCGTGCAGGAGTAACCGCCAGGCGACAGACTGCGGTTCATGGCGGACCAAGAGGTTTGTGCGGAGCGAGTCTCGGGCTGGCGGGCGAGCGGGCTGAGCTCGGCGGCCTACTCCGAGGGAAAGGCATTCAGCGCCGGTGGGCTGCGGCACTGGGCGCACCGTCTTGCTCACGGAGGAAGCGAAGGGCGGGCCATGGTGCGCCTGGCGAGGGTCCGGCCGGTCCAGGTGCCGTCTGGTGGGGTGGCGGATGAATCGGCCGCCGGGACGGTCGCCGTTCAGGTCGGGTTGGCGCGCGTCGAGGTGCTGCCGGGATTCGACCGCGCCACGTTCGCGGGCGTGATGGAGATTCTCATGTCGGTAGCGGGGAGGCGATGATCCCGCACGGCGTGGAGATCTTTGTCGGACTGGATCCCATCGACCTCCGTTGGAGCTTCGATCGGCTAACGGGGGTAGTCACCGAACGCATTGGGCGCGAGGCGCGGGGCGGTGCGCTCTTCGTCTTCTTCGGGAAGACCCGTTCGGCTCTCAAGGTGTTCTTCTTCGATGGCACAGGGCTTTGCATTTTCTACAACCAACCGTCTTCACACTACACCTCCTTCGGTTCGATATGAGGACCTTGATCTTGCCTCTGTAATGCACGCATTACCGCCGCTCGGTCTGTGAGTCGATCCCAGCGGCTGCAGTGCTTCGTTGGCCGATTCGCTGGTTCCTCGTAGAGCCAAGCGTGGCCGTTGTACGCATGCGCCTTGATGATGCCGTACTTCACCCAGCTCGTCAGCGTGCCCTCGTGGATTCCCAGGCGATTGGCGAGTTCCTTCTTCGTCAGAAGGCCGCGGGCGCGAAGGCGATCATGACGCGAGCGGAGGCCATATGTGTGCACGAGGTACTGGACTCGGAGCGCCGTGAATCGCGCGCTCTGTCTACCGGGCCAGCCGGACCCACCCGGACGGAGCCCTCGCGCGTTGAGGATTTCGGCGATCTCATCGCAGATATGATCGTCGAGCAAACGATCTACGAGCTCCACGATTTCGGACGACGTCTTCACCTTCTGCCAGGACGCCTTCGGATTCACCGTCGTGAGCGTCGCGGTTTGACCGCCTCTGAAGCGGACATGGATCTTCGTGGTCCCCTCGTTCGGGAGCTTGAGGAGCGTCGCGTCCTCGATGACGTAAGCGAGCATTCGCTTCCGCTCGCGATTCGGTGTCGACGGGGCCGACCACAGCCGCTTGAAGTCCGTGGTCATTGAAACGAGCCGCTCGCGAGTCGCGTCATCGATCGCGATCTGCTCCTCGCGTCGATCGCGCTCGCGTTCGTCTCGCGCCTTCGCAAGCGCACGAAGCTTCTCGTTCCAGTCCGCCTCGAGCGTGTCGGCGACGAGTCGGTTGGCGGGGTCGACCATCATGAAACGGCGCTGCGCGAGATCGGCGTCGACCTGGGCTCTCTGGATCGCGCGACATCGAAGTTGATCGGCTTCTTCATGGCGAGCTTCAATCTCCTTCCGAATCTCGAGCGCCAATTCGACTGCGGCAGGCGTCATCTTCTCGGCCACCAGAAGGCCGACGGCTTCGTCGATGGGAGGGCCTGCGATCGATTGGCAGTTAGGCTCGGCGCGAGCATCGGTAGCGCGGTCACAAACGTACCAGGACTCGGGCCTTCCTCGTTGGTCCCGATAACGCACGCGCAGGTGCTGGCCGCACCGTCCACAGACGGCACGCCCCTGGAGGAGCGCCGGGCCCTCGCGTGGAGGTGATGCGCGCGCGGTGTCATAGCCGTGACCATTTGACTCGAGGAGCGTGAGGTTCTCCTTGTATCGATCCCAGGTGATGTACCCAGGGTGCGCGTTAGGGATGCACGCAAGCCAGTCGTTGTCCGCGCGCTTTCGCTGCGTCTTCTTCCCATCGATCGTGCGGCTGTACACGCGCTGCCCGTACGCATAGGTGCCAGCGTATCGTGGGTTGCGCAGGGTTCGCATGGCGGCAGACGCTGTGAGCGAACGGAAGACCACGCCGGCGTTCGGGCTGCGAAGGCGAGAGGGAAAGCGTAGCCCCTCGCTTCGGAATGCCTTCACCGTCTGATGCGCCGAGCCCACGCGGGCGAACGTCTCGAAGAAGTACACGATCGTCTCTCGTACCTGGGCGTCCGGATCGAGGACGACGGTGCCAGCCTCGTCGTAGGCGAAACCGGTCGGAAGGGCGCAGCGATACTCGCCGCGCCGGACCTTGTTCAGGATCCCCCCGCGAAGTCTCGCCTTGAGAACGTGGAGCTCAGCTTCGCTCATCGTCCCTTTGAGGCCGAGGAGCAGCCGGTCGTTGAAGTTCGTCGGGTCGTACACGCCGTCCTCGTCTAGGATCAGCGTGTTGGCGAGGGCGCTGATCTCGAGCAGACGATGCCAATCGGCGTTGTTGCGCGCGAGCCGCGAGACCTCGAGTCCCATCACGATTCCGGCGCGCCCCAGTCCAACGTCCGTCACGAGGCGCCGAAAGCCTTCCCGCCAAGCCGCGGATGCACCAGACTCTCCCTGATCGGAGTCGATCACGACGATCCGATCCTCCGCCCAACCGAGAGCCGTCGCACGACCGCGAAGTGCGTACTGCCGCTTCGTGCTCTCGATGTTCTCGATCACCTGTTTCATCGACGATTGTCGGACATACAAGTACGCATCACGCTCGAGATGATGCGGCTGGATCTTGCGGGATTCGTTCATGGGGCCCTCGGGTTCCGAGACTGGACCTCATCACCATCGAGGCGAAGAGGTGGACGATGGCTCGCTGTCCGCTGTCGGCGGGCCAGCTCGTAAATGAAGGTCGCGTCGGTGCCGGCAGTGTCCGCCGGACGGCCGCCACACGGGCCCATCCCCACATGCCTCGTCGAAGGAAGATCGCGAGGCCGCTCCTCGCCTCGATGGGCAGTCGCTCGCCAAGAGCAGCTGCTCGCAAGGTCTCGTACTGCTCGGTCACCGCAGTCTGCTCGGCAGCAGTGCCGGCGCTTACCGCGAAGTTTTTTTTCCGAGTGCGCGCTCGATCGTCCGTGGGTGGACCTCAACGGAGAACTCCTTTCGAATCAACTTCACCAACTCGCGCGCGCGGATCGGCGCGCCCGGGACGTGCTGCCTCTCAACGAAAGTCAACAGCTCGCCGTGGAGCTTGTGCGGCCCGCGGGGCCCTCTCTTCTTGGGCACGAGCCCCGCGATCCCGGCCTCGTCGAAGTTCGTCTTCGCCTGGTAGTACGTCGGGCGTGAGACGCCGTACCCGTCGGCCACGTCCGTGACAGGAACGTTTTCGACCGAAACACGGCGCAGCATCTCGTACTTGACCTGCACGAGGTCGCGAGGGTCGAAGAACTCGCTCTCCCGGAACTTCGGGTCGCTGACTCTCTCGGGAGACGGGTTCAACGTGCCGTCCTCCAGGAGGGCCGCGACCTTCACGTCCTTTGTCTCTCTCTTCTTGGGCACGCGCCCTCCAAGCACACGTAGGAGTCATGCTAATTACGCCGCTCTATGAGGCGCGTGTCAAGATGAGCCGCCACCTTGTCACATACACAATGATGCAATAGTACCGCAAGGGTCTCACCGTCGAATCCTGCGCGGCGTCGTTTCCTTTACGTCTGCGGCGGAGTTTCCCTTACGCGGCGGCACCCCCTCCAGCGAGCCTCGGCGGTGGCGGGCCACCAGGTCGACGAGCTCCAGGAGGTCTGCGAAGCGGAGGACCGCCCGCCCTTTGCCTATGACGATCTCCGGATCCGGCGCGACAACGTCCGTCCACTGCCGCGGCACGGAGCAGACACGATCGCTATCGATGCGGAGCAAGAGCCGCGCGCCGTATCGGTTGTACCGCTCGCCGACGCAGACGAGCTGTCGTCCACTGAGGGGGTGGAACGGGTGCGTCACACGCACAAGGCGCGTCCCTGCGCTGGAAGAGCCTGCATTCTGGCGTGAGTTACAAGAGGCTTGACCGGGGGACCTTTCGCCTGCCGGAGGCGGAGGGCCACCCTCCGAGCATCATCATCGAGGAGCGAGCGCTCGACGATCTGCTCGATGGCATCGACATCGTGACGAAGGTGCAAAAGAATCCACCGAAGGGCTCGCAGACCCATTGACAGATCCACTGTGGGTGACTAGATAAGAACTCGGTGGAGCCAAGAGCTACAGCCGCTCGGATCTCGGCGCTCGAGGCAGCGCTCACCGCCGAGCGGGCCGCCCTGGCGGCCGAGCGCGCGCGAGTGGCCGAGCTCACGGCGGAGCGCGATCACTTGCGCGCTTCTCACGAACGGCTGCGCCTCGAGCTCGAGCTCCTCAAGAGGCGAATCTTCGTGGCCAAGGCCGAGCGGGTCGACACGACTCAGCTCGAGATGGAATTCGCGGCTACCCTCGCCGCGCTCGACCGAATCGGAGGGCAACTTCCCGTGGCCGAGGCAGGGCGGCCTCCCGCGTCCAAGAAGAACAAGTCGACGGGGCGGCGCGACCTGCGCCAGTTGCCGCTCGAGGAGGAGCGGCTCGAGATCGTAGATGAGCTCTTCGAGAAGCTCGTGTCCGAGGGGAAGGCAGAGCGCATCGGCTTCGAGGAGAGCTGCAAGGTTGCCTGGAAGCGAGGCGGCGCTCGCCGGCTGGTGCTGGCTCGCGTGAAGTACCGAGCCGTCGACTCCCGCGGCGAGGCTGCCATCGAGACGGCCCCCATGCCGCCAGAGCTCTTTCCCCGCTCGCTCGCCGCACCGTCCATGCTGGCGCACATCCTCACCGACAAGTTCTGCGATGGACTGCCGCTCCACCGCATCGAGGACCGACTGGCGCGAGACGGGATCGGCCTCGACCGCGGCACCATGTGTCGCTGGGTCGAGGACGCCGGTGCGACCTTCGGGGCTACCGTCGTGGCGGCCGCTCGCGAGGAGGCTTGGCGCACCTCTTTCTGCATCGCCACCGACGCCACTGGGGTCGCCGTGCAGCCCAAGCCCCGGCCAGACAAGAAGCGCCAGGCTTGTAGACGCGGCCACTTCTTCGTGCTCATCGCTGATCGGGACCACATCTTCTTCGACTACACGCCGAAGGAGACGAGCGAGACTGTCTTCGAGATGTTTCGGGGCTACTCGGGGTACGTCCAGGCCGACGCGAAGAGCGTGTACGACGTGCTCTTCCGGGAGCCCGACAAGCCACCCGACGAGGAGGCCGACGTCCGGCAGGAGGTCGGGTGTTGGAGCCACTGCCGGCGGCACTTCTGGGAGGCCACTTGCACGAAGAGCGAGGTGGCTCGCGAAGGCCTGGCCCGCATCGGCCATATCTTTGCCCTCGAGGACGCGTGGCGATCCGACCCGCCCGAAGTCGTCCTGCGTCTGCGCCGCCAGCACCTGCGCCCTCATTTCGACGCCTTCTTTTCCTGGGCTCAGGCCGAGTACGAGCGGGTCCGTGACCAGCGCGGACTCGTTCGCTCGGCACTGGGCTACGCCCTCCGCCAGAAGGACTCGCTCATGCGCGTCCTCGACGATGGTCGCCTCGTCCTTGAGAACAACGCCTCTTATGCCGCCAGCGGCATAAGACCTGTAATGCCGCGTCCTCGATTATGCCGCGCGAGGGGGCGCGCGCGCACGTCCCGCCGTGCTTGCAGCGACAAGACCCGGTTGGCAACGCGGCATAATCGCGGTGGTCTCTCCACGTCGGCATGGCCGCCGACGATGGAGGGACGAAATGGAAAAGTCAGATGCTGGCTCGAGCACCACCGCAAGGGATGCGGGGTCGGGCAACCACGTTGATCTGTTCATGAAGCAGTTGCGGGCGGAGGGCTACGCCCCGAGCTCGCTGGAGCGTCGTCGCGGAGCCGTACTGGCTTTCCTACAATGGGCGCGTCGGCGCTGTATCCCGGTCGACGATCTACAGGAGTCGCAGGCGATCGCATTCGTCGCGCGGTCCACCCACCGGTCGAGGGACCGCGTTCGTCTCGAGCGCGCCGCGGCGCGGCACTTCGTCCGGTTCCTGCGTGGTGACGCGGGTAAACCGGGCGGCTGGGTAAAGCACAGTGGCGGGCCGTCCTCGGAAGTCGAGGAGCGCTATGTCCATCACCTTCGCCGCGAGCGCGGCCTCGCGGAGCGGTCTGTCAGCGTCTACGCGTTCTACGTGCGGATGTTCGTGGCGTGGCTCGGCGAAAGGGGCAGTCAGCTACCGTTTTCCCGCCTGACAGCGACGGACATCCGCCAGTTCCTGCTCGAGAAGACGCGAGGGCGATCGGGCGAGTACTCGCGGCTGCTCACGGTAGCCATCAGATCGCTGCTGCGCTTCCTGTGCATGGAGGGGGTGGTATCGGCCAACATGTCGAAAGCGATCCCGATGATGCGGACGCATCGGCCGAACACCCTGCGCCGACCGCTGGCCCCAGCGGAGGTCGAGCGGGTCCTCGCCACCGCGGATCTTGCGACGCGTCGCGGCCGCAGAGATCGCGCGATTCTTCTGCTACTCGCACGGCTGGGGCTCCGGGCCGGCGAGGTCGTTACGCTGGAGCTCGACGACATCGACTGGCGCGCAGCGGAGATCCTCGTGCGCGGCAAGGGTGGCCTGCACGACCGCCTTCCACTGCCAGCCGACGTAGGGGCTGCACTCGCCCTCCATCTTCGCGAGGACCGCGTCGGTGGGGCCTCGCGCCGCGTGTTCCTACGCGTGTTCGCACCTCGCGTGGGATTCGCGGGTCCCTGTGCCGTCAGTGCCATCGCACGCTTGGCTCTGGCGCGCGCCGGGATTCAGCTCCCACCTCGCGCTGCCGCGCACCTGCTGCGGCACAGCCTGGCCACGAGGATGATCCGCGCCGGAGCTTCGCTGGAGGAGATCGGCGAGGTCCTTCGGCACCGCTCCCGCGTCACCACCGAGCTGTACGCCCAGGTGGACTTCGATGCGTTGCGCAGCGTCGCGCGGCCGTGGCCGCTCGCGGGAGGCTCGCTATGAGCGCCCTGCGTGATTCGCTGGAGAGCTACCTCACCCTTCGGCGCGCTCTCGGCACGCGGCTGGCCGAGCCCGGAATGGCTCTGTCGGCGTTCGTGAGATTCCTTGAGGCGGAGGGGCTCGATCACATCACGACCGAGAGCGCTATGCGCTGGGCCCGTCAGCCCGAATGGGCCCAACCCGCGACCTGGGCACGCAAGCTCACGGCAGTGCGCGGCTTCGCGTCGTGGCTCAGCGCGGGCGACAGCCGGACGGAGGTGCCACCCTACGGGGTCCTCGTCGCGCGCCATCGGCGCAAGTCCCCGCACATCTACAGCCCGCAGGAGATCCGACGGCTCATGTGGCACGCGCGGCGTCTGCATTCGCGGACAGGCCTGCGCGCATGTACCTACGCGACCCTCATCGGCCTGCTGGCCTCGACCGGTCTGCGCCCTGGAGAGGCGCTCGCACTCGACGTCGGCGACGTTGACCTTCGAGCCGGCATTCTCGCCATCCGCGACAGCAAGTTCGGGAAGTCGCGCCTGGTTCCGGTCTCGCCCAGTACCCGCCAGGCCCTTGCCCGCTACTCGCGTTTCCGCGACGCTACGGCGCCGCAGCGCGAGACTCAGGCGTTCTTTGTCTCGGAGCGCGGCACACGCCTGACGGGCTGTGGCGCACGGTGGACCTTTGCACGCCTCTGCGCCGAGGTCGGGCTGCGTCCCTCGGTACAAAGACGATCGGGCCGGGGCCCGCGGCTCTACGACATGCGCCACGCGTTCGCCACGACGAAGCTCATCGAGTGGTACCGCGCCGGGCTCGATGTCGACCGCGAGATCCCCAAGCTCTCCACCTATCTGGGGCACAGCGAGGTCGGCAACACGTACTGGTACATCGAGGCAGTCCCTGAGCTCCTGCAGCTCGCCACCGAGCGGCTATCCGCGCGGCGGTGGGGAGACCGCCAATGAGCGCTGCAGACCTGCCCGCGCTTCTCCGGCGTTTCTTCACCGACCGGCTGTCACGGCAGCTCGACGCGAGCGCCCACACCGTGGCCGGCTATCGCGACGCCTTCCGTCTACTTCTCCGATTCGCCGCGAATCGTCTCGGCCGGCCCCCCAGCGTCCTGCTCGTCGAGGACCTCGACGCCGCCCTCGTCGCCGCCTTCCTCGATCACCTCGAGCGCGACCGCGGCAATTCCGCGCGCACGCGTAACACGCGTCTGGCAGCCATCCATGCCTTCTTCAAGTTCGTCGCGCTGAGCGAGCCCGAGCTGCTCCAGCACTGCCAGCGAATTCTAGCCATCCCGCCCAAGCGGCACGAGCGCCGTCCCGTGGACTTCCTCAGCGAGGAGGAGGCAGCCGCTCTCGTCGCGGCTCCTGACGCTGGAACTTGGATCGGTCGACGAGATCGGACGCTGCTGCAGGTCGCCATCCAAACCGGTCTTCGCAACAGCGAACTCGCCTCGCTGTGCCGCCGCGATGTCGCTACCGACACCGGGGCTCACGTGCGCTGCACCGGCAAAGGGCGCAAGATGCGCTGCACGCCCCTGCGCAAAGATGTCGCCGCGCTCGTCGCGCAATGGCTCCGGGAGGTACCCGCGGACCCCGGCGCGCCGCTCTTCCCGACCGCGCGGGGGGCGGGAATGAGCGCTGACGCACTTCAACGCATCGTGGCGCGACACGCCAGGTCGGCCGAACGCGCCTGCCCGTCGCTGACCACCAAGAAGGTGCACCCACATACGCTCCGCCATACGGCCGCGATGGATCTGTTGCGCCGTGGCGTCGACCAGACGGTGATCGCCCTGTGGCTTGGGCACGAGTCGACTGCAACGACACAGATCTACGTCCATGCCGACATCCGCCTGAAAGAACGCGCTCTCGGCCGGGCGACCAAAACAGGCCGACCGCCACGTCGGTACCGCGCCACAGATCGCGTGCTCGCCTTCCTCGAGGGCTTGTGATTATGCCGACTGCGCCGGCACGCGGCCCGCCAGCCTCGCTGCCCAGCAACCCCCGCGCGGCATAATCGAGGACGCGGCATTACAGGTCGGAGCGCGAGTTGAGGAGGATTGCCGTCGGAAGACACGGATGGCTCTTTGTCGGTAGCGACGACCACGGCACGGCTACCGGCCACATCTTCTCGCTCATCGCCTCGGCGCGGCTCCACCGACTCGACCCGGAGGCCTATCTCCGCGATCTCCTCCGTGTGCTGGCCCACTGGCCCAGGGACCGCTACCTCGAGCTCGCTCCGAAGTACTGGACCCAGACCCGAGCGCGCCTCGACTCTGCCGAGCTCGCCGCAGAGATAGGCGTGCTCACCATCCCGCCGGCTCTCCCGGCCTCTCCGGAAGAGCAACAGTCGACGGACTGACCTGCCTGGTCGCAGCCGATCCACGCGGCAAGTCTGCGCCCCTCAGGCCAGGCGCGCTATACGGGGTCCGCGCAGCGGATACGCGACCTGGTCGACCACCCTGCCGGGCCCGTTGTCGTCACCTGACGACGACGGGGCAGCGTCACCCTTGCGCAGGCGCGATACCTTCGAGCCCTTGGCAGCCGCTCTCATCGCCTCGAGCTTGCCGGTCACCTTCAGGAGCCGGGCGGGGATGAAGCAGGCGGCGCTGGGTGCCATCGCTCAGGAGACCGGCATCCAGCTGGCGGCAGCGTAGGGGAAGGACTCTACAACCCATGTGGTGGCCTCCAGGCACGTTTCGCCGACCTGGAGGTCATCCTTGCCCAACCGACCGCCGGCCCGGAGACCCTACTGAACCAGAAGGCGGCGGCGTAGACCCTGCGCGCACGGCCAGACGCGACGCCCTAGTTCTTGGCCACAATCGCTGCGAGAAGAGCGTCCAGCGCGGATGGCTTGGATATGTGGGCATCGAAGCCCGCATCCTTCGCAAGGCGCCGATCCTCGGGCTGGGCATACCCACTGAGCGCGATAAGGCGAGTCGAGCGGAGTGCGTCGTCGGCTCGGAGAGTGCGGGCGATCTCATACCCGTCGATGTCCGGCAGTCCGATGTCGCAGAGGATGACCTCGGGCTTGAACTCGCGCGCCTTCGCGATCCCCGACCGACCATCGGTCGCCACGCGTACACGATGCCCATCCACCGCCAGGACCGCAGCAATGGTTTCGGCAGCGTCAACGTTGTCGTCGATGACGAGAATCTCCATGGCACGTGTCGGGGTGGAAGCGATGAGGACGGTCGTGGGCTGCTTGGGAGCGTGCGCCTGAGGCAGCTTCACGAGGAACTCGGAGCCTCGGCCAACCCCCGCGCTGTATGCGTGCACCGAGCCGCCATGTAGCTCGACGAGCCCTTTCACGAGCGCGAGTCCCAGTCCGAGCCCGCCCTTCGTCCGCGCCAGGTCACCCTCGGCCTGCACAAACGGCTCGAACACGCGCGGTAGAAGATCGGGAGCGATGCCGATTCCGTCATCCCGCACACGGAAAACGGCCTGCCCATCGGCCACACCGATACTGGCTGTCACGGTCCCACCCTCACGGGTGAACTTGGCTGCATTCTGGAGCAGGTTGCCGACGACTTGGGAGATGCGTGTTTCATCCGCCTCGACCCAGACGGGATCGGCGGTCTCGACATGCAGCTCGACACCCCGGCCCTGAAACAAGAAGCGATGGTCCTCACACGACCGCCGAAGCACATCGCGGAGGTCAATGCGAGCGCGCTGAAGGTCGACCTTGCCCCGCGAGATGCGAGTCAAGTCGAGGAGGTCGTCCACGAGCCGCGTGAGATGCTCGGTCTGGCGGCGGATGACCTCCTTCGCCTTTGCTGCCTGTTCGCCGCCGGGCGGTACGCGATCGAGCAGATAGATGCTGTTTCGAATCGGACCGAGCGGGTTGCGCAGCTCGTGAGAGAGCACCCCGAGGAACTCCGATTTGTGGCGGTCCGACTCTCTAAGTGCGTCCTCGGCCCGCTTGCGCTCTGTGATGTCGATGAAGGCGCCGACCGACCCCTGCGGCTTGCCGTCGTCGCCGCAAATGGGAGCCGCGTTCCCGAGCAGGTGACGGACGGTGCCGTCGTCGAAGACGACGTCTAATTCGACATCGTGGATCTCCCGCCCTTGCCGCGCCGCTGCCTGGATGGGCAGCTCGTCGAGCGGAATCTCTATCCCGTCCCTCATCGGACGGAAGTTGATCGGGCGCTCGTCAGGTGGTGCGCTCACCGAAACGTTCGTGCCGCGTGGCCGGCGCAGAAGCGCGGCCCCAAAACGGTTCGCCTCGATATGACTTCCTTGCGAATCACGGGCGATCCATACGGCGGCAGGGACGGTGTCGAGAACGGTCTGGAGTTCGGTAGCGCGAGCTGTCGCTCGCTGCTCGCTCTCCAGCCGCGCTTCCTCTGCCCGCTTGCTCTCGGTCACGTCTGTCACGTACCCGTGCCAGAGAATGCTACCGTCGGGCTCGGCGATGGGCGACGACCAGCCTTCGAT
>Ga0209048_10005510_pt1 | contig 11935 bp, 10 predicted proteins | sample FrelakmetCRP12CR_FD_187146 | JGI IMG/M metagenome (GOLD analysis project Ga0209048, IMG submission 187146) | Freshwater lake sediment microbial communities from the University of Notre Dame, USA, for methane emissions studies - CRP12 CR (SPAdes)... | ecosystem: Environmental > Aquatic >... | reverse complement strand
AGGCGGCCTGGGATCTTACGCAGCAGTCGGCACGCGACCTCCTGGATGTCCAGCTGCCTGGCGAAGAGATCGCGTGGATCGAATCGTTGATCCTGCAACGAAAACCCGTCGTGAAGGGCTATCACCAGCTGCGAACCCGGAAGGCCGGGAATTTCCGTTTCGTCGAATTTCACATCATGGTGGACCCGCAGATGACCGTCGAGGCCTCCCACCGAATCACGCAGGAGTTCGCCCGGGAGATCCGGGAACACTTCCCGGGCGCGAGCGTCACCACCCACGTCGAGCCCTGTGACGGGTCCTGCAGCAGGCGATGCCTGGAGGGATGCCTTCTGGCGGAGGCGGAGAGGAGCGTCGTCGCAGCCAGGCCGGTGACGTGAAAGGCATTGTCCATCGGGTGTTCGTTGTCCCGGTTCCATTTCCGATGGATTTCTGGTAACTTGAAACCCGTTCAAAAAAAGATGAGGGAGGAGGCGGAAGAGAGGAAATGAGAAGAAATGTCGTTTCGGCCTGCGTCGTGATCCTGGTGGTCCTGGTTTCCGGCTGCGCCTCGCTCTTCTGGACGGGGGAGAAGCCTCACGTTGACATCGTCAACGTCACGCCGAAAGAGATGCGTCTCCTGGAGCAAACGTTCCTGCTGGAGCTCCGCATCCAGAACCCCACGGAAACGGACCTGGAGATAACCGGCATGTCCTTCGAGCTGGAAATCAACGGACAGCCCTTCGCCCGGGGGGTCTCCAACCAGAGCGTGAAGGTGGAGCGCCTCAGCACGAAGGTCGTTCAGGTGGAGGCCTACACGGGTCTCACCAGCATCCTGCGCCAGCTCTCGGAAGCGAGAAAGGGCAGCTACGCCACGGGGTTCAAGTACCGGCTCAAGGGGTCGATTCACACGGGCGCCCCGTCCTTCCGGATTCCCTTCGACGAGACGGGGGAATTCAAGTAAAGCAGTGATCAGTGGCCCGACGGAAAAGAAGCCGGGCAGAACGGGCTCGGAAAGGTCCGCCTCCTCTGTCGGGTCTGCGAGGAAACGGGTATCCCCATCACCGTTCACTGCGGCGACAACGGGGTCGCGACCGAAAGGAAGGTGACGCTGAAGCGATACACCTCCCCCGTCGCGCCAGGTCCGCTTCGATCCCGAGAAAAGGGCCGTCGAGCCCATCCTGATCAATTACGAGTGGCGAGCCACCCTCTGCAGCAAGGGGATCATCGCAGCGGCAGGACCTGCGGGCATACCCGCAACCGGCCCTGGGGCGACTACGGCTACGTCCCTCCGCCATGAAATGATAAAGTGGCGGCACTCTGACTTTGCGTGTGGTACAAGGAATAACCCAAGTCCTTCAGGGGATATCCTACATGGATCAAACAGGGAATGCTCCAGCGGGTGCCGGCTGGAGCGACTGGTGGAAACCTGGCGTGTTGCTCGTCTTCATCGTTGCCGCAATCGGCTTTTCCAAGGTTTTTAATGTCGGGGAGCGGCTCCTGGATCTCCGGTTCTGGATCGAGTCCCGGGGGCTCCTGGGGATGTTGGTCTTCGTCCTGATTTATGCGGCGGGAGCCATTGCTGTTTTTCCGGGGGCCGTTCTGACCGTTGCCGGTGGGGCGATCTTCGGCTCTGTCCGCGGTGTGATCGTGGTGAGCATTGCCTCCACGCTGGGAGCGGCCCTTGCGTTCACCGTCTCACGCTACTTCGCCCGGGACGCGGTCAGACGCTGGCTAGCAGGCAACAGCCACTTTCAGCGTATTGACTTGTTGACGGAGCGCTATGGCGCCGTCATCGTCGCCTTGACGCGGCTGACGTCGATTGTTCCTTACAATCTGCTCAACTATGCCTTCGGGCTCACCCGGATCCGCTTCTGGACCTACCTCTTCTGGACCTGGCTGTGCATGCTCCCCGTCACGGTTCTCCTGGTCGTCGGCGCCGATGCCTTTACCATCGGCATCGCCGGAGGGGACATTCCCCGGACCCTGATCGGCATCTTCGTCGTGGTCCTGATCCTGCTCGTCTTCCTGATCCGGATCTCGAGGAAGACGATCAAGGAAAAGGAACGGCATTTGTAAGGCCTGCCGCCGGTCATCTCGATCCCTCCCGTTTCGCGTCACGCCCAACGGCCCTGTTCACCGAATTGGGAAGGGGCCGCGGCGGAGTCTCTATCTCGTCTGTCCTGCAACCCGGGGCACCTCAAAATAAAAGGGAGCGTCCCTGGAGCGGCCCTTTGCCTTTCGGCTTTACGGATTGAATCGACATTGACAACGAGATCGATTTCAGATAGTGATATCTTTTATCGCTTTCGAGTAAAAGCCCGATAGATATCGGGCGATTAACTCCAGGGTTTCCGCTTGTCGGCCATGCGACGGTGAGCCTCTCTGCGGGACTCTCCTTCTCCCGTTTGGTTTGTAGCGGGCAACCGGCTGGCTGGCGGACTGGATCGGACAATTGAAAGAAATGGTCTCTGCAAAACGCAAGCTTCTCTTTCTCCTTGTTATTCCTGCGCTGCTTTATGTTGCTCTGCTGCCTGTCCTGCACCTGATAGAGCCGGATGAGGCTCGGTACAGCGCAATCCCGAGCCTCATGAACGCGACCGGAGATTATGTCACCCCCCGCCTGGATCACGTCGTCTACCTTGAAAAACCCCCGTTGTGCTATTGGATGACGGCCCTATTTTTCAAGATCTTCGGAGAAAGCGAGTTCTCGTCGAGGCTTTTTGTCTCCCTCTGCGCCTGGGGATGCATCCTTCTTGTTTATTACATGGGGCTTTTTGTAAAGGATGAAAAGACAGGGCTCTACTCCGCAGGTGTGATGACCACGTTCCTGTTTTCCTTTTTCCTGGGGCGATACAATATCCTCGATATCCCCCTGACTTTTTTCATGAGCCTTGCCGCATGGTCAGGCTGCAGGTATTTCACGGTCGATCCCGCCGGGGTCGTCGCATCCCCTGCTGCCGGCCAGGCTGAGACGGCGGGAGAAAAACCGGGCCGTAGGAAAGGGTGGATTTATCTCATGTATCTGTCCGCCGCCCTGGCCTTTCTCGCAAAGGGGTTGATCGGGGTGGTCTTTCCTTTTGCCATTTTGTTTCTCTGGCTCTGCGCGTGCAGAAGATGGCGGGATATTCTGAGGCTGATATCTCCCGTGGGCAGCGTCCTGTTCCTGGCCGTCACCTTACCCTGGATCGTTCTCGTCCAGATAGCGAATGATGATTTCCTGTGGTTCTTTTTCGTCCGGGAACACTTCCTGCGATACAGCACGACCATGCACGGGCGGGAGGGGATTTTTCTCTACTATCTTCCCGTCGTTCTGTTGGGCACCCTGCCATGGACCGCCTTTTATGTTGACGCATTCAAAGGCCTGCGGGAAAAGAAAACCGCTTTCTTCGGAGCGGATAATAACCGGTTCCTGATCGTCTGGGCCCTTTTTACCCTTCTTTTCTTTTCCCTGTCCTCGTCCAAACTGATACCCTATATCGCCCCTGTGTTTCTACCTGTGGCGGTTTTCTCCGGCCATCTTTTCCGGCTGTACGAGGAGCGGCTCGTCAATGCTGAGGGTGCATCCAAAAGAGGGCTGCCGGGACAGTGGCCGGTCTTGCTTCAGTCGGCCGTTCTCATGATCGCTGTTTTTGTCCCGCTCTACATCCGGGAGCGTGACGTGAAGCTGGCGGACTGGCTGCCCTATGTGCTGCTGCCGGTTGTGCTGCTGACCCTGATGATTTTTCTGCCCCGGGTGGCCGGACGGAAATGGAACGGGGAATGGTTTCTGTCGGTTTATCTCCTGGCGGCCCTTTTCTGGGGGTCCATCGTGTTTCCCGCCTCCTATCTCCTGACGCCGTGGAAAACGTCTTACCCCATCGTTCAGGCCATCCAGAAGGTGCTTCCCCCGGGGGAGATGCTTTACCAGTACGACGGCGTTCTTTACGGCATCGAATTTTATACAAAGATCAGGACCCCGATTGTCGATGACTTCGGCGAATTGGTCCCGGGCATCGCCCACCTGCAACCCGGAGAAAAGGCGCGCTACTTCCTCTCTTCGCGGGAATTCTTTGATCTCTGCAGGGAGAAAGGGGTCTGTTACTGCGTGACGGCGGACCAAAAAAGGCTTGACAGGCTGAGAAAGGAAATAAAGGATGTGGACGTGCTTTGGGAAAACGGCACATATTACCTCCTGCGCCTGCGGGCCGGAAAGGACAGCGAACCGGCGTGAAAATTCGCGATGATTTTTTGCCGCTCAGCCGGCCGACGATCGATGAGCGCGACGTCGGCGAGGTCGTCAAGTGCCTCCAATCGGGGTGGATCACCACGGGTCCCCTTTGCAAGACCTTCGAGGATCGATTCTGCGCCCTCACCGGCGCTCCCCGGGCCATCACGTTTTCATCGGGTACGGCGGCGATGCATCTGCTCTTTTTGGCCCTGGGTCTCCGGGAGGGCGATGAGGTCATCACGCCTTCCATGACCTTTGCCTCGACCGTCAACATGATCGCCCTGGGCGGCGCCAGACCCGTTTTCGTCGATGTCGATTATGACACCCTGAACATCCGTGCCGACCTGATCGAGGGTGCCGTCACGGAAAGGACGAAGGCGATCATTCCCGTGCATTTTGCCGGCGCACCGGCCGACATGGATACAATTCTGGACGTGGCGCGCCGCCGCAACATCTCCGTAATCGAGGATGCGGCCCACGCGGTCGGCACCTACTACAAGGGAATCCATGCCGGCGGGTTCGGGCAGATCGCCGTCTTCTCCTTTCACCCGCTGAAGAATATCACCACCGGTGAAGGCGGGATGATTGTCCTTCAGGACGAAGAGTTGGAAAACCGCTTGCGACTCCTGAGATTCCACGGCATCGAACGGGATGCTTGGAAAAGATACGGTCGGGGGGGCAATCCGGATTACGATATCAGGCAGCCCGGCTTCAAATACAATCTGACGGATATCCAGGCGGCTCTGGGCCTCGCGCAGCTTGCGAGACTCGCGGAGATGAACGCGCGCAGGGAGCGCCTGGCGGGACTTTACCTGGAGGGGCTTCGGGGGATTGACGGCCTGGATGTCCCGGGTGTGCCTCCCTACCCGCACAGGCATTCCTGGCACCTCTTCGTTGTCAAGGTGCTGTCCATGAAGCGGGAGGAATTCATGGAGAAGCTTGCGGAATACAACATCGGATACGGCATCCATTTCCCGCCCGTGCACCGCCTGGATTACGTTGCCCGCAGATACGGGCCGTACCGGGGCGTGCTGGAAGCGACGGAGCGGGCGGGGGACCGGATCGTCTCGCTTCCCCTCTTTCCGCTGATGCAGGACAAGGATGTGCAATACATCTGCGAGGCTGTGAGGGAGATACTTGGAAAATGAGCACGAGTAAGGCACCCCGTTCGAAGGGCCCGGTTTCAGTTGTTGTCCCTGTGTATAATGAGCAGGCAAACCTCTCTCACCTGATGGAGAGGTTGAGGCCCGTGATGGAAAGCCTGGGCCGGCCCTACGAAATCATCCTGGTCGACGACGGCAGCGCCGACAATTCCCTTGCCATCCTGAAGGGATTCGCCGCGCAAAACGATGTCAAGGTGGTGGAGCTCACCCGGAACTTCGGTCAGCATGCAGCCATCTTTGCCGGCTTTTCGGTGGCCGAAGGGGACATCATCGTGACGATGGATGCGGATCTGCAGAACCCTCCCGAAGAGATCCCCAGGCTGGTGGCGGTGATGGAGGAGGGGGACTATGACATGGTCGGCACGATCCGCAGGGAACGCCATGATTCCATCTTCAGGACCTTTCCCTCGAAGCTCGTCAACATGGTGGCCAGGAGGATAACCGGGGTCAACATGAGGGACTGGGGATGCATGCTCCGGGCCTACCGCCGACATGTTGTGACGCAGATGAGCGCGTGCCACAATCAGGCGACCTTCATCCCGGCCATCGCGACCCATTTTGCCAAGCGCATCACCGAAATCGAGGTCGCCCATGCCGAACGATACGGGGGAAAAACCAGTTACAGCCTCTGGAAGCTCATCAATCTCCAGTTCGATCTGGTTACCTCCTTTTCGCATTTTCCGCTCAAGCTGATCATGTACACTGGCATCATCATGGCCTTCACGGGTGTATCCTTCGGCATCCTGCTCGGCGTTGCGCGGATTGCCTATGGCGCAAACTGGGCCGCCGAGGGAGTCTTTACCCTCTTTGCCGTTCTCTTTGCCTTTGTCGGGTTTCAGTTTTTTGCCCTGGGCGTCCTGGGTGAATACGTCGGGCGCATTTACCGTGAAGTCCGGAAGAGCCCGGAATACGTCATTTCAAAAGTCTATTCTTCCGGCAGCCCCGGGGAGGCGGCATGAAGACCGTTGTCTTTGCCTATCACAATATCGGCCTGGCCGGGCTTGAGGCCCTCGAGCGGAACGGGTTCGAGATTCAGGCCGTATTCACGCACCGCGACGACCCGGGGGAAGACTGCTGGTTTGGATCGGTCCGTGACTGGGCAGCGAGCAGCGGAATCCCCGTCTTTCGCCCGCAGAAGATCAATGCGGCAAGATGGGTCCGCAAGATCAGGGGCCTGGAGCCCGACGTGATCTTTTCTTTTCACTACCGGTTCATGCTCTGCGGCGATATCCTGAAAATCCCGCCGCAGGGGGCCTATAATCTTCACACCTCGCTGCTTCCCGCCTATCGTGGACGGAGTCCGGTCAACTGGGTGCTGGTCCACGGTGAGAAGACGACCGGCGTAACCCTTCACCACATGGTCGACAAGCCCGATGCCGGGGATATCGTGGGGCAGAAGGAAGTGGAGATCGCACAGGAGGACACGGCGCTGAGCCTTTACCGCAAGCTGACCGCGAAGACCTCTCTGCTGCTCGACGAGCTGCTTCCCCTGATCCTGAGCGGCACGGCCCCGCGGATCAGGCAGGATGTGAAAGCCGGGAGTTACTTCGGCGGGCGCAGGCCCGAGGACGGCAAGATTGACTGGGCTTGGCCTGCCCAGAGGGTCTACAACCTGATCCGGGCCGTGACGGAGCCCTATCCCGGCGCCATCACCTTCCTGCCCGGCAGTGAAAAAATGTTCATCTGGTGGGCCCTGCCGGAAAGTACGGACAGCAGCAGCGCCGTCGGGACCATCGATCTGGAAGAGGGCCGGGTTACGGTTCGGGCCGGGGAGGGGAAGCTCCGGCTTGTGGACATTGAAATTGCCGGCAGACGGCTTCGGGATGCAGCCATATCGGATTACTTCAAAACACGGAAAGGGCTGTTGTTGAAATGAAGGTACTGATCCTCGGCGTGAATGGCTTTATCGGTCATCACCTGACGAAGCGCATCCTGGATTGCACGGACTGGTCGGTTTACGGCATGGACGTCGCCGCCGATAGGCTGGGCACGTCGCTGAACAACTCCTCCTTCCATTTCCTGGAGGGGGACATCGCTATCAACCGGGAGTGGATCGAGTATCACGTGAAGAAGTGCGATGTCATCATTCCCCTTGTGGCCATCGCAACGCCGAAGCTCTACGTGGAAGACCCTCTCCGCGTCTTCAACCTCGACTTCGAAATGAACCTCGACATCGTCAAGCTCTGCGTCAAGTACAACAGGCGGATCGTCTTTCCCTCCACCTCCGAAGTGTACGGGGCCTGCCCGGATGCCGAGTTCAAGGAGGACGAGAGCTTTCTCGTCCTGGGGCCCATCCAGAAGGAGCGCTGGATCTATGCCTGCTGCAAGCAGCTTCTCGACCGCGTCATCTATGCCCATGGGACCAGAGGCCACCTGGAGTTCACGCTCTTCAGGCCCTTCAACTGGGTAGGCCCCCGGCTCGATTCGCTCGATACGGCCAAGGAGGGAAGCTCGAGGGTGGTAACCCAGTTCATTGCGGAGCTTCTCATGAAGAGGCCCATCTCGCTGGTGGACGGCGGCCACCAAAAGCGCTGCTTCACGTACGTGGACGACGGGATCGACGCCCTGATGAAAATCCTGGAAAACAAGGGGAACGCCTGTCGCAACCAGATCATCAATATCGGCAATCCGCACAATGAGTGCTCCATGAAAGAGCTGGCCCATCTCTTGAAGAAAATCTTCAGGGAGCACCCGGCGCATAAGAATGACAAACACTATTCGGAAATCTTAAAGGTCTCGGCGGCCAGATATTATGGCAAGGGCTACCAGGATATCTTCTTTCGAAAGCCCTCCATCGAGATTGCCAAAAAGCTCTTGGGCTGGTCACCGCAGATCGGGCTTGAGGATGCTCTCCTAAAGACCATCTATTCTTTCCTCGAGGAGACTGAAGGGGCCGTGAAGGCGAAGAAATGAGAGACGTCATTCTCGCGCTCAAGATCGACGTGGATACACATGAGGGGATGAAAGAGGGTGTCCCCCGGCTCCTGGACACCCTTCGCCGTTTGCGAGTCGTGGGAACGTTTTATCTAAGCTTCGGGCCCGACGCCTCGGGGCTGGCGATCCTGCAGCTGCTGAAAAACCCCCGCTTTCTCACCAAGATGCTCCGCACCAACGCCGGGCGGCTTTATGGGTTCAAAACGGCCCTCTACGGGACCCTGCTCCCGTCGCCGATGATTGCTCTTTCCTTTCCCGGGATCGTCGAGCGGGTGATGGCCGAGGGGCACGAGGTGGAGTTTCACGCCTGGGATCACAGGCGCTGGCAGGACGGGCTGGCCACCCGGTCCACGGAATGGATCCGGGAGTGGTTCGACAGGGGCGTCGGCGCTTACAGGGCGATGACAAAGAAGGATCCCGCATCCTTCGGGGCCCCCGCCTGGCTCATCGATGACCGGGTCATGGAGATCGTGAAAGAGTACCCCTTTCAGTACCTGAGCTGCACGAGGGCGAAAAAGCCGTTCATCCACGAGCGCTCAGGCCTCCTGGAGATCCCCTCGGACCTGCCCTGTTTCGAGGAGATCGGCGTCAAGCGGGGTGTCTCGCATATACTCTCGATCCTCGGGCAGGAAAGGGGCATGCATGTGTTGACGGCCCACGCCGAGGCCGAGGGCGGGATATGGTCCAGCTACTTTATCGAGTTGCTGGAGAAAGCCATCGGGCAGGGCTGTCTCATCGTGCCGCTGTCCGAGATCAGGAACATTCTCGCCTCTGAGAAGCTGCCGGTCAGGGCGCACCGACTGGAACTTCTTGCCGGGCGCGCTGCGCCCTGCGCCGTCTAGTCTGAGGCCGCATCAAGAAAACGGCCTATCCTCCAGGCCGGCATCATCGAAAACAATGAAAGGGATCGGCTGCACCGCTGCTGACCCCTTCATCGTTTGCGAATGCGCCGGAAAACCCCTGTCGCTCCCCAGGCCCAGCAACCCGTGTACCGCAGCGTTCGGGACATCGGCCGAGCCGTCCTTTACGGGCACGCGGGCCCAGGACAGGGTGAACTTCCCTTCCAGGCTGGCGAAGAGCCCCTGCCAGAGTGAAAACCTTTTTCAACGGCCACTTGCGCCGTAGGCCCCGAGATGTAATAGCCGTCGAAGATACCGCCATCCTGCTCGAACTCTCTGCCGCGGATCCTGCTTTCGGGATGGGTGACGACGACTCCCGCACCCTTTTCCATGGCTACGGGAAGGAGGGCGACCCGATCGTTCATGGGGTGCACAAAGGCCCAGTTGGACAACAATGCGATACTCGCACCGGCCACCACATCATCCACGAAGTGCTGGTTCGCCTGTACGCGGCTGTAACCGACAAAAGCGGCTGCAGCATAGGCCGGGACACCCCATTGCCAGCCGTAGCGGGTGCCCGGGAAAGCAGCACCCGAAAAAGCGGCAGACGTGTGGCCGGAGGGAAACGATTGCTGATCGCTTCCGTCCGGTCTCGTTTTCCGGACCACCTCTTTCCCTGCCCAGGTGATCCCCAGGGTCGTTCCTATCGACAGGGCCGCTTCCTTGGTTCCTTCGTGATCCCATAAACTTCCATTCTCCCCGCCGGCCACAAAGGTCGATCCCACAGCCAGCGCCGGAAGCGCAATCTGGAGGATATCGCCTGCCGTCGTGACGGCCTGATTCTGTGCCTGAGCGTTGGAAACAGGAAACAGGACGAGGAGTAAAAGAATGGGTAACGCTGCAAAAATCCCGAAAAGCTTCTTCGTTCCGCACATCGGCGTTCCCTTCTAGATAGTCATGTCCGCATGCGGAATAGACATATCCGTGATGGATGCGCTTGAAACCGGGGCACCTTCAATGGAGGCTCATTTTACAGTGCAATGAAAAATCATATTCATCGGTGTGAGGCGCGTGCGACCACCGGGTCGGTCCGTCCGGCATACTCCCATCTGTTCATTTTATGTTTCAGGATAAAATCAGCCCCCTGGTAGTATGCCATGGCTTCGAGTGAGAGGGGGTCGGCAGCCGTCCCTTTCGCGATCTGGTTCTGCGTGAGGGGTTTTTCCATCACGTCAATTTTCTTTCTGGGCGATAAGATCACCAGCTTTTCGTCTTTGTACAACCCCAGCTTTTGATAATTGCCGATCAGGGCCCTCCCCGCAAAGTCATCGCTTAATATGTCGTTGCCCCAGAAATGACTTTCATAGTTAAATCCCAACAGCGCAAGAAGCGTGGGGGCAATGTCGATCTGACTGGACGTCTTGGCGATCTCCCGTGGAGTGATATTTTTAGGAGAGTAGATGAACAGGGGGATGTGGTATTTCTTCACCGGCAGCCCGACCTCGCCGGCACTGCCGGCACAATGATCGGCAACAACAATAAATACGGTGTCGTCGAACCATTTCTGTTTCTTGGCGGACGAGATAAACTCCTTCAAGGCATAATCGGTATATTTGACGGCGCCGGATCGGCCTGTTCCGGATGGAATGTCAATTTTCCCTTCCGGGTACGTAAAAGGCATGTGGTTGCTGGTGGTCATGACGTGATAAAAAAAGTGTCTGCCCCTGCCGTATGCGGCGTCGGCCTCCTTCATGGTTTTCCGGTAGAGGTCTTCGTCTGACACCCCCCAGGCGTTCTTGAATGTGATCTCACTGCTTTTCATATCCGTCTGATCAATAATCCCATAGCCGTTTCCGGAGAAAAAAGCGTTCATGTTGTCAAAATATCCCCTGCCCCCGTACAAAAACGCGACATCGTATCCGCGGTTTTTAAATTCGTAGCCCAGGTTGTACAGGTGTTCATTATCCGGCCGCTTCACCAGCGAGCGACCGGCGAGGTAGTTGAACATGCCGATGGGCGAGGTGTAGACGTACTTGAGGGTCTCGAACTCCTCGCGCTCCTCGACGATCATCCAGCCCATGCCGACCAGCACCATGACCACGTAGTTGTGGAACGCGCTGCCCAGGTAGAGGCCGCGGAACGTGTCGGCGCCGTGCGCGGTGCCGCTGACCGCCCAGTACATGCCGGCCAGGATGAGCGCGGTGGCGAGCGGGTGGGTGATGGCGTAGGCCGTGAACAGGAACGGGTCGGTCCAGTTGGACTCGATCTGCAGCCCCAGCCAGGCCGAGGCGCGCAGGCGGGCGACCAGGGCTCTCACTGCCACCTCTGGGTCAGCCGCCCCTCGCGCTTGGCGAGCGACTCGAGGTAGGCGAGTGCCACGCGCGCGAGCCACAGGAAGAACGCGCACAGCACGACCAGGGCGACGATCTCGGAGCGCAGCGGCATGAGCCCGTGCGCGCCGGCGCCGAGCAGCACCTGGCGCAGCGCGTCCACGCCGAGCCCGAGCGGCACCAGGCCGGCGGCGACGATGCCCAGCGGCCCGAGCGTCCTGAGCGGGAAGTAGAGCCCCGAGAGGAACTGGACCGGCTGGTAGAGCGCGTTGCTCAGGTGATAGGCCTCGCGCCCCCAGAGCAGGAACAGCGAGGCCATCACCATGCCGAGCGCGTAGAGCGCGATCATGGTGAGCGCGAACACGCCGAGCAGCGCGGGCAGGCTGAAGGGCTCGACCCGCGCGCCCACCACGACGAACCCGAGGAACAGCCCGAACGCCGAGCGCGCCGTGGTCAGCAGGAACCCGCCGAGCGCCATGCCCG
>Ga0209048_10005509_pt1 | contig 11937 bp, 9 predicted proteins | sample FrelakmetCRP12CR_FD_187146 | JGI IMG/M metagenome (GOLD analysis project Ga0209048, IMG submission 187146) | Freshwater lake sediment microbial communities from the University of Notre Dame, USA, for methane emissions studies - CRP12 CR (SPAdes)... | ecosystem: Environmental > Aquatic >... | reverse complement strand
TTGTGGAGAGCCCGCCACTGCTCCCAGATCCTCGCCTCCACGCCCTTCGCGTCGACGGCCTTGCCGGCCTTGACGCGATCCCGCTCGAGGAGCAGGGCGCGGAAGCGCTTCGCCTCTCCCACCCACGCGGTCAGCCCCTTCTCCACCGCCGGCCAGAGCTCGCGGGTCGCGTCCGTCTTCGGAAGCGCCTCGACCGCCTTGATCCCGTTCTCGACCCGCGCGATCTCCTGCTCCGCCCGGTCGCCCAGGATCGTCGTGTCCTGGTGGCAGCCGCGGCAGTCCTCGGCCTGCATCACCGACACCGTCACAGGGGACAGAGCGAGGTGGCTCAAGAACTGGTGGGCTTCCCTGAAGCCGCCCTCGACGTTGGAGAGGGCCCGGTGGGCTGGGAACTGCGCCTCGGACACCACGTCTAGCTGGCGGCTGATCTGGCGCGATGCGACCCAGGATGCAGCTCCGACGGCCAGCGCAACGAGCAGCGCGGCGGCGAAGCCAACCAGGATCTTCGTTCGTGTACGTGCGTTACGCATGGTGCTCCACAGTGGGGGCTGAGGTAGTGACGCCACCGGCAGGGCCTTTCCCCTACTCGTCATGCAGTCGCCGCGCCGCGTGGATGCGGCGACGATGACGGCCAAGTGCGCGTACTGGTTCCGAACTGACCTGGGCGGTACCACCCAGGACGCTCGTCAACGATGACTCAGGGTGTCGTTTCACCCGTTTTGCGTACCCCTGGACTTCACCCATCGTGGAATCATGGAGCCGGCCGCCGGAGCCGGGGACGCCTTCGCTTCTGGGCCCTGGAGGGACGTTCCGTCGAGCGCCACACCCGACTTGGCGCGCTGTCACCGGAACTCTACTGGGTGACCAGTGGTTCGGGTCACGTTGCGCGAGCGACCTCTCCACGCAAGTGTCACGAACTCCGCTTGAAGGACCTCCCGCAAGAGGCGGGGCCGCTACCCTGGCTCCTGGGGCGAGGTGCTCGGTCGGCCGCGGCCGGGGTCGATTGGCGTCGGAAGTCGCGGAACGCGGCGTCGCCATCCATTGGAGAAGGCGCGGTTCGGCTCCTGCTGGGCCCGTCTTGGAGCTGCGATGCCGGAGTGGCGCTGGGAGTCAACGGCGTGCAGCGGACGGACCGCCGCAGGCTGCCTGAGCGTGGACCTTGGTCGCAGGTTCGTCGGACTGGCCCGCGAACTCCTCCGCTTCCGACGACGACTCCTCGGCGGAGGCTGCGCTCTGCTGAGTCACCTTGTCCATCTGCCCAGACGTTCGCCTGGCCGATTCCCGCGACTGCTCCTTCGCCCGACCTCGCGCTACCTCCGCCGACGGCGTCGGCGCCTGCGATGCGAGCCGGAGCCGTCCTCTCGCTGCGTCGCCTGAGGTGACACGGCGGCCCCGGAAGCGGGTCGACGCGAGGCGGCCACCGGCGTTCCCGTCTGCCCGAGCGAAGGCCGCTCGACGCGCACGACCTCGGGTGTGGGAGTCGTACGGCGGCGGTCGGGTCCGCGGCGTCCGGACTGGCGCTGCTGCCCAGGGACACCGGCGTTGTGTCGGACCTCGGAGCCTGCGCGAGGAGGCGCCGGCGCCTGACGCGACTGCGCACGACCTGCGTGATGGCTCCGCTCCGGGCGCGCCGCCTCGCGCGAAGCCGCGCCTCCCTCATGGTGCTGATGACGCTCCCGGTGCCCATGACCATCGTGGGGCAGGACCGTGGGCATCTTGCCGCTCGGCACGAAGTCGGGCGTCAGCTCGCGGCTCACGTACGCGCGCCAGATCTCTCGAGCGTCGTTTCCGGCAGCCCGGAGAGCCGGGTTGGACGCGGCCAAGAAACGACGCAGGTTCTCGAAGTCGCGGTGGAAGAAGGATTCCGCCTGGCTGTTGTGCGCCGCACCCACGACCTGGGGAAAGTCGATCACGACCGGTCCCTCCCGGCCGAGGAGCACGTTGTAAGGCGACAGATCGCCGTGAATGAGGTCGCAGGTGAGCATCCGGATCACCTGCCCGCGGAGATCGGCGTAGAGCGCTGCGGCAGCCTCTGGGTCGAGGCGCGCTTCGACGAGCCGAGGTGCAGGTCGCCCCTGAGCGTCCAGCACCAGTTCCATCAAGAGAACGCCCTCGTAGAACAGCACTGGCTTCGGGACGCGCACACCGGCCGCGTGGAGGGCGTGGAGAGCGTCGGCCTCCTTCGCCTTCCACTCCTCCTCCGAGGCGGCCTGGCCGAACCGGCTTCCGCGGTTGATGGCCCGCTGCGTGCGCGTGTTGCGGACCTGACGCCCTTCCTTGTACCCGGCGTTGTTGCGGAAGCTTCGCGCCTCGCGCGCCTTGTAGACCTTCGCGGCGACGATCTCGCCACCGTGGCGGACGAGCCACAGGTCAGCTTCCTTTCCGCTCTTGAGTCGTGCGCAAACTTCGTCGATGACGCCGTCCGCGAGGAGCGTGGTGAGGGTATCGTTCATGCTCTCGGAGCGCCTACTTCTTCGGAGTGCCGCCCGGCGATCCACCGCCGGCAGTTCCTCCGCCACCGGGCCGTCTTCCTCCTCCTGGCCGTCCGCGTCCTCCGCCGCGTTCGTTCTTGCGGTCGTCCCGAAGCGAGTCCATCGAGAATCCGCCCGTCGTGCCTGCCTGGGCCCCGCGGCCACCGCCGCCCGACCGACCGCCGCCTCGCCCTCCTCCGCGTTGGCCCCGCTCCTTGAGCGGGCCCGCGACCTGCTTCATGCTCGCAGGAAAGAAGTCCACCAGGTACTGGTAGTCGCCGACCTTGGTGGCGCCCGCAACCTGCTCCTCGGGACCGAGCACGCGGACGAGGCGCACATCGGCTGCGCGCTTGCCCACCACTTGCACGGCACCTCGCAGCATGGTGAGCCGGTCGCCAGAGAGCCCTGTGGCGGTTGCGACGGCCGTGTCAAGCGCGGTCTTCGCGGCGGCGCTCTCCGCCTCTTGGCCCGACTTCGTCTCGATGGACGCCTCCACTGGAACTGCCGCATCGGTCGCGACTTCGGTCGCGCCTGCCGCCTCCTCCACGGGCGGCGCGGCGACGGCAGGGGGCGCGGGCTTGTCGTCGCCGGGGAGCGATTTCCTGGCCTCCGTCACGGCCGCTGCCGCTACTCGAATCACCGAACCACTGAGCTCTGTGAGAGTCTTCATCGGCCGTAGCCATACACCGCGGGCCGTCCTCCTGCAAAGACCTCGTCGCGCGCAGGCCGGCGGAACTCAGGGTATCGGCCAGGGGAGGTAGGGGTGCCAGGGATCCGCCCGTTGGCCCGCTCCCGGAACCTCCCCCTACGGGGAGGCGTGCCCTCTCTAGGGAGGGGATGAATGCCTCGGCCGCACCGAAACTCCGAGGTGGGCTCGGTCTGCGTCAGCTCGTGGAAGCGCCCCATGTCGACGAGCAGGTTCCCGTCGGGAGTCTCGGACGTCACGTCGGCGAGCCGGGCGCCCCACACACTCGAGCGATGTCCCCAGGTGTGCTGGGCGTGCACCGGCTGGAGCGATGTCTCGTCGGTACCGGCAACCGCCAAGGTCAGCTCGGCTTCGCAGGCGTCGAGCGACTCCGGGGTGTCACCGAGGAGCGGGCGACCCCGCTCGATCCGGTGGAGGATCATCCAAGAACGGGCGAGCGCGTTCGCCCGATCGCGTAGGAGGGGCAGGTCGTCGGTCCGGTAGACCACGACACCTTCGGCCGTTCGCGTGGTCCGCATCAGCGTGAGGCGGAACGTAGCGCCGACGATACGGCCGCTTCGCTCGTTGCCGACGCGAACCATTGCCGTGGGCACGGCGTCCATGGGCCCGATGGCGACGTTCGACGAGAAGATGACCCGGACGCGTGTCTGCGAGAAGCGGACGAATATCAAGCCGGTGGCGAGCGCCGTCACGACGAGGCCGGTGTCGGATTCCGCGACGACCACCGCGTCCGGGAGCCGCGTCGCCGGGTACATCGAGCCGTAGCCGATGGTGCCCATCGTCTGCACGCTGAAGAAGAACGCATCCGCGAACGACCCCGGCGCGGCATTCGCGATCCCGTAGGCCGTCCCAGCACGGCCAACCCACGCCGGCCATGCCGCCCTCGGAGCCGCGGAGCGGCCGGCTGGCCCTCCTTGCGGGCCGCTCCCCACCGGATCTCGCCCGCGAGGCCGTCCCGGAGCGCTAGAATCACAAGAATGAGGCAACCATGAATCCCGACGTGGAGCATATCCTGAAGGCGGCAGACCTCCGCGGATGGACGGAGGTGGGTGTCGAGTACGGGACCACGGAGATCGCGGTGCGGGTCCCACCCGGCTGCGTCACGCTGGGGATGAAGGAGACGACCCCGCTCCCGGATCCCCGCGGCGCAATCCGGGAGGCGATGCAGCGGCCCATCGGCACGCCTCCGCTCCGGGAGATCGTCCGCGCCAAGGGAAAGGACCCGGCGGCGCTCACCGTTTGCATCGCGACGTCGGACATCACCCGGCCGGTCCCGTACAAGGGCGAGGTGGGCATCCTGCACCCCCTGCTCGACGCTCTCCGCGAGGCGGGGATCCGGTCCGAGAACGTCACGCTGCTCGTGGGTACCGGAACGCATCGGCCGAGCACCCCCCAGGAGAAGGTCGCCATGTTCGGATCGGACATCGCGACCGCCTACCGCATCGTCGACCACGTCTGCGACGACGACGCCAACCTGGTTCACATCGGGAAGACCCGAAGCGGCACCGACATTCTGGTGAACCGGGTCTTCGTGGAGGCGGACCTCCGGATCGGAACGGCCCTCGTCGAGAGCCATTTCATGGCCGGGGTCTCGGGCGGACGGAAGGCGGTGTGCCCGGCGCTCGTGAGTCGGAGGACCATCGAACGCTTCCACAGCGCCCAGTTCCTCGACTCGCCCAACGCCACGAACCTCGTCCTGGAAGGGAACCCCTGTCACGAGGAGGCGGTGGAGATCGCCCGCCGCGTCGGAGTCGACTTCATCGTCAATACCGTGCTCGACCGCAAGATGGCGTTGGTTGGCGTCTACACCGGCGATCTGGAGCGTTCGCACGAGGTTGCATACAGGCAGGTGAAGGGGTTCGCCGCGGTCCCCGTCGAGCGAGAGCACGACATCGTCCTCACGCATGGAGGCTACGTCGGCATCAACCACTACCAGAACGCAAAGGCGTGCTGTAACGCCCTGCCGGCCGTGCGAAAGGGGGGGGTCGTCATCCTGGCGGCCTGCGAGCGGGACGTGGACCCCATCGGCCCGCTCACCTATCGGACCCTGCTGCACCTCCTCAAGCTTCAAGGCTGGGAACGCTACCTGCAGACCCTGCTCTCGCCGTCGTGGAAGTTCACCCGCGACCAGTGGGAGCCCCAGATGTGGGGCAAGGTCCTGCAGAAGGTGGGCGAGGAGGGGCTCCTCTACTGCTCCGCCGTCATCCCTGCAAGGGACGCGGAGCTGATTCCGGGCCGGCTGGGCTGGGAGTTCCTCCGCGAGGAGGCCGACCCCGACGACAAGGAGCGCACGCGCGTCATGGTCGAGAACGCCGTGGTCGCCTCCGTGCACCACCCCCGCTGGCGTGGCGCCGCGCCTTCCATGGCCTTTTTGCGAGAGGGACCGTACGCAGTCCCGATCGCCACCACCGCCCTCGAGACTGCCCGCTCCTGAGGGAGGCACCGGGGCGCACGCGATCACCGTCTGGCGGCTTCCGCCCCCGGCGGTCGGCTACGGGGCGATGACCAGTCCCAGGCTCAAGTCGCCCTGCACCAGAGGGACTCCGGCGCTCACCTGCAAGGCCGCACCGTTGGGCCCCGACAGGAAGGTGCCCGAGCTGAGGTAGACGGGCAGGAAGACCCTGGTCTCCAGGCGCAGCCCGACGGCGTTCGAGAAGAACCACCTCACGCCGAGTCCCAAACTGAGGGAGAAGAGCCACGTGTCGGCCGGCTGGATCGACTCGGAGCCCGCCACTCGAACGGCCGAGGGGCTGAACCAGGCCAGCCCGAGTCCCCCGGCCAGGAAGGGCTCGACGGTCCCCTGCTGGAAGGTCGTCAGTCCCCCAATCTGTAGGTACTGGGTGGTCACGCCGAACGGCGGACTCGAGGCGTAGAACGGGTTCGACGATTGGAAGCGCGCCTGGGGACGGGCGATGGCGTACAGGAGTTCGACTTGCGACTTACCGTCCACCTGGAAGTCGAGCGTGGCGCCCAGATCCGCCGCGGGACCGAAGACCACGGAGCCGTTCGAAGTGTTCACCTCCGTACTCCAGAAGAGCCCTGCGAACGGAGTGATCTCGAGCTTGCGCGGCGGCTCCGGGTACGCCTGGGCCACAGCCGGCCCCGCGACGACGGAAAGAAGGACGCCTGCCGTCCACCATGAGTAGGGAGCTCTCACATGCCGTCCCGGGCCCGCGACGGTACCAGACGAACCGAAGGCCCGCTTCTTTCTGAACCGCGGGGGATCGGAAGGGGCCCGCCGTCGCGGGCCGTGCGGCCGGGTTCGGACTCGAACGCCACCGCACCCCTGACTCGCCAGCCCTCGAGATGGCACCCTGCTCCGCTACCAGGGTGGCGCTATGATGCCGCGGTGGCGAATCTCCAAGACTTCGTCAGTGAGCTGAAGCGCCGCAGGGTGATCCGCGCCCTGGTGGCCTGGGGCATCGTCGCCTTCGCCGTCCTCCAGATCTACGAGCCGGTCATGCACGGGCTCCATCTACCGGAATGGACGCTTAGCTTCGTCGTCGTGTTCCTCGGTATCGGGTTCCCGTTCACCGCGGTGCTGGCATGGGTGTTCGACATCAGAGCGGGTGGGATCGAGCGGACGCCTCCCGTCGTGGGGCAGGAAGAGGTCCCGTCGAAGAGCACGCGGTCCCGCCGCGTCCGCCTCGCACTCCTCCTCCTCGGGCTCGGTTGTGCCGCCGCCACACCCGGGCTCGTCTACTTCTTTCTCTGGCCGAACGGTCCGCGCTTGACGGCGGGCTCCTCTCCGGGGCCGGCCGTGCGCACCTCGCCATCGATCGCGGTCCTGCCTTTCGTCAACCTCAGCTCCGACAAGGAGCAGGACTACTTTTCTGACGGGATCGCAGAGGAGATCCTCAATGCGCTCGCGCAGGTGGACGGGCTGCGCGTGATTGGCAGGACGTCTTCCTTCTCGATGAAGGGAAAGAACGAGGACCTCCGCACCATCGGGCAGCGTCTCAGCGCGGCCAACCTTCTCGAGGGCAGCGTACGCAAGGCGGGCTCGCGCGTTCGCATCACCGCACAGCTCGTCGAGGCCGAGGGCGGGTCGCACCTCTGGTCGCAGGAATTCGATCGCGATCTCACCGACGTGTTCGCGGTGCAGGAGGAGATTGCTCGCGCGGTGGTCGCGGCGCTGAGGCTGAAGCTCCTGCCTGGCACCCACGAGGAACCGCGGACCGCCAATCCGGAAGCTCACGACCTCTATCTGCTCGGCATGGCATTCCTGGCGCGCGGTTCGGCTGACGCCTACGAACGAGCGGTGAAGGCACTGAGCAGATCCGTGGAGCTCGACCCCGGCTACGCACAGGCCTGGGCCGCGCTCGCAGGGGCGCTGTTCTGGAACGCCGATCAAAGCGCGAAGGGAAACCCGAAGGTGGATTGGCCCAGAGCGCTCGTCGCAGCCGAGAAGGCCATTTCGCTCGCGCCCCAGCTCGCCGACGGGTACTTCGCGCGTGGAGTCTTGCGACACGGCGCCCTCCAGGACTGGAACGGCGCCCGCGCCGATCTAGAGCGGGCACGTTCGCTCAACCCGCGGAGCCCTGGCATCCTCCTCAATTATGCGTCGCTCCTCGCCGCGCTCGGCAGGCTGCCGGAGGCGATCGCCGCCTTCCAGGAGGCGGCTGTCCTCGACCCCCTGTCCGCCGACATTCCAGTGACATTGAGCGCAGCGTACCTCGGCACGGGACAGATCGCCCTCGCCGAGAAGACCGCCGCGCATGCCCTGGAACTGTCGCCCGAGCACGCAAGGGCGGCGCGCAACCTGGGCTTCGCGTTGCTGCTCAGCAACCGCCTCCCGGAGGCGAGAGCCGCCTTCCACCAGTCGAGCAACGAGCTCTTCCGGCGCATGGGCGACGCGATGGTGGATCAGGCGCAGGGCAATGCCGCGGAGTCGCAGCGGGCGCTCGACAGCATTCTCGCCCAGCCTTACGTGTTGGGGGGGAGCTATCAGATTGCGCAGATCTACGCTTGGCGCAGGGAGCCGGACCGCGCCTTCGAATGGCTGGGACACGCGGTCGAGGAACACGACGCGGGCCTCACCTACCTGAAATACGATCCGCTGCTCGCCAGCCTGCGCAGTGACGCGCGCTTTCCGGCGCTGCTCCGGAAGATGAACCTGCCGGTGGAGTGAAGCCGCCTGTGCGGTGGAACGACTGTCCCGGCGAGCCTGGCGATCGCCCTCGCCGCCGGGATTGGCCCTTCGACGAGAAGTAGTCGGCCTCTAGCCGGAGCTTCGGAAGGTTCGACGCCGCGCCGGTTCCGCTGGGGGGGCCACGCAGGGGGACCCAGGCGAGACCTAGTCGCCCCGGCCGTCCAGGGCCGCCGCAGGGATCTTCGTCTCGCTCGCGGCCGCCATCACCGCATTCTTCAGGGCTTCACGGTTGACGGGCTTCGTGAGACACAGGTTGCGGGTTCGCTCGAGGAAGTCAGCGGCCTCCGGCGAGAACGCGCCGCCAGAGATGAAGATGATCCGGCTCGCGAGCGGCGGCGAGACCTTCGCGACCTCCTCGTAGAACTGCATGCCGTTCATCCCAGGCATGTGGATGTCGCACAGAATGGCGTCGAACTTGCCGCCCGCCTGCAGGCGCCCGAAGGCGCCGGCAGCGCTCTGAGCGAAAGTCACCCGGAACGGACTTAGCTGACGGCTGAGGACCACGCTCACAAGCGGGTCGTCGTCGACGATGAGAACGGATAGCTGCTGCTGCGTGGGATCATCGCGCTTCGGGCGGCTCTGCATCATGGTTCGGGCCCGACCCGGCAGTCAGGCGCTTCCTCGGGATAGTGCTGCTTCAGGCAGTCCGTGCAAAGCGCATGGGAGAAGTCGATGTCGGCCCTGTGCTTGAAGTAGTCCTCCACGGTTTGCCAGCCGTGCTCTTCGTCTTTCACTTTCCGGCAGTGAAAGCAGATCGGGATCAAGCTCGTGACCTTGAAGACATCGGAGACACTCTCCAGCGTAAGGATGCTAGCAACGAAGTCACCGCGTCGGACGGGCGCGGCGCTGATGCGGAACTGCACGTCGGCGAGGCCGTTCGGCGTCACTAGATGCAATATCGCGCGCGAATGGCGCACTGCCTCTGCGGCGAAGGCGCTCCCTACCGAATCCTGGAGGGCGCACCTGCGGCACGCGGGGGCGCTGCCACAGCCTTCGGGCGTCTCGCCGGCATGCACGCAGTGCAGGTGGTGCCCGCTCCGCCTCAGCGTGGCGGGCTCCATCTGCTCATCCTGGAGCCCGAGCGCGCGGCGCGCGGCGCGGTTGATGAACAGCGTCCGGACCTCCTTGTCCACGACGAGGGAGGGCGCGGGATAGGCGTCCAGGATCGCTCCGAGCGCCTCGGCGTCCCGCAGGATCGGGAGCTTCACGTTCCGCTCGCTCGTGTGACCTGGGTTGACGATGCTCTGGGTCCCGTGCTTCCCACGTTAACTGCCCTCCACTACTGAGCTCTCCCGGCCCACCGCCTAACTTATGCAGATCCCGCACCAGTGCGGGCTCCCTCGCGGGGGAGGCATCGAGGGTTGGCGTTCCGCCGTATCGGCGAGCCTCGTGCATCATTGCGGACCCGCTCGCGGGGCGCTGACGACGCCATGCCCCACGCAAAAGGCGAGGAGTTTCGCGAGCGAGGATGAGGTAGGAGCCCTTGCCGAAGCGTGGCCTCGTGTCCGTGCCTTCCACTCCTGTACCGAGTCCCTCCACCGTTCCCCTCACCTGCACTCTCAGCGTAACTCTCCACATGCGAGGAGGTCCCTGAGACCTCGCCCCTCCCGGGTCGGCGAGCGGCTGACGACCGTCTCGCACCTCTTGCCGGGCGCTCGACGATGAGTCCTGGGGTTCCCCACCGACCGGCTCCACATGCAACGGCCGGGGAGGTGAGAGGGGCATGATCGCGCGAGGGACCTCTGCGCACGATCGGCTGGGCACGGGGCGCGCTGGAGTCGGGGCCCGCAACGGTTGGCGATGGTCTGGGCAGACGGTCTGTCCGTCGGCGAAGATTTCACCGTGGGGACGGAGGTCGAGGCCGCATCGACGGGCACCCGGCTCGCGTGGCGCTCCTCGTTCTCGGGCTCGGCGTCGGGGCGCCGGCTCCGGGCCTCGTCTGCCTCTTCGCCTGGGCGATTCCTGCGCACCGGCCGGCCCAGGCATCCGGTTCCTGCGGGACCCCCTGTCGTGGCATTGCCCTCGGCCGACGTGAGCCCGTAGCACGACCAGGAGCAGGTCGCGCGGCGCTCCTCCTCAAGGTGAACTTTCCGGTGAAGCGAACGCGCTCGAGCCTGCTGCCGTTCAACCCGCGCCGCCATTCCGTGCCGACGCTTCCGCTGGCCCCTGGGGGATCTGGAGCAACTGCTCCGGACCCCAGCCAAGCTCGTCTACCCACCTTCCGCCGATCTGGCGTCGAAGTGGGAAGAGCTGATCCATGACCCCCTCGAAAAGCACGACCTCGTTGCGGCGCTGGATATCGTCCCCCAATCGATCGATCGCGCGCGCACGATCTCGGGGGTCGGCGATGCAGTCGGCGGCGTGCACCTCCCGAGTGAAGGCGATGGCGTCATCGATGCGGCTCACCCAGTGTGCGGCTCTCGGGCCGGAGAGCATCCCCGCCTCGGCCTTGGCTTCCATCAGGGAGCCGATGGCCTTGAGGCCGGTGTTGAAGATGTCGCTGCGGCTGAGCCATTGCGTCTCGTAGTTGATCCGGTTGATCGGCGAAGCCCGTTCCGCTGCCCTGCGATGGTCTTCGGCCGTGCGGCAGAAGAGGCGGTACCCGTTGGCCTCTGGCTCTTCGAAGAAGGTCGACGCGGGGTCCAGGAACGGGATGAGCGGACAGATCAACGGCGTCACCGCCTTCCCCCGGAACTTCGTCAGGAGATGTCGGCAGTAGTCGATCGTGGCCTGGACCGAGCGCTGGTCCTGGGCGGGCAGCCCGACGAAGTACCACAGGTCGATGCGGTGGATTCCCATGTCCAGAGCGCGCTCGATCCACGCCTCCAGCTCGTCGTTGGTGTAGGCGCCTCGCCCAGTGAGGCGCGCGATCTCGAAGTCGTGGCTTTCGGGGGATAGCGTGATGGTGGCGCGCGGATTCGCATCCGCCACTCGGCGCAAGACGTCGTCGGAAGTGAGCTCGTGTTGCTCGAGGTTGATCGACTTGATGCCGGCTGCCTTCACCAGATCGAGCATCATGGCCAGCCGATCCCCGCTCTCGTTGTAGGTGCCCATCGCGTAGACGTGAAAGTGCCCGATGTCGGGTATTGCGGCCATGGAGCGGAACTCGAACGCCACCTCCTCCATGGGCTTCCTGACCACGAAGAACTCCTCACCATAGAGCCGCTTGAAGGCGTCCCGGGAACCCCCGCAGTAGTTGCAACCGTAGGAGCAGCCGGCAGTCTGGTTCGAGAGCAGCTCCCGGAAGGTCATGAGCCCCGTGGACGTCTCCCGCGTGGCCCGAGCCCAGTCCACGCCGCAGCCGAGCGTCCGAGGCTTGTGCGTGAGGCCGTTGTCGTGCACTTCACCGTCGGAGGACTTCCAGAGCAGGTTCGGAACCGCTGCCAGGTCCCCGATCTTGCCGATCGCGGCGACCAGGCGATCCATGGGTTCCAGGGTGTCGTACCCGCGCATCACCATGTCGATGTAGGGAAGGCGAATGAGCTCAGCCGCGTAGTACGTAGAAGAGATCCCGCCTAGAGCGTCGATCAGGTCAGAAGGCCCATGAATCCCATCGTTTACACGGGGAGGATCGACAGGGCCCATTCGGCCATGATCTTCTGCACTCC
>Ga0209048_10005508_pt1 | contig 11937 bp, 6 predicted proteins | sample FrelakmetCRP12CR_FD_187146 | JGI IMG/M metagenome (GOLD analysis project Ga0209048, IMG submission 187146) | Freshwater lake sediment microbial communities from the University of Notre Dame, USA, for methane emissions studies - CRP12 CR (SPAdes)... | ecosystem: Environmental > Aquatic >... | reverse complement strand
TGTCACCAGCTCCCCAACAGCATCGTTAACCACCTCTGATCAATTTGTTGATCTCTCATCGCTTTCAGGTTATCAACAGACACCGGGATATGCTCCTTCAACAGTTCCACCACCGCCTCCCAGCGAAGAGATAGCTAGAATGGTCAGTCAGCCACCATCGAAACATGGTATTTCTCGACGAACAGTTATTATTGGTCTGGTTAGCCTGGGCGCGGCAGCTACCGCCGGTATTACCTTATATACCCTGGCACAAAGCGGTGTTTTTGCACCATCACCTACCCTTTTCACATATCGAGGACATTCACTGGAGGTAATGTCTGTGGCGTGTTCGCCTGACGGTAAACGTATTGTCTCTACCAGCTTTGACGAAACAGCACAAGTATGGGAACCCCTGACGGGCAAACAATTCGTGATTTTTCGAGGCCAAAATGGATTCGTCATTGATGCTGCCTGGTCACCAGATGGCAGTCGGATTGCCTCGTGCGGTGCGGGACCTGTTCAGATTTGGGATGCTAACACCGGAAATGTGAGCCTATCCTATCACGAACATATCACACATGTATATGCTGTAGCATGGTCTCCAGACGGTAAACGTATTGCATCAGTAAGTAAAGACGTACAAGTATGGGATGCCGCTAGCGGTAAAAGGATATACACTATTAAGAGTCCAGTTGATACGTTGAGCGGAGCTGTAGCATGGTCACCTGATGGTCTATATCTTGCCATAAGTCCAACTTCATCAAACTATATATCAATCCGCAAAGCTGCCACCGGTGAACCTGTTTTTGACTATACAGGTCATAGCGCTAACTCCATAGCATGGTCACCCGATCGCCAGCTTATTGCTTCTGGATTCGTTTCTGTCGAGGTGTGGAAACTTGTGGATCATACAGCTGCATCACTATTCATCTATTCAGGTCACTTAGATGAAGTAAATAAGGTAGCATGGTCACCAGATGGCAAACGCATTGCCTCTGCAAGCGGCTACTATCCGTCAGGCACGACGGATAACACAGTCCATGTATGGGACGCTGCAACCGGTGACAATGCTTACATCTACAATGGACATTCAGGTCCGGTGACCGGGGTAACCTGGTCACCTGATGGTAAGTATCTCGCCTCATCAAGTGCTGATAAAACCGTGCAGGTGTGGCAGGCTCCATAATAATCTACCCAGGCGGGCGCAATGATGGAAACTAACAAATAAATAATGATATCGCGGAAGCCACGGAAGGCCGATAAATCGGCGATGGGCGCGATAAATCGGCCCCTACGATAATCCCGTTTATTTTGTTAACGTTTATTTTGTTAATCAGCATAATTGTACCGCTACAATTTTGCATTGCGTTTCACCCGGAAGGCCGTAGTGCTGCTCTTACACGTACTTCATCTCAAGGTAGCGCCCACGCAAGACATTCACCTGCTCTTTCACGTTCTTCCCTCGAATGGCATCATGCATCAACTGGGCCAGTTCACCCATAGCTCGCTCACCCATGCCGAAACGTGTCATTTCTGGCACGCCAATACGCAAACCAGAAGGATTACGCGGGTCGGCATCACCGGGTACCATATTGTAGTTGACAATGATATCGTTCGCCTCTAAGCGTTTGGCTACATCAACGCCTCCACCCCATTGCGAAACGTTTACTGCGATCATATGGCTTTTTGTATAGCCAAATTCGCGAGCTTCAACAGGAGTGCCGAGTTCGTCCAGGCTACGACCCAGCGCCTGGGCGTTGCGCACAATTTGTGATGCATAGGCGCGGCCAAATTGTTTCATTTCACGTGTCGCAACAATCAGAGCCGGTAAGGTGAACAGGTGATGGTTGCTGGAAGAACCAGGAAACACACCGCGGTCAGCAGCAGGCCAGTATTTTTTCTCATCTTCGGGGTCCAGGTTGGCTAGAATAACACCTCGCTGGGGACCCGGGAAGGTCTTGTGAACACTGGCAGTCATCCATGTCGCTCCCTCTTGCAATGGTGACTGAAACTCTCCTCCTGCAATAAGACCAAGCACATGCGCTCCATCATAGAGCAAGGGGATATCTTTGGTTTTGCAGTAAGCAGCCACCTCTGAGACGGGTTCGGGAAAAAGGAACAGACTTTTGCCCATGACAACAAGCTGGGGGGAGACCTGGTCAATGAGTTCAATGGTTTTTTGACCATCGATATGGTAATGATCTTCGGTAAGCGGCAAATAATGGAGATTGATTGAGTTGGGACCACCTAATTTGAGCGATTGGCCTCGCATTTGAATACGCCGGCCAAAGACTCCAACAGCACCGTGACTAATATGTCCACCCGCATCGGTTGAGTTTGCTACAATAGTATCTCCGCCTCGCAGCCAGCCTAGAGCAATAGCGGTATTGGCAGCATTGCCACTGATCGGACGTACATCCGCTTGTCGGGCATTGAAAAGTTCGAGTATCTCTGAGGTAGCCATACTTTCGATTTCATCGATAAAGCGGGTTCCCTGGTAATAGCGATTCGTTTTATCTCCTTGATTAGGGTGCCCTTCCGCATAACGACCCATAAAGTCAGAGACCTGTACGCGCCGTACTGCCTCACTGGGTGTATTTTCGCTGGCAATCAGGTTGATTGCTTTTGTTTGTCTCCAAATATTTTGTTCTTCTATAATGTGCTCAATGTCGCTGATTTCGACAGTCATATATCCTCCTTCGCATGCCGTTTATTGTTGAAATATGTAATCAAGTATAGCATGGTTTGTGTTAAGCTGATAGCGTATCTGGATATGTAGATTGCTGACTTTAAGGTAGAGAAAAGAAGGAAAATAGAACGGTCTGAGTCGTGAAACTATCTCGAATCACTATACGTGGACAACTGGTTCTTAACATCTTGTGGTTCTCTTTAAATGCCCAATCCGCTGCTCTGCTGGCTATTATCATCCCAACACAGATATTACTATTTGTTGCTCGCGGACCAGTTGGGAACGCAGAGCAAGCAACTTTTCTAGGTTGGATTATTACAGGAGCATCGGTCATCTCTCTATTACTCCCACCATTGATTGGGTCATTATCTGATCACACAATTGGGGCGCTTGGACGTCGTCGTCCTTACATTCTCAGCGGCGGATTGCTTATTGTCCTCAGTACCCCATTTCTCGTCATATCCGAGAATATATTGATCTTTCTTGCAGGATTATGCCTTTTACTCGTGGGTAGGAATATCCTGACACCAGCTTATCAGGGTCTCATACCGGATAATGTGTCAAAGGAGCAACGTGGAGCAGCATCCGGATTTGTTGGAGGATTGACAATTCTTGGTAGCGTCGTGAGCTTAGCGCTGGCCGCCCTGCTTCTTGGTGAAGTGAACCAGTACTCTTACAGTAAAAGCATGATACGCCAGGGAGCTAGTATTTATTATATTGTAACAGCAATTATTATGCTGATCGGGGTTCTGATTACAGTTATTGGTGTACGGGAAATGCCCTTTATAGCTGGTAAGCGCTCACCCCGCGAATCCGAAGAGAAGAACATACATCGATTCTCTCGCTGGTTTACGCACGCCTGGATAAGACCCTGGCGCTCCCGTAACTTCACGCTTGTCTTCCTCACACGAACGCTGATCATGACGGGGCTAGCTTTGTTCATGACCTTTATTGAGTATTACTTTGCCAGAGTTCAACACGTCCAGAACTTTGTGCAGGCGACAGCGATCGTTGCAATACTGGCATTAGGTGGAGGTGTAGTAAGTGGTCTTGTATTCGGAATTCTCTCTGATCGAATCCGCCGTCGCGTACCGATTGTTTGCATTTCGACACTCTGCATGAGTTTGACTTCGCTGGCATTCGTGTTATTTCCGAGCTACCTTGCCGGTTGGCTCTGGCCGTTAGGGGTACTCTTCGGTCTAGGGTATGGAGCTTACACGAGTGTAGACTGGGCATTGTCTATCGATGTTTTGCCCTCGCTGAAAGATGCCGGTAAGGATCTCGGATTGTGGAATGCCTCAGGTATTCTGCCTGATGTATTTGCCCCTCTGATAGGCAGCTTCATCATTTTTATTGCCGCGAGCTATGGACAGACGGCGTTGGGCTATCGTCTCGTCTTCTCAGTAGCCACGCTGATCCTGGTTGTGGCGTCTGTGAGTATACTGTTTGTACGTGAGAAATGAAAAAAGCTCACTGTGATGCCGCAACACCTTTAATCAAGTACGCCAGCGTCCTCATATCCCCTACAAGAAACGTCTCTTTTACATCGACAGGACGAATCTCACCTTGTCGATTCACCCACACAGTTGTATAACCTAATTCTGTTGCGGGCACGATATCATACTTGAATCCAAAACCTGCATGCCAGATTTCAGATACATCTAACCCAAGACGTTCGCGAGCAAGCAGAAAACCTTTGTGACTGGGTTTATAAGCGCCTGCCTGTTCAGCAGTGATAATCTCATCAAACTTGACACCAATCGTGCGTTCGGTTTCGGCAATGATCGCATCATCTGTGTTTGTAATAAGTACCACCTTGACCAGCTTCTGCAGCTCTAGAATAGCATCCCGCGTATCTGGGAACGGCTTCCAGTAGCCCATGGAATTAGCAAACTCATCGCACTCTTCATCATTAGTGGGAATTTGGTAGTTATCAAATGCCATTTTCAATGTTTCGCTGAGCACCTGACGATAAGGGCGGTATTGCTCCTGAATGTAGAGAAACTGGATTTCTTCCCACTCTGCTTGTAGGGTTAGTGGATCAACATTTCGGATACCCTTCGAATGAATACTCTCAGCGAAAAACTGTTGAATGGCTCTTTCCCAATCTATGAGTGTGCCATAACAATCAAAGGTGATGGCTTTTGGTAAAGTTAACACAAAATGACCTCCACTAATAAGGACATTTATCAAAATTTCTGTTGTACAAACTACCTGATACTGTTATACTACAACATACCAGACAAACCATATTGGATAAGTGTATATTTTTCAATCTAGACGGTACATTCTGCTAATGGCGTGCGATTGCGGCGGCCTCGGACAGGCAAATCATGAGCTATACAGTCACAAAAGGCTGCCTCGTGCATAGATACTCAGGAGGATTTTAGATTTCATGAAGATCTATACAGCGGAACATATTCGCAATGTGGCATTGATTTCCCATGTTGGATCAGGCAAAACGTCTCTGGTAGATGCGGCGCTTTATGATAGCGGCGCTGTAACACGACAGGGTAAGGTGGATGAGGGCAGTTCAATCGGTGATCATGATCCCGATGAATTAAAACGGCGCATGACGCTTCATACAAAAGCGCTGCCAGTTGAATGGAAAAATACGAAGATCAACTTCATCGACACCCCTGGTTACGCCGACTTTGTGGGTGAAGTAAAAGCAGCTCTACGTGTTGCTGATGCAGCGCTCGTTGTTGTGACTGCTGAAAAAGGAGTAGAGGTCGGCACCGAACTCACCTGGAAATATGCCGACGAGCGTAAATTACCACGTATGGTGCTGGTCAACAAGCTTGATCGTGAAAATACCTCGTTTGACCAGGCTCTGGAATCGCTTCGCAAACAGTTTGGTTTAAAAGTTGTTCCTTTACAATTACCAATTGGCGAGCAGACAGGCTTCAAGGGAGTCATCGATCTTGTTTCGCAGAAGGCCTATACCTTTGAAGGCGGCAATAAGGTACAAGAAGTCGCTATTCCTGCCGAGCTACAAGATAAAATTGGCAGTTACCGCGAACAACTCATAGAGTCGGCAGTCGAGAGCGACGACGATATTATGGAAAAGTTCCTTGAAGGTGAAGAGTTAAGCGACGAGGAAATTCTCACAGTTGTTAAAAAAGGGACCCGCAGCGGCGAGCTTATTCCCGTATTGTGTGGCTCAGCAAGCAAAAATATCGGCGTGCAGACACTTCTCGACGCAATTGTAGATTATATGCCCAGCGCGGAAGACTCTGTACCAGAAGACGCAAAAGCATTTGGCAACAACCTTTCAATGTTTGTTTTTAAAACTGCTGCTGCTCAGGTAGGCGCTATCAGCACGTTCCGTATCTACTCTGGCACACTCAAACCAGATAGCCATGTCTTTAATGCGCATACAAAAGCCGATGAGCGTATTGGGCAACTGACGATCCAGCGCGGCAAAATGCAAGAAAATGCAACTGAGATTGCAGCAGGCGACTTTGGGGCAGTAGCAAAACTTGCCAACACCCACACCGGAGATACGCTAACCAGCAGTAAAGATACAACCAGTTCATTGGAGCCAATTAACTTTCCGGAGCCTTGTTTTACTGTAGCGGTTTTCCCTAAGAGTAAAGCTGACCTGGATAAAATGAGCAATGCGCTGTCACGTATGGCTGAAGAAGATCGCACCCTGCGCGTCTCACGTGACCCAGAAACCGCGGAAGTGCTTCTCTCCGGCATGGGCGAATCACATATCCAAATTGTGGTCGAAGGCATCAAACGTAAATACGGTGTAGACCTCGAGGTACGTGACCCACGAATTTCCTACCGCGAGACGATTCGTAAGAAGGCGCGAGCAAACGGACGCCATAAGCGACAGAGTGGTGGTCATGGTCAATTCGGTGATGTATGGCTGGAGATTGAACCATTGCCGATGGGCGGCGAAGAAACCTTTGTCTTTGATAATAAAATTGTAGGTGGGGTGGTGCCAGGCCAATTCATCCCTGGCGTCGAAAAAGGCGTGCGCGAATCACTCAAACGCGGCTTTATCTCCGGCAATCCGCTGCTTTATGTCAAAGTCGCTCTGGTAGACGGCAAATATCACCCTGTCGACTCATCTGCACAGTCGTTTGAGATTGCTGCCTCTTTGGGTATGCAAGAGGCAGTGCCACAGGCTGGCCCTACCATACTGGAACCAATAATGACCGTAACCATTACGGTTCCAGAAGGCAACATGGGCGATGTTATGAGTGACATCAATACAAAACGCGGGCGTGTGCTTGGAATGACGCCTATTGACGATAATATGCAACAGATCACAGCCAATGTACCTCAAGCCGAAATGTTACACTATGCATCCGATCTGCGTTCAATCACTCAGGGACGAGGATCCTTCACGATGGAATTCTACCAGTATGAAGAGGTTCCACCCAATGTGCAGCAAGAGATCGTAGCACAGCACAAAAAGTTGAAAGAGGAAGCTGAGAAGTAGGGAATATTCGAAAGAAGTGGGCGAGGGAAACGCGCGTTTCCCTCGCCCACTTCTTCTGTTGACGTCCAAAGAGAGAATTTGTAGATTTTAGGAAGGACATCAGGGTAATGGCAACCTCTAAAAAATCTCCCAGTGATCGCGAGGCTGGTGAAACCATGCTTAACGAAGTCTTCTCCGTTGTGCAGCGACTCAATGCCGCCGCAGGCCCAGCCATGGTACAAAAGGGTACAAGAAGTGGAAATATGACCTTCAACCCCAGAATTGTGATTGACGAGAATGATGGCAAGCACTATATGTGCTTTGTTGATATTTATACTCAAGGAAGTAGCAAAGCAGGCACCGATCTGAGTCTGGAGTGGAGTAGCACGAACACTGAGCAGTTTAAACAGGCGCTAAATATCCTCTTTCCAGCGCTTTCGGCTCTTGCTAAAGAGGGCTATCTTTCCGATACGTTCACCGTTGGGCAGATCTCAAAAGATGGAGAAGAGACCGAGGTGTACGCGCCAGACGTGCTAAAACCCGGCATGCTGAGTCTTTCAGAAGTGGATGAATAAGTAGCTTGTAGCTCATCAATTCAACATACTTCGATCAGGGCTTTCAGGATGGAATGAGTTATTGGGCGAGAGCATCTGGCGCATGAATGGCACCTCGTGGCGCAATATATCTATTTCTTCTACCAAACGTTGAGTAGTTGAAGTAAGTTCCAATAACTGTTGTTTACGTTCATTTGAGACATCCAGAAAATAGGCAATAAAATGTGAAAGTTCTTCGGGTGCGGTTGGCAAAGCGAATTCAATCGCCTCTTTCCCGATGACTTCCATGAGGACTTGAAGATATGCGTTGAAGAGTTCTCTTGCCTGGTTGGCATGGCGTATTTGTTTCTGACGTTGTTCGGCTCTATCTTCAACTACTTCCACAAGCCCTGAGATATAGGGGTTTTGACGATGCAGTTCGAGAATACGGAATCGTTGCAGACCTCGTGCGATCAAGTTCATACGACCATCCTCGAGTCGATCGATTAACTCAATCTTCGCCATTGTGCCAACAGGATATGGTTCTTCTTTTAAATGTTCGCTATTCGGTCGTACAAGTACAATACCAAAGGGTGACTTTTGTTCGTTGCATTCATTCAGCATCAAAAGGTAACGAGGTTCGAAGATATGTAGCGGCAGATCTTCACCCGGAAAAAGTACGACATCTAATGGAAATAAAGGCAATTCAATTGCCATGCTTGTTCTCCTGCTCTTTGAATAAGAAGCCTCCGCCTCCTGGAGTATAAATACTAAGAATATCTCCAATGCTTACATCAAATGTCGCCTTCCCTGGAAGTTCTGTAATTGTTCCATTATGTTCAAGTTCATTCTTCCCAACTGCTCCTGGGTCGCCTCCGAAGAGGCCATAAGGCGCACGTTTACGCCTTTCAGTCAACAGGGTTACTGTAGCAGGAGCAAGGAAAATAAGCTCGCGGCAAAGTCCATCTCCGCCACGATAACGACCAGATCCTCCCGAGCTATGCCGCAATGAGTAGCGACGTACCCGAAGAGGCATCTCCATTTCCAAAGCCTCAATAGGAGTGTTGCGTGTATTACTCATATGCACATGTACTCCCGAAAGTCCATCCAATCCTTTACGCGCTCCCATTCCTCCACCCATTGTTTCGTAGTAAGCAAACACTTTTCCGCGTTCGGTATCATACCCGCCAAATGTAAGATTGTTCATTGTTCCTTGCGATGCAGCGGGTATACGATCTGGAGCAAGTTGAGAGAGTGCACCAAAGAGCACATCAACGACTCGCTGAGACGTTTCTACGTTACCTGCTGCTACAGCGGCTGAAGGTTGTACCTCATTTCCAATACGTTGGACATTTGGATTAAGCAAAGAACCTTCAGGTATATGTATCGTCACGGGTTCCAGACATCCTTGATTTGTAGGAACATGCTCGCCCACTAAACAACGAACAACGTAAAGAACCGCTGAATGCGTCACGGCTTGTACAGCATTGATACAACCAGTGCTCTGGGCCGCGCTACCAGTAAAATCAACTTCTAGATTTCCATTTTCCACTTTCATACGCACAGTAATTGGTAAAGATACGACGCCCCAACCATCATCATCCAGGTAATCGGTAAAGGAAACTTCACGATCTGGTAATTGTAATAGCGCTACACGAGAAAGTTGTGCTGAATATGCAAGTAACGCATCAGCATGATCCTGAACGGTACGCGAACCGTAGCGGGCGATAATTTCGTGCAAACGGCGCTCTCCGATTCGTGCGGCAGCCATTTGCGCATCCATATCTCCACGTCGCTCCCAGGGAGTACGCACATTGCGGTAGAAGAGTTCTAGTACCTCCTGGTTGACGACGCCCTTCTTTGCCAATTTGATGGGAGGAATGATTACTCCCTCCTGATATAATTCACGTGACATTGGCATTGACCCTGGAGACATACCGCCGATATCCGCATGATGCGCCCGGCTGGCAACGAAACCAAACAGATCTCCAGTACGTCCATCGGGGTCTTTGGCAATGAAGACAGGCGACACCATAGTGATATCGGGTAGATGCGTGCCACCTAGAAAAGGGTCATTCAGTAGAATTAAATCACCTTGATCAAAAGTTTGAAAATGTTCGATTGCGGCGCGAACTGAGGCTGGCATTGCTCCGAGATGCACAGGAATATGCGCGGCTTGAGCTATCAAACGACCCTGAGCATCGAAGCAAGCACAGGAATAATCTTTACGTTCCTTGATATTTGGTGAATACGCAGTGCGCCCAAGGGTAACACCCATTTCCTCTGCTGCCGAAGCAAACAGATGCTTGAATATTTCTAATGAGACCGGATCAAATGATGGACTGGTTGTATCAGATCGGGTTTCATGGGTAGCAAATTGGGGGGTAGAAGCAAGCCCAAATTGCCGGGCAGGGGCAAGCCCAGCCCCTACATTTTCGTCAATTGCTTGAGCATTATTGTGTGCTGATGTTGATGCCTCGATGTTTCCCCAGGAATCAACAACACCTTGCCAATCAGGGGGAAGCAGGATTGTACAATCAGATTGAACAAGCAGTGCTGGTCCTGAAATTGTATTGCCACTTCGCAATTGTTCACGATCATATACCCGCACTCTGCGCTCACCAGAGGTGAAGATCATTGAGCATTCCTTGATATACGCGTGTTCAGGTGAAGTATCATCAAATGGTTGTTGTGGCAATTCAGGTTGTTTGGGATAGACTACAGCTTTGAGCCGAATAGCAACGATTTGCACAGGCTGATCGGGATGACAATGGCCAAAGCGCTGCTCATGTAGGTCATGGAAAGTGCTTAACGTATCCTCCAGGTTCCCTGCGTCCGGGGTCATGAGTTCATATGATTGGCCAAAGTAACGTAGATCATAGGAATGGAGCAAGGAAATAGTAGCTGGATGTAGCTCATTAGCATGTTTAATAGCAGAGGACGATGAAATTTCATGTTGCATTTCTGCTCTAGCTTTCGTCTCTAATTGAGCAAATGCAGCTTCGAGAGTTTCGTCATCGAGATCGTGTGTAGAGAGCATCACCGTCTGAACATAATCTTTGACGATTGGGGCAAACACCATTCCTAAGGCGGACAATACACCAGGATAGCGTGGAATGAAGACCTTTGGGATGCTCAATGCCTCAGCCAATTCACAGGCATGGAGAGGGCCAGCGCCGCCAAATGGCAGTAATGTAAAGAGTCTTGGATCATACCCCTTTTGCAGTGAAACCGTGCGAATAGCACGCTCCATACTCGCATTGACAACGCGTATGATACCAAGAGCTGCCTCCTGCACACTAACGCCCATCTTATGCGCCAACACTTCCATCTGTTCCAACGCACGTTCGGGATAAAGTGTAAACCGCCCACCCAGGAAATAAGACGGGTCAATGCGCCCCAAAACAAGGTTTGCATCGGTAACAGTCAGGGAATTCCCCTTACCATAACATGCTGGTCCAGGATCAGCGCCAGCCGAGTCAGGACCAACGTTAAGGGCATTGCCTTCGTCGAGGCGAACAAGAGAACCACCACCCGCACCGACTGTATGGATCGCAACTGCAGGCACTCCAATAGGACAACCAGCAATGACTACCTCGGTTGTCTCAGTAATCCCTCCCGCGCAGAGCGAAACATCAGTAGAAGTTCCACCCATATCCAGTGTGATAACTTGTTTATGGCCAGCTATATCGGCTATATGAAAAGCACCGATCACACCACCTGCCGGACCACTAAGCACAGTTCGCACAGGTTCTTTAGCAGCTACGGGTGCAGATATACTCCCACCCGATGACTGCATAATACGCAAAGGCCCCTGGATATGTTCTTGCAAGTTCTGAAGATAACGCGCCATTAATGGCTGCACATAGGCATTGACTGCTACAGTGCTGGTACGTTCATATTCTCGAAATTGGGGTAGAATGTCACTCGACAATGAAATGTACACATCTGGGAATTGTTCGTGTAATAACCTGGCAAGCGACTGCTCATGTTCATTATTGCGAAAGGAATATAACAGAGAAATAGCGATACTTTCAGGTTTACAATCTCTCAACTGAAATAGAAGCTTTTCATACTCACCAGTTGTTGGTGCACGTAGAACGGTTCCAAGATAATCGAGTCGCTCAGGAAGTTCGAGACGCCGTTCTCGAGGAATAAGTGCAGGTGGGCGTACTTGCATGATATCATAGAGAGCAGGTCGATCCTGACGACCTATTTCGAGTACATCTGCGAAACCCTTGGTTGTGATAAGAGCCGTACAAGCTCCTTTGCGTTCCAGTAGTGCGTTGGTAGCAACTGTA
>Ga0209048_10005507_pt1 | contig 11939 bp, 10 predicted proteins | sample FrelakmetCRP12CR_FD_187146 | JGI IMG/M metagenome (GOLD analysis project Ga0209048, IMG submission 187146) | Freshwater lake sediment microbial communities from the University of Notre Dame, USA, for methane emissions studies - CRP12 CR (SPAdes)... | ecosystem: Environmental > Aquatic >... | reverse complement strand
ACCTGCAGGATGCGGCCGGCGCGTTCTGCCGCGTCGACCAGCGCGCGGCCATCGGCCACCGACGCGGTGAGCGGCTTCTCCACCAGGACATCGATGCCGTGGGTGAGGAATTCCTGGGTGAGCGCAAAGTGCAGTGGGGTCGGCACGGCAAGGCTGACGCAGTCGACGCGGCCGAACAGCGTGCGGTAGTCGGTGGCTGCCTTGGTGCGGCAGCGGGTCGCAATCGTCTGCGCCCGCGCCGAGTCCACATCGACGACGGCCACCAAGTCGACGTCATCCAAGCTGGCGTACTTATCGGCGTGAAACGCCCCCAGGTACCCGACGCCCACCACTGCGGCACGCGGCGATGCGTTCATTGCGGTGCGGCCTCGGTTGCCGCGAGCTCGATACCGACGATGCGGAGGCCGTCGGTGTCTGCTTGCTGCAGCAATTCATCCTTATCGAGCAGCAACGTTTTCCCCGCTTCCAGGGCGAGCACGGCGACGCCGGCCGCCGTGCAGACACGGACCGTTTCCGGGCCGACGGCGGGTACATCGAAGCGCAGGTCTTGCTGCGGCTTGCTCACCTTGACGACCACGGCGCCGGTACGGCCACCGCGTTGGATGGTGGCGTCCGTGCCTTCGATCGCTTCCACGGCGAGGATGATGCCCGACTTCACCACCACGCTCTGACCGATATCCCAGCGGCCGATGGCTTTGGCCACCGCGAAGCCGTGCCGGATGTCCGTCCATTGGGCGTCGTCTGGCGCCTGCTTGGTGAGCGCGCCCGCAGGGCTCAAGAGCGACGACAGGAACAGTGTCGACTCGACGATGTGAATGCCTTCGTTTTCCAATTCCCCAGCCAGGCCGCGCAGCAGCGTGTCGTCACCGAGGCTGCCGAGGCGTGCGAGGAACTGCATACCGCGGTCGTCCGGTGCGAAGTGCTCGAACAGCGCCGCTTTACGAATACCACCCGCCATGACTGCGCGGTCGATCCCCGCGTCCTGGAAGGTCTGAATCATACGGCCCAACTCACCAACCTTGATCCAGGTGACGTGATCCACCACAGCGGCCAACTCGGGGAGGGTCTCGCCTTCGTGTGCCACCGCAACGACCACGACGCCCTCGGCCCGCGCGGTGCGCGCGAAGATCAATGGAAAGCGGCCGTTCCCGGCGATGAGTCCGACGCGTTGCATAGAAACAGTCGAGCCAGTCGATAGTTGATAGTCGAGAGTCAATAGCGGCTGTCCTGCAAAGGTCCCTATCGACTATGGACTACCGGCACACCCCCCGTTCGGAGGCTTCGATGAACGCCACGAAGTGGGCGACCTCGGGCGAAGCCGGCACTTCCGCCCGGATGCGGGAAGCGGCTTCGGCGACCTTGAGGTTGGAGCGGAACATCAAGCGGTACGCATGTTTGATATCACGCACGACCGCCGCACTGAGGCCACGACGCTTCAGTCCGATGAGATTCAGGCCATGCAGCCGGGCGCGGTCACCGGTGGCGTTGCAGAACGGCGCGACGTCCTGTGAAACCATGGCACCGGCGCCAAGGATAGCCGATTCACCGACCTTCGCAAACTGATGGACGGCGCTGAGCGCGCCGAGGACGCAGTAGTCCTCGATCGTCACATGCCCGGCGAGCTGTACGCCGTTGGCGATGATGTTGTGGCTGCCGAGCTGGCAGTCATGGGCGATGTGGCTGTAGTTCATCAGCAGATTGTGGTCGCCGATGCGCGTCGTCATGCCGCCGCCGGCGGTGCCGATGCTCAGTGTGGCAAACTCGCGAATGATATTGTGGTCGCCGACCAGCAACGCACTGTCTTCGCCACGGTACTTGAGGTCCTGCGGCAGCGCGCCGACCGAGGCGTGATGAAAGATCTGGTTGTGCTCTCCGATCGCGGTGCGGCCGTCGATCACGCAATGGGCGCCGACGCGAGTGCCGCGGCCGATGCGCACCTGCGGCCCGATGAGTGCGTACGCGTCGATCGCGACGTCCTCATCCAGCTCAGCAGTTGCAGCGACGATTGCGGTCGGATGAATGCGGCGTCCGCTCACGGGCGGCGGTCCCTTTCCGTCTCCATCAGCGACAGATCGGCCTCGGCCGCCACCTGCCCGTCCACCCGCGCCGTGCCGCGCATCTTCCACAAAGGCCGGTGCCGCTTCAGCAAGACCACTTCGAGGTGTAGCTGATCGCCGGGCAGTACCGGGCGGCGGAAGCGGGCACGATTGAGTCCCGCGAGCACCCCCACGCGTCCCGGTCCGACGCCGTCGGTGGAGCGATGTGCCAGCAGCGCCCCGGCTTGCGCCAAGGCTTCACAGATCAACACGCCCGGCATCAACGGCTGCTCCGGAAAATGGCCGCGGAAGAACGGCTCGTTGATCGACACGTTCTTGAGGGCGACGATGCGCACGCCGTCCTCGAACTCCAGCACGCGGTCGATGAACTGAAACGGGAACCGATGCGGCAGCAGCGCAGCGATCTCGTGATAGCCTATCATCCTACTTCTTCTTGCCAGGCCTCGTGCTGTTGTACTGTTTCATGACCTCATCGGTGAGGTCGGCACTTTTCGTCCCGTAGAGCACCGCACTGCTGGTCGCCTCCAGGATCAGGGTGTAGCCCTCGCGCGCGCCGTATTCGCGGATGATGTCCTGCAGGTCTTTGATAATGGCGCCGGTCAACTCGTTGTCCTTCTTTTGCAAGTCGGCCTGCGAGTCTTTGTAGTTGCGTTCGAAGTCGCGCAGTTTGCGGCGGTACTCGTCTTCCAGGTTGGCGCGCTCTCCCTCCTTCATCACCACGGACTTCTTCTCGAGCTGGTCCTTGAGTGAGTCGATGTCGTCCTTCTGGCGCTTCAGCTGCGCTTGCAGCTTGTCGACTTGCACCTTGAAATCTTCCTTCGCCTTCTTCCCTGATTCGGATTCGTTCAACGCGCGTTGTAAGTCGACGTAGCCAATCTTCAGCCCGCCCTCGGCCAACGCCACGCTGGCGGTCAGGACTGCTGCGACTACCAACCAGACACCCTTCATGTACCTTGCCTCCCTGGATCTGTACTCTATTGTCACGGCGGCCCGCCAAAGGAAAACATCACGGCCTGCAGGTCGTCACCGACATGCGGATTGATAGGTTTACCGTACTCGATACGCAATGGCCCGATGGGCGACAGCCAGCGGAGGCCGGCGCCGCTGGTGACGCGCATCTGACTCATATCAAGTGGATCGGACGCCGCGAAGGCGTTGCCGGAATCGACAAAGACGACGCCCTTCAGGCCCAAGGACTCGACAATGGGAAAGATGATCTCGTTGTTGATGATCAGCTGCGAGCTGCCGCCAATCGGGTCGCGGGCGAAGCCTTGGGCCAGCGAGGTGGACACAATGTTCTGCGGACCCATCGAGAGAATCCGGTAGCCGCGCACCGAGTTGATGCCGCCGGGAAAGTAGCGCTCAAACAGTGGCAGGTCACGCTCACCGCTGTAACTGAACCCGTAGCCCAGGTTGGACCCGAATGCGAACACAAAGGTTCCCCAGGCCGGACTCTTGTAGAACGGATAGTACCAGCGCCCGCGCGCTTCAAGCTTGATGAACTTGCTCTGGCCACCCAGCCCGGCCCACTCGAAGGACAGGTCCTGCATCGAGCCACTGGTGGGATCGAATGGATGACTGCGGGTATCGCGGAACAGCCGCGGCGTTATGCTGCTGGTCAGGCTCGTGCCTTGCTCGGTTTGGATGATGGTGGGGGCCGTCACGCTGACATCACTGATATCTGCTTGCTCGATGCGGTACTCCAGACCTAAGCGCGTGTCTTCAAGCGAGTAGCCGGCGACATCGGTCAACCCCAGCGCGGTAAGCGGATAGAGGAACCGCACGGCGGCGCCGGTGCCACCGCGGGTGAACTGGTTGAAGAACACCTGCCACTTGAAGAGGCTGACGCCGGCGGTCAGCTCCGTGTCCATAAAGTACGGCTCGGTGAAATCCACCGAGAAGTTGCGGCGTAGCTGGCCGAAGTCGACGTTCAAGACGAGGCGCTGTCCGCGACCGAAGAGATTGTTCTCGGCCAGCCGGACGTTGAACAGGAAGTTCTCACCAGACGAGATCCCGGCACCGGCCGAGAACGAGCCGGTCGACGCTTCCTTGACGTCGACGAGCAGGTCGAGGCGATCCTCGCTGTCGGCCTTGCGGGTAGTGATGTTGACGTCTTCGAAGTAGCCGAGGCGCCGCAGCCGCTCTTGGCTCTTGCGCAGCGCCGAACCGGAGAAGCGTTGTTGCTCCTGGAGCCGCAGTTCGCGGCGGATAACCTTGTCGCGCGTCTTGGTGTTGCCGGTGATGTCGATCTTGTCGATGGTCACCGCCGGCCCCTTGCTGACCTTGTACGTGACGTCGACCGTCTTGTCGGCCTGGTCCACTGCCGTGTCGGGAGTCACGTTGACGAATGCATAGCCTTCGTCACCGAAGATCTCGGTGAGTGCGCTGATGTCGTCGCGCAGCTTGCTGGTACGGAATACCTCGCCCTGCGCCAGGCTCAGCTTGGCCCGCGCCTTGGTCATGTCCGGCAGGAGGTCACCTCTGATGTCGACCTTGCCGACCTTGAACTGATCGCCTTCGTCGATCTTGATGGTCACCTTCAGGCCGTCTTTCTCGCGCTCCACCACCGGCTCATCGATCTTCACGTCGATGTAGCCATGATCGTAGTAAAAGGCCGTCAGCCGCTCGATATCGGTCTTGAGCACGTCGTTGTCGAGGTTGCCGGCATTGGTAATGAAGGAGAAGATCGAGGACTCCTTGGTCTGCATGACCTTGCCCAGCTCCCTTGGCGTGAAGGCGCGGGCACCCTCCAAGACCAGGTCGGAGATGCGGACGACCTTGCCTTCATCGATCTTGTAGGTGAGCACCACCTCGTCTTCACCTGCCGGTCGCGTATCGTAGGTGATGCTGGCGTCGAGGTAGCCCTTCTTCTCGTACTGCTTCTTGGCCTCGTCGATGCCGCCGCGCACCTTGTCGGGCTCAAAGATGGTGTTCGGGCGCACTTTGAAGGCAGCGTCGAGGTCCTCGCGACTGAGCTTCTTGTTCCCTTCGATGTGCACCTCGTGGATGAGCGGGCGCTCCGTGACCTTGTAGGTCAGCACCCATTTGCCGTTCTCCTCATTCAACTCCGCTTCGACATTGTCGAAGAAGCCCATGCGGTAGAGCGCGCGGACATCGCTGTCGACGGTCTGCTCGTTGAGGTGGGTGCCGGGCTGCGAGCGAATTTGCACCCGAATGGCCTCTTCTTCGACGCGGTGATTGCCAATGATGGCGACGCGGTCTAGCCGCGGACCTTCGGGTGGGGGTTCGACCCCGAGGATGCCTTGGGCCGCAGCTGTGAACGGGAGCAGGAGCCCCAGGATCATGACCACCGGCAGCGCCCGCATCCTTCGCTCCCACCGAATTGACCGATGCATAGGCCTATCAAACGGCCGTCGGAGTGTAAACCTGCCGGCCTGGGCGCGGTTGGATGCTATCATGGCCTCGCCGGTGCCTAGCAGCCTGGACGTGGAAGCCTGCGACCCAACAGGGAGCGAGCCATAGAAATGACGCTGGCCGCAGGCCCTAGTGGAGCTGGCCATCTTGCAACCGGAGCGTGCGATGCACGAGGCCGGAGAGCTCGTCGTTGTGGGTCACGATGACGAGAGTGATGTTGTGGTCACGGTTGAGGTCCATGAGCAAGCGATGCACTTCGGTGCCGGTTGCCGGATCGAGGTTGCCGGTAGGCTCGTCGGCGAGGATGGCGCGCGGCGAGAGGGCCACGGCGCGCGCCACGGCGACGCGTTGCTGCTCGCCGCCCGACAGCTCCCCGGGTTTGTGCGTCAGGCGCTCGCCCAGACCGACGCGCTCCAGCATCGTGCGCGCTCGGCCCTCGGCGTCGGCGGGGCTGATGCCACGAATCAGCGCCGGCATCATGACATTCTCGAGCGCTGTGAAGTCGGGGAGCAGATGGTGAAACTGGAAGATGAAGCCGACCTCGCGGTTGCGGAACGTTGCCTGCTCGCGTTCGCTCATGGCCAAGATGTCGGCGCCATCGAACAGCACCGTGCCGCCGGTGGGCCGGTCGAGTGTGCCGAGGATGTGCAGGAGGGTGCTCTTGCCGACGCCGGATTGTCCGACGATCGCCACCGTCTCACCGGCGGCGACTTCGAGATCGAGGTCGATCAGTACGTCGATGCGGCGGCCGTCACCGTAGGATTTCGACAGCCCCGTCGCGCGAATCAGTGGCTCAGTCATGGGTTAACATACGGCGGATGGCTGACGAATTCTGACGATACACGATATGCCATAAGCCATAAGCGTTCTTTCACTCGTATCGGATCACATCCACCGGCGCGAGGCGTGCGGCCTGACGGGCCGGATAGACGGTGGCGAGCAAGCAGATCAACAATGACGCCGCGGTGACGATGAGGAAATACTCCGGGTACATCTTCACCGGCACGGTGTTCACGTAGAATACGTCCTTCGGCAACTCGATGAACTGGTAGCGTTTCAGCAGCACGCACGCGGCGTACCCGCCGGCATTGCCGAGCAGCGTGCCGACGATGCCGATGATCATCCCTTTGAAGATGAAGATGCGCCCCACACCAGCGCGCGTCGCGCCCATCGACTTGAGGATGGCGACGTCCTTGCGCTTCTCCATCACCACCATGATCAATGTCGCCACGATGTTGAACGCCGCCACCAAGACGATCAACAGGAGGACAATGAAGTAGACGGTTTTCTCCAGCTGCAGCGCCGAGAACAGGTTGTGGTTGATCTCCATCCAGTCGCGGACGCGGAACGGGAAGCCGAGCGCGTCGCGGATGCGATCGCCGATCAACTTGGCGCGGTACAGGTCAGTGCCGCGCACCTCGATGCCCGTGACCTTGTCGTTCAGATCGAAGAACTTCTGCGCGTTGGCGAGATCCATGTACACGAGCGAGGAGTCGTACTCGGCCATGCCCGAGTCGAACAGGCCGACGACGACGAAACGTTTGACGCGCGGCACCATGCCGACCGCTGTGGGTGTGGCGATAGGCGAGATGACGTTCACCGGATCGCCAACCAGCAGGCCGAGCTGGCGGGCGACATCCTTGCCGACGATGATCCCCGGCAGCTGGATGTTGCCGCCCTTGCCGTCGTCGAGCGGGACGTCGTGCAGTTCGCCCAGCGCTTCGACACTGCCTTGCTTCAGGTGTCGCTGCAAGTCGGTGACGCCATCGGCCTTGGGCAACACGCCGCGCACGACGGCGCCGGTGACGTTCTGCTGCGCCGACAGCATGACTTGGCCGTAGACGAACGGCGCGACGGCAACGACGCCTGGAACTTTCTCGATGCGCTGCACGACGGTCGGGTAGTCACTGACCGTCCCGTTGAAGCTGAGGACGATAACCTGCGGATTGAAGCCGAGGATGCGGTCGCGCAGGTCCTCTTCGAACCCCGTCATCACCGACAGCACGATGTTGAGGGTCATCACGCCGATTACCACCCCGAGCATCGAGATGACGGTGATCAGCGAGATGAACGCTTCTTTGCGCTTCGCGCGTAAGTAGCGGAGACCGATAAATAGCTCGTAGCGCATGGGTGGCGTATCGCGTGTCGCGTATGGCCTATCGCTCTCAACCGCGCCTGCGATCCGCGATAAGCGAGAGACGATCAGCGAACTACTTCTTCTCCGGTCGCATGTGCGGGAACAGGATAACGTCCCGAATCGACGGCGAGTTGGTGAACAACATGACCAACCGATCGATACCGATGCCTTCGCCGGCGGCGGGAGGCATGCCGTGTTCCAGTGCGCGGACGTAGTCCTCGTCCATCACATGCGCTTCCTGGTCGCCGGCCGCGCGCGCCTCCAGCTGCTCCTCGAAGCGGGCGCGCTGGTCGTCCGGGTCGTTGAGCTCGGAGAACGCATTGGCCAGCTCGCGTGCGGCGATAAACGCCTCGAAACGATCGACGAACTCCGCTCGCTCCACGTTGCGTCGCGCCAGCGGCGACACCGCCGCCGGGTACTGGTAGACGAACGTTGGCTGTACCAGCTCGGCTTCGGCTGCCGCTTCGAAGATGTCGGTCATGAGATAGCCGGCCGCAGCCGGGCCATAGTGGCCGACGTAGTCACGCTCGGCGGGCACGTTGAGCTTGGCCGCCGCCGTCTTCAGCGTTGCCAGGTCGAGCCCGAGCACGGCGTCGAGTGACACCCCGGCGCGCGTCGCGACGTACTCGGGAATCGACACGCGCCGCCACGGCGGTGTGAGGTCAATCGTTGCGTCGCCGTACTGGATCGTCCGACAGCCCAGCAGTTCATCGGCTAGCGTCACGAACAGCTCCTCAGTGAGCCGCATGAGGTCTTCGTAGGTGGCATAGGCCCAGTAGAACTCGAGCATGGTGAACTCGGGGTTGTGGCGGACCGAGATGCCCTCGTTGCGGAAGTTGCGGTTGATCTCGAAGACGCGCTCGAATCCGCCGACCAATAATCGCTTGAGGTACAGCTCGGGCGCGATGCGCAAAAAGAGATCCATGTCGAGGGCGTTGTGATGCGTGACGAAGGGCCGCGCCGCGGCGCCGCCGGCCAGCGGTTGCATCATCGGCGTCTCGACCTCGATGAAGTCCCGTGCCGTGAAAAAAGCGCGGATGCGCTCGACGATGCGCGAACGCATGACGAACACGTCGCGGACCTCCGGATTGGAGATCAGATCCAGGTAGCGCTGCCGATAGCGCGCTTCGACATCGGTCAATCCGTGCCACTTTTCGGGCAGCGGCCGCAGGGCTTTCCCGAGGAGGCGGATCTCCTTCACCTCGATGGTCAGCTCGTCGGTCTTGGTGCGGAACGGGCGGCCGCTGATGCCGGCGAAATCGCCGATATCCATCAGCTTGAAGAGGGCGAAGGCGTCCTCACCGACGATGTCGCGCTTGACGTAGGCTTGGATGCTGTCCGTGCGATCCCGGAGATGAAGGAAGGAGGCCTTCCCGAAGTCGCGCATCGCGACGATACGCCCGGCGACGCTGACGGTGTCGGTGCTGTCCTCGAGCTGTTCGCGGGTCTGAGTACTGTACCGGTGCCGCACACGCGCCGCCGTGTCGGCGGGTCGAAAGTCGTTGGGAAAGGGATTCACCCCGCGACCGCGCAGCTCTTCCAGCTTGCGACGTCGCGCCGCAACCAGATCGGAGATCTCGGCTTCCACGCACTAGTCCCACCAAGTGCCCGTGGCTTAACCGAGACCCCCAGGGGAGTCAAGGAAACCGAATTGCGGATTGTGGAATGCGGATTGCGGATTTGTGGAACGCAAGGGCGTCCTTTGCCAATCCGCATTCCGCAATCCGCAATGATTTGCGGCTAGCTCGCTCCTGTGGTACTAGCGCGCACTTCGGCCGTGAGACGTCGTGCAAGGCGCCCGCTACATTGTCGTGGAAGGGCCCATTGGGGTTGGGAAGACGACGCTCGCCCGCTTGCTGGCCGAGGAGTTCAGCGCCCGCCCGATCCTCGAACAAGTCGAAGAGAATCCCTTCCTTAAGAAGTTCTACGACGAGCCCGGCGCCTACGCCTTCCAGACGCAGCTCTTCTTCCTGCTGAGCCGATACCGCCAGCAGCGCCAGCTTGCGCAGCAGGACCTTTTCAACCAGAGCACGGTCGTCGACTATTTGTTCGCCAAGGACCAGATCTTTGCCCAGGCGAATCTGGAGGCCGATGAGCTGGCACTCTACCGGCAACTCTTCGGCCTGCTCGATGCCCGCTTGCCAAAGCCCGATCTGGTCGTGTATTTACAGGCACGGGGAGAGGTGCTCCTGGAGCGCTTGCGGAAACGCGATCGCGACTATGAGCGGCGGATTTCATCCGAGTACGTACAGCGCATCGCGGAGGCATATAGAGACTTTTTCTTTTACTATGATGAGACACCCCTGTTGGTGGTCAACAGCTCCGAGGTCGATTTCGTAGCGCACTCGGATGAGTTGGCCGACTTGGTCCGGGAGATCAAGGCAATGGGGCGAGGAGTGCAACACTACATACCGCTTGGATCCAGATAACCCGGCTGAGGCCGGCACAATCGGACCGAGACGGAGTGGCCCCGGCAACGGGGGTCGTGGTGAGTGGATTCCTGATTCACGGAGCGGCGACATGACGCCGACTCATGCAGTGCGGAATCACGGATCCGTCCATCTCGAAGCAACAGTACGCAGGTCGCGTGCGGCCCCTCCGGGTTCGGTCCCAGGAGGGTTTTTTGATGGACCGCACGGTCACGGACCGCAAAGTCACCGTACCAGAGATTCTCAAGAGGAAGGGCAGCGACCCGATTGTGGCGCTGACCGCGTATGACTTCCCCTTCGGCCGGATCGCCGATGCAGCCGGGATCGACGTCATTCTGGTCGGCGACTCCCTCGGCATGGTCGTCCAGGGCATGGAGACCACCTTGCCGGTCACCATGGACGAGATGGTCTACCACTGTCGCATGGTGGCGCGCGCGCGGCGGCGTGCGTTGCTGGTCAGTGATCTGCCGTTCCTGTCGTATCAGGTGTCGACTACCGAGGCGCTGGCCAACGCCGGCCGGCTGATCAAGGAAGGCGCGGCCGAGGCAGTGAAGTTGGAAGGCGGCGTCGCCATCGCCACGACCATCCGCGCCATCGCCAGCGTCGACATTCCGGTGATGGGGCACATCGGCCTGACGCCGCAGTCGGTGCATCGCATGGGTGGGCACAAGGTACAGGGGCAACGGCGTGGCGAGCGCCCAGGCCAACGCGAGCGCGTCATCGAGGATGCATTGGCGGTCGAGGACGCCGGTGCGTTTGCCGTCGTCCTCGAAGGTATCCCGCTCGACCTCGCCGCCGAGATCACCAACCAGCTCAGCATCCCGACCATCGGCATCGGCGCCGGCCCGCACTGCGATGGCCAGATCCTCGTATTGCACGACGTGCTCGGCCTCTGCGACCGCTTGGTCCCCAAGTTTGCCAAGCGCTACGCTGAGCTGTGGCACGCCGCCGGCGATGCGATCGGCGCCTATGCTCGAGAAGTGCGCAACGGCACGTTCCCGAGCGACGCCCACTCGTTCCATTCGCTGGCAACAGTGCCCCGCGCAGCGGAGGGATGAGAATGTCAAACTGGAGACTGGAAATTTCAAATTGGCAACCGGACAAGCGAAGCACCATTCGCCGGTTTGCCATTCTCAATTTGACATTTCCGGTTTGAAGTCTCGTTTGATGGAAACCATCACCACCGTCCGGCAGATGCAGCGCTGGTCCGACGCGGCGCGGGCGCGCGGCCAGCGCATCGGCTTCGTCCCGACCATGGGCTACCTGCACGCCGGCCATCTGAGTCTGGTAGCCGCGGCGCGGCGGTGCACCGATGTGGTGGTGGCTTCCATCTTCGTCAACCCGTTACAGTTCGGCGCGAACGAAGACCTCGACCGCTACCCACGTGACATCGAAGGTGACACGCGATCGCTGAGCGCAGCCGGAACAGACGTCCTGTTTCTGCCCGCCGTGACGGGGATGTATCCGGAAGGCTTCCAGACGACCGTCAGCGTCGAGCGCGTCACCCGCGGTCTGTGTGGCGCCTCGCGGCCGACGCACTTCCACGGTGTGACCACGGTCGTTGCGAAGCTCTTCAACATGGTGAAGCCGCACGCCGCCGTGTTCGGGCAGAAGGACTTCCAACAGTTGGTCGCCATTCGGCGGATGACGGCCGACTTGAACTTCGACATCCAAATCGTCGGCGCGCCGATCGTCCGCGAGGCCGATGGCTTGGCCATGAGTTCGCGCAACGCCTACCTGTCCGGTCCGGAACGGCAGGCGGCCCTCTGCCTGTCGCAGGCGTTGCAGGCCGCAACGGAGCAGGTCGAGTGCGGTGAAACCGACACGCTGCGCATTCTTGGCGCGGCGCGACGCCGCGGCGTCGGCGAGCTCGAACTGGCTCGTGGCGATGTTGAGCAGAGCGTCGGGGACCTTCTGGCTGTCCGGGTACGCGGCGATCAG
>Ga0209048_10005506_pt1 | contig 11940 bp, 11 predicted proteins | sample FrelakmetCRP12CR_FD_187146 | JGI IMG/M metagenome (GOLD analysis project Ga0209048, IMG submission 187146) | Freshwater lake sediment microbial communities from the University of Notre Dame, USA, for methane emissions studies - CRP12 CR (SPAdes)... | ecosystem: Environmental > Aquatic >... | reverse complement strand
GGCCGATTACGACACGCATGAGATCGCGGCAGCCGCCGCGGAAGGAGTGATCCCCACATGAGCCACGTCTCCGCTTCGTTCAGCGCAACCATTCGCGTGCGCGTCGCCGATTCGCCGGGGGCGTTCGCGCGCCTCGCGAGCGCGATCGGCGAGGCCGGCGGCTCGCTCGGGGCGATCGACCTCGTGCGGGTCGAGCCGGGGACGAAAGTCCGTGACGTCACGGTCGACGCGTCCGACTCCGACCACCTGGCGCGGATCGTCGAGAGCGTCCGCCAGGTCGAAGGCGTCGAGGTGGAGCGCGTCTCCGACCGGACGTTCCTGATGCACCTCGGCGGCAAGATCGAGATGCGCTCGAAGGTGCCCGTGAAGACGCGCGACGATCTCTCGATGGCGTACACGCCGGGCGTCGCCCGCATCTGCATGGCGATCCACGCGGACCGCGACTCGGCCTGGAACCTGACGATCAAGCAGAACACGGTCGCCGTCGTCTCCGACGGGACCGCCGTGCTCGGGCTCGGCGACATCGGGCCGGAGGCCGCGATGCCCGTGATGGAGGGCAAGGCCCTGCTGTTCAAGGAGTTCGGCGGGGTCGACGCGTGGCCGATCTGCCTCGACACGAAGGACACCGACGAGATCGTCGCGATCGTGAAGGGGATCGCGCCGGGCTTCGGCGGCATCAACCTGGAGGACATCTCGGCGCCCCGCTGCTTCGAGATCGAGCGGCGGCTGCGCGCGGAGCTCGACATCCCCGTCTTCCACGACGACCAGCACGGCACCGCGATCGTCGTCCTGGCGGCGCTGCTGAACGCGCTCAGGGTCGTCGGCAAGCCGATCGAGGAGATCAAGGTCGTGCTGACGGGCGTCGGCGCGGCCGGGGTCGCCGTCACCGACATCCTCCTCAACGCGGGCGTCCGCCGCGTGATCGGGTGCGACCACGGCGGGGCCATCTACGACGGGCGCGAGGGGCTCAACCCGGTCAAGCAGGCGTACGCGGAGCGGACGAACCGGGAGCGCGAGCAGGGCTCGGCCGACGAGGTGCTCGCGGGCGCGGACGTGTTCCTCGGCCTCTCCGCCCCGGGTGCGGTCTCGCGCGAGGGCATCGCGCGGATGGCCGACGACGCGATCGTCTTCGCGATGGCCAACCCGACGCCCGAGATCGCGCCCGAGGACCTGCCGCCCGGCAAGGTCGCCGTCGTCGCCACCGGCCGCTCGGACTACCCGAACCAGATCAACAACGTGCTGGCCTTCCCCGGGGTCTTCCGCGGCGCGCTCGACGTGCGGGCGAGCACGATCACCGAGGGGATGAAGGTCGCAGCAGGGCACGCGATCGCGTCGGTGATCGCCGACGACGAGCTCGGGCCCGAGTACGTGATCCCGAGCGTGTTCAACCGCGACGTGACGAAGGTCGTCGCGCGCGCGGTCGCCGAGGCGGCCGAGCGCGACGGGGTCGCCCGCAAGCAGCGCGCCGCGACTGCCGCGGCGACGTAGCCCTCGAGGAGGCCGTGGCGGCCGGCGCGCTCCGGCCTGCCGCCACGGCGATCACCCCTCGAGCTCGAACGGTCGACGCGCAGCGGCGTCGGCGGCGGCGGCAACTACTCGTACTGGAGCGCCTCGAGCGGGTCCAGCTTCGCGGCCCGGCGCGCCGGGAAGATCGCGGCGACGACACCGACGAAGATGGCCGCGATCAGGAAGATCACGACCTGCGTCCAGGGCATGTAGAAGTCGATCTCCTTCACGCGCGCGATCAGGATCGCGGCCAGGGCGATCCCGAGGGCGATCCCGATGACGGCCCCGATCAGCGACGTGATCACGGCCTCGTGGCGGATCATCCGCCGCACCTGGCGACGGGTCATGCCGATCGCCCGGAGCATCCCGATCTCGCGCGTGCGCTCGAACACCGTCAGCACGAGCGTGTTGACGATCCCGAAGAAGCTGACGAGGATCGAGAGCGCGAGCAGCACGTAGAGCACGTTGAGGGCGCTCTTGATCCCCGACGCCTGATCCTGCTTGAACTGCTCGCCGTCGGCGACCTTGGCGTTCGGGAAGTCCTTCAGGGTCGCCGCGAGGGCCGCGGTGTTGGCGGCCGTGACGCCGCCCCTCATGGTCACGAACGTGTAGAGGTTCTGCGGCTGCTCGTAGAAGCGGTCGAAGGTCGCGCTCGAGATGGTCACGGGGCCGAACGGCGAGCCCCCCGCGGGCGGCTTGAAGATCCCGCGCACCGTCACGACGAGCTTCTGCCCGGTCGGCGTCAGCAGGACGAAGGCGGAGCCGGTGGTGAGGTGGTGGTCCGTGGCGAACCCGTCGTCGACGAACGCCCCGTTCGCGCCGAGGCTGGAGAGGACCGCCGGCGTGCCCTGCTTCCACTCGAGGCTGATCACCTTCCCGATCGTCGGGTCGACGCCGGTGAGGATGCGGGTGCTGCCGAAGACGGAGGTCTCGCCGGCGCGGACGCTCGCGATCGTCTCCACGCCCGGCGTCTTCGCGGCGGCCTGTGCCGCGCTGACCGGGATCGGCGAGAAGTTGTTCTGGGCCGTGATCGCGTAGAACGCGCCGCGGGCGAGCTTGTCGACCGAACTGTTGAACGTGCCGATGATCCCCGCCGCGAGGGTGGCGACGAGCGTCACGAGCGCGAGCCCGATCATCAGCGCGGAGGCGGTCGAGGCCGTGCGCTGCGGGTTGCGCTGGGAGTTGTCACGGGCGAGCGACCCTGCGGCACCCCCGATCCGCGTGGCCGGCCAGCCGAGGGCGTGGGCCATGGGGACGACGAGATGGGCGGAGAAGAGCGCCACGCCGATGAAGATCAGGAGCGCACCGGCGCCGATCGCGAGCAGCACCTGCTTCGTGCCGAGGCCGTTGCCGAAGACGCCGTAGAGCAGCGCAGCCAGCCCGAGCAGCGCCGTCGCTGCGGCACCCACGCCGCGGAAGCGGTGGAAGCGCCCTTCCGGGAGCGTGGCGCCCTCGCGCACGGCCGCGATCGGCGGCACGCGCGTGGCGCGGATCGCCGGGCGCAGGCTCGCGATCAGCGTGACGAGGATCCCGACGACGAGCGCCACGACGATCGTGCGGCTCTCGACGACGAGCCCGTTGTTCGGCATCGTGAACCCGACCGAGTCGAACAGCTTGAAGAGCACCTTGCCGAGCCCCACCCCGAGGACGAGGCCGATGACGGAGGCGAGCGAGCCCATCACGAGGGCCTCGACGATCACCGAGCCGAGCACCTGGCGCCGCGAGGCACCGAGCGTCCGCAGCGTCGCGAACTCGCGCGTGCGCTGCGCGATCGTGATCGAGAGCGAGTTGGCGATCACGAAGGCGCCGACGAACAGCGCCACGCCGCCGAAGGCGAGCAGGAACGTCTGCAGGAACGAGAGGAAGCTGTTCGTGTCCTTCGACTCCTTCTGCGCCTGGGTGTTGCCGGTCTTCACCTGCGCCCCCGGCGGGAGGATCCGTTGGATCTGCGCGACGAGCGTCACGGGAGCGACGCCGGCCTTGGCGGCCACCCGGATCTGGTCGAGCTGGCCCTCCTTCCCGAACAGCCTCTGGGCGGTGGGCAGGTCGAACCCGGCGAGCGTCGCGCCGCCGATCGTGGCGACGGCGCCGAACCTGACGAGGCCCGAGATGCGGAACCGCTCGACGGGCCCCTGCGCCTGGACGCCGATCTCTTGGCCCGCCGCGAGGCCCTTCCTCGAGGCGGTGGCGGTGTCGACCACGACCTCGCCGTCCCGGGGCCAGGCCCCGCTCACGAGCGTGAGCGAGTTGAACTCGGGCTGGGTGGGATCGACGCTGAAGCCGAGGTTGGGGGCGCCGCCGAAGACGATCGCCTTGCCGTTCGCGCCGATCAGGTGGGCCTGGCCCCCGACCCCGCCGATCGCGGCCCTGACGTCCGGGAGCGCCTTCACGCCGGCGAGCACCGAGTCGGAGAACGGCGGCGCCGTCGTGACGCCGCTCTGCCCCAGGTCGAAGGCCGCCTTCCCGGTGATGACCGCGTCGGTGTTCGAGTACTGCTGCGAGAAGATCGCGTTGAACGCGCTCGAGATCGAGTCGGTGAGGACGTAGGTGCCGCTCACCATCGCGACGCCGAGCACGATCGCGACCGCGGTCAGCGCGGTGCGAAGCTTGCGGCCGGCGAGGCCCTTGACGGCGAAGCGGATCACGTGTGGGCCAGCGCCTCCATCGCGAGGAGGATGTCGTGCTGGCTCGACCGCGGGATGTCGTTGACGATGCAGCCGTCGGCGAGGAAGAGGACGCGGTCGGCCATCGCCGCGGCCCGGGGGTCGTGCGTGACCACCACCATCGTCTGCCCGTACTCGTCGACGGACGCGCGCATCAGCTCGAGGATCTCCTTGCTCGTCGAGGAGTCGAGGTTCCCGGTCGGCTCGTCCGCGAAGACGACCGTCGGCTTCGAGACGAGCGCGCGCGCGATCGCGACGCGCTGCTGCTGGCCGCCGGAGAGCTCCGCCGGCCGGTGCGAGAGCCGGTCGGTGAGGCCGATGCGCTCGGTGAGGCCGTCGAACCAGCCGCTCTCCGGCTTCTCGCCCGCGATCGTGAGCGGCAGCAGCACGTTCTCTCGCGCCGTCAGCATCGGCAGCAGGTTGAAGAACTGGAAGACGAAGCCGATGTGCTCGCGCCGCAGCTTCGTGAGGTCGTTGTCGCCGAGGCGCGTGATCTCCGTGCCCGCGATCGTGACCTCGCCCGAGGTCGGCTTGTCGAGGCCGGCGAGGATGTGCATCAACGTCGACTTGCCGGAGCCGGACGGGCCCATCACCGCGGTCATCTTCCCGGGCTCGATCTCGACCGAGACCCCTCGGAGGGCGTCGACGGCGTTGTCGCCCGCGCCGTAGCGCCGGGTCAGCTCGCGGCCGACGACGACGGCCCCGCCGTTCTCGCGCTCCACGATCAGCCTCCTGCTCGGGTACACGTCACTCGTGCCGCACCACAGCCCCGGGGCGGCAACGACCCCCTAACCGTAGCGCTTCCCCGACCGGCGACCCGCCGGGTCACGCCTCGACGTGGTGAAGGGCCGTCTCCGGCTACAGCAGCCGCCGCGCCGCCTCGCCGAGGACGTCCCCGAGGATCCCGACGATCTCGTCCATCTCCGCCTCGCCGGCGACGAGCGGCGGCGAGATCTGCACGACCGGGTCGCCCCGGTCGTCCTGCCGGCAGATCAGGCCCGCGTCGAACAGGGCCGGCGAGAGGTACCCGCGCAGCAGCGTCTCGCACTCATCGTCCTCGAAGGTGGCCCGTGTCTCCTTGTCCTTGACGAGCTCGACGGCGTAGAAGAAGCCCGTGCCGCGCACGTCCCCGACGATCGGCAGGTCGAGCAGGGTCTCGAGCTTGGCCCGGAACACATCCTCCGAGTCGCGCACGTGCTCGACGATCCGCTCGCGCTTCATGATCTCGATGTTCTTCAGCGCGATCGCGCACATCACGGGGTGGCCGCCGAAGGTGACGCCGTGCGCATACATGGCGGTCGCGTCGAGGAAGGGCTCCATCACCTCGTCGCGCGCGATCACGGCGCCGATCGGCCCGTAGGAGGACGACAGGCCCTTGGCGCAGGTGACGATGTCGGGCCGGATGTCGTAGCGCTCCGAGCCGAACCAGTGCCCGAGCCGCCCGAACGCGGTGATCACCTCGTCGGCCGAGAGCAGGATGTCGTACGCATCGCAGATGGCGCGCACGCCCTGCCAGTAGCCCGCGGGCGGCGTGAAGCACCCGCCCGCGTTCTGCACGGGCTCCATGTGCACGAGGCACACCGTCTCGGGGCCCATCGCGAGGATCGCCTGCTCCAGGTCGTCGAGCAGGAAGCGGGTGAATTCCTGCTCGCTCTCCTCGGCGGGGCGGTGGTAGCGGTTCGTGTTGTGGACGTGGCGGACCTCGGGCACGAGCGGCTCGAACGAGGAGCGCAGCGACGGGATCCCGTTGATCGAGAGCGCCCCCATCGTCGTGCCGTGGTAGGCGATGTGACGCGCGACCGCCTTGTAGCGGTGCGGCCCCCGCCCGGCGGCGACGATGGCGTCGTGGATCGTCTCCGGCTCGCGGAGCGCGTGCCTGACGCGCTTCTCGCCGCGGGCGGCGTAGTACTGGCGGGCCAGCTTCCAGGCCGACTCGACGGCCTCGGAGCCGCCCGAGACGAAGAAGACGCGGTTCAGGTCGCCCGGCGCGAGCGAGGCCAGCTCGGACGCGAGCTCGATCGCCTTCGGGTGTGCGTAGGACCAGTTCGTGTAGAAGGGCAGCTCGCGCATCTGCTCGAGTGCGGCCTGGCCGATCTCCTCGCCGTGGCCGTAGCCGATGTTCACGGAGAACAGCCCCGCGAGCGCGTCGAGGTAGCGCTTGCCGTTCGCGTCCCAGACGTAGCAGCCGTCGCCCTTGACGATGATCGGGACCTCCTGGCCGTCGCCGTAGCCGCCCATGCGGGTGAAGTGCATCCAGAGATGGTCCCGGGCGCGTTGCTGGAGATCGGCGGCGGTCATGGCTCAGCCCTCGTGGACGGGGACGATGAGGAGCGGGATCGAGGAGCGCTGCACGAGCTTGAGGACGACGGATCCGAGCCTGAGGCCCTTCTCGAGGGGCGCCGACGTGTGGCCGGCCTCGGCGGTCGTCATCCCCGATCCTCCCGGCTTCCTAGGGGCACCTGCGGGCGCTCTGCCGGCTCGGCCTGCTCCTCGCGGAGCAGCGCCCCCCAGTCGTAGGCCTGCTTGAGGAGCTCGAGGTAGAGGAAGCTCTCGGTCGTGACGACGTCCGTGAGGGCGCGGATCCGGTTGCTCACCTCGAGGAGCGCGCGGCGGTCGGCACAGATGAGTTCCGCCAGCACGTCGAACCGGCCGGCGACGACGACGACGTACGCCGCCTCCTCCCAGCGGGCGATCTCGTCGGCGACCCGGTCGGGCGGGCCGGCGGTGCGGATCCCGACGAGCGCCTGGGCCTCGAACCCGAGGCCGAGCGGGTTCGTGACCCCGGTCACCTGCAGGATCTCGTCCTCGCAGAGCCGCGCGTAGCGCGCCCTGATCGTGGCCTCGGAGACGCCGAGCACGACGGCGATGCGGCGGAAGGGCTCGCGGCCGTTCCGTTGCAGCGCCTCGATGATCCCCTTGTCGATCGCGTCGACGCGGCGGGCGCGGCGAACCGGCCCGCGGGGAGCGGGCGTGGCCGACGCGGCAGAACGGGCGGTGCGCAATGCGAGGTGTTTTCTATCACCGCCGACGCATTCGGTCAACGAAGGGACCGGAGAGCGCGCGAAGCGTCGGGCCCGGCGCAGGCCCGAAACCTCCCTCCGCGAGTCTTCCCACTCCTCAGGCGAGCTTCACGCAGACGTGCTTGACGCGCGTGTACTCCTCCATCGAATAGGCCGACATGTCCTTGCCGTAGCCGGACTCCTTGAAGCCGCCGTGCGGCATCTCGGGGGTCAGCGGGAAGAGGTGCTCGTTGACCCAGACGCACCCGAAATCGAGCCGCGCCGCGACCTTCAGGGCCCGCCCCACGTTCTCGGAGAAGACGGACGAGGCGAGGCCGTAGCGGACGTCGTTCGCCATCGCGACCGCCTGCTCGTCCGAGGAGAACCGCTGCACCGTGACGACCGGGCCGAAGACCTCGCTCTGGACGATCTCCGCGTCCTGCCGCACGTCGGCGACGAGGGTCGGCTTGACGAAGTACCCGCGCTCGCCGTGCGCCCCGCCTCCCGTGAGGACCGTGGCCTTCGCCTCGACGGCGCGCTCGAGGAACCCGAGCACGCGCTGCTGCTGCTCCTGCGAGATGACCGGGCCCATGCCGACCTCGTCGTCGGCGCCGGGATCGCCGACCGTGAGGCCGCTGACGGCGTCGACCGTGCGCGAGACGACCTCGTCGTAGATCCGCTCGTCGACGAGGACGCGGGAGGAGGCCGTGCAGTCCTGGCCCGAGTTGAAGTAGCCGCCGATCTTGATCGCCTCCGCGACGGTGGCCGGGTCGGCGTCGGCGAGCACGATCATCGGCGCCTTGCCGCCGAGCTCGAGGTGCACGTGCTTGACCGTGTCGGCCGCGTTCCTCGCGATCAGCTTGCCGGTGGCCGTGTCGCCCGTGAGGGAGACGAGGGAGATCGCGGGATGGCGCACGAGCGCGTCGCCCACCGGGACGCCGTCGCCGGTCACGACCTGCAGCACGCCGGGCGGCAGGACATCCTGCGCCAGCTCGACGAAGCGGAGCATGGTGAGCGGCGTCTGCTCGGCGGGCTTGATGATCTGGACGTTGCCGGCGGCGAGCGCCGGCCCCATCTTCCAGACGGCCATGAAGAGCGGGTAGTTCCAGGGGCAGATGCCCGCCACGATGCCGAGCGGCTCGCGACGGATCATCGAGGTGTAGCCCTCGACGTACTCCGCCGCCGCTTTGCCCTCGAGGTTCCGGGCCGCGCCGGCGAAGAAGCGGAGGTTGTCGGACATGATCCCCGGCTCGTCGACTGCGACCCACCAGGGCTTGCCCACGTTCTTCGACTCGAGGCGGGCGAGCTCCTCGGCGTTCTCGTCGATCACGTCGGCGAGCTTCAGGAGCAGCTCCATCCGGTCCTTGGGGGTCTTCCAGCGCCACTCGTCCCAGGCGCTCTTCGCGGCGGTCACGGCGCGCTCGACGTCGTCTGCGGTACCGCGCGGCACCTCGGCGATCACCTCCCCGGTGGAGGGGTTTCGCACCTCCATCGTCTCCCCCGACGACGAGTCGACGAACTCGCCGCCGATGAACATCTTGTGCTGGGCCGCGGCAACGCTCATGGTGGCTCCTCCCGGAAAAGGTCGACGTCGACGCGAGCGTACCACCGTGCCCGGGACGGCTCTCCCGGGTCGCGGCGGGCCGATCAGGTAGAACCCGAGTCATGAGAGTCCTCGTCGTCGGCACAGGGGGAGTCGGCTCGGCCTTCGCCGCGATCGCGCAACGGCGGTCGTTCTTCGACCGGATCACGCTCGCGGACGTCGACCCGTCCCGGCCGCAGGCCGTCGTCGACCGGCTGGGCGAGCACGACCGCTTCAACGCCGCGCGCGTGGACGCCTCCAGCGAGGAGTCGATCGTGTCATTGATCCGCGACGTGAGGGCGGACGTCGTCCTGAACGCCACCGACCCGCGCTTCAACCCGCAGATCTTCGACGCCGCCCTCCGGGCCGGGGTGACGTACCTCGACATGGCGGCGACGCTGTCGCAGCCGCATCCCGAGCGCCCGTATGCCGAGACGCACGTCAAGCTCGGCGACTACCAGTTCGCGCAGCACGAGAACTGGCTCCAGGCGGGGCAGCTGGCGCTGATCGGGATCGGGGTCGAGCCCGGCGCGGCGGACGTCTTCGCGCGCCATGCCGCCGACGAGCTCTTCTCGGAGATCGACGAGATCGGGATCCGGGACGGCGCCAACCTTGTCGTCGAGGGCTACGAGTTCGCGCCCACGTTCTCGATCTGGACGACGATCGAGGAGTGCCTCAACCCGCCGGTGATCTGGGAGAAGGGTCGCGGCTGGTTCACGACCGAGCCGTTCTCCGAGCCCGAGGTGTTCGACTTCCCGGAGGGGATCGGCCCCGTCGAGTGCGTCAACGTGGAGCACGAGGAAGTGCTCCTCGTGCCGCGGGTGATCGCCTGCAGGCGCGTCACGTTCAAGTACGGCCTCGGGGACGAGTTCATCGGGGTGCTGAAGACGCTGCGCAAGCTCGGGCTCGACTCGACGGAGAAGGTCCGGGTCCGGGACGTCGAGGTGGCGCCCCGCGACGTCGTCGCCGCGACCCTGCCGGACCCGATGACCCTCGGCGACCGCCTGGTCGGCAAGACGTGCGCCGGCACGCTCGTGACCGGGCTCGGCAAGGACGGACGCCCCCGGAAGACGTACCTCTACCACGTCGTCGACAACGAATGGTCGATGCGGGAGTACGGCTCCCAGGCCGTCGTCTGGCAGACGGCACTCAACCCCGTCGTGGCGCTCGAGCTGCTCGCCGACGGGTCGTGGTCGGGAGCCGGGGTGCTCGGCCCGGAGTCGTTCCCGGCACGGCCGTACCTCGACAAGCTCGCCGAGCTCGGCTCGCCGCACGGCGTCCTGGAGCTGGCGCCGAACGACGCGTAGCGCCCGGCGCCGGCTCCCCGCCGCTACGCGTCGAAGCCCGAGCTATCGACCCTGTCGACCGTGATGTTCACGATCAGCCGCGTCTCGGCCGGGTTCCGAAACGGGTAGCTGTCCGCGTCGAGGTACTTCTTCGCGAGCCTGTCGATGTGCGCGTCGGCGCCCTCCTCCACGAGCCCGGCCGTGCCCGTGACGGCCACCCAGCGGAACTGGTCCGCCGGGTCGAGCACGACGACGGAGACGCGGGCGTCGCGCTCCAGATGCTTCTCCTTGGCGCGGCCGCGGGAGGTATTGAAGCGCACAAGGTCGCCGTCGGTGTCGACCCAGACGACGGTCGAGTGCGGCGAGCCGTCGGCCCGGAGCGTCGTGACGACGCCGGGAAACGGGTTGTCTGCGAGGAACGCGCGCTGCGCGTCGGTGAGCTGTGCCACGGGGTCTCCTCCCGTCGAGTATGGATCGTGCTGTTCGGGGGATCAACGAACCGTGGGCGCGTTTCCATCCCGGCTGCCGCCGCGTAGGATCCGGGGGATGCCCGTCGTCCTGCTCCGCGCGCCGCTCTCCGAGCTTGCGGGAGGGCGCGAGCACACGCTCGAGGGCGGCACGGTCGACGAGGTGCTCGCGGCGCTGGAGGACAGGTGCCCCGCGGTCGCGGGCTGGGTGCTCGACGAGCGCCGCGCGATCCGCACGCACGTGAACGTGTACGTGAACGGTCAGCCGGCAGGGAGGGAGACGGTCGTCGGCGCAGCCGACCGCATCCACGTCCTCCCGGCCATCACAGGAGGGTGAAAGATGACGGAGATCCTGGTCGGCACGAGGAAGGGGCTGTTCGTGCTCGACGGCGAGCCCCGCGCGGGCTTCGAGGTGACGGCGCGGGCGTTCCCGGGCCAGTCGGTCGAGTACGCGATGCGCGATCACCGCTCGGGGCGCTACCTCGCCTCGGTCACGAGCTGGTTCTACGGCGGGCGCATCTGGGTCAGCGACGACCCTGCCGGCGCCTGGGAGGAGGCGCAGGGCGTGGCGCTGCCGGCGGACGGTGACGCCTCGCTGGCGCGCATCTGGGTGATCGCGGCGGGCGCGGCGGACGGCGTCCTCTATGCGGGCGGCGATCCCGGCTGCCTGTTTCGGAGCCACGACGGGGGCCTCACCTGGGCGCTCAACCGCGGCCTCTGGGACCATCCGACGAGGCCGGACTGGGTTCCCGGCGCCGGAGGGCTCTGCCTGCACACGATCGTGCCCTGGCCGGGAGACCCGAAGCGGCTGCTCGTCGCGATCTCGGCCGTCGGCGTCTGGCTGACGGACGACGGCGGCACCTCGTGGCGCACCTCGAACGGCGGCATCGTGCCGGAGTACCTGCCGGAAGAGGCCCGCGACGTCCCGGCCCAGCACTGCGTCCACAACGTGCGGAGGTCGGCGCAGCGGCCGGAGCGGCTGTTCCTGCAGTTCCACGGCGGCGTCTACCGCTCCGACGACGCCGGCGCGAGCTGGGTCGACGTCGGCGACGGCACCGACCTCCCCTCGGACTTCGGCTTCCCCATCGTCGTCGACCCCGCCGATCCCGACAGCGCCTACGTGATCCCGCTCGTCGGCGCGGAGGACCGCACGACCCCGGCGGGCGCCGTGCGCGTGTGGGAGACACGGGACGCCGGCGGGACCTGGGCGCCGCGGGGCGAGGGGCTCCCGGGGCGGGACGCGTACCTGACCGTGCTGCGGGAGGCGTTCGACTCGGCGGGCGCCGGAGAGCGCCTCGAGCTCTACTTCGGGGCCACCTCGGGCGAGGTCTTCGGCTCGGGAGACGCGGGCGCGACCTGGTCGCAGGTCGCAGACCACCTGCCGCCCGTCCACTCCGTCCGCACGGCCTGAGGGCCGCCGGGGTCGCGCCGGGGGCG
>Ga0209048_10005505_pt1 | contig 11940 bp, 6 predicted proteins | sample FrelakmetCRP12CR_FD_187146 | JGI IMG/M metagenome (GOLD analysis project Ga0209048, IMG submission 187146) | Freshwater lake sediment microbial communities from the University of Notre Dame, USA, for methane emissions studies - CRP12 CR (SPAdes)... | ecosystem: Environmental > Aquatic >... | reverse complement strand
TCAGTCGGGCGACATCGACGATGCCGTAGTTCTTTTCACGCGCGCGAACGCGGCGGCGCCGGACGATGCGGGCGTGTCGCTGAATCTCGCAGGCGCACTGGCGGAGCGTGACGATCTCGACGCATCGCGTCTTGTCTATGTCGATGCGCGCGCGCGACACCCCGGCCTCCTGCGCGCGGCGTTTGGCGGCGCGCTCTCATTGCCGATGGTGTACGAGGACGCCGCGGCGGTCGAAAGTGCGCGGGCGCGCTACGAGGAGGGACTCGCGCAGCTGGAGTCCGCGGTGCCGGCGCTCGTTCGCGGCCGCTCGTTTGCCGACGTGATCGACGATTTGCGATGGACCAATTTCCTGCTCGCGTATCAAGGCGAGGACGATCGCGCGCTGCAGGTCCGGTTTGCCGCGATCATGGCCGGAGCCGTCGACGCCGTCGCACCGGCCTGGCGTTTGCCGGCGCATCGATCGACGCCCGGCGCGCGCATGCGAATCGGATTCGCCTCGTCGTTCTTTTCCGACGGGACCTGCGGCCGCTACTTCCGGAGCTGGATCGCCGCGCTCGACCGCACGCGCTTCGAAGTCATCGTCTACAACCTGCGGCGCGACGTGACCCCCTTCCTGCAGGAACTGTCGCCGCACATCGACCAGTTGCGCACGTTTTCCGGCCCGGCACTCGCACCCTCGGCGATCGCGCCCGCCATCCGCGCGGACGCGCTCGACGCTCTCGTATATCCGGAACTCGGCATGAACGCGCCGACCTTCGCCCTCGCGGCACTGCGCCTCGCCCCGGTGCAATGCGCGGCGTGGGGTCACCCGGTCACGACGGGGCATGCCACCATCGACGCGTACTTCACTTGCGCCGCGATGGAACCCGAAGGTGCCGGGCAGCACTACGCGGAGCCTTTGCTGGCCCTGCCGGGCATCGGCACCGATTACGCGCGTCCCGTCATGCCGGAGGGCGCGACGCGCGCGCGATTCGGCCTGCCTGAAGTCGCGCCGCTGTTCCTTTGTCCGCAGTCGCTGTTCAAGATCCATCCCGACACGGACGCCTTGTTCGCGCGCGTGCTCGCCGAGGTGCCGACTGCGCGGCTCGTCGTATTCGAGGGACGGCATCCGGCGCTCACGGCGAAGTATCGCGCGCGCCTCGCCGGCACGTTCGCGCGCGCGGGGATCGGGGTCACCGACCGCCTGGTCGTGCTGCCGCAATGCGGACACGACGACTACCTGCGCATCAATGCCGTCTGCGACGCGATGCTCGACACGCTGCGCTGGTCCGGCGGCAACACGAGTCTCGACGCGCTGGCCGCGGGGCTGCCGATCGTCACGCTGCCGGGGCGTTTCATGCGTGGGCGGCAGAGCGCCGGAATGCTGGGCCTCGCCGGGCTCGACGAGCTCGTCGCGCGCGACGAGGACGACTTCGTGCGGATTGCAGCGCGACTTGGCTCGGATTCGGGATTCCGCATGGGGCTCTCAGCGCGCACGCGCGAGGCCGCGAAGAAGCTCTTCGACGATCCCGCGCCGGCGCGCGCCTTTGCCGATGCCCTCGAGCGCATCGTACGCGGCGGATGACAGTCCCGGGCGAAAGGTCCGCACGCGTCAGGCGCGGGCGACGCCTCGGAGGGCCGTCTCCAGATCGCGGGTGAAGCGGGCCATGTCGAACAACGGATGCGTGGGGCGATTGGCCCGGATCTTGGCGCGAAGCGCGGCCGCGGCTTCCGGCTCGCGGGCGATCCGCAGGGCCATTGCTTCATAGGCCTGGAAGTCCGTCGTCGCCAGTTCGGGCAAGCCGAGCGAGTGGAGCTGGCTTCCCGCCACCCTTCCGGCCATTGTCGCCCCCATGCACGTGAGCACGGGCAGCCCCGTGAAAAGGGCGTCGTTCGCCATGGTGCCGGCGTTCTGGGGCAGCGTGTCGAGGAAGAGGTCGGCGAGCGCGTGGCGCGCGAGATGCTCGGCCGGCGGGACGCGCGACGCGAAGACGAGGCGCTCGCCGCGCACGCCGCGGCGCTCCGCTTCCATGCGCAAGTTGGCGCACGCCTTGGAACTGCCCGGCGCCAGCCACAGGACGCTGCCCGGGACGGCCGCGAGCAGCCGCATCCAGACGTCGAACGTCTCCGGAGCAAGTTTGTACAGCGCGTTGAAGCAGCAAAAGACGAAGCCGTCCGAGGGGAGACCTGCAGCCTCGCGCGACAATGTGCTCGGCGCAATTTCCCGGCGGGTATCGCTGGGACAGTAGCAATGCGGAAGCGGCAGCAGGCGCTCGGCGAACAAAGGCTGCATTTCGGCGGGCGTGGCGATGCTGTCGGTGATGACGTAATCGATGAAATCGGCCCCCATCGTCCCGAGATAGCCGAGCCACGCCAGCGCCACCGGCGCGGGTCGCCGCGCGAAGATTTCGCTCCGGGCGTGCATCGTGTATCCATTGAGATTGATCAACAGGTCGATGCCGTCGTCGCCGATGCGCCGCGAGGTTTCGTCGAATCCCTCGTCGCCGCAGTCTGCGAAATGATCGAACGCGGCCTCGATTCGTGAGCGCAGCGGGGAATCCTCGTGCGGTCCGATCGAATAGGCGAATGTTTCGAATTGATTCCGATCGTGGCGCTCCCAGACTTCGGTCAGAAGGAAGGCGATCGCATGAGTGCGAAAGTCCGACGACACGTATCCCAGACGGAGCCTTGACCCGCGCGCGCGCGCCGCGCGGGGGCGGTTGATTGCGTCCGTTCCAGGGGGCGGAAGCAGCGAATTCGCCCAGCGCCTGGCGATGCGCAGCTGCGCCGCGGGCGGCAGCGGCAACGACAGCGTCGTGAACGGATTGTCGATTCCCTTGTCCTCGTCGTCACGGGACACGCGCTCGAGTATGTGTGCGCACAGCGTTTCGCGGGCGCTCCAGTCGCACAACTGCGCCCGGCACGTATCGCGCAGCGTGGCCGCGAAAACGAGATCCGGATCGCGTGCGAGTGCCCGTGAGAGCAGCGGCTCCGCATTCTCGTAATCGCCTCCGTCGACCAGCACGGAGCCGAGGTGGGCGAGGATCAGCGCGTCGTCGGGCGCGAGCGAGAGCGCCCGCCGGAAGGCCGCTTCGGCGGCCGGGTAGTCGAGCAGCCGGTGCTTGCAGATTCCATAGTCGACCCAGATGCCGGCGTCGATGTCCGCCATGCCGCGAATGTGGCGCTCGAACAAGCGGGCCGCTTCTTCGTGGTTGCGCTCGCGGCACAGCACATGGATCAGGTTGCCGATGGCCTGCCGATGCCCGGGATCGACGCGCAGCACATCGCGCCACGTGGCGATGGCGCGGGGCGCCTCGCCGGCGCCGTCCTGCGCGAGCGCCAGATTGTTCCGGATGGCCACATTGTCGGGCGCGAGCGGCAGTGCCTTTTCGTACGCGGAAACGGCGGCCGCGAATTGCCCTTGCTGCCGCAGAAGATTCCCGAGCTGGAACGGCGCGTCGACAAAGCGTGCATCGCGCTCCATCGCGCGGCGCAAGGCCGCTTCTGCCCCGGCAGGATCGCGATGCCGCAGCGCGATGCCGAGCAATGTCCATGCGCGCGCGTCGTCGATGCCCTGCCCCATCGCCTTGCGGCAATGCGCTTCGGCGGCGGCCGCATCGCCGCGCTGCCATGCCGCGTGCGCATCGCGAAGCGCGGCATCGCCCGCGGATTTTTCCGGTCCTGCGGACATCGCGGTTCAGCTCGCGCCGGCGAGCTCGTCGCGCACGCGCAGGACGACCGTCGCCCAGTCGCCGAGGCGCGGCTGGCGAAACAGCCGAACCGTCGGATACCACGGGGTGCCGGTGGGGTGCGTGTGCCACCGCCAGTCGGTCGCCGCCGCGAGCATCATCCACGTCGGGCGCGCCAGCGCGCCGCCGAGATGCACGATGCTGGTGTCGATGCTGACGACAAGGTCGAGTTCCGCGACGAGCGCCGCCATGCCGTCGAAGTCCTCCCGCGCCGGGAGCCGATGCAGCACTCGCGCTTCCGGCACCTTGTCGAGATCCTCTTCGTCCACGCTTCGCTGCAGCGAGAACCACGCAATTCCCGGCAGCGCGAACAATGGTGCCAGCGCGGCGAGAGGAATGTTGCGCCGGCGATTGAGGGTATTCGCGCGGCTTCCCGACCATGCGATGCCGACTTTCCGCATGCCGGCATGGACCGCGAGCGTGGCGGCCACCTCCGCGCGCCGCGCAGAATCCGCGGCAAGGTAGGGCACGGCCGCGGGAACCGTCGTTGGCGTCACGCCGAGAATTCCGGCAAGCGCCATCAACGGGACATGCGCGTCGTACGGAGGCAGCACTTCGCCGGGACCGTAGACGGCGGCAACACCGGGCACGCTCGCGAGCAGGCGGACGAGGGGTGCCTGCGTGCTCACGAGCACACGCGCCCCGCGCTCGGCAAGGGGCTGCGCGAGGCGGATGAACTGCAAGGTATCGCCGAGGCCTTGCTCCGTCGTGACGAGCAGCGTGCGGCCCGCGGGCGCGGCGCCGTCCCAGCGCGGCCCGGACACCGCGGGCGCGAGACGCGCAAGTTCGGGTGCGCGATGGCGCCACTCGTATTCGCGCCATCCCTCTTCCCACTCCTGGTGCGCAAGCAGCGAAAGTCCGAGATTCCAGTGCGCCTGCGCGAAATCCGGCGCGAGCGCGATCGCGTGCCGGAAGGCGTCGATCGCCTCACCCAGGCGGTTTTCCGAGTGCAGCGCGAGCCCGAGGTTGCTCCATGCGATGGCGTGCACCGGACGCAGCTCGAGCGCGCGTCGATATGCGGCGATCGCCTCCCCGGTGCGATCGGCGGCCGCGAAGGCGAGCCCCAGGTTATTGTGAAACTCCGCTTCGTGAGGCACCGCCAGGACCGCGGCGTGAAGCAGCGGCAGCGCTTCGTCGATGCGGCCCTTCTGGTACAGGGCGACCCCGAGGAAATGCGTGGCGGTCGGGTGGTCGGGTGTCCGTGCAAGCGCGTCACGGTAGCCCCGCTCCGCGGCATCGAGGTTGCCGCGCTGATGCGCCGCGAGCGCGGCGCGCGCGATGGCGTCGGAGTCGTTTGCCGATGCGGCGGTGCTTCCCGCGCCGAGCGCGCCGTGGCAGTGCTTGAATTTCTTTCCGCTGCCGCAAGGGCAAGGTTCGTTGCGGCCGGTGGCCGCCGGCTGCGCCGCCGCGCGCTCTACCTGCGCAAGCATCGCTTGTGCCTCGGTGTGTCCCGGAGACGCGGCGAGCATGCGAAGCGCAATTGCCCGCGCGGCATCCCAGTGGCCGAGGGCGACGCAGTTGCGCAGGAGTGCCTGCAGCTGCGGCGAACGCGCGATTTCGTCGGAAAAGGCGGGCGCCATTGCGGCAGTCTCCGCCGGCGGCACGGTGCGGCAAAAATTGAACAGGCCGTGGAACCCGAACGGCTTGCCGATGGGAAACGACGCCTCGAACGAGAATCGATCGGCGAGCGCTTCGTCGGCAAACCGGATTCCGTACTCGCGCTCGAGCAGCGGACGGAAGGTCCGCCCGATGGTCGTGTCCTCGACGTCGACCAGCACGATGCGCGGATCCTGCAGCGCGGCGAGAAGCTTGCGCGAGCGCAACGAGAACCCGCCATTGCCGACCCGCACGCCTGCCTCGTGCCAGTCCCATTTGGCGCCGATGTAGTCGCAGTCGAGGAAGGCTCCGTCCCATGACTGCGGATTCACGACGTAGCCATCCCATTGGACGACGAGCGCATGCGGCGTGTCGATGTGCGGCAGCAGCCCCTTCAACATCAGCTGGGAGTACGCGTCGCGCGACACGATCGGGGGCAGGCGGACGACCTCGACGCCGTCCGGCACCGCGAGTCCCGGGGGAACCGCGTCGGTGAGGAACAGCGCGCGCCCGTAACGAACGTTCTCCAGCGACTTCCCGAGGGCGCGCAGCGCGAGCGCGTGGTTCGCGGTGTCGGCGCACACGAGCGTGACGCCCGGAAGCTGGAGCATGCGGGTTCCGGGCGCGTGGGTGCGCGTTACGCCGTTGGCGGCGCGGCCGGTGCGTGAGCCGAAGCCTGCGCCGTGTCCGTCGCCCGCGACGCCGCCCAGCGCGTGGCGAACGCGTTGAACGCGAGCACCGCGAACACCGCGGCGAGCGGGGCGATATGCAGCGTGGCGCGATTGATCGTCGTCTGCTCGATCACCCAGCTCCGCGCGATGGTGAAGCTGAAGACGATCACCAGGAACACGCCGCCGGTTACGACGATGGCGGTGAGCGGCGCGAGCGCCGGCGTCGCAAGTTGCCGCCACGCGAGCGCCGCCGCGATGATCGTTGCATACCACAGCAGGTGCCAGTTGCTGAGCAGGAACTGCGTCTCGCCGAGCGCCCGCCACGCCGGGTCGAAGTCCTGGTGCAGCCGGTAACCGAAGACGACGGGGTTCGTCTGCGCGAGCACGGCGAGCGCGAATATCGTGAGCGCCAGGCCGATGGCCACGACCTTCGGTCCCTGGCGGGGCAGCAACGCGACCACGCCGCCGGGCAGCAACGTCAGTGCCCAGATGAGGCCGGGAACCTTGATCTGCGTGCAGGCGACGGCGAGCAGCAGCACGAGACAGGCGTCGCGCAACGAGCGCGAATGTGTCCAGCGCAGGAAGGCGAGCGCCGCGACCGTGTAGTACGCGGCCATCGGCAGGTCGGCGTAGCCCGCGAGGGCGACGTGGACATTCGCAAGTGGCAGCGTGGCGACGAGAAAAGCGCCGACCAGCGCCGGCAGCGCTTCCATGTCGAGCGAGCGCAGCGCGCCGTAGACCGCGAAGGCGAGCGCCACCGCGAATTGCCACCACGGCGCGTTCATCAGGCTGTCGTCCCAGCGGCCGAGCGCTATGCACGTCCAGACCTGCAGGAGCGGCAGCGTCGGCGGGTAGTCGGGCGATGCGTCGAACCAGGCCGTGCCGTCCGCCGCAAACCATTCCGTGCTGCGCACGAACGGCTCGATGCGGCCCTGCTCGTACCAGACGCGCGCTTTCGTCGCCCACTGGATCCACGCGTCCCATGGGTAGAGCGGCTGCCAGATGACTTCGAGCGCCAGCAGCGCATAGCGAAGCACCAGCCACGCAAGGAGCAACTGCCAGGCGAGGCGGGCCGCGCGGGAGGCGTGCATCGGCGCGACGAGCGCGCGCAACGCGCCGACGGCGGCGGCGACGAGTGGGGCGCCACCGTGGCGGCGCCAGGCGAGCCAGGCAAATGCCGCGGTCACGAGCAGCAGCGGTACGCCGATCGCGAGTGCGCCGAAGCGGACTCCGACGAGCGAAAGAACGCGCATCCAGAGCGTGAGAATGAACGCGCCGGCGAGATAGCCCGCCCCGACGATCCAGGCGACCTCGCCCGGAGCGTCGGCCTTGCGCGCAGTGTCGCGCGTTGCGACGAGGACGGCGATCCCGAGCAGCCACGGCAGCTTCAATCCGGCAATGAGGCCAAGCGTGTCCATTCAGCGTATCCGGAACAGCGCGGCGCCGGGCTCGACGACGAGCGGCTCGGCGGCGATCGGCGGGCCGCCGTCCCAGCGCAGCATCCGTTGCGCGTTGTCGTACTGGATGCCGCGCCGCTGGTAGACGACGATGTAGTCACCCGAGCGCATCGCGGAGGCCGGCGGAATCACGTTGGTCCATGGATTGAAGTACACGTTGTAAGGATAAAGGTGATAGGCGCCACGGCCGCGGAAATAGTGCGCCTCCGCGACCATGAACACGCGCGCGGGCGGCGGCGGCAGCTTCGCGCGCACCCTTTCGATGAACTCGAACAGCGGGCCGTCCTCGGCCGCGACGTGCTTTTCGTGCCAATCCTTGCCGGCGTAGGTGCGCGCGGTGACGACGACCTGCCGCGCAAGATTCCACTGGAAGCGCGCGTCGAGCAGGAGCCACGCGGTGACGAACATGAGCGCCAGCGCCAGCGGCAACCCGGCGCCAATCCAAAGCGGCCGCCAGCGCGCGAGCGCCACGGCGGCGGCGGTGGCAATAATCGCCGCGAGCGCGAGCAGTACCGGAAGCGGCAGCTCCTGCAGGTCGGCGCCGCCGACGACGGTGTTGATCGACGCTCCGTTCCACGCCTCGAACGTCGACCAGTCGCGGAGGCGGCCGGCGATCTGCGAGCGCAGCGTCATCGGATCCAGCGTCACACCCGTGACGTTCACCGGTTCGGAGGCCGGCAACCGCAACGCGAGCGCGATGCCGTTCAGCGGGCCGATCCAGTTCGGATCGCGGGCCGCGACCACCGGCGCGAGACGGTCGCCTTCGGTGGGGATCGCCAGCGTGAACGTGCGGCCTTTCTTGAATTCGCTGCGCCAGAGGAGGCGTGCCTCGGTGCCCGGCGGGAGTCCCGAGACACGCCACGCCACGCCGCGGTAATCACCGGCGGAGACCGAAACCGCCACGGTGACGATGATCGTGCCGGACGCGTCGGCCGGCGCGACGACGAGCGCGTTGCCGTCGATCGACCCGTTGCCCACGGCGACGGCGAGCGCTTTCGCGTCGAAATCCTTGGTCCTGGCGGCGCTGAACCAGGCGCCCGGGATCGTCATCGCCAGGTAGCCCGCGAGCAGCGACATGATCGCCAGCGCAAAGCAGGCAAAGACGATGACGACCGCACGGCGGGGGCCGGCAAGCGGGGGCGCGGCGGCGTCCCCAACCGTCGCCGGCGCCTCGGCGGAAACGGTTTCTAGTGCGCGTTGCGACTCGTCAGGATGTGCCAAAGCGTGAGGGCGAGGATCCGCAAGTCGAACCAGAGCGACCAGTTGTCGATGTAATACAGGTCGTATTGTATCCGCTGCTCGATGTTGCTGTCGCCGCGAAGGTCGTTCACCTGGGCCCAACCGGTGATGCCGGCCTTTACGAGGTGCTTCTGCATGTAGCCGGGGATGCGCTGCCGGAATTCGCGCACGAACTCCGGCCGCTCCGGGCGCGGGCCGACGAGCGACATGTTGCCCATCAGCACATTGAGGAGCTGCGGCAGCTCGTCGAGGCTGTAGCGGCGAATGAACGCGCCGAAGCGGGTGGCGCGCGCTTCATCCCGGCGCGACCACACCGGCCCCGATGTCGTTTCCGAATCGAGCGGCATCGACCGGAACTTGAACATCCGGAACCGCTGCCCGTTCCAGGTGACCCGTTCCTGCCGATAGAACACGGGTCCCGGCGACGAGATCTTGACGCCGATCGCGATCAAAATCCCGAGCGGAAGGATCACGACGAGCAGGATCGACGCCAGCACGAAATCCTCGAGCACCTTCAGCGTGGAATCGATGCCGGTGTGCGGCGAATCGGTTAGCGTGAGCACCGGCAATCCGGCGACCTCGGAGACCGAGTGGTGCAGCAGATGGAAGCTGTGAATGTCCGGCACGAAGCGGACGACGCTCGTCGTTTGCCGCATTGCGGTCAGGACTTCGCGGATGCGGTTTTCGGCGCGCAGTGGCAGCGCGATCCACACCTGGTCCGCGGGGTCCTCCTGCTCGAGGTCCTCGGCGATGCGGTCGATGTTGCCCAGGACCGGGATGCCGTCGACGTCGCTGCCCGCGAGATTCGCGTCGTCATCGTAGAACCCGCGCACGTTGAAACCGCTCCACGGCGTGGCCCTGAGCCGCCGGGCGATCTCGCGGCCGTGCGCCCCAGCGCCGACGATGACGATGTGCCGCAGGTTGCGCCCGCGCCGCCGCAGCGCGCGCAAAATGACGCGGATCGCGGCGCGCGAGGCCACGTGCGCAACAAAGCCGCTGGCGAGCCAGACGAGCGCCCACTCGCGGGAGAACTGCGAGCCGGTCTTGGTCAGGAACAGGAACACGATGCCGATGACGGCAATCGCGAGCCACGCGACCAGGAGCCCGCGAATCTCCTCGGCGAAGCTGATGCCGCGCTGCGACTGGTGGAGCTTCAGTGTCGAAAACACGGCAAACGCGACGACCAACACCCCGAGCAGTGCCGTCACGTAGCGCGCCTCGAGGTCCCAGCTGTCGAATTTCAGGTAATACGCAATGAAACCGACTGCGGCAACAAAGAAGGGGTCGGCGAATTGTAACGCCGCCTCCAGCAGCGTCGAGTGCTCCTTGAGCAGGTTGCGGCGCATCGTCATGCGGCGGCAGCGAAGCTTCGCGCACGCGCGGCGACGGCGGCGTCCACGATTCGTGCGATCTCGGCGCGGAACCGCGCCGGCGCGAAGCGGCGCGCGTTCTCCCGGCACGCGGCGGCGGAAATTCGCGCGGCGCCAGCCTCGAATGCGCCGACCGCGGCGGCGACCGCCTGCGGCGTTTGCGCGTCGAAGAAGATTCCGGTGGGTTCGTCATCGTCCGGCCCGCGGATGGACTCGAGCGCGCCGCCGCGGCCATAGGCGATGACGGGCGTGCCGGCGGCCTGCGCCTCGACGGGCGCGATGCCGAAGTCTTCCTCGGCCGCGAAGACGAATGCGCGCGCGGCAGCAACGTGGCGCGCGGTGTCGGCGTCGCCCAGGCGGCCGGCGAACGAGATGTTGGGTCCGGCAAGCGCCTGCAGGCGGGAGCGCTCCGGGCCGTCGCCGACCACGATCAGCCGGCGGTCCGGCAGCGCGCGGAAGGCTTCGACCAGCACGTCGACTCGCTTGTACGGCACGAGCCGGGACACGGTGACGTAATCGGCGCCGGACGAACCGGGTTCGCGCTCGTTGCCGGCCCTTTCGAAGCGCTCGATGTCGACCGGCGGATAGACGACTTCGGCTTCGCGGCCGTAACAGCGCGCGATCGCCGCAGCGATGTGACGCGAGTTGGCGACGAAGCGGTCGACGCGCTCGCTCGCGGCACGATCCCAGCGACGGAAGCGTTCCAACGCGCGCATGACCAGCGGGCGCCGCCATGCGGCGCCGGCGGATGCGGAGTCGACATAGGTGTCCGCCATCGTCCATGCGAAGCGCGCCGGCGTGTGGCAATAGCAGACATGGACCTGGCCCGCGTGCGAGCGCGCGCCTTTTGCGACGGCGTGCGAATCGGAGATCACGACATCGTAGCCGGCGAGGTCGAAGCGCTCGATGAGCTCCGGACGCAGCACCGCCGCATAGCGAAACCATCGCCGCGCGCCGGGGAAATGCTGCAGCGACGACGTCACGATCCTCGCGGAGCCGAGGCGCGCGCGATCTTCGGTGGTCAGGAAGTCGACGAGCGTGTGCACGTCGGCGCCGGGAAACGCGAGCAGCAGCTCCGCGAGCACGGCCTCGCCGCCGCCCCAGGTTTCGAGCCAGTCGTGGACCAGGGCGACGCGCATTGGCAGTGGCTCAGTGCCCGATCAGCGTGGCAACGCTGGCCGCGACCGTATCGGGGTGCAGCATCTGCAGGCAACGGTTGGACGTGCACGCAGCGAAGGAGAGTCCGTCGTAACAGGGCGCGCACGGCAGCGCGACGCCCGGCCACAGCGCAATTGCGTGCGTCGATTCGCGCAGCAGGGTCGCGGGCGAGGTCGGGCCGAACAGCGCGATGACGCGCGCATCGACCAGGCGTGCAAGGTGCAACGGTCCCGAGTCGTGGGTGACGACCGCGGCGCACCGCGCATAGAGTGCGGCCAGTCCCGGCAGGGATGTCGCCTGGATCAGGTCGACGACGCCGATCCCCGCGAATGCCGGCCGGATCCACGCGTCGTCGGCGCTTCCCGTCAACAGGACCGCATGGCCTTCGCCAACGAGCCGCCGCGCAAGCGCAGCATAATGCTCGAGCGGCCACCTGCGCAGCGGATTGTCGCGCGCGGGATTGCGGGCACCTCCAGGCGCGAGGGCGATCATGCGGCGCCCGTCGAGCGCGGCAATCCGCGTTTCGACCTCCACGTCGAGCGTTACCCGGATCCTTGGCGGCTCGCACCGCGTCGCGTTACCGTCGTCGACTTCCGTAACGAGGCGCACGTATTCGTCGCCATAGTATCGGCCGGGCACGCGGCGCGGATCTTCACGGTCACCGGTCCACGGGCCGGCTCGGCGACGGTCTCGCCCATCAGGTGCTCGCTGACGCGCACGT
>Ga0209048_10005504_pt1 | contig 11941 bp, 11 predicted proteins | sample FrelakmetCRP12CR_FD_187146 | JGI IMG/M metagenome (GOLD analysis project Ga0209048, IMG submission 187146) | Freshwater lake sediment microbial communities from the University of Notre Dame, USA, for methane emissions studies - CRP12 CR (SPAdes)... | ecosystem: Environmental > Aquatic >... | reverse complement strand
CGTCGGTTGCTGCGGCTGGAAGGAACGCAGCGACCGTAGGCAGGTAGGGGCACGCGCCCGTGTTGACAGGCGTCGACCGCGTACTTACGCGCGATCCGACCTTCAACGCAGTAAAGCAAACATCCGGCGTCGGCTCCCGGTGCCAGGCGAGGTGCGATGAGGTCGGCGCTGCGCGGCCGGAGCGTGCACAGTACCAAGCACGGCAGCGGTCTCACGCGTAACCGGCCGATCGCACTGCGACCAGCGTCCCGCTCTACTCCAAGGCCCTGGCCGGCGGCCGCCGCGTTGCCCCTGTCACAGCTCTATGGGGTCGGCCTCGAGTATCTGCTCATGAGGGTCGCGACCGCCCGCTGGCTGATCCCGCGGGCACTCAGTCGATCACCCATCGGGTGATCGACTGTCCGAGCGACTCAGGTCACTGCCCGGGGTGCTGCTGTTGCCACTCCGCCCTATGGGCTTCGCGCTTCGCCTTCTGGTCCGCGACGATTCCGGGAATCTTCGCTCGCTGTTCCGGTGTGAGCGTGGCGTAGATCTGCGTCCACAGATCGCTCCCGAGCTGGATGAGCTCCGAGGCGTTTGACTTGGCGGAAGCGATCAGGCCGGGGTAGGCTGGATCGGTCGGCGGTGTGCTGATGAGCTGCTCGTGATTGGCGCGGCCCTTGTCGCGCAGCGCCTGCATCCGCGGCTTCGCCTGCGCGAATATCGACTGGACTTGGGTCTTCTGGTCCGCGGTCAGGTTGAGCTGATCGAGGACAGGGTGCATGTCGCCACCGGGGCCGTCGTGCCAGCCCCGATGCATGGGAGCATTAGGCGGCGTGGCCGGATCGGTCGCGGCGGCGGCGGTGCCGCTGAGTGCTGCGGCGAGGCAAATGACGGTCAGCGTGGCTCCAAAGCGATTCATGGGTCTACCTCGGTGGAAAGTTGGTGGCAGCTCGCCGTCACTCCGGCACGGCGACGGCGGACATAAGCGATACAACGCCGGTCGCCGTCGTCCGTTGACAGAATTCTGACCTGCTTCGTGCGTCGCCCTCAACCCGGGGGAGCCCCGCGAAGGCCGTCCGAGGGCCTCGCGAGGCGCGGCCGCGGCCGCGAATTGCAGGGATTGGGACCGCGGCGCGCTGGCCGTACTGCGTGGGTGCCGTTGGTCGCTATGGAGGCTCGGTAGCCGGACCATGGCGGGCTGGCGAAACTACGGATGTGCGGCCCTGGATCGCAGCGTAAGTTTTCCTTTGTTAGCCCGGAATCTTGGCTCTGGCAGCTGCACCGCAGCGAGGAGAAGGCATGCCGGACGAAGGTCAAAGCCCTGAGACGGCTGTGGCGAAGGTTCCACCAGCCAAAGCACGGCGCCCCGAGATGCGGTCGCGCGAGCAATGTCTGCTCGCCGGAAAGGCGTTGCGTGAAAAAGTGCCTCACGAGAGCCATGCCGTATGGAAGCACCCCTCCAAGGCGCGTGATCCCGTCAAGATTCTGACCAAGTCCAGCGAGGGCCGGCTGCCCGAACTGGTGCCCATCCGCTATGGGCGCATGCTGCGTACCCCCTTCACGTTCCTGCGTGGCTCCGCCGGGCTGATGGCCGCCGACCTGGCCAACACGCCGACCACCCAGCTGCGGGTACAGGCCTGCGGCGACTGCCATCTGATGAACTTCGGCATGTTCGCCACGCCCGAGCGCAACCTGGTCTTCGACATCAACGATTTCGACGAGACGCTGCCGGCGCCCTGGGAGTGGGACCTCAAGCGCCTCGCGGCCAGCTTTGCCGTGGCCGCGCGCAACTGTGGCCACACCGACGCGCAGGGCCGTGCCGCCACCGTCGAGTGCGTGCGCGCCTACCGGGAACACCTGCGCGACTTCTCGAAAATGCCCCCCCTGACCGTGTGGTACGACCGTCTGGATGAGGCAAGGCTGATGGCGCTGGCGCCCGACGCCGAGGCCAGAGCGCGTCGGCAGGAGTGGGCCTCAAAGGCGCGCGAACGCATCGGCGAGTACCTGCTGCCGAGGATCAGCAGCGTGGTCGGCGGGCACCACCGCCTGCTGGACCAGCCGCCGGTCCTCTTCCATGTGCAGGACGAGCAGGCCATGGACAAGGCTCTCGAGGGATTGGAACTGTACCGCCTGTCGCTGCCCGACTCGGTGCGCGTCCTGTTCGACCGCTACAGCCTGCAGGACATCGCTATCAAAATTGTCGGTATTGGCAGTGTCGGCACACGATGTCTCGTTGCCTTGTTCTTCTCGGCGGACAACCACCCACTGCTGTTGCAGTTCAAGGAGGCCTGCCCGTCGGTGCTCGCCCCGTATGCGGGCGCAAGTGTCTATCAGAACCAGGGACAACGGATCGTCGTGGGGCAACGGCTGATGCAGTGCGCCAGCGACATCTTCCTCGGCTGGACAAAGGGTCGCGAGGGCTACCATTTCTTCGGGCGCCAGTTGCGGGACATGAAGTTTTCCTTCCCAGTTGAAGATGCGGACCCCAAGTCTTTGAGGCGTTATGCCGAACTGTGCGGCTGGACGCTGGCCCGTGCGCACGCCAAGTCGGGGGATGCGGCGACGATCAGCGGCTACCTGGGCAAGACGGATGGCTTTGATCAGGCCATCGGCAAGTTCGCGCTGGCGTACGCCGATCAGACGGAGCGTGACCACGCGGCGTTGAAGGCGGCTGTGAAGAAAGGACGACTCAAGGCGCTGATCGAGGAAGATCTGTGAGCCGGACGATGGCTCCGCTCAGTGTGGCGAGCCTGTCCCATCGGCCATGACGCAAGGGTGCAATGCGACCAGACCGAACGGTACCAGACGGTGCGGTCGATCGGGCTCGTGCGCCTCGTCCCGCAGCCATCTGGCACGCCGCCGCGCACGAAGATGAAATTCACGCGCAACACCTTCAGTACTCTGGTGACCGCGCTGGCGCTGCTGATTCTGATCGCCGCCATACCTTCGGCCGTGCGGGACACGTTGGAGACCGGTCGCGTGTACATGTTCTCGAGCCAGTTCATCGCGGAACTGCCGCAGCGTCTAAGTGGTCCGGGACGGTTCCGGTTCGTGCTTCAGCCCATCGTGGCCATCTTCCTGGGATGGCGCTCGGGCCAGGGCGACGCCCGGGCCGGGCGACCGGCGTACCTGATTGGTCTGCTCACGGGCAAGGGAAATCGAAAGGAGCTGTTGCGTAGCGGGTTGGCAGCCGTCCGCGACCTGGTCGCCATCGCGATCGTGCTGGATGCGGTATCGCAGCTGCTGATTTACCGGCAGGTGCATCCAGGCGCCGCTCTTGTCATCGGGCCGGTACTCATCGGCGTCCCCTACGCTGTATCCCGTGCCCTCACGAACCGGGTGGCGCAGCTTAAGGGGCGCGCCTCCGGTACGTGAGCACGCAGAATGCCGAGGCATGGCCGGGCCGTGGTAAGCGTCCGCTGGTAGTATGAACACTGGACGAATCAAATAGGGGTCCGGGCATGTTCGGTCGGTACTTGCGCGCTCGCCGCACGCGCTTTCTATCGGGCACCGCGATCATCGCGTTCGCGTATTTCGCGGCCGCGTCCGCCGTGCGCGCTCAGAGCATCGAGCCACGTCAGTACTCCAACTCGCCGGTTGGCGTGAATTTCCTGATCGTCGGCTACGACTATACGCACGGCGGCGTGGCCTTCGACTCATCGCTGCCTCTTACCAACCCACAGCTCGACACCAACTCCGCGGTGCTGGGCTTCGCACGGTCACTTGACCTGTGGGGTCTTTCCGGGAAATTCGACACTTACGTGCCGTACACCTGGCTGTCCGGCAGTGCGGACTACCTGGGAGCGCCGGTGCAGCGCAGCGTCAACGGATTCGGCGATCCCCTGTTCCGACTATCCGTCAACCTGTATGGCGCGCCGGCCCTTCAGATGAAGGATTTCGCCTCCTACCACCAGGACTTGATCGTCGGCGCGGCGCTGCAGGTGTCGGTGCCGTCGGGCCAATACGATGACACGAAACTAGTGAACCTCGGCACGAACCGCTGGTTCTTCAAACCAAGTCTGGGTGTCTCGAAGGCCGTGGGGCCGTGGATATGGGAGGCAACAGGGGCGGCCGCGTTCTTCACGGACAACACGGATTTCTTCGGGGGCAAACGGCGATCCCAGGACCCGCTCTATTCGATTCAGGGGCACCTGATCCGCAGCTTTCAATCCGGGATTTGGGCCGCACTGGACGCCACGTATTACTGGGGCGGCAGCACGACGATCAACGGGGTGGCACGGAACGATCTGCAGCGGAACTGGCGCGTGGGCGCCACGCTCGCAGTTCCAGTCAACGCCCGCAACTCGGTCAAATTCCTAGCCAGCGACGGGGTCTCGGCGCGCACGGGTGACAGCTACAGCGAGTTCGGCATCTATTGGCAGTATCGCTGGGGCGGCGGAATCTGATCGGCCATCCAGGACATCTAAGGCAATGCCAGGCAGCAATGCTGAGCGTCCAATGAAGAAGGTTGCTCTCGTGTTAGCGGTCGCGATGCTCGGCACCGCCCTGGCAGCGCCCGGCCAGGCGCAGCCCGCCGGCACCTCGGCCACCTCGACAACCGGCGAACTGCCGGAGCTTCGCGTGGCCGCGCTCGTTGTTCCACCTTTCGTCATGGAACAGAACGGGTCGCTGACCGGATTCAGTATTGACCTCTGGGATGCGATCGCTGCTCGGCTGAAGCGAAAGACCCGCTATGAGCTGGAACCTGACGTATACGCGCTGGAAGAGGCGATGAAATCAAGACGCGCCGATCTCACCGTGACGCCCATCCCTGTGACGTCGGCACGTGACGAGGTGTTTGACTTTTCGTATCCAATATTGGAGGCCGGACTGCAGGTCATGGTGAGGGAGAACCACCCCAAGGCGCAGAGCGAAAACCCATTGTGGGGCACGCTTCGTCTGATGCTTTCGCGAACGACCGTGATGTGGCTCGGCATGGCCGTGCTGCTGGTCCTCGTTCCGGCCCACATCGTCTGGCTGCTCGAACGGCGGCACGAGGGCGGAATGCTGTCGAGCCGGAAGTACTTTCCGGGCATCTTTGAGGCAATCTACTGGGGGATGTCAACGCTGACCACGCAGGCGGAGACGATGCCGAGGCAATGGTTGGCGCGCGGCCTTGCTATCTTCTGGATGTTCGCGGGCGTGGTCTTCGTTGCGTCCTATACAGCCCAGCTGACGACGGCGTTGACCGTCGAACAGATTCGCGGCGCCATCGAGGGACCGGACGATTTGCCAGATAAGCGGGTCGGCGCGTTGGGGCACTCACCCGCCGCCGCCTATCTTAGGGAACATCACGCGCTGGTCTCGGAATTTGCGACGGTCGATCAAGTCTTGAAGGCTCTCTTGTACGACGAGGTGGACGCTCTGTTTGTGGCCTCGCCGATCCTGCGCCATTACGCAGCGCACGAGGGAAAGGGACGAGTGAAGCTGGTCGGTCCTGAAGTCAACATTGGGCCGGTCGCCATCATGGTTCAGCTTGACAGCCCACTGCGCAAGAAGATTGACGTTGCGTTGCTCAAGCTCTATGAGGACGGCTCATATCAGCGGATTTACGAGAAGTGGTTCGGCAGCCAGCCGTGAATAGCCGACGCGAACATCAAGGTCGCGGTCTTGAGCGCTTTGCTCGGTCCCCTACTGGCGCCATCAGCACCCGGGCAGGAGGCACCACCGGAGGCCAGTCGACGGCCGGCGCACCAGCGATCAGGAGCTGGCCAAGTGCATTCACAAGCCGTTCGAGGATTTCATCAAGGCCCCGGTGTAGCCCACGAAGGGCTTTGAGCTCGGGGCACATCCTGGCGACGGCGAGGACTTGAACGTCGCGACGTCATCAGCTAGGCGTTCGGTGCCGATAAGGCGCTGACCAGCGCCGATGCCGGCGGTGCGATCGCTTACTGGCACGGCGCGCTCTATTTCGGGACGATGCACGTTCCCGGCCTCGCGGCTGTTGTCCACGGCAGCCCTAGCTGCACGTCCCCTATGTGTTTCGGCGAGCCGTCCACGCAGCAGGAGTCGACCGACCTGTTCCTCAACAGCTACCGCGCGATTTCGATTTGGGGGATCACCGACGCGGCGGCAAATAGGCCGACCATAGAGTTGCTTTACGGCGAGAGCTCGCTCCCAGCGCTGGTCCCGGGCAAGAAGACGTTTGCAAGCAAGCCAACCCATTTCACGCCGCTCTACGGCAGTTCGGGGTTCGGCAACGGCTACAACAACTACACGTGGACGGCGGCGGTGATCAACGATCGGCTGCTGTTCGGCACCATGGACTGGCGCCACCTGATCGATACCGGGGCCGGCGGTACCATTCCCGGCGTCCCGCTGCTGCCGTCGATCCTCCCCGGCTCGGTGAACACCTACTTGAGCGGCTACGGCCCTGATCTGTGGCGGTTCGATTCGCCAGACACGGAGGCGACTCCGGAAGATGTCCGCGGCGCGGGCAACTATCTCAACTACGGGATCCGCCCGATGCTGGTCTCGGCCGACGGCAAGCATCTGTACATCGGCACTGCCAATCCGATGAACCTGGAGCCGATGGGCGGTCGGGAGCTGCGGAGCCTGACCATGAGCAGGCTTTCTGGGTTGTTCCAATAGGACGACAATGGCAACTGGGCGGGAGCGCGCGCTCCCGGCGGCCCGTCGCCTCGCCAGTCGCGTCAATCCCGCGCTGCCGCGGCCGTCTCCGGCCGTTGCAGCTGCGACGCGGAGGTGACGACGTACTTCGAGCATGGAGTGCGCGACTCTGAGGTCAAGAGCTCGGTGACCGGCTTGAGGCGCTCGACCGCGAGCGCGGTGCGCAGGTCATCGGCGGTTCGTCGCCGGTAACTGTGTCGCGCGTCTCCCTCGACCGACTCTGCGGGATTCCAGGTGGGGCAAGACTGTCGTCCGGCCTGTCGCGCCCCGGGTCTGGCTGCCAATATGGCCGCGTGCGATGAGCGTCGATAGTCGACGCCTAATAATGAAATAGTCGGGAGAGCCGAATGTCGATCCTGACGAAACAGCGAGTGCGCCTGATTCGTACGCTGGGTCTGGCGGCGGTACACGGCCCTATGCAGGTTACTTTGTCCATCGCGGTCCGCTCCAATCGCTTGTTCAGCGCTCGTTCACGACCGCAAGCCTGCAATCAATTGCGAGGCGACGTAGAACGCCAACCCGACCGCGAATATCGGGCCAAATCGGCGCCGACGCGCGGCAGCATCGAATTCGCCACCACCAAACTCTGGGGCGAGGAAGCCAACCATTCCGATCGACATCATCACCGATCCAGCAAAGCATATCCAAGCGAGCGGCCCATGAACGTGCACGCCGATGCTGCTGGATTTCGATAAGGACACATGTAGGTCGTCGCGCCACACGCCTATGGCGGAGTACACAACGATGTACGCGGCCCCAACTATTCCGACAACGCGAATCCACGCTGACGGGGCTTTGCGATCGGATCCATCAGTCATTGCATGTGCCGCAATGGTGTGACCGCTCCCCCCGAGTGTGCGTGAAGGAAACGCGCGTGCCGCTCAACGAACGCCTAACGGTTGAGCTGAGCGCCGTGCACCGCGACCTTTCGTGTTGGCAGTTCATCCTTCACGCGCGCTCCAGCGATTTGTTAGCCGCTAACGCCACCGCTTAAGCCGATTCAGGCCGCCGGCGAAGATTTTGGCGATCAACCGTGGGAACCCCTTGTCTTGGAGCTTCTCGGTGACGAGAACACGCATCTCTTCGATCGTCATACTGGGGTTAACGAACTGACCGCCGACGTAGCAGTAGCTGCAGTACTCTTGGCTGCGGGTTCCGTCAGCGTTCGTTCCGCCCCCAATAGGGTCGGCCTTGAGAGGCATTCCACAACTCTGGCACTTGCCGCGTGTGTTCATTTGGCAATCCGTTTCATCAGCGGCTAACGGCCCGGTCGAGCGGCGCGGGCAAGCGCCGGTTGCGGGAAGAGCACGCTATCTATCACGCCCGCTCCAATCGATTGCTGGGCGTCAGATGTCGAGAACAAGCCTAAGACCTTCATCAACGTCTCGCATGGTCTCCGCCGGAAGTGACCGGACTCTCCGCGTGAGCTGCCCGCGATCCAGAGTAACAAGTTGGGACACATTCACGACCGAAGGCTTGGTGAGTCCCGACTCCGACTTTCCGACGCGAACGTTTCCCGGAGCATCTGCGAGCGCCAAGTTCGAGGTGACTACGGCAACCACTACCGTGGCGATTCGGCTCTGATTGAATGGGTTGGACTGAATTACGACCACTGGCCTTCGAAACCCTGGGCCCGAACCCGTTGGCGCGGGCAAGGACGCCCACCAGACCTCACCACGTTTCATTGGACAGGCGCTTCAACTGAGAGGCCACAAAGCTCCGGTCGAGCTTCGAGGACTCCTTTACGTAGATGCTATTTAGCTTGGCGGTGACCGCAGCGGCACCCCTAGCACTGAGATACGCAGAAAGTGCGTCCGCATAAAGCTGACTACGGGAGAGCCCAAGCTGTTGGGCGAGATGCTCACCAGCCTCAAAGACATCGTCTGGGACGGAGATAGCGATCTTCATGGGCTGATGGTATCACCACGGTATGACCGTCGCAATTGACCCCTGACTGTGATGTGAACGACACGCATGTCGGTTCAATTGCCCAAGGTCGGCATATGAGCGGTCCGTGCCCATTAAATTGCACCCGATGTCGGTGCAATTCCTTACCTGGACACATGCTGGGGCAACGCGAGGCAGCGGACAAGTGACCGACCTGGCACATGATTTGGTGCTGATGTCGAAGGACTGCTCTGGCCGAACTCGGCGGTCCCCGTCCGTCCGCTTCCCCACGGGTCCGATCATCGCGCATCCATGCCCGGAAGCGGACGTCGTAGGCCCGAGAACGATCCGTTGCTGCCGGTCGCGCCCGTCTGGTGCCGGGTATGCCAGTGACAAAGCGCCCGGCACAAGGCCGGGGATTTCATGGGCCGCAACTAACGCTGCGCGACGAGTTCATCCTTGGGTTGCAGCTTGAGTAGCGCTGCTCGCAGCTCCAATCTGACTTGCTTTGGGTCACGAAATTCCGTCCGCTGATTGTCGACCCGGATCGTAAGCGCAGCACGCTTATCCGTCAGTTCTTTGCGCTCGTGTTGTCTTTCACCGCGCGGCTCTTCAAGACGCTCGCATCACCAGAAAGAGCCGTCGGAGGAATTCATCGGCAAACTTCGTGAGCTCGATCTTCTTGCGACTTCTCCCGGCGGTATTTCGGGCCGAATGAGCTGCAATATTCGCCGCAAATTCGACTTCGAAGAAGGCAGCTCCACGTTCCTATTCGTGCGCAGTCGTGGCAGGTCTCGCTCCCGATAGATTCACGTCGATATTCGCATCGAGAAGGTGCAGACCGATGTCGTCCGCTCCGGCGGCGGTCTGCGCGTTGATCAACGCGACCACGCCGCGACGCGTGGTCGGCTCGTAGCCCATAAAGGCGCGAAAGCCCGGGACGCTGCCGTTCTTCCATACGATCTTCCGCAACCCGTCCGTGTAGATGTTCCAGCCGAGGGCTACCTGCGTGGCGCCAGGTCGACCGCCGGAGGAGGGCGGCGGCGCACCGCCCGGCCGGCGGGTTCGAACCATCGCTTCCATCGCAGGCGCCAGCGGCGTCTTGCGATAGCCGAGTACTGCCTCCAAGAACGTCAGCAAATCGTTGGTCGTCGAGCGCAGGGCGCCCGCGCTCCCCAACACCCGAAAGTGATCGTGCGCCACGGGCACGAGGCGCGAGTCGTAGCCGACGGGCGTGCGCGCCTGCATCGCGGGACTGGGCGTGATGGCGGTATCGTTCATGCCGAGCGGTTGCGTGATGCGCTCTTTCAACAGATCCTCGTAGCTCCGCCCTGCTTTACGCGCCAGCACCTCTCCCAGCAGACCGTAGCCCACGCTCGAATACTGGTAGTAGGTCCCGGGATCTCGCGTGGGGACATAGGAGGACAGGAACTGATACAGCAAGTCGGCTGGATATCCGTTTGCCTGTTTGGGATCCGACGGGTCAAGGTTGGCCGGTCGCGATGGAAATCCGGCCGTGTGCGTCGCAAGATCCGCGAGGGTAACTTGCTTGCCCCCGTGCGTATGAAGATGCACATCCGCCGGCAGGTACTTTTGGGCTGGATCGTCGAGCGCCAATTCGCCGCGCTGAACCATCTCGGACAACGCGAGGGCGGTGAACACCTTGGTGATCGAGCCCAAGTCGAACACCGTGTCGCCGCCGACCGGTCGCGTGTCCCCGACGCCCATGGTTCCGTAAGCAAGCACCCGTTTGCCCTTGGGATCGATGACGCCCACGACGATCCCTGTGCCCTGCCGCTGACCATCGATTCGCGCGACGAGCATCCGATGCACCTGCGCATCCGAGATCATAGATGGCTCCGGGGCCTCGGCGAACGCCGGCGTCGCCAGCGCGAGCAGGAACACGCCGTGGCGCAGGTGGATGCAAGCAGATTTGCAGATTTCGCTGTGCACTTACAAGGCAGCGTACAGCAGCGCCGGCCTCGGCGCGATATCATGGAGGCGATGAAAATCACGCTCGAGCATTTGCGCCGCTACGCTCGCTGTTCAAGACGACGACGCCCAAACGGGCGATCGACAAACTCGAGGCCTAACGGCAGATTTTTTGGCAGCCATCTCGAGTGAACGAGTGCCCGGTATTGCCGTTCTGAGAAGTTCGCGAACATTGCTTCCCGAGTCATGACAGGCTGCAACGTGTCATCGGCAGCCCGATGTCAGGCTGTCTCGGATCGCTGACGGCCTGACATCCGTAGGGCGGCTCGTCTCATAGCCCGAACAACGCGCGATCTTCCTTCCGCGTAAGCGCGTGATCGAGCCAAGTCCGTAGATCCCGCTCGGCAAGGCGGCCCTGCTCGACCTGGGCCAGGACCACTGCCCCGACCAGGATCTCGCGGCGGGTATCCGCCTTGCGTGCACGTCGCGACTGGAGCGCGCGTCGCCGCGCGTCGACGGCCTGCTGTCGGGCTTTGAGCTTCCGTAGCCTCTCGTGGAGCAGCGCAATCGTGGCTGCGCGTTCTGTTGTGCTCATCTCTGCCTGACCTCGCAGAACCGACCCAATCTGCGGACCGCCGCCGACACGCGCCCCAGCGTCATCACACGCCAAGCGCGGCTGTCGATTGAAGCAAATCCGAGAGCCGAGAGCCGCACACAATTCTGGGTAAATTGCCCAGATATGCGTGGTGCGCCGCCCGGCCCGGAGTGCGTAGCGTCATCTGCGGACGGTGGGGCGGGGCAGGGCGCTGCGTAGCCGCCCGTCTCAAGGCGGCGACCGGCACGGCGGCCCGCGCTCCGTTTGGTCCCCGACACACGGCATTCGCCATGAGAGCTGAGGTCACCGCATGACCAGCGTTGGAGCGGAAGGAAGAGGGGGGGCGCCAGTACGAGATGGCACTGCCGCACGAGCTCTTGCGGAAACAACGCCTGACGCTGGTCCGCGAGTTCAGCCAGGAGCTCGCGAACCGCTGCGAGGTCGCGGTCGACTTCGCGATCCACCAGCCGCATCGCAAGGGCGATGAGCGCGACTACCATGCGCATATGCTCGCGACCACGCGCCAGATCGACGCGAAGGGTCTCGGCGCCAAGGCCGCCATCGCATGGACCGACACCGACCGCGCCAAGCGGGGCCTCGGTCCGGCGAGATGCGGCACAGCGCGAAGCGCGCGAGCGTTTGCTGGAGTACCGCGAGAAGCAGGCGGGGAAGGGCAGGAATGGCGGGCCGTCGCAGAGCCAGGAGCAGGAGAAGGGTGGGGAGCTGACCCGCGACAAACAGAAGGGCAGGGATACCCCTGGGTCAATCCGCCTGGCGCGACTCAGCTCCGCGTGATTGGTCACCGGCTCGACCAATGTGCAATTTGTGGGTCGTGGCCTTTCGCGATTGGTTCAGACACGGCCGGCACCAATGCCTCGGCGCGTGGCTCGTGGTTATTCTGGGGATCTGGGTGGG
>Ga0209048_10005503_pt1 | contig 11943 bp, 18 predicted proteins | sample FrelakmetCRP12CR_FD_187146 | JGI IMG/M metagenome (GOLD analysis project Ga0209048, IMG submission 187146) | Freshwater lake sediment microbial communities from the University of Notre Dame, USA, for methane emissions studies - CRP12 CR (SPAdes)... | ecosystem: Environmental > Aquatic >... | reverse complement strand
GTCAGCATCTTGACTGCAAGTGCAATGAATCGATCGTAAGTGCCCAACTTTATGCCCTCGATATGGAATATTGGCCCTTGGGTTTTAACAGGCCCCACAATCTCTTTTCAATGGGAATGAAACGAGATTCGGCGGAGGCCCCTGGCATGTAGGAAACAGACACGGCTCCGGACACCGACTCGGAGGCAATCATGCCACCCCGTTCCAGAATGGGTTCCAGTTCAGTCCCGGACAGAATAACCCAGGCCGCTTCACACTGAGCTCGGATAACCTCTTTTGGGATTTCTGCGATACCAACCCAATAACCTTCCCGGTCCAGAACCCCAGTCCAATAGGTCATGGGATAACGGATGGCATTGATGTAGTTACCCGGTCCCTCATCACCATAACGGGGCCAGGCCATCGGGTCTGGACGATCCACTTTAAATCCCTTCCAAGGAAGATCGTTTAAGTAATCGGCGGCCCGAACCAATGCTGCCTTTATCTGTTCGTCACTACTGGCAGAGTAGCTATACCCCCTGGCATCAGCCCACAGTTTCCAGTCAGCCAGGGAAATGTAGCTATTGGCCCCTGTTTTTACCGTTCCGTCTTCAACTGTGATGGTGATACTCATATCTCATCCCCTTAGGACGGACTGGCGCTGGGTGAAGCACTGGGTGAGGCACTCGGGCTCTTACTGGGCGAAGCCGAGGGTGAAGCCGAAGCACTTGGCGAAGCCGAAGGTGAAGAACTGGGCGAAGCCGAGGCACTTGGGCTTTGTGAAGGTGAAGAACTCGGGCTCTTACTGGGTGAAGCACTGGGCGAAGCACTTGGGCTGGCCGAAGGACTCGCCGAAGGGGACTTACTTGGAGATTCTGAAGGTGAAGAACTGGGTGAAGCACTTGGCGAAGAACTGGGTGAAGCTGACGGTGAAGCACTGGAGATGATGCCGCCCATGGTCCGAAGCCGACTGCACATCTCCTCCAGTAGTTGGATCATTCTGGCATGTGACACGGTGATGACCTCCTATGACCCCGAGGGGTCAATGGTCAAAGTCTTTGGGCAAACTCAGGTTCATTTCTTTCCCTTACCGGCCTTCGGTTTACCGGACTGGGCAGAAACCGTAGCCTGGGGATTGCCGAGGGCTTTGGATTCCTGTTTCTTGGTTTTCTTTTCCAACCGGGCCAACTGTTCCTGAACCCTGGTATGAACCACCGATTCAAACTTGACAATCTTGCGAACAGTCTGGTTTGGAATTCCATGCCGTTCACTGATGTCAGAAACACGGAGGCCCTTCGTGTAGTCCTGAAAGACCTTCTGGGCTATCTTTGGATCAACGTCGGCCATTACTTACCACCCTTCGGGGGGATCCCTGTTTTCGAACTGGGAGATGACCCCTGTTCTGGAGTGGGAACCTTCAAGGGGGTAATGGGCTTGGCTGGCCTGTTTCTCGTTGCCTTCTTGGCCTTGGGAACAGGAATATGTCCTTTTGGTCTGGCCATTGTTATTTCCCCCCTTTTCCACAGGAAGGCAGGTCGGGATACTTCCGACAGACAGCCGCCCGCACCTTGGCCTTTTCTTCCGGAGTTCCGAACTGAGAAACCCGAGCCAAGGCGTTCTGAGCATGGGCTCGGTCATGGATCGGGTAGCGCCCAGGAGCGTTCGCCGTCGGAGGATATACGAAGGCAGAGTCCGGTAAGGCATTCCTCTTCTTGGAGGTTAGTTGTGCCATGACTATCTCCCTCTCTTCTTCGGAGGAGGCGGAGGCTGGGGTTCGGGTTCTTGTTCCGGAGGAGCCGCCGCAGCAGGGTATTCCGGATGAGTCGGGTAGACCTTCTCAGCCTTCAGTGGCAGGGGCTTCCCAGCCATTTCCGGGTGAGCCTCTTCATCATATCCCATCTCCCGCAACAGGGCAACAACTTTGGGATCGTCCGTCTGGCACTCCAGGAAACCGGAATCACCAGTCATAAATTCGAAGACAGGACGATCCGCTTTCGGATCCCATAGGACACAAGGCAAAGTGTGTTTCGGGTGTCGGTAATTGGCAGCCTTAAAAAACTTCGGCATAACTTTCTCCTCATGAGATCGCTGGAGTTATCCAGGGGGATGCGATCTCGTTTAGGTGGTAAAGGTCAGGACTCCAGTCTTTTGGGCCAAGGTTTGTCCGGCGATGGTCATGGCCGCTACCGTCAGGGTGGCGGTGTCGCCATTTAACCAGGCGGCGGCGGTTCCAGACATTGTAACTTTACAGGTACCATCCACCCAGACGGCATTTGCGGCTGGGCTGATGGAAGCCACCCCGGCAAGGCTGGTGTCACCAACACTGAGTTGATTGGCAACTGTCTTATTAAACCAGGTATGGATTTCTCCATCAGAATCTCGGAGTTCCACATAAAAGTCTTGAGTCCAGGCAAGGCCAGTCGGCTTTGGAACCCCGGTAGCAGGGGTGACGACCATAACCATATCACCAGCCATCGCCCTACCAAATAGGGTTAGCTGATCTTGTGCATTTTTTAGACCTTGATCTAAAGCAGCAGGTGGTACGTCTGTTTTTCCCCTGGCCACCAGGCTCTCCTTTTGGCCTTACGTGGTGAAGGTGACCACACCAGTCGCCGCAGTCACAGTGTAACCCAGGATGGTCTGCTGAGCCGCCGTCAGGGTGACGGTGTCATTGTTCAGCCAGGCCTGGGCATCACCGGAGACGGCAATCTCGGCCACACCATTGACAAAGACCGGGGCAGTGGCCGGAACACAGGTGGCCGTACCGGCAGCACTGGTGTCAGCGATGCTACAACCAGCCGTGACGGTCTTATTGAACCAAGTGTGAACTTCACCCGCAGCAGTCTGCAATTCGATGAAGAATTTCTGAGTCCAGGTGGCTGCCGTCGGCTTTGGAGCAGCGGTAGTCGGTGTGACCACCAATACCAAGTCACCGGCGAGAGCCTTGGCGTACAAAGCCAATTGCCTCCGAAGAGCCGGGGCCAGGCCCAGATCCAAGGCCGGAGAAGGAACGTTATTTGATCCTCGTGCCATTTCAATTCTCCTCTGGAGTTATGTTACGGGGTGGTGAAAGTCAGGACCCCGGTTTTCTGGGCCATGACATAACCAAGGATGGTCATGGCAGCAACCGTCAGGGTGGCCGTTTCTGCATTGAGCCAGGCGGCGGCGGTGCCGGACATCGTGACTTTGCAAACCCCATCCACCCAGGCAGCATTGGCAGCCGGAGAAATGGAAGCAACTCCGGCGACACTGGTGTCGCCGACGCTGAGCTGGCTGGCCACAGTCTTGTTGAACCAGGTGTGGACTTCGCCAGCAGCAGTTTGCAATTCAACGTAGAAGTCTTGTGTCCAGGCAACAGCCGTCGGGGCCGGGGCTTTGGTAGCCGGAGTAACCACCATGACCATGTCGCCAGCCTGAGCCTTTGCGATAAGACTCAACTGGTCACGAGCATGGGGATTGAGCCCCAAATCCAGAGAAGGAGGAGGTACTAAAGTCGTTCCTCGTGCCATTGTATTTCTCCTGTGCCGTAGGCGGGCTCGGTGTTAAAACCGAGCCCAGGCCCATACGGTAAAAGGGTTAATTAGGAAGTCGCCAGGCCGGTGATGGTCCCATGGTACTGTTCGGGGCCATGATCCAGGCCTACTTGGCCGTAGATCATCTCGGTGTCACCGGCACCGACCTTGGCCAGCTCGTCACGGAAGAGAACACCCTTTCCGGGCACCGGGCAGAAAACGGGCCGACAGACACTCAGTTCGGCGACCAGCATGACGCTGGTGCTCTGGAACGGAGCCCAGACGATACCGAGCATACCGAAGTCCGTCTCAATCTGCTTGATGTTCACGCCGCCGACATTCCGATCCTCGGGGGCATAGCCGTAGATGTTGCTGAGCTTTTGTTTCTGGAAGGCATTCACGAAGATGACCGCATTGTTGAACGGGGCACCGTTTCCGGCCATCGTCCGGAAGAGCTGATCACACAGGGTCTTGCTGAGGGCCGCAGAGGCGGCGGCCACAGTGTTCGTGGTGGCGGAGGCATTCATGCCACGACTCTTGGCGGCGACACCGGCACTGGTGGCCTGCTGGTAGGTGCCCTGGAGGAAGGTGTACTCGACATCCACGGCCATCTGCTGAAGGGTGGCAGCGGCCTGGAAGTCCATTTCGTTCCCCACGGGTTGCGGCCCGAGCATGACGTTGCCGGCACCACTCACGTAGATTGCCCCGGTGATGGACTGCTTGGCGTAGCTGGCGCTGATGGTGCGCTCGAAGATCTGAACAGTGTTGACCGCCTGACTCCGAACGTAGGAGATCAGGTAGCTGGACGCCGTCAGGGAGGCAGTCTCAGTGATAACGGGCTGGGCGGCGGTTTCCAGCGCATAGGGCTGGGCCACCGGGAATTCGAAAGCCTGGACAACGGAGATTGCTCCACCCTGGAGCCCGCCGACCATGTTGAGGAACGGGGTCTTGTTTGCCCCAATCAAGTAGAGCTCGCCTACATAATTGGGTACATTCCACTGGGTTGCGGCCGCAGCGGTATTCGCCATAATGTATTCCCCCTAAAATTATTCCCCGTCCCTCGATGCCAGCATCAGCCGGTGAAGGAGGGGTCCTGCTTAAAGATTTCGTTCTTGAGAGCCACCATGGTCGGAACATTCCCAACCTTCTTGGCCTCCTGGTACTGATTCTTCATCTCTTGGAGTTTCCCGACAGGGCCACTGCCAGCACCACCAGTTGCCCCAGATCCGCTGGCCCCCGAACCACGCAAGATACTCTTGCTATGGGGATGGGCACGGACCAGAATCTCAATGGCCTCCTCCGGGGTGGCGAACTGTCTGGGGTTGGCAGGGCTGTAAATCTCCTCGCCATTCACCTTGGCCACCACTACCGGATCTGAGCCATTCTCGCCAGGCCGAACTTCGAAGTTACTCCCGAACATGGTGTAAAGCACTTCCGGAAAGTAGTTCTCGGCCACGGCAGTTTTGATGAACTCGGAACCTTCAAAGGCCCCCCGAACCATGAGGTTGCGCACCGTCTGGTCCTGCTGGGCGATTTTGGTTCCCACTTCGGTTAACTGATTCCTGTAGGCCTCGTCCATCTTGTCGTACTTGGTTTGCCAGGCCCGGTTGACTTCTTCCACAGCCTGGTCTTTCAGTTGCTTGACCTTGTCCGCTTCGATGAACTCCTTGTCCTTGAAGTTTTTGACGGTCTCCATGGCTTTCTTGGCCTCTTCCAGGTCAACGCCCTCATAGGCGGCGGCGGCCTCTTCCGCAGTTTTTAACTTCACACGGAAGTCCGCTGCCTCCTTGTTAGCGTCCGTGAGTTGGGCTCTCAACCGAACAACATCCTGCCCGGTTTCCATGCCCTTCTCATCAACCCAGATCGGGTTACCAGCCTGGTCCACTGTGACCAAAGCCACCTTTTGTCCGTCAATCTCAACTTCTTGAGTTTTCCAAGGCATCTTATGCCTCCTCCATCACGAGGGCCTGCCCTCGTTTCATCTTCCGGAGCCAGCTCCGGGGCCAAATACAGATACCCCACTCAGGCGGATGATCTCCCTGAGTGGAGCGCATTAAAGGGGCCTCAATGTTCATTTGAGGCCAAGTATAATCTGGATCTATGTAAAAAACAAGATATTTCTTTTTATTTATAGAGATAAATGATTTTCTTATTCCTCAATGACTGTTGAAGCCCAGAAATACGATCCACAGAAACCCTGTGGTAAGGACATGAGCCAAGCCTCTTTGTCATCATCAGTTGGGCGCAAGTAGACACCCCCGGCCAGCATAACAGGCTGGTTTTCCAGATTCTTCTGCAAATCCTTATTTGAATATTCCAGAGTTCCATCATCGAGGAGGCGGACCTCACCAAGTGGGCGATCTGGGCTGAAGAACTCCACACGCTTCATATTATTTCCTCCTGCTTATATTATAGCCGAAAACCCAGATTAATCTTACCAGACTTTGATGTTCTTCCTTATTTTCTCAAAAGTTCCAGGGAGACCCCGATCTTTCAGGCTTTCCAATAACCAGGCTTTCCTCTGTTCAAACCCGGCTATTTCTTCCTGAGAAATATGAAATTCGTCAATATATTTAGAAATATCTAACTTTTCAATCTTAGAAGTGAAGTCTGCAACCTGTGCATCAGTGAGGCCCCCGCCCAGAGGCTTATCACCTATTTCAAACTTGACCTTCCCTGGGGATTTATATTTCATTTCATCACGGAGGAAACCAATACGAAGCTCCCCAGAAGGAACCCCATGCCGCATCCCAAACCCGGCAGCTGGGAAGGAATACCCATGATCAATTAAAACCAGTTTACCAGCCTTATCTATCAAAGCATTGTTTAGGTGGCGATCTGTGTTTCCTATGAGGTAATCAAACAGGGTGGCCCTGGCTCCATCCCACTCATCAATATAAAAGGTGGCATTCATCCACTTATCACCAAGATGCTTTGTCTCAGGCACTAACCGCATCATTGAACCTACCTGACCCTCAACCTGAGTCATAGCAGTTTCTGGAACAAGGTTATCCATACCCAACTGCTTAGCAACTTGATAGGCCAATGTTTCTCTATTCGCCAGGCGGAATTCCGTGTTCGTAATAGAATTTCTTACCCCAGTAAATCTCTCACCATCTATCGGTTTGAACACGCCCACCAGTTTATCACCAGTGTAAGGGTCTGTGGCGTCCAACTTCAAAAATCTGGTTTCGTTGATCCCAGATCCTACCCCGGCTGGGTGGATCTCATCTACAACGACTGGGTTCGTAATAGCATCATAGACAGCCTTTTCTTTTTCAGACAAAGCCGGGGGGCCAGCCGGGGGCACAATCGCCGCTTCAGGGGTCGCAGGAGGAGGCTCAGGAAACAGGGGGCCACCACCTGGACTGACAGTAGACAACTTTGGGGTGACATAAGCTGGAGCCGGGCCAAGTATCTCCAATTCCATTCCGGTCTTAACACCCAAATCTGCAAGACCAATGATCTTTCCTCCTACCTTTTCCAAAAGTCGAAGTTGACCAGTGGCCGGGTTGACCAGGTCAGCAAATGTAACAACTCCATCTTTAATGAGTTGCCAGCGGCCAGGCCCTACTATCTGTTTCTGGAGATCATCTGGCAAAGTCGGGTAGAGGCTACCGAAATCCCCCTGGTGGAAACCCATGGGAATGATCTTACCACCTCGGCCCTCCCTAATGTTTAAATCTGAATAAGTCCAGGGCCGATAGACATCTTCAAGTTCATTGATATCCAGGCCCAGTTCCCGCCAGGTCAGGGTGATTGGCATTGGTACACATCGGCAGTTGGGGTGGAGAGGAATTTCTGGGGCTTCTGTGTCTGTCCAGAGATACACATGACCATCTAAGGCTGCACACCGTAGACAAGTACCACCACCATGAGGGCCACCGACCTCCATGGTAGCTACCCACTTCCAGCCCTTAATAATATCCTTATTTCTTTCATTTACTGCTTGCATGGCAGAAACATTGACAGATTGAACATAAGTACGGGCCAGGGTGGTTGCCTGGGTTCTGGTCATTCCCCAGCCCTGGTCAATTCTATCAATGAGCTTTGGAAAACTGTTCCCTTCGAGCATACCAGTGAGGATTTCCTGCCTTATCTTTTCACGGAGGTTATCATCGAAAGTCCTATGAACCCAATCTTGGAGAAGCCGCCCGCCCACTGGTGTCCCGTAGACCAGTTGTTTGATTTGTTCAGGAGTTAACGAGATGGCATTGAAAGGAACAACTCGGCCTCCCCAGGATACAATGTCATTGTGCATATCCAGAGAAGCCGAACCAGCATGACCCGCCATGTCTGCAATATGGCCAACAATCAGATTCTGGGTGGCTGTACTCATTGCTCCTAATTCGTCTAAGAGCGCATGAGATCTATCTTCACTCCATCCAGTAGGAGTTGGGTGGCCAGCCCAATGTTCAAGACGAATAGCAGTCTCAAGTTGAGCCTGACCAATCGACTTCTGAAGAAATCGCAAAGAAGAATCAGTGAATTGATCCAACTGATCCTGCCAAGCAATAACCCTGGCCAGCCGAATATGCTCTTCAAGATCCTTAGTTGATTTAGGCATCTAATCCTTCTATTGTCTCAAACTCCAACCCTTCTGGAAGAGGAATAGGTTCAGTAACTTTCACACGTCGAACCGCATCACCCTTCTTGATCTGGGCCGGGATAACCGTAGGGATTTCCCGGCCATCAGCCATAACCAGCCATACTCTCTGATAATGGGTTTTCTCCATTTACTGAACCACTGTCCCAGGAGGCGCACCAGCCCCGCCAGGAATCGGAGGTTTCTTGGGGCTTGGGGCCACTGGGGGCTTCAAGAAAGCACCCGCCAGGCCAGCCACAGGACTCTGTAAAGCAGTGTTCTCCAATCGGGTCATAACTTCTTTGGCGTCCACGTTCTCGTCGAGGAAACCCCGGCGCTTCAGTTCTTCGATAACGGTTTCCACATCCAGGACTGGCCGCTGAGGAGAACCCGCTGCTTTGAGGAGTTGATCAACATCAGCAGCACTGAGGGCTACCGTCTTGATATCCACCTTAACGGAGCCACCTTTTCCAGTACCCAGGCCGAGCCACCTGGCCGTATACTCCAAGGCCTGTTCCAGGCAATCCTTCAGGCGCAACACCGCTACCTGAAGTTGACTGACAAACTTGCCCTCGGCGATAGATTCTGCCGTAGCCGTAGGGGGCTGGGCTCCAGAAGCCCTGGGCAACATCAGCCTCATTCCATGCATGGCCATGTCTCCCTTGAGGTCTTCCAGATCCTGGCGGGCTGCCGATAAGGCAGCACCTGAATGTTCGGCGAAGAAATACTTGGCATCAGGGCTGGTGGATTTACAAACGGTGAAAGGCCCCAGAGCAATATCCGTCTGTTCATCACTGGGGATGCCAGTTGCACAGAACACCGGGAAACAGGCCACGCTCATGTAGTTATCGTAGTCTGATTGCTTCTGGAAATGGCGGATGTTTTGGTAGGCCAGATCGAGGAGTTGGGGGACAGCCGTCATGAAACCATTGTCCTCATCGGTATAGAGGGTGACCAAAGGGATATAGGTAAGGGGCTGGCCATCATATCCGTTGATGGCACCGCCACCACCCGGTTCCCCTTCTTTGATTTCCACCCAGGTTCCTTCTACCTTCCGGAAGATTCGATAACGGCCAATCTCCAGAACCCTGATCTGTTCATACTTCTTGGTCCCGAATTCGCCATAGTCTTCCTGAATCTCTTCTTTAATACGAACCTGGGTGAGGACAGGCCGCCCACCCACAACGTCATACCGCCAGGCGAACACTTGGAGGGCATCATACAATACCCAATAGGGCCTGTGCCCGGCTGCTTGTTTCTGGGCTTCAGTGATAGCTCCGGCTGGCATGGGAGTGGAATCCACAAGGAGATGGCACAGGCCAGATCGCATGGCCTTCTTGAAGTAGTTCTCTGCAAAGACCTGGAAATGAGTGCCTTGAAGATCAATGTTCTCCATGAAACCTTTTTCGGTTTCCGTCCCAACGATCTCCACAGGAACATCATTCTCATCAAGGTCAGGGGGCTTTGAAAAAGCCTTACCGACCAGCATGGAAATGGTTTCCTCAAAGGCCGGGTACAAGGTGGCCTGTTTCCACCGCCGTTCATAGTTCTTCCTCTCCTCTTTACTGAAAGAGGGGAGATAGAGTTCGTGCTCCTGGCGGAGCTGATGTGTGCCTTTCCGAAGATCTTCGACCAGTTTTAGGAAATCTTTAATGTGTTTGTAGCCTTCGTTCTCCTGGTCTACAGTATCAGGAGCCGACAATAAAGCTGCTTGTTCAGTTGCCATTTCCCCTCCTCCCCAAGATGGCACAGCACAGGAAACCGCAGAACACTCCAATAGCCATACCGATTATAAGGTTTATCATTTTCCAGTCTTCTTCTTATAGGCCTTGTTTCTGTAGGACATCGAGATTAAGGCCTTGTCCCTGGTATCGGATTCTCCAACGACAGTTCCGTCAGATTCCACGATCTTCCAGGGTTTGCCACCTTCACCTGTTCTTCTCTTTCTTACGGTGACTGGCATTATTTCCTCCAGGGTAGATTGTATCTCATGGGTGGCTGTTCGGTGCCCACCTGAAGCTGGGACTCGGCATTCTTGTTTACCTCCAGATCAGCCACAGTCTTTTGCTCCCGAGATTCGGGATTCCAGTTTTCTTGGATCTTAAGGCCCAGTTCCCTTGATTTGAGCCATTCACCACCAACGATCTCGAGTCCTGCATCTTTCATTTCATCAGGAGCTTGGACATCAAGGGTTGAGTATTCGTAACCGGCATGTTTCCCGTTGTAATCCACTAGATGTTTTCTCAGAATCAGTCGCAGCGTTGCCATGTTCTTCCTCCTCAATAGTAAAGGCCCAGGGGCCGGCCAATAGGTCAGCCAGCCCCAGTCTCATTTTACGTTCGGTTTCCAGGTCAATGGATTTATCCATGGCGAAAGATATTCGTGCCCTTGTAAGGCGGAGGTTGGCCCCAGGTGCGCCAATCCACCCGGTCAAATATCAACCCAGCCACATAATAAAGATTGGCGGGCCAATCATCCTTCCTAGGCAGTTCCAACTGACTGGCATGGGGCTTGAAGATGTTCTGGATGAAACCCCAAATACCAGTCTTCGGTTTGTAAGGCCAGGATTGCGGATTGACCACGTACTGCCAGAGCCAGCAGAGAGGATCATAGAGCATGTACTTATCCACAGGCAACAACTGGGCCACCCGCAGAATCGGAGCGATGGTAAAGTAGCTATACCAGATGCCAGAGTTCGTGCGTCCCTCTTCTATCCAGAGAGCCCCATGGTCGTCAGTTGCCTTGGAGATAAGCTGGTTGAACCGGAAAATATTGGAACTCCGGTCCCATTTAAGAATGATATCAGACAGGGTGCAGCCGAGAAGACCCCAGGCCCCCCAATTGCTATAACGGGGGTAGATAGCCTCAGCCCCTGGACGATAAACATTCTTAACCCATGCCTCAAACTCCGGTATTCTGGGCAGTTCCCATCTAGCAGTTAACAAGCGGTAGGCCTCCAGGAATAGCTGGCCCTTAAAGGACATGACTAGGTTCGCTTCCATGTTGACTAGGCTCTTGTTATTAGTAGCCCAATCCAAGAGTTGATGACGAGGGTCTTCTACCCAGAGATCAGGACCAAGCCAGGCTTGATCATAGGCCCAGAGGCTATCCTGCTGCAACTGGGCCTTATCCTTGTCAGCCTGGGCTGGGTTAAGATAAGCAGGGGTGATGTAAAGATGAGCAGGGGCTGTCATGGAACACTCTCCAGCTTGGCGATGAGCTCGTCCTGTTTCCTGATGATGGCGTCCTGGTCACGAATGATATTCTCCTGCTCCCTGCCCCCGATCCACTGACAGAGAGCAACGAACAGGACGAATATAAGCCCAATCCAAATCATTTCGATAACCTCCCTGCCCAGAAGCCCAGGAGCCAGATGACCGAGAGCATGAGTATCGGAATTATCCAGTCCATCACCGTTATCTCCCAGATGCCATCTTCTTGGCTTGCCATTCCATACGGGAAGCAAGGTTAATCACATCTCGCAGATAATTGTTTTCCCACCAGGTAGCATTATACTTCTTCAATCTGGCGGGGCCACCGGCAAGGACTTTACAAGCCCATATAATCTGCTGTTCAGGAACAAACATGACTCCGTCCGGAATCCGACAACTCCGGTTGAACCCCATTGGTCCCTGATAACGAGATCGTCCAAGGCGACCGCTTTTCCAACCATTACACTCCACATCGGCAACGGCTGCAATAAGGAAAGGATTGGAGCCATACTGTTTGCTTCCTTCTTTACAGGCTTTCCACCAGGTATCTGGCATTGATTCCCCCCGCCGAGAGAGTGGGGGGTGGAGTATTATCCCACCAGTTGCCCGCTACAGCAGTGGTGGAAACGATGAGTACAAGGCTCAGGGCCAGCCA
>Ga0209048_10005502_pt1 | contig 11945 bp, 13 predicted proteins | sample FrelakmetCRP12CR_FD_187146 | JGI IMG/M metagenome (GOLD analysis project Ga0209048, IMG submission 187146) | Freshwater lake sediment microbial communities from the University of Notre Dame, USA, for methane emissions studies - CRP12 CR (SPAdes)... | ecosystem: Environmental > Aquatic >... | reverse complement strand
GCCCTCGTACATCACTGAGGTGGCGCCGTTGCACAGCGGCCCGTAGACGATGTAGCTGTGCCCCGTGATCCAGCCGATGTCGGCGGCGCACCAGTAGACGTCCGTCCCGGGCTTGAGGTCGAAGACGAGGGAGTGCGTCGTGGCGACACCGACGAGGTAGCCGGCGGTCGTGTGGGCGATCCCCTTCGGCTTCGCGGTCGTGCCCGACGTGTACATCAGGAACAGCAGGTCCTCGCTCGCCATCGGCTCGCAGGGGCACGAGGTCGGGTCGTCGGAGACCCGGGCGGCGACCTCGTGGTACCAGTGGTCGCGTCCGTCGGCCATCGGCACCTCGTTGCCGGTGCGCCGCAGCACGAGCGCTGCCCGCACGCCCGGGCTCTCTGCCAGTGCCTCGTCGGCGACCCGCTTCAGCGGCACCGGCTTGCCGCGCCGCCACGCCTCGTCCTGCGTGACGAGCACCTCGCAGCCCATGTCGTTCATCCGGTCCGAGAGCGAGTCGGCGGAGAAGCCTCCGAAGACGACCGTGTGCGGCGCGCCGAGGCGCGCGCACGCGAGCATCGCCACGGCGAGCTCGGGCACCATGCCCATGTAGATCGCGACCGCGGTGCCCTTGCCGACGCCGAGCTCCCTGAGCGCGTTCGCCATCCGCGTCACGTCACGCTGCAGCTCCGCGTACGTGATCGTGCGCGCCTCGCCCGCCGGCTCGCCCTCCCAGTGGTAGGCAACCCGGTCGCCGAGACCGGCTTCGACGTGGCGGTCGACGCAGTTGTAGGCGACGTTGAGCGTGCCGTCGAGGTACCACTCGGCGTACGGCAGCTCCCAGCGGTAGAGCTCGCTGAACGGCCGAAACCACGTCACGCGCTCCCGGCCGTTGCGCTCCCAGAAGGCCTCGAACGGCTCGTCGTAGACCGCGGCGCCCGCGTTCGCCTGGGCCGCGAACGCGGCGCTCGGGGGAAAGCGGCGATCCTCGTCCGACAGCGTGTGAATCGTGTGCTCGCTCATGGCACGGGAACCTCCAGGTCGTACGGAAACCGGGTCAGCACCTCGCAGCCGTCGTCGGTCACGAGCACGAGGTCCTCGAGGCGCACGCCGCCGACCGCCGGGTCGTACAGGCCGGGCTCGAGCGTCACCACGTCCCCGGCGCGCAGCGTTCCGCCGGGCAAACGGCCCAGGTACGGCCCCTCGTGCACCTCCAGCCCGACACCGTGGCCGAGGCCGTGGAAGAAGCCGTGTCGCAGCACCTCGCCCGCGCCCTTCGTGCGCTGGGTCGGGTAGCCGGCCGCTTCGTAGACCTGACAGGCGGCGTCGAAGACCGCGCGGCACGCGACGCCGGCGCGGATCAGCGGGGTCGTCGCGGCGAGCGCCTGCCTCGTGAGCCGGTGCCATTCCTGCACCTCGCCGGCGACAGGCCCGACGGCCACCGTGCGGGTCATGTCGGCGTAACACGAGGACGCGTCGTCGCGGGGCCAGAGGTCGAAGACGACGGGCTCGCCGGAGCGGATCGGCCCATGTCCCATCTCGTGCCCCACAGCGCCCTGCGGCCCGGGGGCAACGATGAACTCCTCGGCCGAGCAGCCCCGCTCGGCGAACACGAGCCGCATCGCCGCCTTCACGCGCTCGACCGTGAGCGGCTCCCCGTCCAGCCAGAGCATCCCGTCGCTGTTCTCGGCCCGGCCGAGCAGCGAGACGCCCGCGGCCAGCCCTGCCTCGGCCGCCCGCTGCGCCCTGCGGACGCCCTCCAGCTCGGCGCCGAGCTTGACCCGCCGGCGCTCGTCGAACAGCGCCTGGTCGACCGTCAGCTCGAGGCCCGCCCGCCTGAGCCGGTCGAGGTGGCCGGCCGGGAACGTGCTCGGCACGGCCGCGCGGGTGAGGCCGGCGTGCGCGCAGGCCCGTGCCGCCCACTCGAGCCGGATCTCGCCCAAGCCGAGGCCCTGCGCGTAGAGCTCGTCGATGCCGACCTCCTCGAGCGGATGCACCGCCAGCCCGCGTCCGAGGCCACGGATCCGCTCGACCTCCATCGACCCGACGTAGACGTGCCGCGCGCCGCCGCACTCGAGGTACACGAACGGGTCCGGGACGCCGAGCGGCACCTCGTGGCGGAGCTCTGGCGACCGGAAGGTGTCACCGATGATGAGGACGTCGCTCACCACGGCGATCCTACTGCGGCGCGGGCGGCGCGGCGCGGCAGGCAATCGCTAGGGTCCGCAGCATGGACGACATCTCGACACTCCGCGGGCGGCTCGCGGAGATCTCCGACCTCGGCCGCGCGGCAGGGGTGCTGGGCTGGGAGCAGCGCGTGACGATGCCGCCGCTCGGGACCGAATCCCGGGCCGACTCGCTCGCGACCCTGGGCCGCATCATCCACGACCGCTTCACCGATCCCGAGCTGGGGCGCCTCCTCGACCGCTTGGCTCCCCTCGAGGAGTCGCTGCCCTTCGACTCGGACGACGCCAGCCTGATCCGCGTCACGCGCCGCGACCGGGAGAAGGCCTGTCGCGTGCCGACGGAGCTGAGGGTCGAGCTGACCCGGGCCGCAGCGCGAGGCCACCACGCGTGGGTCGAGGCGAGGCGAAACGACGACTTCGCCTCCTTCCTCCCGTATCTCCGCGAGAACGTGGATCTGAAGCGCCGCTACATCGAGTGCTTCGAGCCCGCCGACGTGCCGTATACCGCGCTGCTCGACGACTACGAGCCCGGCATGACGACGACCGAGGTCCGCCAGGTGTTCGCCACGCTGCGCCCCGCGCTGACCGAGCTCGTTCGCACCGCGCCGGAGATCGACGCCTCCTTCCTGCACGGCTCCTTCGACCCCGCTCTCCAGGAGCGCTTCGCGCAGCGGGTGCTGCCCACGCTCGGGTTCGAGGAGGGCGCCTGGCGGCTCGATCCGACGGCGCACCCGTTCTGCACCTCGTTCTCGAACCGCGACGTCCGCCTCACGACCCGCTACCGGCCGGACGATCTCGAGTCGATCTGGTCGACGCTGCACGAAGCCGGGCACGGGCTCTACGCCCACGGCATCGCCGACGCGCTCATGCGCACGCCCCTCGGCGGCGCGCCCTCCCTCGGCGTGAACGAGTCGCAGAGCCGGACCTGGGAGAACCTCGTCGGCCGCAGCCGGCCCTTCTGGACGTTCTGGTACGAACCATTGCAGGAGACGTTCCCGGAGGAGCTCGGCGACGTCGATCTCGATGCCTTCGTGCGCGCGATCAACCGGGCGCAGCCGGGGCCGATCCGCGTCGACGCGGACGAGACGACCTACTCGCTCCACATCATCCTCCGGTTCGAGCTCGAGCAGGAGCTGATCGACGGCACGGTCGCGCTCGAGGACCTGCCGGAGATCTGGGACGCCCGCATGAAGGAGTTCCTCGGTGTCGACGTGCCCTCCGACGGTGACGGGGTGCTGCAGGACGTGCACTGGTCGGGCGGTGGGATCGGGTACTTCCCCACGTACGCGCTCGGCAACGTGATCTCGCTCCAGATCTGGGCCAAGGTGCGCGAGGCTCTCCCCGACCTGGACGCCCAGCTCGAGGCGGGCGACCTGTTTCAGCTGTCGAGCTGGCTCCGCGACAACCTCTACGCGCACGGCCGCAAGTTCACGCCCAAGCAGACGCTCGCGCGCCTGACCGGGTCGGACGCGATCGACCCGCAGCCGTACCTCGCCTACCTCGGCGACAAGATGGCCGCGCTCGCCGCGTGAGCCGGATGGAGCTCGGCGAGCACGAGCGTGAGGCGATTCGCGGCATCCTCGACGGGCTCGAGCGCGACGTCCCCCTCGAGCTCGTGCTCGGCCCCGAGGAGAGCCCGGTCGCGGTGATCGGCGGCGTCGGCGAGATCGACTTCGGCGCGGAGACGCAGGCGCTCCTCGAGCAGATCGCCGGGCTCTCGGAGAGAGTCTGCCTGACGGTGGCCGAGGTGGACGAGCGCGGCCGCTGGCCGCGGACGACGGTCGGTGAACGGCTCGTCTACCACGGCCTTCCCTGGGGCTACGAGCTGACGGCGCTCGTGGGCGCGATCGCCGAGGCGGGCGTGGCGGCGAGTTCGCTCTCGGACGCGTCGCTCGCGGCCCTCGGGGTCCTCGAGCACGACGTCACGCTCGAGGTCTACGTCACCCCGACCTGACCGCACTGCCCGCCGGCCGTGCTGCTGGCGTACCGCTGTGCCCTTGCCTCGCCCCGCGTGTCGGCAGCGGCCGTCGAGGCGACCGAGTTCGCCGTCGCGGCGGATCGCCATGGCGTCGTGTCGGTCCCGGCGATCGTCGCGAACGGTCGCCTCGCGTGGGTGGGCAACCTGCCGGAGCCGGCCTTCGTGGAGCGACTGCTCCGCGCGGCCGGCGCACGCGCATAGACTCGCACGGTGCAGGCACTCGAGCGAGCGCACAGGATCCTGGACGAGGTGACGGCACGCATCCTCGCGGAGCTGCCGGAGGAAAGCGTCCTGTTCGACGCCCACACCCACCTCGGTGACGACATCGACGGGATGCGGGGGCGCCCCGACGAGATGCTCGGCCTGTTCGAGACGGTCGGGATCAGCGGTGCGTTCACGTTCTGCCTCGACGAGCCCGACCGTGTGCCCGCGTTCAGCGCCGCGAACGACCGCACGCTCGCCTACGCACAGGAGCATCCGGGCCGCATCTTCCCCTTCGTCCGGCTCGACCTCGACGAGCGGCCGATCGAGGAAGCCACCCGCTGCCTCGACCTCGGGGCGCGCGGGATCAAGCTGCACCCTCGGGCGCAGGGCTTCTCGCTCGGGGACGGGCGACTCGACGACGTGTTCGCGCTGGCGGTGGAGCGCGGGGTGCCGATCCTGATCCACGGGGGCCGGGGCCTGCCGCCGATCGGCGACCATCTGGCGGCGCTCGTCGACCGCTTCTCCGACGTCCGCCTGATCATCGCGCACGCGGGCATCGCCGACCTCGGCGGCCTCGCAGGCCATTTCGCCCACGTGCCGGGCGTCTTCTTCGACACGTCGGTGTGGAGCGTCGTCGATCTCGTCGACCTGATGCGGCAGGTCGCTCCCCAGCAGCTCCTCTTCGCGACCGACTACCCCTACGGGCGCCTGCCGAACGCGCTCTTCCTCGCCCTGCGGGCGGCCCGGCTCGCGAACTTCGACGAGACGGAGGTCCGGGGCCTGCTCGGAGAGACGGCGCGCGCGATCGCAACGGGCGGGCCGCTGCCCGCCTTGACGGCCCCGAAGGGCCCGGCCTCGATCACGCACAGCCTTCCGCTCGCGCGCATCCACCAGTACATCGCGATGGCGACACCGCTCCTCTGGATGCGCCTGCCCGACCGCGCCGGAGGCCTCGGCCTCGCGCTCAACGCCGCGCACGAGGCGAACGTGAGCGGCGTCCCCGACGCCGACCTGATCCGTCGGGCGCTGTCGGTGGCCGCAGAGATCTGGGGCGGGATCGGCGAGATCGACGACCGCCACGAGTCCGAGCGCGTCGCCCGACCCGCGCGGATGCTCGTCCACATCGCCGACATCCTCGCCGTCACGACGACGACATAGGGCGACCGGCTGCAGCCGGTCACGAGGGCTCCCCGCCTCAGCGAAGCGCCTGAACCGCCCGCTCGGCGAGCGTCGCGAGCACCGTCCGCTTCCAGGCGCTCTGCGGGTTTCCCGGCAGGCCCGCCAGCGGGTCGGCTGGGTCGAGCGCCCGCGGCACGTTCGCCACTCCGGCCGCGACGAGCGTCGCGCGGCCGCTCCTCCGCGCGGCCGCGACCGACACGAGCGGGAACGAGAACGCCTGCCGCTCGCCGGCGCGGAGGTAGACGGAGGCGTCGGGGGGCGCCGGCAGCCGCACCGCGGCGACGATCTCTCCGGGCGCGAGCACGATCAGCGAGCGGTTCTCCTCCGTCGGCGTGCGGTAGAGCTCGAGCAGCGGCAGCTCGCGCTCCCCGTCCCGGGATCGAACCACGACGGCTGCGCCGCAGGCTGCGAGGGCGGGCGCGAGGTCCGAGGGGTGGGCCGAGATGCAGTCGCCCGGCTCGAGGTTGTGCTTGCGGTGGTCGCCGATCTGGGCGAAGCACGTCTCGCCGCCGCGAAGCCAGCACGTCCACTCCTCGCCGCGGTAGTACCAGCAGCGTGTGTGCTGGCAGAGGTTGCCCCCCACCGTGCCCTGATTGCGCAGGAGCGGCGACGCCGCCAGCCCCGCCGCGCTCGCCACGGCCGCGTAGGACGCGAGGTGGGCGGAGCCCGCGAGCTCCGCAAGCGTTGCGGTGGCGCCGATCCGTACTCCGTCGCCGTCGGCCTCGATCCCGCTGAGCCCCGCGTCCTGCAGGTCGACGAGGAGCGACGGCGCGCTGATGCCCCGGTCGATCTGGCCGGCGAGGTCGGTGCCGCCCGCGAGGACGGCGGCCCCGTCCCCGGCGAGCAGCACGAGCGCCTCCTCGGCCGACGACGGCCGCGCGTAACCGCTCCGGCCGGCTCCGACGCCGGCCGGGCCCGCGCCTGCGCTCACCGGGAGCCTCCGTGGCGCCGACGGCTCACGCGAGCGTCTCCAGCACCCTGGCACGCGTGAGCGGGAGCGCGGCGGGTCGGCGGCCGGTGGCGTGCGCGAAGGCGTTGGCGATCGCGGCGGCGGTCGGCACGATCGGCGGCTCACCGAGGCCCTTCGAGCCGACGTTCGGCAGGTTCACGTCGGGGAGGTTCGGGTAGTCGATCACGATCTCGGGGACGTCGGCGATCGACGGCACCTTGTAGTCGTCGAGGTGCCCGTTCACCGGGACCCCGGTGGTCGGGTCGATCACGAGCTCCTCGGTCAGCGCGAAGGCCAGCCCCTGCAGCACGCCTCCCTCGATCTGGCTCGAGGCGGTGAGCGGGTTGACGATCCGCCCGACATCGTGGACGGCGACGAGCCGCTCAACCCGCACCTCGCCCAGCCCTGGATCGACGGCGACCTGGGCGATCTGGCAGCCGAAGGTGTTGACGACGAACCCGTCGGGGTTGGGGCCGCGGGAGCCCGAGCCGTCGATCGTGGCGCTGCCGAGCTTCCCGGTCACCTCGGTCACGTCGGCGTCTATGGCTCCGTCGTGGGAGCGGATCCGCCCGTTCGAGATCTCGAGGTCGCTTGCGGCGATCTCGAAGACGTCGCCTGCCAGCTGCAGCAGGGTCTTGCGCACCTTGGCGGCTGCAGAGCGCACGGCCGGCATCACCGAGGGCGTCGTCTGGGATCCGCCCGCGACCGGGCCGTAGACGTTTGGGCCGGTGTCGCCGCCCACCACGCGCACGTGGCGAAGCGGCAGACCGAGCTCCTCGGCGGCGACGATCTGCGCTCCCGTCAACGTGCCCGTGCCGATGTCCTGGATCCCCGTCACGACGACGGCGTGCCCGTCGGAGTCGAGGCGCACGGTCGCGTGGGACGGTGGGCCTCCGCCGCCCCACCAGATCTGGGTGGCGCACCCGAGGCCGCGCAGGAGGCCGTCGGCCTGCGGTGCGCGCAGCTCCTCGCGGCGGTCCCACCCCGCGAGCTCGGCCGCCCGGTCGTAGCAGGCCAGTAGCTGCTTGCTCGAGTAGGGCAGGCCGCTGACCTGGTCGACGTCCACGTGGTTCCGGCGGCGGAGCTCGAGAGGGTCGAGGTCGAGCGCGAGCGCGAGCTCGTCGATCGCCTGCTCGAACACGGCCGTTCCCTCCATCACCCCGGGCGCCCGGAAGGCGTTCTGCGCGCGGAGGTTCGTCTTCGCCGGGAACGTGAGCGCACCGACGTCGGCACAGCGGTAGAGCGTGCGCGCCGGATTGAGGACGGGGAAGACCCAGCCGCCCTGGCCCATCGCGACGACCGCCTCGGCCTCGATCGCGGTGAGGATGCCGTCCCTGCCCGCACCGAGTCGCACCGTCTGGTGCGTGGCCGCACGGCGCCCCCCGTCGAGCATCTCCGCATGGCGGTCGTTCACGAGCCTCACGGGCCGCCCCGTCATCCGCGCCAGCTCGGCGGCCGCGAGCGCTTCGAAGCCGGCGCCCTGCTTCGCGCCGAAGCCGCCGCCGACGAAGGCCGTCAGCACGCGGATGTCGTCCTTCCGCAACCCGAAGGCCGCGGCGAGCTCGTCGCGGGCGGAGAACATGCCCTGCGTCGAGACCCAGGCGGTGAGCGAGTCGCCGTCCCACGAGGCGACCGCGGCATGTGGCTCGAGCGGAACCTGTAGCTGCGCCGGGGTGTCGACCGAGAGCTCGATCGTCACCTCTGAGGCGGCGAGCGCCGCCTCGGCATCCCCGCGAGAGTCGTCGGCTGGGTCGCCCGTGAAGCGGTGCTCGTTGACCGCCTCCCGTGCATCGACCACGTGGGGGAGCACGTCGAGCTCGAGGGCGAGCGCCCGCACGCCGGCGAGCGCAGCCTCGCTGGTGTCGGCGGCGACGACGGCGAGCGGCTGCCCGGCGTACTGCGGCTCGGCGACGAGGAGCGGCGTCGAGCGCGTCAGCGAGAGCACACTCTCGGGGCCGATCACGGCGCGTACACCCGGCGTTGCGAGAGCGGCGTCGATGTCGAGCGAGCGAACGTTCCCGTGCGCGACCGGCGAACGGAGCACCGCGGCGGTGAGCATTCCCGGAAGCCTCACGTCGACCGTGAACTGCGCCCGTCCTGACGCCCGCACGGTGCCGTCCAGGCGAGGAGCGGGCTTGCCGACGAGGTCGAGCTCAGCGTCGTGAGGCCACGTCTCGACGTCGTCCTCCTCGTCGACGAGCACCCAGACGTCCTCGTAGCGCCCCTCCATCTCCTTCCGGGTGCGGACGAAGCGCGCGGTCATGCCGCTCCGGCGGCGCGCAGGATGGCACGCTCGATCTTCGTGTAGGTACCGCAACGGCAGATGTTCCCGGCCATCGCCTCGTGGATCTCTTCCCTCGTCGGGTGCGGCACGCGCTCGAGGAGCGCGGTCGCACTGACGATCTGGCCCGGTGTGCAGAATCCGCACTGGACGGCGTCCTCGGCGACGAAGGCCTCCTGCACGGAGGCGGCCCGGCCGGCGGAGAGGCCCTCGATGGTGACGATCTCGTGGCCGGAGGCGGCCTCGGCGAGCAGGAGGCACGCGTTGACGGGCCTCCCGTCGAGGAGCACCGCGCAGGCGCCGCAGGCGCCTTCCCCGCAGGCGAGCTTTGCCCCGAGCAGCTCGAGGTCGTCGCGCAGGACCGCGAGCAGGCGGCGTCCGAAGGGCTCGACCTCGTAGAGCTGACAGTTGACCCGAAGCTCGACCATAGAGCCTTTAGGACTACAGGCGCCCACCTGCGCACGTCAAGCGGGATAGGATCCGTCGGTGCGTCCCGCACTGCTCCTCGTCCCTCTTGCGCTCGCGCTCGTCGCCGCCGGCTGTGGCGGATCGTCCAACACGGCGGCCGCGACGACGGCGGCGCAGCCGGCCGGCGCCACGACGACCGCCGCCGTCGGCGCGGGCGGCTGCACGGACGTCGCCGTGCCGCCGGCGCGCCCGGACGGCGGCGCGACGAAGCCGAAGGGGCCGCTCGACCCCGGGAAGACCTACAAGCTCGTCTTCGCCACGAACTGCGGCTCGTTCACGGTCACGCTCGACCCGAAATCGGCGCCGGCGACGAGCGCCTCGCTCGTCTCGCTCGCGAAGGCGAAGTTCTTCGACCAGACGATCTTCCACCGCATCGTGCCCGGGTTCGTGATCCAGGGCGGCGACCCGACGCAGTCGGGAAGCGGCGGCCCCGGATACAGCACCGTCGATCCGCCCCCGGCCCACTCGAGCTACGTGAAGGGCGTCGTCGCGATGGCGAAGGCCCAGTCGGAGCCGGCGGGGACCGCCGGCAGCCAGTTCTTCGTCGCCACCGGCGCGGACGCCGGCCTTTCCCCCGACTACGCCATCGTCGGCAAGGTCACGGACGGGCTGTCGGTGGTGGCGCGCATCGGCAAGCTCGGCGACGCGACGGAGCAGCCCACGCGGCCGGTCGTGATCACGTCCGTCACGGTCGTGGAGCAGTGAGCATCGCGGCGGTGGTGCTCGCCGCCGGGGAGGCGTCCCGCTTCGGCACCCCCAAGCAGCGCCTCCTGCTGCCCGAGGTGCTCGAGCGGCTGGAGGAGAGCCCCGTCGACGAGATCGTGGTCGTGGCCGGCGCGCATACGCTCGAGACGCCGGCGCGCGTGGTCACGTGCGCCGGCTGGAAGCGCGGCCCGGGCGCCTCGCTCTCGGCCGGGCTCGAGGAGCTCGGGGACGACGTCGAGGCGGCCGTGGTCGTCCTCGCGGACGGCCCCGATCTCGTCCCGGCGTCGGTCGGCCGCGTGATCGACGCGTGGCGGGCAGGCGGCGGGCCGATCGTCGCGGCCTCCTACGGCGGGGAGCGGGGGCACCCTCTGCTCGTCGCGCGGGAGGCCTGGAGAGCGATCCCGGATGACGGCCTGCGGCAGCGCGAGGCACGGCTCGTGCCGTGCGACGACCTGGGTGCGCCCGGCGACGTGAACACGCCGGCAGACCTGCCGGAGCGGCTCCGCTAGGAAGGGGACGCTCAGGCGCCCGCAGAGCGGAGTTGCGTCAGCTTCTCCATCAGCCCGGCCGGCATCCGCTCGGCCGCCGTCGTCTGCACGTACTGCCGCAGCGACGCCTCGAACCGGTACCGGCGCCGGCAGTAGTCGCACGAGCCGAGGTGCGACTCGGCTTCGGCCACCTCGGCGTCCGTGAGCTCGCGGTCGAGGTAGCCCTGCAGCAGCTCCTCGCACGCGTCGCAGGGCCCGTGGCTCATGCGCCTTCCTCCTTCATGAGACTGCCTCCTCCGCGAGCCTCTGCTTCAGCAGCCGCCGACCCCGGTGCAGGCGAGACATGACGGTGCCGATCGGGATGTCCAGGATCTGGGCCGCGTCGGCGTAGCTGAACTCGCCGATGTCGACGAGCACGACGGTGTCGCGGAAATCGTGCGGGAGGGACGACAGCGCGTTCACGATCGAGTCCTGCGAGAGCTTCTCGACGACGCGCTCCTGGTCGAGAGCCTGCTCACCCTGGGCTTCGGCCATCTTGTTGGCCAGGTAGTAGTCGCCTTCCTCGATCGGCTGCATGTCGGGCGAGCGTTGCACCTTGCGCCCCCGGTCGAGGTTGAGGTTCGTGAGGATGCGCAGGAGCCACGCCCGGAGGTTCGTGCCCGGGGTATAGGAGCGCCAGCTCCTGAACGCTCGACCGTAGGTGTCCTGGACAAGATCCTCTGCTTCTTCACGGGTTGAGACGAGCCTGCGGGCCACGCGGTACACCTGGTCGGCGAGGGCGAGCGCCTCCTCCTCGAAGCGCACCCGGTCGCGCGCTTCCGCGGCAATCCGGGGGCCTTCGGTCTCGGGCTCTGCCTCACCCACGAGCGAAACGTATCTGTTCCAACGCGCGCGGAGTCCCTGCTATTCCGGGGAGCGCGGTGTGGGGCTGCGGGAGGCGCTGCGAGGATCGGGCGAGCGCCTGACTGACCCTCACACTGCTTCCAGCTCGCGAAAGCCGGCGCTCGCCATCGAGGCCACGAGGGTTGCGCGGGTCGTCTTCTCGTCGTCGTACTCGAGCGCGACCTGCCCCATCAGGTTCGCGTTGGCGCTCTCGAGGCCCTCGTGGCCGCGGAGCGTCGCGGCCAGCCGGTTGACGCACCGCTCGCAGCGGATCCCGGTCACCTGGAGTGTCTCGTACCGGGTCGCCATCAGCCGGATGGTACCGGGGCGCCGGGGCGCCGCCCCACCTCGTCGTCCGCGAGGTGCTCGGCACCGGGTCGTGCGTCGCGCAGACGAGCGTTCTCCCGTGCTCGCGTGCGACGTCTGCGAAGAGCACGCCGAGCGTGGCCGCGGCCTCCCCGTCGACGCCGGAGGTCGGCTCCTCGGCGACCAGCAGCCGCGGCCCGTGCGCGGGCGCCGCGCAGAGCGCTGCAGATCCTGCCCTCGGCGATCTTCGTGCCGGCGGGGCAGCGACGACGCCGATCGCGATCCCGACCGCCGCGAGCGGCGCGCCGGACGAGCTCCACCTGACCCACCGTCAGGCGGG
>Ga0209048_10005501_pt1 | contig 11945 bp, 9 predicted proteins | sample FrelakmetCRP12CR_FD_187146 | JGI IMG/M metagenome (GOLD analysis project Ga0209048, IMG submission 187146) | Freshwater lake sediment microbial communities from the University of Notre Dame, USA, for methane emissions studies - CRP12 CR (SPAdes)... | ecosystem: Environmental > Aquatic >... | reverse complement strand
TGGCCGCAAGCCATCGCTCGAGCCGGGCGGCGGCCTCGGGCATGATCGCCTCGTTCCACTCCCACGAGTCGCGGTAGTGGTGCGCGACGACGCCGAGCCTGATCGCACGCGGGTCGTAGGTCTTGAGCAGATCGCTCACGAACACGAGGTTGCCGAGCGACTTCGACATCTTCTCGCCATCCATGCGCACCATCGCCTGGTGCATCCAGTGACGGACGAACGGCTCACCAGTCGCAGCCTCGGACTGGGCGGCCTCACACTCGTGGTGCGGGAAGATGAGATCGGCGCCGCCGCCGTGCAGGTCGATCGTCGTGTCGAGTTCGCGCAGCGCGAGCGCCGAGCACTCGATGTGCCAGCCCGGCCGGCCGGGGCCCCACAGCGACTCCCACGAGGGCTCGCCGTCGGCGGACGGGTGCCAGAGCACGAAGTCGAGCGGGTCGCGCTTGTTGGGGTCCGCCGGATTGCCGCCTCGCTCGGCGGCGAGCGCGAGCATCTCGTCGCGGGACAGGTGGCTGATCTCGCCGAAGCGCTCGAACGAGCTCACGTCGAAATACACCGAGCCGCCGGCCTGGTACGCATGCCCGCGGTCGAGCACCATCCCGATGAACCCACGGATGTCGGCGATGGCCGAGGTCGCCCGCGGCTCGCTCCAGCACTCGATGACGTTGAGCGTGCGCATGTCGCCGTCGAAGCGGGCGGTCTCGGCCGCGGCGAGGTCGAGGTAGTGCACGCCGAGCTCGCGGGCCTTGCGCAGGATGTCGTCGTCGACGTCGGTGATGTTGCGGACGCAACGGGTCTCGTGGCCGCGGTCGCGCAGGCGACGCTGGAGCACGTCGTAGGTGACGTAGGTCGCGGCGTGACCGAGGTGGGTGGCGTCGTACGGCGTGATGCCGCAGGTGTACATGGATACGATCGGGCCGGGCTCGAACGGCACCACCGCCCGACGGGCGGTGTCGTACAACCGCATCGGTGCCTCCCCGGATGCGGGAACCGGGGTGTCAGCCATCCACGGACCTCAGTGGTCGGTTTCGATACCGATGAACTTGACCGCGGCGCGGGTCTTGCTCTTGTAGCGCATGTTCAGCTGCAACAGCACGGCGGCGAACGCCTCGATGGGCGCGGCGTTGGAGAGCTCACCGGCATCGAGCGGTCGCATGTTGGGGATCTTCGAGATGATGTCGATGCACGTCTCGGTGGCCGACGGATGGTCGGAGCACACGAGCACGTCGCTCTCGACTGGCTCGCGCAGGTCGCCCAACTCCTTGGCCGGCACATGGTGCAGCGCGGCGGCGACCCGCGAGCGGGGCACCGCGGCCTGAACGCTCGCGGCCACCGAGCCGCGTGGCGGCACCAGCGGCTGGAACTCGTGGCCGACCTTCGCCAGGGCGTTGGCCATCGAGATGACCACCTTGCCCTGCAACTGGCGGGCCACCGACTTGGCGGTGGTCGCGGCGGCGTCCCACGGCGTGGCGATCACGACGATCTCCGCGTTGGCCGCGCCGTCGTTGTCGGCGGCCTCGATCGACAGGCCCATGCCGTCCCACTTCTCGAGTAGGCCGTCACGCACCTCCATCGCCTTGTACTTGGATCGCGAGCCCACGATCACATCGAAGCCGACAGATGCCAGACGAGCAGCGAGACCGCTACCCGCCGGGCCGGTTGCACCCAGAATCCCGATTTGCACGCCGACACCCTAGGCGATCGGCGACGGGTAACGTGCCGAGCCGGGCACAAGTCGGAGGAACCATGGGTCTACTCGAAGGCAAGCGACTGCTGATCACCGGCGTGCTCACCGAGGCATCGCTCGCCTTCGGCGTGGCCCGCCGGGCGCAGGAGGAAGGCGCGGAAATCGTGCTCACCGGGGTGGGCGCCGGCCTCAAGCACACCGAGCGGTCGGCCCGCAAGCTCCTCTCCGAGCCCGACGTGCTCGAGTTCGACGTCTCCGATCCCGCCCACGTCGAGTTGGTGCGCGACACCCTCGCGGCCCGGTGGGACCGCATCGACGGGGCGCTGCACGCCATCGGGTTCGCGCCGGCGACCTGCCTCGGGGGCAACTTCCTCGACACGGGGTGGGACGACGTCTCGGTCGCGCTCAACGTGTCGGCGTACTCCCTCAAGGCGCTCGCCGACGTGGTTGCCCCGCTCATGACCGACGGGGGCAGCATCGTCGGGCTCGACTTCGACGCCACCGTGTCGTGGCCCGCCTACGACTGGATGGGCGTAGCCAAGTCGGCCCTCGAGTCGACGTCGCGCTACCTCGCCCGCTACCTCGGTCCGCAGGGCATCCGGGTGAACCTGGTGTCGGCCGGTCCCATCAAGACGATCGCGGCGCGGTCGATCCCGGGCTTCTCGCGCTTCGAGGACGTCTGGGACGAGCGCGCCCCGCTGGGCTGGGACGTCAAGGACTCCTCCGCGGTGGCCCAAGCCTGCGTGGCACTCCTGTCGGACTGGTTCCCGCTCACCACCGGCGAGATCGTGCACGTCGACGGCGGGTACCACGCCATGGGGGCCTGAACCGGCGTCAGTCGGAGTCCTGCGCCTCGGTGATCACGGCGGCATCGGCCGGATCGAGATACCCCGGGTTGGCCACCCGCACCTTGTCGAGGACCGTCGCCTGCACCACAGAGCGCACCGAGTCGATGCGGTCGTCGAGCTCGCCCGCCCGGATCGCCGCCGCCAACTCGGCCTCGCTCGCGACGCCGAGGGTCGCCAGCCGAGCAGCGTGATCGGCCTCGAACCGGCGACCGTCGTGCAGCTCGCGCTCCACCATGGCGAGCACGTTGGCCGCCACTCGCGTGTGGAAGCGGACGCTGCCCTCGGTCGCGCCCATGACCTCACGCTCGAGGAACTCGCGGACCGCTTCCACCAGCTCGGCGGCGCTCGGCGGATCGTTGGGGTCGAAGCCGCTCACGGCAGCAACCTCAGCAGGTCGTACTCGGTCTCGCACACGCGCCGGCCTATGGCCGCCAGTTCGACCGACCGAGTGGCACCCGACCGGTGCGACGCCACCTGCAACATGCAGATGACGCCCCACCGCAGTGTCCCGAGCACCCGCCACCAGTGCAGCGAGTCGCGGTCGACCGTCGTGCCGGCGACCTCTTCGTAGGCCTCGACCAGCTCGTCGACCGACGCCAACCCGGCGACCTCAGCGGGGCCTCCGAACGTCCACGCCCGCAGTGCGAACCAGCCGAGATCCTCGAGGGGATCGCCGAGGTGGGACAGCTCCCAGTCGAGCACCGCCCGCAGTCCGTCGCCGTCGACGAGGAGGTTGCCCAGCCGGAAGTCGCCGTGCACCACCCGGGCCTCGACGGGATCGGGTCGTTCGGCTGCGAGCCACCGGAACCCGAGCTCGAAGGCCGGGTGCGGATCGCCGAGCACGTCGGCGAGCCCTCGGATCTGGGTGAGCTGGTCGTCGGCGCGCAGATGGGGCGCGTCGGTCGGGTCGAGCGCGTGGATGCCGGCCAGCGCGGCCGCGCCCTGGGTCACGAGCGACTCGCGGGCGGCGGCGTACTCGTCGTCACGTTGCAGGCGTCGGGGGATGGTCTCCCCTTCGAGTCGCTCGACCACGATGGCCGGGGCCCCGAGCTCGTCGGCGTCGTCGGTCGCGGCCACGACGGTCGCGACCGGCAGCCCCCGCCCGGCCGCAGCCCGCAACAACCCGGCCTCGCCGGCCATCGCCGACGCGATCGGTAGCGCCCCCCGTCGAGCGCGCTGCATGATCAGCGGTCGGTCGCTCACGTCGAACGACCAGGTCTCGCGAGACGCGCCGCCCGACAGCCGACGCAACGCGGTGACCTCGCCGGGCAGGCCGTGACGATGACAGAACTCGGCCAGGGTCGCTGCGAGGTCGTCGGACATCGCTGCGCAGTATGGCTCAGCAGTAGCGGGCCACGGTGGGGTACGGGTCGACGGGGTGGCCGTAGCCACCGATGTGGATCTCGAAGTGCAGGTGGGTGCCGGTGCCCTTGGCGTCACCGCTGTCGCCGACCCAGCCGACCACGGTGCCCGCGGTGAGGCGCCCACTGACCCCTGCGTACGAGTCCATGTGCGTCCCGAAGTAGAAGTTGCCGTCGTCGCCGTCGAGGAAGAACGAGAGCCCGCCGAGCCCGCTGTCACCGAGGCGGACGTTGCCGGACACGGGAATGACCACCGGCGTCCCTCGAGGCGACATGATGTCGACCCCCATGTGCCGCCGGCCGCCGGGACGGGGGGCGAGCCAGGAGTCGACGAAGGTCCTCGAACCCTGTACCGGGCAGACGAACGACCCCGACGCGACGGGTGGCGGTGGGCTCGGCGGGCCCGAGCCCCCTGAGGTCGGCGGCGTCGTCGCACCGCCCGCCTTGCCCGCCTGCGTCGCGTCCTGCAGCGCCTGGAGCTGCCCGGCCTGTTGCTGGGCCTGCTGGCGGGCGGCGGCATCGGACGCCTCCTTCGCCTGTTGCTCGGCCTGACGGCGGGCCTCGGCCTGGCGCTGCGCTTCGGCGGCCTCGAGCGTGGCTAGCTCGGCATCGAGCTTGGCCCGCTCCCCCGCGAGGTGATCGAGGCGGCTCTGCTGGTCGGCCTGCTTGCCGGCGAGCTCGCCCTCGGTGCGCTCGAGCCGGGCCTTCGTGGCCCGGTAGTTGTCGATGGCATCGCTGCTGGTCTGGGTCGCTATCCGCTGGAGGGCCTCGGCCCGTTGCTCGACGTTGATGTCGTCGGTGCGGAACAGCACCGGGTCCTGGCCGACCTCCGTGTAGCGGCGCACGGCGAACTCCTGGACCTGCCGGCGCAGGTCGGCGAGGCGACCCTCGGCCGACTGCTTCTCGGCCTCGAGCCGCGTGATCTCGTCGTCGAGACCGCCCAACTCGCTCTCGATGGCGTTCATGCGACGCGCCGCGTCGTTGGCCCGCTGTCGGGCCTCGGCCAGCCCGGCGGTGGAGCCGGACGGATCACCGGACGTCTGCGCCCCCGCCGGCACCACGGCGACCCCGAAGGTCAGCGCGATCGTGGTCGCGACCGCGAAGAGGAGGTGGCGTCGCCCGGACATGGGCCACCAGGGTATCGGCTCGGTGTTGCCCGTGTTGCTCGTGGGGTTCGTGGTGCCGGCGGGGTCAGCGTGGTTCGTGAGGCGGATGGTGGCGGTCGGACTCGTCGAGGATGTCGCCCACCAGCTCCTCGAGCAGGTCCTCGAGGGTGATCAGGCCGGCTGTCGTCCCGTCGTGCTCGACGACGAGCGCGAGGTGCACCCGCGACCGTCGCATCGACAGCAGGAGGTCCTCGGCGCTGCGCTCGCGCGGCACCACCAACATGCGCCGCACCAGGCGAAGCGGCACCGGGCCGGTCGCCGCCTCGGGGGCCAACGTGAGCAGGTCCTTGGCGTGCACGAAGCCGAGCACCTCGTCGAGGTCACGGCCGACGACCGGGAGGCGGGAGTGTCCGTGCTCGACGACGACAGCTTCTGCCTCGGCCACCGTGGTGTCGCGGTCGATCCAACAGATGCGTTCGCGGGGCACCATCGCCGCGCCGACATCACGCCCCCCGAAGTCGAGCACCCCGGCCAGGAGGTCAGCGGCGAAGTCCTCGATGAGACCCTCCTCGTGCGACGCCGAGAGCATCACCGCCAACTCCTCGGCGGTGTGGGCGGTGGCCAGCTCGGTGCGGGGTTCCACGCGCAACATGCGGAGCCCGAGGCCGGCGAGCCACGTGAGCACCCGCACGACGGGCCGGAACACCGCGAGGTAGGCCCGGTCGAGGGTCACCACCCGCAACAAGGTGCCCTCGGGATCGGCCAAGGTGTAGTTCTTCGGCACCATCTCGCCCACGACCATGTGCAGGAACACCACGATGGCCAGGCCGACCACCACGGCGATGGAGTGGCTCACCCCGTCGGACAGCCCGGTGAACCCGAACAGCCGCTGCAGCAGGTGGGCCACCGCGGGCTCGGCGACGAAGCCCAGGCCGAGCGAGGCGATGGTGATCCCGAGCTGGGCGCCGGCGAGCTGCACGTTGAGGTCGCCGACCGCGTCGAGCGCCCGGTCGGCCCGGCGACTGCCCGCCTCGGCCATCGGCTCGAGCTTGGTGCGCCGCGAGCCGACGAGGGAGAACTCGACGGCGACGAAGAACCCGTTGGCGAGCAGGAGCACCACCGCGATGACGAACGGCCAGACGTTCACGATCGCTCGCTTCCAGCCGGTGTGGCCGGCGCCCGCAGGCCGACCTCGGCCACACGGCGACGATCGAGCTCGAGCACGGTGACGACCCACCCGCGGTGGACGAACCGCTCACCAGGGCGGGGCAGGTGACCCAGACGCTCGAGCACGAATCCGGCGAGGGTCTCGTACTCCCCTTCGGGCACGGCGAATCCCGTGGCCTCCTCGACCTCGTCGGGGTGCAGGGTGCCGGCGAGGACGTACTCCCCGGGTCGGGCCACATGGGTGAGCTGCGGAGGACGCGTGTCGTACTCGTCGTCGATCTCACCGACGATCTCCTCGACGAGGTCCTCCAGGGTCACGACGCCCTCGGTGCCCCCGTACTCGTCGACGACGACGACGAGATGCTGACGATCGCGGCGCATGTCGAGCAGCACCTCGTCGAGGTCTCGACTCTCGGGCACCACGAGGGCGTCGGTCATGAGTTGCGCGACGGGGGTCGAGGCGCGCTGCTCGGGGGGCACCGTGTGCACCGAGCGCACGTGCACCACCCCGCGGATGTCGTCGAGGTCGTTGCCGTAGACGGGGAACCGGGAGAACCCGGTGGCCGCGGACATGGCGACGAGCTCGGACAGGCTGTCGTCGACGCGGACGGCCTCCATCGACACCCGGGGCACCAGGGCGTCGGCGGCGCTCTTGCGGGCGAAGCGGATCGACCGGGTCAGCAGCGTCGACGCCGACCCGGCCAGGGTGCCCTCCTCGGCTGACGCCGCGATCACCAGCTCCAGCTCAGGGAGCGACCGCACGTGGGACAGCTCCTCGAGCGGCTCGGTGCCCAGCTTGCGCACGGTCCAGTTGGCGGCGCCGTCGAGCACCGTGATGATGGGCCCGAAGATGGTGCCGTACAGCCGGAGGAACGGCGCCAGGACCGTGCTCGTCGGCAGCGGCCTGGCGATGGCGAGGCCCTTGGGCACGAGCTCGGCCGCCACCATCTGCACCACGGTCACCAGGGCGAGCGCCAGCGCGACCCCGACGCCCTGCACGCGGCGTTCTCCCACCAGCGGCTCGAGGAGTGGGCGCAGAAGGGGCACCAACGCGGGCTCGATGACGAAGCCCAGGAGCAGCGAGGTGACCGTGATGCCGAGCTGGGCCCCGGAGAGATGGAACGACAGCCGCCGCAGCAGCGAGCGCACCAGCCGCGCCCGACGGCTGCCCGCCTCGGCCCGCTGGTCGATGGTGGAGCGGTCGACGGCGACGAGGGCGAACTCGGCCGCGACGAACACCCCGTTGGCGACGATGAGCAGGCACACGGCCGCGAGACCGACTGCGGTGTCGATGAGTCCTCGAGCTCCGGGAGGTGGCAACGGCCCGGACGACCGGTGCCGTCCGTCGAGCGTACCAAGCCCCCGCCCGGCGACCGGGTGACCCGGCGCGCACGTTGTTTCGCAGCAGGGGTGGGGACATACTCCCCCGAATGACCCTGTTCCCACCCGAGGCCGACCCCGGCGGGGGGACCACGGGCCTGGCGGGGGACGAGACCGACCCCGACCCGCCCGGGGCCACCAGGTTCGAGCCCGTCGGTGTCGAGCCCCGCTATCCCCCACCCTCCGCCGAGGTCGATCCCGACCAGACCAAGGGGTGGCTCCGGCGCATCAGTCCGCTCGTACTGGCGCATCGCCGGCTGCTCACCGGATCGATGATCGCCGCGCTGTTCGCGCTCCTGGCCCAGATCGCGGTGCCGGCGGTGACGAGCATGGCCATCGACAAGGCCCTCATCGACCGCACCCAGCCCCTCGAGCGCTACGTCGTGATCCTCGTGGGGTTGGGCGTGCTGCGCGGACTGCTCGCCTACGCCTACCGCTTCGGGCTCTACAAGCTCGCGTACCGCATCGAGACCGATCTCCGCTCGATCGTCTACCGCCACCTCACCCGGCTGTCGTTCTCCTTCTACGACCGGGTGCAGTCGGGGCAGATCATCTCGCGGGCCAACTCCGACATCCGATCCGTGCAGATGTTCCTCGCCTTCGCACCTCTCATCTCGCTGTCGATCCTCAGCTTCTTCCTGGCCCTCGCCTTCATGCTGTGGATCAGCGTGCCCCTCACCCTCGCGGCGGTGATCTGTCTCCCGGGCGTCTACGTGCTCGGGGTCGTCCTGCGCAACCGGGTGTTCCCGCTCTCGTGGGTGGTGCAGGACCGCACCGCCGAGGTCGCCACGATCGTCGACGAGAACATCAACGGCGTGCGGGTGGTCAAGTCCTTCGCCGCGGAGCGCCGCCAGATCAACGAGCTGGCCCGGCAGGCCCGCCGGTTGCAGTGGGCCAACGTGGCCACGGTCAAAGCTCGGGCCCGGTACACGCCGCTGATGGAGAACCTGCCGCGGGTGGGCCTCGCCATCGTGCTCCTCTACGGCGGGTGGCTCGTGATCGACGGCACGCTGCAACTCGGCGTGCTGGTCGCGTTCAACGCCTACATCTTGATGATGCAGACGCCGTTCCGGCTGCTCGGCTTCTTCTTGATGCTCCAGCAGCGCGCGGGTGCCTCGGCCGAGCGCATCTACGAGATCCTCGACGAGCCCCCGGCCATCGTCGACCGGCCCGGCGCCGTCGACCTGGTCGACCCCGTCGGCCGGGTCGAGTTCCGCGACGTGCACTTCGGATACGGGGAGGACGGGCCCGACGTGCTGCGCGGCTTCGACCTCGTCGTCGAGCCCGGCGAGACGGTCGCCGTCGTCGGCCGCTCGGGCACGGGCAAGTCGACGGTCGCCCGGCTCCTCCCTCGCTTCTACGACGTGCGCCGCGGCGCCGTGCTCGTCGACGGCCACGACGTCCGCGACCTCACCCTGCCGTCGCTGCGGGCCAACGTGGGCCTGGTCCTCGACGAGCCGTTCCTCTTCTCGACGTCGATCCGCGACAACATCGCCTACGGCCGACCCGATGCCGACCTAGACGAGGTCGTGGCCGCGGCCCGAGCGGCGCGGGCCGACGGCTTCATCCGCGCCCTCCCCGACGGCTACGACAGTGTGATCGGCGAGCGGGGCTACACCCTGTCCGGCGGCCAACGCCAGCGCATCGCCATCGCCCGCACGCTGCTCGTCAACCCCCGCATGCTCGTGCTCGACGATGCCACCAGCGCCATCGACGTCCAGGTCGAGAGCGAGATCCACGCCGCCCTCGAGACGCTGCTCGGCGAGCGCTCCACGATCGTGATCGCCCATCGGCTCTCGACCATCGGGCTGGCCGATCGGGTCGTGCTCCTCGAGGCCGGTCGAGTCGTCGCGTCCGGCACCCACGCCGAGCTCATGGCCACCGAGCCCCGCTATGCCGAGGTGCTCGCCCACCTCGACGACGGTCGAACCAGCGAGACGACCTCGGGGGCGGTGGCCTGATGGGCTGGGGCCCCCCTGCCGGCTCGCCGCTCGCCGGCCCGGGCGCGATCGCGGCGTCGCGGGCCGCCGGGCTCCCGTTCGCCGGCATACCGCCCGAGCTGGTCAAGCGGGTCGATCGGCTCCTCGCCGACGAGCCCGAGCACCCGGCCGAGGACATCGCGTTCAGCCAGGTCGAGACCGATCGGCGGCCGTTCACCCTGCGCTCGTTCTTCGCCGGGCACCGCCGCCCCCTGCTGGTGGCGTTCACCCTCGTGGTCATCGAGACCCTCGCCCAGCAGGCCGGTCCACTGCTCACGCAGATCGGCATCGACAAGGGCATCAGCGCCGGCGACTTCCACGTGGTCGTCGTCGTGTCGATCGTGTACCTCGGCTCGATCCTGGTCACGATCGGCGCGAGCTACGGCCGCATCGCGTTCACCGGCCGGCTGGGCGAGAAGCTCCTGTTCGAACTGCGGGTGCGCGTCTTCTCCCACCTCCAACGGCTGTCGCTCGACTTCTTCACCGACGAGAAGGCCGGGCGGCTCATGACCCGGATGACGAGCGACATCGACAACCTGACCGCGTTGTTCCAGGACGGCATGGTCAACCTGGCGGTGCAGGGCCTCACCCTCCTCGTGATCGGCGTCGTGCTGTTCGCGATGAGCCCGCTGCTCGCGACCATCACCATAGGCATCGTCGTGCCGGTGATGCTGGGGCTCACCCTGTGGTTCCGGCGGGCGTCCGACCGCGGCTACCTCCTCGTACGCGACCGCATCGCCGACGTGCTGGCCGACCTTCAGGAGAGCCTGTCGGGCATCCGGATCATCACCGCCCACAACCGGCGCCGCCACAACGTGATCCACCACGACAACGTCGTCGGTGAGCACCTCGACGCCAACCTGTACACCGCGAAGGTGGGCGCCATCTACGGCCCGAGCACCGAGGCGGTGGGGGTCGTCGGCCAGGCCCTCATCGTGGGCATCGGCGGCACGCTGGTGCTCAACGGCCACCTGACCCTGGGCGAGCTCACGGCGTTCGTGCTGTACCTCACCGCGTTCTTCGCCCCGATCCAGCAGCTCGTGCAGCTGTACAGCACCTACCAGCAGGGCCAGTCGTCGGTCACCAAACTCCGCGACCTGCTCGCCACCGAGCCCTCGGTGCCGGAGAAGCCCGCCGCGGTCGACCTGCCGCCGCCGCGCGGCGAGATCGAGCTCGACGACGTCACCTTCGGGTACGCCGCCGACGCGCCCGTGCTCCACCACGTCGACCTGCACATCGAGCCCGGCGAGACCTTCGCGCTCGTCGGGCCGACCGGCGCGGGCAAGTCGACCATCGCCAAGCTGGTCACCCGCTTCTACGATCCCGACGCCGGCCGCGTGCTCATCGACGGGCACGACCTGCGTGACGTCACCCTCGAGTCGCTCCGCCGCCAGCTCGGCGTCGTCCCCCAGGAGCCGTTCCTGTTCCACGGCACCATCCGCGACAACGTGGCCTTCGCCCGGCCCGACGCCCCCGACGACGAGGTGCTCGACGCCTGCCGGGCCGTGGGCATCGACGACCTGGTCGAGCGGCTACCGGGTGGGCTCGACGCGCTCGTGCACGAGCGGGGCGCGTCGTTGTCGTCGGGCGAGCGCCAGCTGCTCGCGCTGGCCCGGGCGTTCCTCTCCCGACCCCGCGTGCTGGTGCTCGACGAGGCGACCTCGAACCTCGACCTGCGGTCCGAGGCCAAGATCGAGCGGGCCCTCGACGTCGTCCTCGACGGCCGCACCGCCATCGTCATCGCCCACCGGCTGGCGACGGCGATGCGCGCCGACCGCATCGCCGTCGTCGACCAGGGCGGCATCGTCGAGATGGGCACCCACGACGAGCTGGTGACGCGGGGCTGCGACTACGCGGCCATGTACGCCACGTGGGTCAGTCACACCGGAGCTGGGCGCACCGAGGCCGGGCGACCGAGGAACGGCTAGCCCTTCGGCCCCGTGTTGGCCGCGGCGCCGACGAGCTCGACTGCGTCGATCTCGGCCCAGTCCTGCTCCTGGGTCTGGTCGACCGTGATGGCCACGGTGTTGACCGCGAACGACACGCCGGTGACGGGGATCTTCAGCACGCGGGGGCACTCGGTGACCTTCTTCGGCGTGGACTCGTAGACCACCTTCGACTGCGCCGCGCCGTCGGACACCGTCACCTTGACGATCGCGCCGGGGTTGAACGTCTCCCAGACGTTGATCGCCGTCGGGACGACCGACTTGGCGTAGGTCAGGGTGAGCGTGTCGACGGTGTTGCGCTGTGCGCTCGCCCACGCCTCTCCGATGTCGCCACAGGTGTCCGGCGTGACGTCGGGGGCGCCGGTGGCCTGCTTCGCGCTCCAGCCGCTGTCGGGGTTGGGTCCGTAGGACGTGGTGGCCGACGCCGACACGGCCCACTGGCCGTTGGGGTCGGCCTTGGCACCGGCGATG